>Ga0210040_10008676_pt1 | contig 11984 bp, 6 predicted proteins | sample CryGeyCG12114_NA_FD_185462 | JGI IMG/M metagenome (GOLD analysis project Ga0210040, IMG submission 185462) | Groundwater microbial communities from aquifer - Crystal Geyser CG19_WC_8/21/14_NA (SPAdes) (version 2) | ecosystem: Environmental > Aquatic > Deep subsurface > Groundwater | place: USA... | reverse complement strand
AATTAAACTTCACTTTAGTAATGAAGGTGCAAGTGAGGAAAGCTAACCAGAAAATAATGCATAAAGACAACAAGAAAGACGTAGACACGTTTTTTAAAATGAAAAAGCAAGTCCAGACAAAAACTTTTCACGCCTATTAGAGATCAAATAAGAGGGGAAAGATCAGCCCGAAACTTGTTTGTTCTTTCTAATGGAATGTAGAAAACCACCGGCTCCAGACAAGGAGAAACCAAAAAGTTTAACTTTCCAAATTACCTTGGTTGAACAAAGTACAGGTTTCTTTTGTGAAGCCGAGCAAGAAAAAGAAAAACTGATTTGGTTTAAAAAGTATGTCGTGATTTAGAATTCCTATTATTTGAAGCTTACTTTTCCAGGATTTTTTACGAAACGCACGCCATTTTATATCCTCCATTACCAAACAGCCTTCCGCATCTGCGTTTACTAACTCGGATTGCTTGCTATCATTAGATCGTGCTATATAGAAGTTTTTCCCCTTTTCGTGTGTAACAAAGGAGACAACAAAAAAGCAAAATAAGGAGGCTAATGACTTCCTAGAATTGAAAAAAAAATAGAGTCAAGGAAAAAGCATTAGTGTCAGACAATGAAAACTTTCATTAAGTTTAAATCTCGCTTTTGTCTGTGGCATCACTAAAAGTTTGTAATTTGATTTTTTAGCAAACTTCCTGACCTGCATCTCAAAATTTGCACAATGAAAATAATATACTGGTGACCTTAAAAAAGGGGTATATCACGTATTTCTTTCTTTTCATAAAGCAAATATATGACAAGCTGTCAGATTTTGCCACCAAAAGAAAATTCCTAATAATGAGAAAAAAAGAATGACAAATATGTTGTCCTCTTGCCTCGACTTTTTATGGCAACTTTTTATACAGCAGGAGAAATATCTGTGTCGTCAGAACGTTGTGGACATTTTTCATGCCACCCAAAGATTTTTTTGTGTTCGGTTTAAAAATACCAAGGGGTGTCATCAATTTATAAAATGACAGGGAGTCTAAAAGTCGCACAGAAAGATAAAATGTTCAAATCCACATCCCACGGCAAATTCATGTCTTTGATTTTTTCAAACATCTTTTGACGCACTTATTTTTTGTTATGAGAGTGAATTTTTTATTCAAACTAACAATGATTTCAATCGGAACGCATCACGCTCGTTGTTACTAATGCCTTTTTAAATCCCCTTGATGCAGCCTAGAAAAAAGGGGAGCACAATTTATTATTCCTTGTCTACCCTGTCCATTCCAAGATTCATTTCGTTTGTGTGCTGGTTTGTGCAGGGATGTGACGGCAAAAGCTCTCTATCTGTACAACTGCTCCACACAATATAATAATGGAAATGGAAATTTTTTCATCCTATTTGTGTGACCGAGCACAAAGCATTTGCATGACTATGGGAAAAACCAGAACTGTGCAATAAGATGGCTCTCTATAGTCCAAAGCAAGTTTCAAACCAAGTGCTTTGCATTCCATCGAACAGAAAACATTGAGGAAAAGAAATGATGAAAAAATATAAGAAAACGTGAATCTCACGTGCAATCTTACGATTATGCATCAGAACAGTCACAAAAGAAATCCTTTCTTCAGTTCACTTTGTGAATGAAAATCGAGTCCCTCGACTTATATCATTGAGTCTTTTATTCTGTAGGCGTGTGTAGGCACAAATATTTTAATGTCAAGTGAAATCCAATATACTGCCACAGCTCTACACAGTTGCTGTTCTAACTAACTAACTTTAGTTAAATATTACCAACCAACCAAGGAATCCAGTCCAATTTCACTTCCACTTTCGGCAAAATCTGAAAGTCATGCAACGAATAAATTTTACTTTCACAAATTAGCAATTTATTATCATTTCTGGGCTAATTAGTAAGTTACCAACCACATTCATAAAACAAACTTGTGTATTTTTCTCCAATCCACTAATTTTGTAAGTTTTGCTGGCCAATCTAGGACACTAGTTGGACGGAGACAAACTAGTTTCATAACTTAACTACATAGAAGTTCCAAGAAGGGGATTAACGACCACCTTAGAGTCCTAACTAACTAACTAAACTAACTAACCAAACCCGAGTCTTTTCTCCTACAATGGAGGAAACGATGAATTATTCATGAGCACCGTGTCTACCGTCTGCCTACCGGAGGTAAAAGTTGTAGGAGGCAGCTCCTATACAGCTTATTGTGTTATTAAATTCGAATATGCTCGGACGCACATAGTTAGAAACTAAGCCACTATGATATGAAAACAACGAAATGGAAACCACTCAAACAAATAAACAATAACTCCCAACTTGGTACCTATCTCGTGTACTATGATTTCAAATTAAACTTCCAGCAGCATCCAGTTAGTTGGTTGGAAATGAATAGATTGTTTATTCACCCACCGACCCACCTGTTTATTATTTTTCGTATTTTGAATGTTATTAAATATCCAAATCCAAGGTAGTATGACCATGACGTGGGAAGTGAAATTAAATATGATTTTCGGTTAACTCAACGATGTAAATTCAGAAGATTTTATGCAATTCAAATACCTGGTATGAACGAATCCCCGCTAGTAAAACCTTGTTTAGATTCACAAAACACTTTTGCCCTGCACTTCATGTTCGGCGTCATCTTTAATCAAGCAGTCCGTATAATGAAGACGTAATAGATTTTCAACTTTTTTAAAGTTTTTTGTGCGTCGTTTTGATTTTGCAATCGTAATAAACTTTTCTTTTGGAATTAACTTTCTTGAACATGAAACAGGGAAAATGGAAACGCCTAATTCTCGTCTACCCACCTAACGAGTCCAAAGGTGTTATACAGGACTTGAGTAAGAACTCATTAGCAGTTCAACTCGCTAATCTCCCAACAGTCCTTGGGAAACTTTTATTACTATATTTGGAGTCTCTTTTGTGATAGGAGACTCCTTAGCACTGGCTAAATCACCTCCATTTTCTTTGGCCAGTCTCCCGCTGTTGCTCATTTGGTTACACAATTCCATTACCTCCGCACTTCTCATTCCCAGGCAGTCATTTTCATACAGAACTCACTAACAAACTAACTAACTGAAATCTGTCTTTAGCTAGTTATATGGCAAAAGCTTAAATAACATTAAAATCCAATTCACCGTATACTGCTACCTTGTTTTTCGCAATCCCCAACCTATATACAATTATGATTATCATAATGCTATCAAGTTCTTAAGAAACAGGAACTACTGATTTCACTACGACCTCGGTTACAACCCCATTATCTAAACAATGATTCCCAGAGTTTCCTAATCATTTGGACTGCCATTGCCATTGTCTATTTCCTTCTCCTGATACATAACATCTTATTATTATTAGAAGTATTAGAAATGGGCTGGATTAGACATCTGAACCAGACTGGTCCTTTCCATTCACGTCGGCCTTGAATTTCATATGATAAATTGTGCATATAAATCTAAATACGCATCTCAAGTCATCTGCATAGTTTGCAGAATTAAATGCGGGTGAGGCTATAGTCATTAAAATAGTTTTCTAACTGCAAACTCTGTATAAAGCCCGTTGACATGCCGCTGGTATATAATAGGCACATTTATGAATGCCAACAAGAACAGGGTGAAAACTAAATAGAATACTAAACTCTCGAATGGAAAGTAGTAACCAACTGACTGAGTGAACGTAAGATTAAATGGAATTTATTACTCGTCCAGGCTACACTATACACATATTTAGCCGCCATATAATTCACTGGGCTTTTCTTCAGTCTGTTAGTTTAGTTGGGACCAAACAGATGGACCATTGTTATAAATCCGTAACAATATATCATGATCAGGACAAGAACTGTGAGCTCACGTCAAGATAATAATATGATATGCACTGCCACGAATACAACCAAACAGTAAATACTTGTGTACAAACCAAGCGTCTGAAGCCTCACATCTGGTGAAAGCTTCAACTAAATCACCCACGTGAACTCATCGTCAGGAGAAAGTTTGTAATCCCTTTGAGTTTTCTTCTTTTCACTCCACATGTATATTATTATTATAGTCCTAATTAGATGTGCTTTATGAAGAAGGTTGAGGATTATTATCTACCCGTCAAACTCACTATTAGTTCCGCCTATCAAAGTTGTAATCACTTTGTTTGTGTAGCAAAATTTAAAACGCAAATGTAGTTAGTAGTGCTTACACAGCAAAACAGACGAGCCATCCATTTCAGCCGCGATCCCAGAAGATTGCATAAACTGTGCACATTTGCTATATGCTAACTCTAAAAGTGTGGATCTGGCCATAAATTCTGGTGGTGAAAGAACAAATCTTTCCTTTTTGACTAAAACGTTCTTTCTCAATTCTACACTGTATCGACTGAAGTGGCCTACACACATGCATAATATGGGAAAGGACTCGAGTTTTTCACTTTTATCGCCTTACATAAGATTACTGGCAGAGCCAATGGGAATGGAAAGAGTGTTGTAACTAACTATCTAACTAACCCTGTGTGAATGAGATTGAGTATAATGCACAGACGCTACATACATTATTGTATCCCGGTCTTATATTTTAGAAGAAGCCTTGGTCCTTGGGTCCGTCTTTGGCAGCTTTTCATTACATTGCTACATAATGGGCATCCTTTGCCTGCACTCGTTCCTTTGAATGCTCCCATTACGTGCGAAAAAGAGGCGCCAGCAACTGCCAATGGCCTAGGCATCAACTAATTTTCAACCACTTTAGTTTGTTCCATCTTCTTGATTTGAAGCTGCTCCTCTAGTCTTTCCGCCTGTTTTTTTCTGTATAGTTGGATGTTGCAAACGACTTTGCTGCTGTGTATAACTTCCTGACTGACCTTTCTTTATATATGGAAGAAAGGTTTCGCAACGATTTTTTTCTGTTAGCAAATACTAAAAAAAAAGTACTATTACTTTAATCTTTTTCTCGACTTGTAGACTTACCCCCATTGGTTTTATGTTTCCCTCTAAACTAATGATTACAACGGAGGCGATATCCGCTGGCTCTGGTTTCTTTACACAATAAGGAAGTTCTAAACTACGATGGGACAAGAAAACTTGAGTTTTTGAGAAGAAAATACACTCTTTTTTCTCAAGTGTGCAAGACAGTCGGTCCAACTAATATCGTAAGTAAGTAATCACTTTGGACAAATGACAAGTTTACTTTCGTCCTACCCATGTCACATAAGTCTTGTATAATTCTGGCTTTAAGTTGGGCATGTGTAGCATGGGGAAATCTTTTGTCTTTTTCTGTTGACTCTATCTTCTTTCTTCCAGAGAGTAAGTCAAGCTTGGTGAATTCAATAAAATGCATAACAATAGAAACAAAGTTGTGTATATACACTCAAATGGAACTTAAACTGAGGACAAAAAGTCTACAGTGCGGACTTTTTCTCCTGTGCTTAACTTTTAGGCTTCCGGTCTCTCATTTCATTCTCCTCGTTTTACACATTTATGTTATTTGATGCAATAAAAACAACAACAACAGAAACCAATATCCTATGATGATAGCAGACATTCTTTGGACTTTCTCCATCACTTTGTACATATAAGGTCCATAGTAGTTACGTATAGTATACACAGTGGTAAATAAGCAATAAGACATTGCACAAATTGTTTTATTTTATTGGTACAAATAACTATATGGCACCTACACAATAGCAATTGTATAGCTTACTGGCTTTAGGTGCATACTATAGTCTAATGGATTGACAATTTTTCTAGATTGTTCTTGTTTAATAGATGTCTAATGAAAATTACTTTGCATTCGCAAACTGTAAGTAGGACACGCATATTGACTTTGTAAATTCTTTTGGAAAAGGATATTGACTGATCCTTATCCTTACATTTTCTCCATCATTCATTTTTCCACTTCTTGGTTTGGTGGCGTTATGTCCGTATTTACAAACTCTTCAGGATGAGTGACGGCTGTTTCCTTGTGTTTGAACTCGATTGAAAGCATTTTGCACTTGGCACCTTGGAAAACTTAAAACAGAATGAGCAAACAAGTTAGTCCAACATGACTTTTCACATGAGATTTGAATATGAACTAGCTAAAGAGCTCGTTACATGATGAAAGAGAAGAGGATAAGTACACTTGACGGGTTCTCACTCAAAGCTTATGCACAATTTGGCGAATCCCAGTGCTGCAGAATATTGATATGAAAAAGGTAAAAAGCCGCATAACATAGTTGCAAGTTATGTAAAGAGAATTATTATGTAAATTTCCTCTAGAAAAGTCACAATATAAATATTCTACTCTTCGTAGTCCCAGTACAAATCAACCGTAGCACACATAATGTGTAGCTGGGATAAGGAGTAATTGCATTGAGAAAGGCTGGAGCGAGAAAAGGAAATGATGTCGCAAAATTTAGCGTCTTTCAAAGATCCTGGATATAAATTGAATTTCATCGAGAAAATGAGATAAAATTCCCTCAGCCATTCCATCCTGGCTCCATATTTAATCATAAGGGATGACAATCATAAAAAGGATGCAGTCATTTTTTGGATGAGTTGAAGCTCAAGAAAAAACATCGTTTCTGAGAATTCTCTCCTAGCATATGGAACACTGTGCTCAGTCAGTAATGGAAAACTTGAGTCAACTGCATGCGAGCAGAATTACTATACGTAATTATATTTGCTCAAGTCAAGTGCGTTTCGAAAAGACGATTCGAGTAGTCTTGAAATTGATTATGCAATGTAGTCATAAATGTATTCTTGGGAAAGCTTTTATAATCTCACGGTTTATTATGTCCACCAATTACTTTCTTTCAGACAATGATTATTACTATTGACGATTTCCATGCATGTAACATCTTATTATTGGTTCCAAATCCAATACTAGAATCCATGCTCACTTTTATAAGCAATATACCTTCCCTAACTTGCAATAAATATCTCCCCTATATAGGAATTCAACCCACATACTTTGTGGACTACGACAGCAATGAAATTCAGCGGTCCCAAATCCTGTCATTGATGCTGGTAAGCGCATTAGTAAATAATAATTGGATTCCGGAGCTTTCCATCTTCATGCATGTCGTGGCCAACCACACTTACCTTACCTTCTAGTACAGAAGGACTTTGCCTACGTCCGTTCAAGTTTGTGTAAACATGGGAGTGACAAGCACGCCAAAATGGGGCTCACTTGGTTCCGCCAAAATCTGCTGATTGATTATATTCTCTGTATTCAGTTACTACTTTAGTCAACATTGCAGAAAAAGCGTATTTATTTCAGTTCATTATTTTATTAGTCTTCCTGTCCCATTCATGTGCCAATCATTTTAGGAGAAAGTAGCCTGTGCAAAAATGAATTTCACTCAATCATAGTATTATTTATTGCCATTCGTTATTGCATTGCAGAAAGGATTGAGGCATTTCCACTTTGCTTCAGGTTTGTCCAAACTAATTAAAGGAACAATGTAACCACAGGCTGTAATGGATATTTTTCATATCCTTTTGGCTAGCATTTGTAACGTGACTTTTCCATTTCATGTGATTATAAATCTTTGACTTTTGTGTACTTAACAATCAATTATTTCTCAACTGTTATTATATTAGTGAGGGCTGCACATTGCTTTGAAAGATATTTAGTTAGATAATATAGTACATGTCGTGATTCCTTATCAATGGGAAAGTTTGACCCACATCGTCTGTAGAAAAGAGATGTAATTTTCAGGACTATTTCTTTGTTTGCTGCAAACACGGATTTGTAAAATCATTTGCTTCACGGGACCAATAGAGCACAAAGGTTTAGATAGAAAAATTGTATGGTTGAATTGTCAGGGAAAGTAAGAAGAAGGGAAAGTGGGACAAGTACACAAAATCCCCTTTTTTGCACTTCGTTACACCAAAAGAGGGTGCACAATGCTAGTCTACTGTATGCATGCATGCAGTGTTCTCCCAAACAGCTAATATAATGTGAATGAGTAGTGTGTACACACTTGGCTTTAAATTGTAATTTCCCTTCTCGCAACGTTTAACAATGGGTGTACAGAAATGAAAAGATTGCGTTCACTATCCCATGTTTCGTCAAATGTAATTTAACATCTGCTGCAGTGTATATACAATCTAAAATTGTGCAGCTCTAGCTAACTGGCTCTATTGGCTGACTTTGGCTCTGATTCTCTAATATAAGTTAAGTAAGTAAGTAAGTTAATATGACTTGAAAAGCGTATTTTCTTTTATATAAGTCTTGATCATGAATACAAGACATACTTAAGACTCATAGCACAATTCTAAGAATCTAGTGCAACTTTCTCCAGTTCACTTTCATTGACGAGGATTGGGAATGTTTATTTTAGCTTTCAACTTGACGATGAGAAAACTGGGAGAGCAATGTGCACAAAACTGGGAAATTCATTGTCAAGAAAATGTTTTCCTTTTCTTCAAGTGCATCAGGAAATAATGACAATGTACAATGTAAATAAATATACTGCGTCGTTTTGCACCACTCAGTTCGTGGAACACACTTTTGTTAATACGCAAGGGAATAGAAAAAGTAAAGTGTGCTATGAATTATCAATGCACATGTTTTATTTCCTATATTAACTCAACAGTTCTTTAACATATGAACAGTCATTCAAAGCCATTTGATCTTTGAAATGCTTCTAGTTTATATTTAACCATGTATTTTAGTTAGCTTCCAATGAAATGGTAATGATGTTGAGCTCGTTGCCCGTATTAATAGTTGATTTGGTCGTTCACAAGTCGTGAAATTGGAGGAAATAGTTGCACGTACGTAGCAAATACAGGCCATGTAATGAGATTGACTTGTGAACTTGGAGAAAAAACTCTTTTCGTGATAAATGGTTGGAATAGGAAAGAAAGCCATTTATCTGCTGAATTTTTTATCACTTTGATAGACTTATGAGTCTGGATTGAGAAGAAAAACTCTTTGTGCATCATTCAGTTCCTCTTCAATCCACATTCAAATGGATTGGATTAAGCCGTCTTTTAAGCTTTTAGTTTGTTTTCAATGAATGGAGCAAATAAATAGACTTTTGGTGCCCGCATTTTTACTGCACAAGTAGACAGAGCCGTGATAGATGTTTTCCATTTAATGGATCAGCAAATGACACGCTTAGTTAGTTGAACAATTAATTGCATTGCAATATACGGAAAATTAAATTTGGCAGCTTATGAGAGACAAAATTAATGATTCACATCCATAATAATAATTAATTGTTAAACATTGGTTTGGTTACACACACAATTAAATATTGACCTTTTAAGTTTCGACATTTATAGCTGTATATAGTTTCCAAATTATAATTTCTAAAAATCCCACTAATGTTCCATAGAAATACCAATAAGTAGTTATAAGAAACTAAAACAAAAGTTTTAAACTATTTTATTTACTTTTGGTATATACTAACTTTACGGCAACGAAGTAATGCCCTACACAAACACATTTATTTACAAACTGCCAAAACTCGCAACCAATGTCTCTGACCATGAAAAATATCCCACATGAAGAAAATGATGGTTCACAAACAGTTTTAAATCTTTCCACAATGCCCACTAGAAATACTATACTGCTCCTATACCAGACTACTGTCATCAACCACGGGAAATAAATTTCTCTTAATACATAATCTGGGTGAAAGCAATAACTTGCAATCTTGTCCTGCAAGCTGTACCCTTGAAAATTTATGCTTCTCAAAATTGCATTCCACCTAAATGAATTCTCGTGTGCCCTTTCCAGACACACATGACATGAAGATAAATAATTTTTCTCAACTTTCCCATCACCCATCATTCCCTTCTTTTTTCATGTCTCTACTTTCTCTTCTTTGCATCATCATCATCACCGTATCACTAACTTGAGAGACAAAAACCTCCCAAGGACTTTCTCCCATATAGTTCGTTTTTGCCCGTCTTTTTCAAACTCTGGTCCTTTTGTTCTTTGTCATTCATGAGGGGAAATGTGTGCACTGGGAGCCAGAGCACATTTTTACTTTCGGGAACAAGAGAGGTAGACAACAAAAGAGCCATTAGAACATTTGCAATTTGTGTGAGCAGACTTGACTGTCACTCTCAATTGTGACAATTTCATTCTTCTCTCTAGCTCCCTGTGCTTACACACAATGCTCAATGTTGACCTAAGCCATGTGTTCCCGTATACTAACTAACTAACTAACTAACTATCTGTCTGTGTGTGGAGCGCTCTCTAGCCATAATGGCTCAATGTGGAGTGTACAACACACTGGGATTATGAGAATGAGTTATGTATAAGTTCCAAAGCTCATTTCCCCATCATCTTCCATTCCTTTGGGTTGCCTATATGTCCCATTGACATACTTTGCATTGTCACTGTGTGGCACATGTAGTCTCACAGTTTTGCTTATTAGTCCGCCGAGTCTAAACACATGTATTTAATACATTTGGTAGGCAGGCAGTTAGTTAGTTTGTTAGCGGGGGTGATGAACTGCTAATATTTTGCAGTGAGTGGTTCAGCAAATAGTAAAATACATTTTTGTGCTTAAAGTTATAGAGGTTATATGGCTCGCTCACTCATTCCGTCAGTACAATGTGGACGTGTATGAGTGCCTTTAATAAAGGAATACACAATGAGCCCATACTTCACATGTGGGACTAACTAACAAATGTGAAAGGTATTTTGTTTTCTATCTGTTCGTGTGTAGTGCCAATCCCTAGTCTGAAGGATTAAAATGTTGGAAAACTTGATATGCACAGCATTATGAATTTTGACACATGCCAAAACTTCCATTATTGTGTTTTCAAGTTGATACTGTGTATTTTGTTTTCCTCTACTCGTAAATTGCGAAGCTAGAGCGCTTTACAACTACCAATGTTCCCGTGAACTCATGTGAATCGAGCGTGGAAAAAGTACGAGTGGTGCCACTTGTAAATAATTTCATGCCTTTCATGCCGAAACTCATACTATGGTTGAAATTGAGTGCTGCTTTGGGTTTCAAGATTAAAGTAGGCTCTGCATTCTCTTTCTGCATACTTGAAGTCAAACATGATGGAATATGAGGCTCTATATATGTACACATGTGCGGACAGGGGTAAATTCATATGGATCTTCCTCCTGTCTACGTTGTACTTTCATCATGTCTGTCTAGTGCAACGATTCGCATTATAACGTATAGTTTGTTGGGGTTTTCGAGCAAATTAATAGAGATTCATCTAACTAGTCGCTGACTACAAAATTAGAATTTGTTATCTGCCGCTACCACAAAACTTTTGCATTCATATGATGACTGTCTGAGTGTCTATTCAATAGTTGGTTAGTGAGTTTGTATTATTGGATGAATTAATTTTTCCCTGAAATTGTAAAATATTAAATGACTGATGCGAAATTTGTTTTACTTGTTTCATTTATAGAGATCCAGTGAAATGTTTATATTTTGACTAGCGGGTATGAAAAATAATTGGAAGGCGAAAAATAACTTGTATCGATGGGAATCCAAGAATTAGGGAAAGTTTTGAAACCAACTTACCAGCTAGACATAACAACTCTAAGGCTCGTAGAAATGATGATAATCATTAGAAGTACAGACGATTGTTCCTCAACTATGCTTTCAAATTTTTCTTGTCTCTCACTCACAGTAGTTCAAGTTTTTGTAATTAGTCTGTTGTCCACAATCTGAGTTATCAATTCATGTAGTATTTGTTGGAGCCGTAAATTAAATGTTCCACAAACTAAAATCAGGGCGGCTCTATATAGAGACAAATGATTGTACACACTCGAATTGACAGCTATATATATACCAGTTGTGAAACATAATACTGTTGTGAACGAACCCTAAAGTATGCTACACATTGTGTTTTTTCCATGCATTATGCGAAATGAGAAGGCTGAAACTCACATTTGTTTGTAGAGACAACAAGAGAAGGATATTTTTCGCTTTAATCTTCGTCTTTGGTATACAGGTACATCATTCATGTTACAAAAGAAGACGTACACTAACTACCACCACAAACCAACCATAGTACAACCCATTTGCGCCACATAAGCTTACAAT
>Ga0210040_10008675_pt1 | contig 11984 bp, 10 predicted proteins | sample CryGeyCG12114_NA_FD_185462 | JGI IMG/M metagenome (GOLD analysis project Ga0210040, IMG submission 185462) | Groundwater microbial communities from aquifer - Crystal Geyser CG19_WC_8/21/14_NA (SPAdes) (version 2) | ecosystem: Environmental > Aquatic > Deep subsurface > Groundwater | place: USA... | reverse complement strand
GCCTCCTGCGGCACCCGGTACGGGATGCGTGCCTCACGGATCTTCCTCGTGGCCCGCACCAGCCGCTGGGCCATCGTCGCCTCCGGCACCAAGAAGGCGCGCGCGATCTCCGGGGTGCTCAGCCCGCCGAGGAGCCGCAGGGTGAGCGCGACCCGGGCCGGCACGGCCAGAGCGGGGTGGCAGCAGGTGAAGACGAGCCGGAGACGTTCGTCCTCCACCGGACCCTCCGGCGGGGACGGGGCGACGTGCAGCAGGGCCGCCTGGGCGTGCCGCTGGTCACGGGTGGACTCACGCCGCAGCCGGTCCACGGCGCGGTTCCGCGCCGTGGTGATGATCCACCCGGCAGGGCTCGGCGGCACCCCCGTCCGGGGCCAGGTCTGCACGGCCGAGGTGCTCGCCTTGTTCGGCCCCCAGGGTGAACGCAGGCACGTGCGCGCCCGACCACGGCCGGCCGGCACTACAACCCGGTGATCGGGCGCACGCACGCCACACCGTGACGACCGCCCCCCATCACGAGGGACGACGGGGACGCATGGGCTGGCCAGCGGTGCACGTCCGCCGGTCCGCCGTGGAGCGGCAGCACGGGGGAGACCCGAGCCTCGGCACCACCGATGAGGTCGGTGGCCCTGGGCGAGCCGATGGCACCCAGGGAGGCCGCGGCCAGGCTCGAGCCGCGACCCTGCCGGCACCACGACGATGTCGGTGTCGTAGCGACTGCTGCCGGGATGCACGAGGAGACCTCATGACCGACACCGGCGACTTCGGTTCGAGCCGAGACCGGCGAGACCGACGGTGTGCTTGCCACCGTCTCGGCCTCGGCTCCCACGCCCAGCCCCCTGGGCGCTCGTGCGGCCGGGTGGGCACCTACCTACTGCTGCTCCCCGGCGACGGCGTACCTGTGTCCCAGATGGTTCGGTGTGGTGCCGAGCTCGACCTGCAGGGTGGAGACGGCGTCCTCGTCGACGACCACCTCGAGGGCGACCGGTGCGTAGCCGGCCGCGGTCAGGGTGTAGCGCCCGGCCCCCAGGTTGTCGAACAGGTAGTCCCCCTGCTCGCCGGTGGTCGTGGTGGCCACGACCTGGCCGCCGCCGTCGACCAGCGTGAGGGTGGCCTCGTGGACGGTGCGTCCGTCACTGGCCGCGACCACAGCACCGGTCAGCCGGCCGCCACCGGTCAGGCTCAGGTCGCAGGCCAGCGCACCTGACTCGGCGACCTCGACGCCCCGGGCCGACGGGCGGTGCTCGCTGCTCTGCGCGGTGAGCACGTAGCTGCCGGCGATCAGTCGTCCGAAGCTGTAAGAGCCGTCCCCGCCGCTGCGGATGGAACCGACGACCTCACCGGTCACGTCGGTCAGGGTGACCAGCGCGTCCGCGACGCCGACCGCGCCGTCTCGCTGGGGGTCGTGCCGCAGCACCCGACCGGTGATCGCCGAACGACCCGTCAGGGTGACGTCTCTGACCACGGACCGGTCACCGACAGCGACCAGGCTCGCGGCCGGCGCCAGGTGTGGTGCGGCCACGATCAGGAGGAAGGTGCCGCCGGCGGTCAGCGGCAGGACGTAGCCCCCGTCGGCGTCGCTGACGGTGCGGGCGACCTGGCGACCGCTCTGGTCGGCCAGGGTGAGGTGGGCCCCGGGCAGCGACCGGGTGGCGTTCTGCCGGACGACACCGGCGATGGTGAGCGCTGTCTCCTCGGTCTGACGTGAGGTGGTCGTCTCAGCGGTCTGACGTGAGGTGGTCGTCTCCTCCGTCTGACGTGAGGTGGTCGTCCCCTCGGTCTGAGGAGCGGTGGCCGGCGGTACCGGGAGGACCGATGCAGCCGCTGCTCGACGAGCCGTCTGGTCGAGCTGGTCAGCGGCGGTGCGGCCGTCGTCGGCACGAGCCGCGGTGGACCGACGTCGGCGACGGGCGGAAGGCGCGGCCAGCGCCCCGAGGACGGCGAGGACCGCTACCCCAGCACATGCCCAGAACCCGATGGTGAAGGCGTCGTCACCGGGCAGCCCCTGGGGTGTGGCCTGAGAGGAGATCAGTGCGGCGATCACGGCGGTGCCGACGCTGCTACCGATGGTGCGGGCGATGGTGTTGGCGCCGATGGCCTCACCGGTCTGCTGGACCGGCACGCTCTGGATGATGGCGTTCGACACCGCGGCGAGCGCCAGACCGATCCCGATCCCCGTCAGGACGCCGGAGACCACGACCTGCCAGAGGTGGAGGTGGGAGATGGCGGGGAGGACGAACGCTGCGGTGACCGCCAGAGCGCCGAGCAGCATCGGCGGCTTCGGGCCGACCTTCCTGACCAAGATGCCAGCCACCGGCCCGGCGATGACCATCATGACGACGGTGGGCAACAGGAACAGACCGGACTGCGAGACCGTCTTGCCGAAGCCGTAGCCGGTGAGGGTGGGCAGCTGGAGCAACGTGGGAACCAGCACGAAGGTGCCGAACATCGCGAACCCGAAGACCAGCGCGACCACGTGAGCCGTCCAGACACCGCGGATCTTGAACAGGCGGACGTCGATCAGCGGGTCGCGGGTGCGCAGCTCGACCAGGACGAACACCACCAGCGCGACAGCACCGACGGCCAGGAGGATGATCGTCTTCGCCGAACCCCACCCCCAGGTCTCACCCTCGGTGATGGCCAGGAGCAGGGACACCAGGGCGACGCTCAGGATCCCCGTGCCCACCAGATCGAGCCGACCAGGGGTGCGCACCGGCGACTCGGGCATGCCGAAGATGACGCCGAGCAGCGCAACGGCCACCAGAACCAGGGGCAACCAGAACAGCCAGTGCCAGGAGAGGTGCTCGACGATCGGGCCGGCGGCCACGATGCCGACCCCGGCGCCGATCCCGAAGATCGCCGACAGCAGGCCGATCGTGAGGCTCACCCTCTCTGCGGGGAGCTCATCGCGGACGATGCCGATGGACAACGGCATCACCGCACCCGCCGCGCCCTGCAAGGCGCGGGCGGCGATCAAGATCCCCAGGTTGGGGGCCAGGGCAGCTCCCAGGGTGCCGACGAGGAGCAGCGCCAGGACGACGATCAAGATCTTGCGCTTGCCGACCATGTCTCCGAGCCGGCCCAGGATCGGGGTCAGCACCGACGCCGACAGCAGGTAGGCGGTCAAGATCCAGCTGGTGTTGGTGGTCGAGGCCTCCAGGTCCCGACCGATCGTCGACAGGGCCGGCGCCACCAGCGACTGCAGCACCGCGAACGACAGTCCCCCCAGGGCTAGGTAGACGACGATGAGCGTGCTGTTGGGGCGGTGACCCGGCACGGCGGGCGTGGAGTCCGTGGTGGGCTCCTGGAGCGTGGGTGTCATGACTCTCTTCGGTGGTGTAAACAATCGCTGACCTAAGAGAGCATAGGGCGACGATGCGACGTGGTCAACCGGCGTTTACATGAAGCGTCGGGCTTGTACCCTGGTCGGGACGAGAGGGATGGATGACCACCAGCACGGGGAGCCCGGGCGCTGTCGAGGGACAACCCAGCGAGTCGACGGCTCGCCCGCGGGACTCAGCCGACACCCGCCGGCGTCTGCTCCAGGCTGCTCGACGTCGCTTCGCCCGAGATGGCTACGCCAGCACGACGGTCCGTGACATCGCCAGCGAGGCAGGGGTGAACGTCGCGTTGATCAACCGCTACTTCACGTCGAAGGAGGGACTGTTCGAGGCCTGCCTCCGCAGGACGGTGGAGGACCTCAACGGGTCGACCGACCAAGACGTCTCGGTCGACCAGGTCGTCGAAGCCATGCTCGAGCAGCTGGGAGGCCTGCCGCAGCAGGAGCACTCCATCCACCTCCTGCTGCTGCTGCGCTCCTCCGGCGACGACCGCGCTGACGAGATCCGCCGTGACACCTTGAGGTCCTATGCCGAAGGCATAGCTGCCGCCGCGGGCTGGCGGTCTGGAGATGTCGGAGGTGAGACGTTGCTGCTCGGAGCCCAGATCGCGCTGTGCACGACACTGGGCATCGTCTTGCTGCGTTCCTCGACCGGTCTGGAACCACTCAGCTCCGCCACCGTGCAGGAGCTCCGCACACCGTTGGCGGAGGTCCTGTCCACACTTCTCTCGCCATCCGGCCGTCCCCGTGCCACAGAACCTGGGGCCCCGTCTGACCCGGCTCGAGGCAGAGCGGGCCAAGCCGGCCCTGCCGCGACGCTGCCGGGCGGGTAGGAGGGATCAGCGGACGACGGTCACGGGACAGTGGGCGTGCGCCACCACCTGCTGGCTGACCGACCCCAGCTGCATCCCGGCGAAGCCGTCGTGGCCCCGGGACCCGACCACGACCAGGTCTGCGTCTGCGTCTGCGTCTGCGTCTGCGTCTGCGTCTGCGGAAGCCTCGACGAGCCGCTGCGCAGGATGACCTTCGACCACATCCTGCTGGACGACCAGCCCGTGGTCAGCCCTGAGGGCGGCGGTGATGGTCTCGTCCTGCAACCGCCGGGTCAGCTCCGGCATGCTCGACGACTCGGTCCACCCCCCGACGAGAACCACCCCGACGAGAACCACCCCGACAGGGCGGGACGGGCGCCATCCAGGTGCTGAGGACGTGCACCACCGCCGCCTCGTGCTGCCGCGCTTCCCCAGCGGCCCGCCGCAGGGCTCGCTCGCTGCCCTCGGAGCCGTCCACACCGACCAGCACCTCGGCCCAGCCTGCCATCGTCACCACCACCACCTGCTCATCGCCGTACCGCCCGACAGGTCGCCGGTCCGGGCCCTCCGCTGGCCCGGCCTGCCCCCTCGGCATGGTCAGGTCCAGGTCGCCGAGCTGACAACCAGGACCAGCGCCACACCACCTGGGCCGGGTCGACCCGGTGGTGACCGGTGCGAGACCGATCCGTGAGCCGACCCTCCACCGGCACGGGTGGGTCTGCCGTAGGGGGAGGGTCGACCGGAACGCCAGGAGCTCGAGCACCTCGCCTGGTACGAGGTGAGGGCCGGTGGCGGTCTGGCTGGTCACGACAGCTAGCGGTGTGGGACCCACGGGTCCCGGACATGCCGGTCCAGGTGAGCCGTAGACCTGACGGTCCTGGTCAGCATCTGGCCTCACGGGCTCCGGCAGCGCAGGAGGATCCCACTGGCTAGTTCCGGTGGTGCTCCCACCGGCGCCTCACAGGTACCACCTCGACATCGAGACCGATCACGTCGGGGCTGAGGTGCCGCTTGACCAGCCCCGCGCCGTGGAGGTCGCCGACGGCCGGACCTGGGTGATGATCCCAGACCCCTCAGGCCATCTCTTCGACGTGGTGCCCCACGAGTCGCCGTGGTTCGCCCAACGGTCTCTGGAAGTCTCCTGACCAGGCTGCCGGTCGTACCGAGAGCGGACGGCGGTCTCACGGCTACCGGCGCACCTGGGTGTGCCGTAGGGGGAAGGTCAACCCCGGACTGACGCCCGTAGGGTGTGCCTGGCGTCAGTCGGGCAGGAGCGCAGCCCTCAGGTTGGTGTCACCGAAAGTCTTCGGGAATTGGAGCGGCGCTGTGAGCTGGGAGTTCCTCGTTGTTGTTGTGGCGGTCGTCGCCGTACCCGGAGCCGACTTCGTCGTCACCCTGCGGAACACGATCGCCGGGGGCCGCGGCACCGGTACGGCCACGGCCTCGGGCGTCGGCGCCGCCTCCTTCATCCAAGGCACCCTCGTCTCGCTCGGCCTCGGGGCCCTCATCGTGCAGTCGCAGCCCGTGTTCGCGACCTTGAAGTGGCTCGGCATCGGGTACCTCGCCCTCCTCGCTGCGCAGTCGTTGCGATCGGCTCGGCGCGGTCAGTACGACACGAGCGACCAGAGCGCCATCCCGGGCCAGCGACGACGAGGGCTGAGGCAGGGCTTCCTGACCAACATCACCAACCCGAAGATGTTCGTCTTCTACCTCTCCCTCCTGCCCCAGTTCGTCGGACCAGCTGCCTCTCTCTGGTCGTGGCTGGCGCACGCATGGATGCTGCCCCTGCTCGGGACCACCTGGCTGCTGGTCGTCGTCGTCCTCGGCGGTGCGATGCGCGAGAAACTTCTCCGCCCCCTCGCCCGGCGCATCATCGACACCACCTCCGGTCTGGCCCTCCTCGCGTTCAGCGCCCGGCTCGCCCTGCAGCGCGAGTGATCAACGGTAGAACCGTCTGCCGGAGAGGGACGGCTCACCGGGACGGGTAGGTGTGCCGTAGGGGGAACGCTGACCGGCATGGTCAGTGACGGAGGTGGTGCCGCTCCTCGGAGGGACTCAGCGGGCGCCGGCCGCGACCCGCACCGGCTCGTCGGGCCGGTCGGCGAGCGTGGTGACCGGGGGCACGGCGGTCCGGACCTCGGCCGCGACGCTGACCACCTCGGCCGGGGCCCGTCGGGTCTGGTGGCCGATGTCGGGGTTGTCGGTGAAGAAGCTGTCCATGCCGGCCTCGAGGTAGGCCGAGATCTCCCCGCGGAGGTCGCCGACACCGGCCGGGTCGGTGCCGATGCGGTACTGCAGGGGCAGGAACGCGTTCTCGCGGCGGAACGTCCACCCGGTGACGTGCAGCCCGACGGCGTGGGCGCCGGCGATCACCGGCGTGGGCGCCAGCAGGGCCCCGGTCGCGTCCCGCGGGATCATCAGGTCCTTGCACAGCCCGAGCACGTCGGCGTAGCCGGCGATCTCGGCCAGGCCGGCGGGGGTGACCAGGTCGGCGTAGCGACGCAGGTCGCCGCGGCTCTTCAGGTCGTACGGGGCCCCGGTGCCCTCGATCAGCTGCACGAGCGGGATGTCGGTGTGCCGGGAGAGCCACTGCAGGTTGGTGGTCTCGAAGCTCTGGATGAACACCGGGTCGTCGGAGTCGGCGTAGCCGTGGTCCTCGAGCACGTCGAGCAGCCGCTCCTCCAGGGCCAGGCCGATCGAGGCGAAGTAGCTGGGGTGCTTGGTCTCGGGGTAGATCCCGACCCTGGCGCCGGTCGCGGTGCGCGAGCCGCGGGCCAGGTCGACCACCTCCTCCAGGGTGGGGATCTGGTGGTGCCCGTCGAACGCCTTGTTCGGGGCGCGCAGCACCGGCAGCCGCTCCACCGCCCGGAGCGTCTTCAGCTCCGCCAGGGTGAAGTCCTCGGTGAACCAGCCGGTGATCCGCTCGTCGTCGATCACCTTGGTGGTGCGCCGGTCGGCGAACTCCAGGTGCAGCGAGACGTCGGTGGTGCCGCCGATCTCGTTCTCGTGACGGGCGACCAGCACCCCGTCGGAGGTCGAGACCACGTCGGGCTCGATGAAGTCGGCACCCTGGGCGATCGCCAGCGCGTAGGACGCGAGCGTGTGCTCGGGTCGGTAGCCGCTGGCCCCGCGGTGCGCGATCACTGCCGCGTCAGGGACCCGGACCCGCTTCTTGCGCAGGTTGAGCATGGTCGTCTCCGTGTCGTCAGGTCGTCCGGGGAGCGGGCGTCGTTGCCCGGGATGTCGTCGCCGGCCGGCTGAGCGCCAGGTGGGCGGTGCCCGCACCGTCCGCCGGGGCGACGGGGACGGGGGCGGGAGGAGTGGTCGCGGTGAGCAGCCGGGGAGCAGCCGTCGCCCGGGCGAGCGGGTCGGGGAGGGCGGACAGGACCCCAGCGGTGGTGCCGGCCGTGCGGGCGCGAGGTCGCATGGTGCTCCTGGTCGGGTCCGCCGCTGTCACGCCGGACGTGTCTGCCTGATCCGATGGAACCCAGCCCGGACGGCCACGGCGTGGACCTGAGCGCACGGGTAGACGTCCACTCGGTGAACACTGGGCACCGCGGCCGGCGCTCCCCAGACCTCACCGAGACGTCCCCTGGCGTTCACCTGGACGTGCGACCGTGCCCGTCATGGACGGGCATCGACGTGTTCTGGGGCCAGCCGCCGTGCGGTGGAACGACTACGTGGGGACGGCGGCGGCGGACGACGCCGACGTGCTGCTGGACCGGCCGAGCCTCTACGAGGTGGCCGGTATCGACCGGGGCCGCTACACCCTGCTCGGGGTCGACCTGACCATCTGGGAGGCCTCGACCACGGTGAGCGTGTACGCCGTCGACCGTCTCGAGCACGGGCTGGAGACCCACGCCGACATCGAGGAGCTCGGCCGCAGCCGCGGCGAGATCCCGGTCACCGAGTTCGTGCTGCCGGCCCAGCACGTCGAGGAGTTCCTCGAGCACGCCTTCAAGCGGATCACCCTGCGGCTGGTCAGCCGGGGCGTCCGGGAGCAGGAGCTGGTGGTCGTCGACCAGGCCGGCTGAGCCGCGCCGGCCCGTCGTCCACAGCTCCGGACGCCCGACGGGGTCGTCCACAGGCCCGCGCTCCCCCTCGTGCTCCGACCCTCGCAGCCCTAGGGTTCCCGGGTGGTCGCCCGCCTCACCTCCCGCCTGCTCGCACCGTGCTGCGCCCAGCCGCCGGCCGGAGGCGTCCTGCTGCTCGACGCGGCGGTCACGGTGGCCGGGCGAGCCCGGAGGGCGGTCCGGTGAGCACCGCGGCCGGGCAGCCGCGGGTGGGGCCGCTGATCGTCACCGTGCTCGCCGCCCTCGCGGTGTCCACACTCCTCGCACCCGGCCTCCGGCTCGGCTGAGCGGCCGCCCGCCCCAGGATCAGCGTCGGGCGACCACCACGGTCGCCGCCAGCTCCTCGTCCCGGCGCACCTCGGGCCGCAACCCCACCGCGACCACGGCCGCGCCCAGCGCGTCCAGCTGGGCCTCGCCGCACTCCACCAGCAGGGCTCCGGACGGGGCCAGCCAGTCCGGCGCCCCGGCCACCACCCGGCGCAGCACGTCCAGCCCGTCGGGACCCCCGTCGAGGGCGACCGCCGGCTCGTGGTCGCGGGCCTCGGTCGGCATCAGCGCGATCGCCGGCGTGGGCACGTAGGGCGCGTTGGCCACCAGGACGTCCACCCGGGCGCGCAGCCGAGCGGGCAGCGGCTCGTAGAGGTCCCCCGCCAGCACGACCGCCCGGCCCCGGAGGTTCTCCACGGCGCAGGCGACGGCTGCGGGCTCCAGCTCGGTGGCGACGAGGTCGAGGTCGGGACGGGCCGCCAGCAGGATGAGGCTGACCGCTCCCGAGCCGCAGCAGAGCTCGACCGCCGTGCTCCCGGGCGCACTGAGCGCGACGGCCTCCCGGGCCAGCAGCTCGGTGCGTCGGCGGGGCACGAACACCCCGGGCCGCAGCGGGACCCGCAGCCCGCAGAACCCGGCCCAGCCCAGCACCTGCTCCAGCGGCAGACCGCCGACCCGTCGGTCGAGCAGCTCCGCGAGCTCGCCCGGGTCCGCCGCCGCCTCGAGCAGCAGCGCCGCCTCGTCCTCGGCGAAGACGCAGCCGGCCGCCCGCAGCCGCTCGACCAGCAGCCCCTCGTCCAGCAGCCCCTCCCTCGGCGGCGGCTCGCCGGGTAGGGGGCCAGCCGGCGGCGGGTCCTCCAGCGGGTCGTCGGCGGGCGGCATCCCGTCAGGCTAAGGCCCGCCGGACACCCGGCGCTGAGACGCGGTGGGCGCGCCGTCCCCGCCGTACCCGGTCGAGCGGTCAGGGGAGGCGGCGGGCGACCACGGCGTAGAGCGGGTCGCCCCGGTAGGTCCGGCGGGCAGGGGTGCGCAGGCCCACCTGGGGCTCGGCGAAGCCGCCGGCCCGGCGCACGTACTCCGCGACCAGGGCGCAGCGGCCGGCATCGTCGGTGGCCAGCCAGCCGTGCACGGCCTTGGTCGGGAAGCAGCGGTTCGAGAAGGTCAGCACCACCGGTGCGCCGGGTCGCAGCACCCGGGCCGCCTCGGCCAGCACCTCGACCGGACGGACGAGGTAGTCGACCGAGACGCAGCAGAGCACGGCGTCGAAGGACGCGTCGTCGAAGGGCAGCCCCGGGTCGAGGTTGAGGTCCTGCACGACCCGCTGGGTGGCCATCGGGTTGGCCCCCAGCTCGGTCCCGTTCATCCCCAGCACGACCAGCTCGGCCGGCGCGCTGTGCAGGTGCGAGACCCAGGACGACATCAGGTCCAGCACCCGGCGCGGCTGCGGCTCGCCGCCTGCCGGCTGCGAGCCGTCGACCCCCAGCTCGGCGTAGAGGTCGCCGACCGCGGCGATCGCACCGGCGTCGATGTGGGTGACCAGCCGGGTCGGCGCGTAGAAGCGGTCGTCCGGGCTCGGGTCGTCGCGCTCGAAGAACCAGTCGGGGAACGGCTCGGCGCCAGCAGTGCTCACCCCGCCAGCCTGCCCGGGCGGGCAAGCGGGGGCCCGGCGCGGGCAGGGCCCCAGGAGTTCTGCGGGCGCCCCGGTCAGCCGATGCGGAAGCGGGAGACCAGGTCGTCCATGGTCGCGTCCATGGCCTGGTCGACCTCCTGGCGGGCCGGGTCGGCGTCGTACCAGTCCAGGATCTCCCGCGCCCCCTGCACGAACGGGATCCGCGCCACGTAGTCGGGCACCAGCCGCTTCACCTTGGTGTTGTCGAAGATCATCGAGTGGGCCTTGTCGCCCAGCATGCCGGCGCCCCAGCCGGGGTCGGCGGCGGCGATGGCGTCGGAGGGCACGTGCACCAGCTCCGCCTCGACGCCCGCGGCGGCGGCCACGGTGGTGTAGATCTCGTTCCACGGCAGCCACTCGTCGCTGGTGATGTGGAAGCTGTCCCCGATCGCCATCGGGTGGCCGAGCAGCCCGACGAAGGCGTGGGCGAAGTCGGCCTGGTGGGTGAGGGTCCACAGCGAGGTGCCGTCGCCCGGCACCACGACCGGTGCACCGCGGCGCATCCGGTCCACCACGGTCCAGCCGCCGTCGAAGGGCAGCAGCGTCTTGTCGTAGGTGTGCGAGGGGCGCACGATCGTCATCGGCAGGGCCCGCTCGCGGTACGCGTCCACCAGCAGGTCCTCGCAGGCGATCTTGTCCCGCGAGTACTGCCAGAACGGGTTGCGCAGCGGCGTGGACTCCCGGACCGGCAGCCGTCCGGGCGGGGTCTGGTAGGCCGAGGCCGAGCTGATGAAGACGTACTGGCCCATCCGTCCCTCCAGCACGTCGAGGCGGGAGGTCACGTCGGCGGGGGTGAAGGCGCGGAAGTCGGCGACCACGTCGAACTCCCGGTCGCCGATGGCTTCCTGCACCGAGGCCTGGTCGCCGAGGTCGCCGACCAGCGGCTGCACCCCCTCGGGCAGCGGACGGGTGCTGGAGGTGCCGCGGTTGAGCACGAACACCTCGAAGCCCTGCTCGAGGGCCCGGACCGTGCAGGCGGAGCTGATGATGCCGCTGCCGCCGAGGAAGAGGACCGTGGGTGACGTCATGCCGGTCAGCCTAGGCACCGCCCGCGGGGGGCAGGACGGGGGTCCGGCCTCAGCGGGCGCGGAACGCGCGCCGCGTCGTGATCAGGTCCACCACGGTCTTGAGCAGCACCAGCAGCAGCACCACGGCCACGCCCGGCGTCCGCCAGCCGGCCGGGAGCGTGGCCAGCAGCGGGGCCAGCCGCTCGGTCCAGGCGCCGCGGGCGGAGGCAGCGGCCCCGTGGCCGATGGTCAGGCCGAAGGCCACCAGCACCGCGAGGTGCAGCACGATGATCCGCGGGTACGGCGCGAACATGGCCATGCCGGGCGCGGTGGTGCGCCGCTGGCCCTCCGGCCCGAACCACGTGGTCAGCGTCTCCACCGTGTAGCGGACGGCGAGCAGCACCACCGGGAACCCGAGCAGCAGGAAGCTCGACTCGACGCCCACCGAGACGGCCACGAAGATCGTGAACACCAGGTGCACCACGCAGAAGAGCCCGTAGTGGAAGGCGAAGAACACCGCGAGGAGGACCGGGTTGCCGCTCGCGGCGATGCCGCTGACGTGGACGTGGCTCGGCACCGCCCCCTGCGCGGTGGCCACCTTGACCAGCGTGCACAGCCCGAGGACGGCGTTCTCGGCCCAGAACAGCAGGAACACGTTCCCGGGCGGCCAGCCGAACGCGAGCACCCCGAGCAGCGTCAGTGCGTTCCACACCAGCGACAGCCCGAGGGCGAGCCGGGCGCCCGACCTCGGGGCGGCGGCCGCCCGACTCCGGGCCGGCACCTGCGGCGGGGCGCCGCGGCCGCTCGGCACCCGCGGCG
>Ga0210040_10008673_pt1 | contig 11987 bp, 6 predicted proteins | sample CryGeyCG12114_NA_FD_185462 | JGI IMG/M metagenome (GOLD analysis project Ga0210040, IMG submission 185462) | Groundwater microbial communities from aquifer - Crystal Geyser CG19_WC_8/21/14_NA (SPAdes) (version 2) | ecosystem: Environmental > Aquatic > Deep subsurface > Groundwater | place: USA... | reverse complement strand
AAAATATACACACAGTGTGTATATTTTCCATAAGAGCAATGTAAAAGGACAAATTGCTAATAAAGTAAGCAACCGTCTTCCTGCCTGCCTTCTAAAGCGGGAAACTCGATGGTTGCGCAGTGACTAGGATCATCATTACCTTATCCGTCTAAGCCCAAATTTTCCTGTCACTGACGGTCGCTATGGAAAAAAATAAATAAAATGTCAGCGAACAGGAAAATTTTGTGCAAAACACAAAGTTATGTTTTGATTCATATTTCTGATTTCTCGATTTCTCTTTACTTCAACGGTTTTTCTATAAATATACTGGACTCCTACTCTTCAGTACTAACTTTTGGATTGACTGCGGTATTTAAGGAAATATTCAAATCGCCACAACCGCAGCCTCAAAACCATAAAAAATTAAAAGTAATTCCGTCCCACAAAAACCGGCATTGAGACTGTGGGACTTCTGTAGGACTTCTGATTCTATCTTAACCGAGAATTGCGACGCGAAAGGGTTCCCGCCGTTGGATGTGCAGGAGCTCCGCCCTTACTGCGGAGGATTATTTTTTATCTGGACGAGTGAAGTGTGATTATGGGAGTGGGGGAGGCTTTTCGAACACAGGCCTGAGTCCAAAAGGGAGCAGGAAAGGCCTTGGGTTCGGAAATCACCGAATGCGAATTCAGCATTCCCCTCACGATCCGTTTTCGTGTCTGTCTCTATTGTGGATGGAATTTCTTTCTGATATTTTTACGATTTTGAGGCGATGGTCCCGAATTAAACTATTCCTCAAATATTGCAATATGTCTAAATATGTCTGTTTCATTTAGAGATGATGGCCCAAAAATTATCTTGACTAGCCGGGCCCACTGGCTTTTAGCCAGACTCACTCTTACGAGTCAATTTCAAAACCTTTCAAGTTTTCAACGATTCACAAATTATCTGAGGTACACCAAGTTTCTAGAATGTGATAAAGGACTCTCTCCGCATCAATTAATTATTATTCAACACTTTTGCTTTATCACATTAGAGAAACTTGATGTGCCTCAGACAATTTGTGAATCATTGAAAATTTGAAAGGTTTTGAAATTGGCTCGTAAGAGTGAGTCTGGCTAAAAGCCAGTAGGCCCGGCTATAATTATTATGTCCCTAATTAGTAATACAATATTTTTTGTATGCTCCACAGCTTAGCAATACTTTACATGTATCCAGTGGTATACAGTGCTCCATAAGTGTAGACAAACCAGTGGCTTAAGCGATTGGTCTGTAATTTTTACTGTACACAAACTACTTCCTCTTCAATTTATGCTATTATTTTTGCGAGATCTTAAAGTTAAAGTGGCATGCTCTCATCTCAAAGTAAAAGAAAGGTGGAAAGCAATAGCAATAAACTCGTGAGTCTACATTGCATGATGGATACACATGTGTTCTCCATGCTTGCTATATGGTTGAGGATGTGTATCCACCCTTAGTTCTAATGCATGATGCACCCATTAAATTTTGAAAGCCAAGTTGAGTGTAATCCTAAAATATACACTAGCTTAGGTACACAAACTTCTCTCGCCTTCCGTGGAGGCATTCATATCAATGTGATATGTACATATCATGCTATACACACCATGGAGCTTCATGTACCCCTCTTTTTATGGTAATTCTCGTCTATTTTGTGCAAATCGTGTACAGAACCTTCTTGAAGTGGTTCATGACTTGTTTGAGGAGCAAACCTCATTGGAGAAAGTCATTCTCAAGATAATGCAACGTGCTCAACGCCTTTTGAAGTGCGACCAGGCTGCTGTCCTTCTACTTGATGAAAATTCTGGTCAGGTGAGCCTCACTCCTTCATTTCGCCCATGTTTGTTTGACTTTACTTTGTTCTACCAGTTTCCCTGTGCTCACAAATGGAAGCAAAGTATTTTTTGTTCATATGCAAGACAAGCTATAGGCTACATCTCTTGTAATTTTATGTCAAAGTGAGCGGATCGGTGGTAATTTTGTGAATTGAGAAATTTGTAATTATAATTTTTGAGAAAATCATTCATTTTAGGCCGATTGAAGTGAGTCAAATGTATGATCTATAGTTCTTTAAGTATGGGTTCAGTAAAAAAAAGGAGAGTGATGAATGGATTGCCATTTCATTCTTGTTTTGATCCATAAATTCTGTAAGGTGTACACTCTACAATTGCTTTTATTTGGTGGCATATGCCACTTTGTATAGAACTTGACCAAATAAAAACAATACTTTAGTGTTAGTATTAGTTTGCCTGTGATGCATAAGTAACCGCATTATCTAAAACGTATTTTTCTCGGTCAATAGGAACTTGTGTTTTCGAAACTATTTGAGCTCAACGCACCAGTGAACGGACACTTGAACTCCGTGTCTAGCCTGCAACACACAAGGTAAGGAATATGTCTTGTCTGTCTATTAAATGGATGTAGCCAACTCAAATGCCAACTAAAGTAGACAAATACGAGTTTGCAATTAAAGCGGTTAGGAAGGGTGAAACTCTTTTTTTCTCCTCTGGGCAACCCTATTAAAGAGATAAACACGTTTTCCCTATCCTGAAAGGTTTGCTTTCTGGTAGAATTCACATTTAGTCACTTGCGCTGAACAAAAGATAATAATTTTGTGTAACGCATTCTCCTCGTATACTTGTCCTAACTGGTTCTCATGTGCTCTAGTGGTGAAAAGTTGCTGACGGATGGACATGTATCGTACAATCTCATAAAGCTAGCAGAGAAAGTGGCTGCCACCGGAGAAATTGCTAACATAGCAGAAATAGTTGAGGTAGACCGTGGATCTGGAGGCAATCTCAAATCAATATTGGCTATGCCTATCCGTAACCGTCATGCCGAAATCATAGGTTAGTAAGTGGGTCCACCCAATGCTTTCATACATACCATGCTATCGCTATGTGCGTATGTGTGCGGTGTGAACCAACCCACAACTGTTATAATATGTTGTCCTCCTCGCAATTTTTTATAAGTGGTAAACAAATATTGATGATATTTTTTTGGTGCATCTCCTAGGTGTTGCCACTATTGTCAATAAGCTCAATAACTTGCCATTTAATGAGCATGACGAGCAGCTATTTGAGGTATGGGAACAATTTATGTCTTTTCAATAATCTAGCTAGTTAGTTAGTGAGTGCATTTAAAAAGCTTTGCCACTGTATTGGCATGGATGCAGGTTGAATAGCTTTATTTTTTGTATCCTCTTTAGTCTGTCATTATGTTAATAAAAGTGTAGTGCCCGCAACGGGATGTTGTCAAATTTAATGCTTAAACTAATTGCTTTTCGCTTTCTTCTTCAGTTCTGACTTTCAGGTATTAAAATTTTAAACTCTCTTGCTCTTGACTGAGAGAAAAAGGAAAAAAAATACACACGGTTCTTAGCGAAATGAATTTGCAAAATGACTTCTAGCTTTATAAAAATAAAACCCAGAGTTTATGCGCGTAAAAGTTTCTACTCCAACTATGTTTGCACCTTTTTGACTTTTCCCATTCTAACTAACTAAGTGTAAGTAACTAAAGCTCTTTTGAACTTTTCCTTTTTGCATTTTAATCCATTCTCTTTTCATGACCCAAACTCATAAACCTGTGCTCATGTAGGAGCAAACAATTAAGTAGCTGGTATTCTCTGGAAATGAGCTGAACTTACTTTTATTGCGGATCCATCTTGCAATGGTTTGTGTCTGTGGGCTATTTTAGCTGACTCACGTTCTTGTATTACGTTTTTCATCTCGTTCACTCAAGATTGTTGACTACTCATTTCAAGTGCGGTTCAAAATGAGAAATATATTTGTCAAGTTTCAAATCCCTGGAGATCCAAATTCCTCTCCCTCCATGTGTGTAGTTATAGTTATGTAGTATATCTTCCTATGGTGGAGCAAAGAGTTGTGTCTCCTCATAATTTTTATAACCACTACACGTGAGTAAAAAACTAACTGCGTAGCTCTGATGATAGTAATAATAATACACATTAATAATTTGTAAGCAACTATATCATATAGGAACGTGTCTGTGGGAATTTTGCAGATGCTTTATACCAGGATTTCCCCAAATTCCTATATGCATTGAACAAATAAGTGTGCCAGGCAGGTCACTCTATTAGGTTTGTGCGTTCAAAACTACGGTGCGAGCTTCCGAATTTATACAAATAAATGCAAGCATGCATGCATGTGCTCCACTTTTTTTTATTACCAAAAATGCAAGTTTATAAAGTTTATCCTACTTGTCTACTTACTGGCTGCGGACTACCTAAATTGCTCTAGATTCTAGATCTAAGGTTTATCCCTACTTACTTTTTTCTTTTCTTGGCCATTCCTATTTATTTGTCAGTAATCGAGCAGTAGTTTAGTTAGTTTTAGTTAGTACCATGCACAAAGATTTTTTGAAGCCCTCCCTTTTCAGCAGAGGTTAGGCAAAGGACCATAAATATTTATTTTCTGGTCACACTGGACTACCTACCTACTACTACATAACATACCTTTTCTATGATCTGATTGTATTTTATGTGTGGGATTAAAGTGAGAGAAATCATGGGGAAAGGGATATAGATGTGAGTTGTGCGCACCAAAAAAATTTAAATAAGTAATGTGGCACATTGTGTTGACTGATTGAACGACTAGGGATTGCTAAAAGCGAGCGACATATTCTTTAGTAGTTGTCAAAGGATTCGTGAAATGCATGACATACATAGATGATCGTGGTTATCACTTTTTTTTAAATTTGTTCCCTTTCACTATAGTAGCATAGTATAGTCACACAGTCAGTGTACATATGAGTTGGTTGATGCTGTAGTAAGTGAACGGGTAAGTAAAGTAACATTGTCTTTGTGAAGCAGCTACGCAGTATGTGGCCTCAACTTAACTTTCTCTTCTTTTTAGCCAAGGCTATGCTTGACGTATTTTGCAAGTTCTAGCATTTATTATGTTGTCTCTGCAATAGTTCAAGTCATCTCACTTTAGCATACGAATTTCTGTTTCTTCCTTTTCTTCGCTTTCTTTAGGTTTCTTATTTACTGGCTGACTTTTTTCCCTCTTGGCATACATTTTTCATTGCAAGAGACAGTGAGTTTTTTGCTCTTGTTGAAGGAGAGACTTTTATAGCATGTAAATTTGAGAGCACTTTTATGCATGCTTTATGCTGAGCATTAAATATGAAAGAGTTAAAAAGAAATGTGAAATTTTGGAGTTTCATTAACTATTAATGTGCCGTGAATTCGTCATTATTAACCCTGACTAGATGTACTAATATCGATAAGTAGCAAACGAAAGCCTCGGTCGGGGTTAAATTTTAGAATGTACGGTGTTTTTGGATAGTTGGTATTATTTAGTTTAGAGGAACTTGGTTTGCTAGAGAATTTCGTTTTTTCCGTTTTTATTACATCTAGTATTGCATCTTTTTATGCCTATTATTTTGTACTTTTTACTTTACGTAGTAGATACCTGTGCTATGCCTTGTGCTTCCGTGGGTTTGTTTTAACCACAATGATAAACAAACACTCGTTAATGATATTAAAGGATGGACGAATTTCGTGTTTTTAAATGATTTTTTTCCTTTTTTTAGGCTTTTAGTATCTTTTGTGGCCTGGGAATCAACAATACACTTACATATGGAGAACTTGAGATGGCCATTGCGAGGCAAAAAGTTGCTATAGAGGTAACTTACTTTGCCGAACAAAGTTAGCTTTTTTAATTGCCTTGTGGACAGCAAACGTGCTCTTTGTTTCCCTTTATACCATTAAATATATTTTTAATGAGGAGATTTAATCCTTCCATTCTTCTTTTTAAGTAGACTAACTTATGAAGAGAAAGTTTTCCAAATCATAGACTGATTACATGTTCTGTCTGTTTCGATTTAACATCTCCAGGAATTATATCATTGTATTGTTTATAAAGTTTATCTAACCCATCATTTAACTTATGTTTATTTTTTTCAGGTACTTTCTTACCACGCAACGGCGACCTCGAAAGAAGTAGAAGTCATAGCAGTAAGTTCTATAAATACCTGTACAAGTAGCTTTATTTTGCTTTCAAAACAAACAAATCAAAAAATTGTTATATTGGGGTACAACTTCATTCTATAGACAAAAAAGTTGCATTCGAACCTGGTTGCAAACTGTTAGTATTTTCTCCTCTCATAATTGGGTAAAAAACAATTGTTTTCCACTGTTTTCATGAATTTTTTTTTCGTCAACCTCCCCTTGCGAGGGTTTTAAACCGACATACATATTTCACAAGTAATTATAGTGATTATTTACAAACTGAGCTTGATAATTTTTTCTAAACCTAATTAATAATCGCATTGGTAAAAGTCAGTTCGGTTAGTAATATGTACTGTTCACCTTGACAAGCATTTTTTTATTCATGAGCAATATTGGAAGACGATGCTTTTGAAAACAAAAAAAAAAACGATAAATGTCAACTTCCTCTGTAGCATATACACAACGTCTAGCTAACTAGATAGAGTGATAGAGATATGAAGTCGTTGAGACCATGTCTCTCACACTCAAAGATCCTCATAGTCGCCTTTTTATGCGCCATGTCGAGTCAGGGATTGCTGTCTTATTGTAAACAGCCGCATGAAATATAGTTTTCAAGAGAAACTGCTCTGTCCTGTCACTTCTGCTTGAACTAGTGCTTATATACTTTTTGTACAACGTGCTACATGGGATATGTCATGTCGCAATTTGTTGGATGAGTACGACGACGCCTATAGTAAACTGTTTTCCTCAGGTCACTAATTCAATGCTTTTCTACACCTTATTGGGGCATAGATTTGTTTGTGCACCAAATGCACCTATTCTTGCTGGACCCTCCTGCTCCTGTTGCTACTGCTCCGAAAGATCAGCAATACTTTTTTTGTCCCTTCCGGTGATCCTCAAGGCTTTCGCCTTATCGTTTGTATTGGCCCCTACCCAAATTACCTATTTGCCAGGTTTTAAATTGTATTAAATAATATAGCCGTGTATTGTGTGTTCGACTTATTCTTGTAAATCGGCTCTATCCTAGGCTCTGGTATCTGTATTCTAGCTCCGAGATCCACGCTGTTGTCCCAGTTTCGCACTCCTCACTCCATTAACCCGTAATGTTAAATCTTGGACACAATATACGCACTACTGTCACTATTCTTCTGATTGAGTCGGCCACTTTTGGTGCTCTTGAACGTGACGCTGTATATTTGAAAACAATTTTTGGTTACACCGTGTCTTACTGCCTGGCAAAAAATGAAAGTTATGTGATAATGCTTTTTTAGTAGTAATATTTTCCTGGGCAAGATACTAAATATAAAGTGTACATATGAAATATGATGTCGGTGTTCAAATGAAAACGTAATAATATTTCCAGAAAGATTGACTATCCGATTCCAATTCTGTACAGGGGAATAGAAATCCTGTATGAGTGAGATGTGAAACGCACTTTCCCATTTCTGTGTAAAACAAGTTTTTGAGTTTATCAGTTTACCATTCACAGTTATAATCAGATTACAAATGGCTAGGAACGTGGGTTTAGGAATGTTTTCATTTTCAAACTCTTTATGCTGTCTTGTGCACTAGAAATTGGTGAGCCCGAATCATCGTCAAACAGAAATTGTTGGGATGTTGTTTTGGCTGTCGTATTAATTTTACATTTTGAATGTTGAAGACATATACTTGTATTTTCAGAAAACTGATATTCCCAGTACAAACGAATGGAACCTTTGCTCCCTAGGATTTGATGACTTTTCTTTGGACCAGACTCAGATGGTTGTGGCAAGTGTGAGAATGTTTCTGGATCTTGGCCTTGTATCCAAATTTAAGATGGAGTATGAGGTTTGTCAATATTTCCATTGGGTCTTCGCCCAGTTTTTTCTATTAACTTTATTAAAGTTGGAGAAAATACATTTGGTGATCTATGAATCGTATTTATCGCATTGAAAATACAGATAGTGGTAGTGTACATTCATCTCCAGTCAAAAATGCATGTATTGATCATTGATGGATTCTTTTTCTTTCCCGTGCAGACACTGATTCGATGGTTGTTAACAGTACAAAGGAACTATCGCAATGTTCCATATCACAATTGGCGTCATGCTTTTAACGTGGCTCAAGTGATGTTTGCAAGTTTAACGGTCAGTATTGAATATTGATTTTTCTTATTTATTTTGCTAACTAACTAAAGAAAGTAATTATAATAATTTTTAAAAATTTACTGCACACCCAGACTTGTGAAATGAAAGACACTTTCCCGGAATTAGAAGTTTTGGGCCTTCTAGTTGCTTGTTTGTGTCATGATTTGGTAAGATTTCATGCTCTTGTCTCTAATGATTAGTGTGACTCTATTTTACGCGGAACAAATAATCAATATTGAACCGCACTGGTATAATTAAGCTCATTTACTGATTGTCTTTCACCAGGATCACAGAGGGACTAACAATGCATTCCAAGAAAAGTAAGTCATATTTTCCCATCCTATCTGTTTCGTAAAATGGAGCTCGCAGCAGAAATACGTGGTCGTGTTTCAAAATAATGTAACTTACCAACACTTTTATTCTCATATTTACTGTTTGGTAGGGACTAGCAAACACAAATGCTAATCAAAATCACAGACACTGAGACATTTCCTTCCAAAACCATGCTTATCTTTAATTATAAGGATGCTAAATAACGATAAGGTAAAAGTAAACATGTCACTACGACCGAGATTTTCTTTGTTGATTGCCAAAAACGATGATTTGGTGAAGTACGTAGTATGTACGTATAATATATTCTTTGAGTGTATGAGATTCTATGATCCTGAATGAATGTTGAATCCTTTAGACTTTTCCTCTCACGGTTCAAATCAGTTTGGCAGAATTCCAAAAGAGACATTACGACCACCATGCCAATATATCATGAGTTAGGCGGTTTCTGTGAGTACAAAAGTTCGTATTTACGATGGATAGACAAGACACCAGGATAAATCTTATTTCAACTGGCTACAAGCTCCTTTCGCGCTCTCAACCAACTAAGATATATAATATACTAATGCATTGTTTATCTATCACTACTGGCACTGCCCAGCCTACCGGAATCGCACGTTATACACAAAATGTGAAAACTTGTGACAAGATTATTAGTCCATAGCGATATTAATGGCCTCATGGCATTATCATTTCAACATAACGGCTATATTTAGCTAGTTAGTTAGCAATGTAAGCGTTGTATAACACTGTACATAGAGGGGAGAGCAATTGATCACGCCTAAACCGAACCTAACCCAACATGATGAGAACTATAGGGTCCGATTCTTCAGTAGTCAAAATAAGTAGGATGATCTCAATTAGGAATCCCTAGTTCTATATGGTTCAAAAAGTACTTTTATTTCACACCAGCAGAAGTAACTATTTCAGTAGAACCAGGAAGGGGTTCTAGAGCAGGTTTTCCATAAATCAACAAAATTATAGAACTAATAAGTAGACAATATATTTAAGTATAGTCTTGGCATTTTCAGCTAGCATGCAATAACATGGGAGAGGCATATGCATTTGTGTGTATTTGACGTACTAGCTGAAAATGCCAAGACCATAATCAAAGGCTTGTATGATTGAAAGGTTCAAAATACTTTAAATGGCGTCTAGAAGCCATGATAAACTGATTTACCTTCAGCGCGAAATGTTTTGTATGCCATAGCAACAGGGATATTCTATAATAGAAAGCCATTCCTAAAAAATGGTTACTATAATTGAAATTATATGCGAAGCTTTTGAAGAATCAAGTAACTTCCTATGTAAATTGCCTCAAGGAAGTAGTTAATATATATGATGAGTTACCACCTGAAATAAATTTCTGACTAGACATTTTTCTTTACAATTCCGCATTTTCTGGCAGAATAAATAGTTTGACTTCTAAATGACTTTAGTAGAAGAATATAACAATGTGTGTGCTTTGCTAACAGAACAGTAGTGTCCTAAGTTTTGTGAAAAGGAAAATAAGTTTTCCTTGTTAATATTTTCAAGTTTTGCACACACTCTAGCTAGATACATTAATTTCCAAGGTGTGTTTGTATTCCTTCAAGGAGTGTAAACTAACTACATTATAGTCACCAAGCATAATTATATATTATCTTTTCTTTCAAAATTGGAGCAACAAAATTATGTTTCTAATCAGACTTACTCACTGAATTTATCATTAGGTAAGATTACTTTAGCAGGTGGCTGTCATAAATTTGTGATGACCCAAGTTTACGCATTGAGATAGTTATTTTTATTAGATACATTCTGTAAGAATATATCTATTATAATCGGTTAAAAAAAACACAATCGTACATCCATGCTCAATTCAAATTACATGACTAATGTTGGTGTAACGGTACGGTTTTATTTGAACCACTCTCATTTTGAACGATTCACCACAGGTACGAGTTTCAGTGGCACTAGAATTAGAGTCAGAATCTCTAAAAACGGGGAGCTTTTATTCTCCACGTGGTTCCAGGCTGTTCTATATAGTTAGATAATATAGGAGTTAGAGTGACTAGGTACCTACGTATAGTTCCTCATCTTCATTCTTTCAATCAGTTCACTGAAATGAGTGATTTAAGGCTTATTTGTATGCAACTAAGAATTACGGTTTGCATCCAGGAAGACTCATTTGACTCACATCTGGTATCTCTATGTGTCCCTTCCAAGCCAGCAAAATGTATCCCTTTTTCCACCTAAAATGAGTTGCTATCTACAATTAACTACAAGTAATTTAACATAGTCTCGATTTGTCTTTCACCGGCTTTGGCGTTCGTTCTGAGAGTCACTGACTATCCAAACGGTTGCCAAGACCTGTACCAAATTTAAGGAAAACTTTAATTTGTACGCTGGTATAGCAAGTTTCCTTTCCACCTACCCACCTTGATACTTTCAAAAAGTAAAAAAAATAGTCATTATTTACTTTGAAACAGTGCAACTATTCTTTGCTCAACTTGGGCAATAACCCAAATTGGAACTCTACTGAAATATTACTAACTTTGTGACAAAGTTGGGAGACATGCTCAAATGAATGATCAGAGCAAATCTATTCAATCAATTTTCTATCTACCTACCCAGACAGTCACAGTCAGTATCTCAGGTAATAAAAGAATTTCATCTTGTTATGTACGTAGGACTGGTTCCGCTCTGGCCCTTCTGTACGGAACACAGAATACAATGGAACATCACCATTTCAACCATGCTGTAATGATCATCAACAGTGAGGTGAGATATGAGAAGATATTTTTTTCTATCAAGTGCACATATTGAGCTAACTAACTATATGCATCTAGACCAGTTAAGGCCGACATTACATGCATAATATTAACTAACTAACTTGCTAGCTCTAAACTAACTATAGTTATGAAAAGATGAAGATTGGCTGGTTGCATGCAAAAAACTGGTAATGTAAGTTTATCTTGTCTTATCTCTCTCCTTAAAATGCATCCATGGATTCAATAGACAGGCTAACTAACATTACTGCAGTGTATCTTTCTTGCATTAAGTAAGTAAGTAGGATTTTTTAATCTGTCATTTTCTCCTTCCTTCTCTCCTAACGAAGATATTCAAGCTTACTAACTAACCAGTGAGTTAGTTGTCTGTGTAATGCACACACACACTGGTTGATATCATCAGCATCAGTATTATGACTTGATGGTAAGGTTGGATCTTGCAGCGTATATAAATAGCTCTATTCGCTCATCTTTTCTTGTATCATCATGGGGATCACGGTGATTTTGTTTTGTTAAAAATATGTGTGTAGACAGATGATCTTCCGTTTGCCCGTCATCCTTTTATAGTAACCGATCAAAATGAAATTGAATTGCACTCGTAAAACTATGCCTGTTTACAGTGGGTGACATAATGATCGTTGCGCTCATACCGTTGTTTTCATTTCGATGCACTCATTTCGTTGCGAACTCATATGGTTGCGCTTTTATCATTGCTGACTCACATTATTGCCACTTTTATCGTTGTACCCATTATTGTTGTATTTGTTTTCATTGCATGCATAAATTACATATTT
>Ga0210040_10008671_pt1 | contig 11989 bp, 9 predicted proteins | sample CryGeyCG12114_NA_FD_185462 | JGI IMG/M metagenome (GOLD analysis project Ga0210040, IMG submission 185462) | Groundwater microbial communities from aquifer - Crystal Geyser CG19_WC_8/21/14_NA (SPAdes) (version 2) | ecosystem: Environmental > Aquatic > Deep subsurface > Groundwater | place: USA... | reverse complement strand
TGCGAGCGTCCATGACGTCGCCCGTGTGCGCCGTGGTGACCGTCTCGATCAGGACGATCTCCACCTCGTGTTCGGCGACCGGGTTGTGCTCCACCCCGCGGGGAACGACGTAGAACTGGCCGGGTTCAGTAGGAGGAGGGATGGGCTTCGACGGTCTCGCGGGCACGGCGCGCCCACTCGTCGATCAGCACCAGCGAGGAGTGCGCCGGGAATGCATTCCTGGACTCCCCGTCGCCCTCCGCCACCGGAGCGCCGGGCATGGTGCGTCCGGAGCGCGCGAGGGCGGCGGCGAGCAGCTCGTCCGCGAGTGCGGGGTTCAGGGCGAGCACCGGCCCGCCGAGGTGGGTGCCGATCGCGGCGCCGACTCGGACGCCCTCTCCCCCGCCGACGCCGCCGTTGCCGAAGCCGCTCCGCACGCTGCCGAGCGGCTGAGCACCGCCGATCAGCGAGACCCGGGACCCGTGATTCTCGTACCCCACGAGCACGCCGTCGGACGTCCCCACGACGAGGTCGCCGACGGATCGCTTCGCTGTGAGGACGGTGCGGATCGGCAGCACGCCGGCACCCTCGAGCACGTTCGCGTCGTCCAGCGCCACCTCGTGTCCGAGCAGGTGCATGCCGCCGGACACGGCGAGCAGCGCCGCTCCCCCGGCCACGAGCCCGCGGAGCCGCGCGGCGTGCGAGAGGAGATCGGCGTGCACGGTGCGCATGGCGGACAGGGGGCCGGAGCCGACGACGACGATGTCCGCGTCGGGAAGCTCACCGGAACCGGGCGGGTGCTCGAGCACGACCGGTTCGAGGCCGAGCCAGCGGGCGCGGCGGGCGAGCACGGTCACATTGCCGCGGTCGCCGTTGATGCCGAGCTCGCGCGGGTACAGGTGCAGGATGCGCACGCCGGCTCCGCCGGTGGCGGGCCCACCGGTACCGCTGCCGGTCGCGCCCGGGACGGTCACGACTGGCCGCCCTCGAGGTCGGTGTAGCCGAGGATCTTGCGGATCGACATCATCTGCTCGTAGTTCACGATCATGGTCTTGCGTCCCGTCGACGGCCGCGGCAGGGCGAGGAAGCGCCGCACGGCCGCCCGCAGCTCGGGCTCCACCACACCGACGGGCAGGCCGTCGTAGGCGAGCCGGACGGCCAGCTGGTAGCCCTTCGTGCCCGAGATCACGTCGGCGTGGGACAGGCGGGAGAGGTCGATGTCGTAGAGCCACGACGGGTCGGGCGTTCCATCGTCGACCGCGAGGAGCACCTGCTCCGGCGTCTCCCCGAGCGAGTCGAGGTTGAGCTGCAGGCTCGCCGGGTTCTTCATCATGATGATCTCGATGTCCTCGCCGTTGGCGGAAAGCGTCTCACCCCGGCCGTACACCGTCTCCAGCTCGGCCAGTGCCCGCGCAGCGGTCCCTGCCGAGAATCGATCCCCGAGCGCCGCTCGCGCGGTTGCGACCGCGGCGGCGGCGTCCACCGCGTAGTGCACGCCGCGCGCGGGAAGCCGCACGCGGGTCGGGACGCCGTTCACCTCGAGCGTCGCGTCGCGGCCGTCGAGGGCGGTGGCGACGACGTCCGGCGCCGTGGCCGTAACGGTGGCGGTGGCGGCGAAGCGCGGCGCCGACAGCATGCCCTGGGAGACGGCACCGAGCAGCTCCGGCGCGGTGGCGAAGTAGGAGACCTGCGCGGGGTGGCCGGCGGGCAGCGCCGCGCCGAGCCCGACGAGGTGCTCGTCGTCCGCGTTGAGCACGAGTGCGCCGGTCGCCGTCGACGCGATCTTCGCCAGCATGCCGGCGACGCGATCGGGCTCGAAGAACCGGTTCAGCTGGTCGATCTGCACGTTGAGCAGGAGCACGGTGCGCGGCTTCAGCAGCTGCGACAGCTGAACACCGTACGCCTCGTCGATCTCGAGCACGGCCACGTCGGCGGCCAGCCGACCCGCCCCGGACGCGTCCGCGAGCACCGCCGAGGCGATGCCCTGCGGCAGGTTCCCGCCGGACGGATTCGTGAACACCCGCACCCCGTGGGCGCGCAGGATAGCCGACACCATGTTCGTCGTCGTCGACTTCCCGTTCGACCCCGAGACCGCGACCACCCCGAGGGGAAGGTCCGCGATCGTGCGCTCGAGGAAGTCCGGCGCGATCTTCATCGCGACCAGGCCGGGGAAGGCCGACCCGCCACCGCGCCTGCGCGCGGCCCATCTCACCAGTCGTCCGGCGCTGACCGCCAGGCGAACCCGCACCTGTGCGGGCCTACTCGAGGTAGTCGCGCAGCGACTGCGACCGGGACGGGTGACGCAGCTTCGCCATCGTCTTCGACTCGATCTGGCGGATGCGCTCGCGCGTGACGCCGAACGTGTCACCGATCTGGTCGAGCGTCTTCGGCATCCCGTCGCCGAGGCCGAATCGCATGCGGATGACGCCCGCCTCGCGCTCGGACAGGGAGTCGAGGAGCGACTCGAGCTGCTTCTGCAGCATGGTGAAGCCGACCGCATCCGCGGGGACGACCGCCTCGGTGTCCTCGATGAGGTCGCCGAACTCGCTGTCGCCGTCCTCGCCGAGCGGGGTGTGCAGGGAGATCGGCTCGCGGCCGTACTTCTGCACCTCGACGACCTTCTCCGGCGTCATGTCGAGCTCGCGCGACAGCTCCTCGGGCGTGGGCTCGCGGCCCAGGTCCTGCAGCATCTGGCGCTGCACTCGGGCCAGCTTGTTGATGACTTCGACCATGTGCACCGGGATGCGGATGGTGCGGGCCTGATCGGCCATGGCGCGCGTGATGGCCTGGCGGATCCACCACGTCGCATACGTGGAGAACTTGAAGCCCTTGGTGTAGTCGAACTTCTCGACCGCACGGATGAGGCCGAGGTTGCCCTCCTGGATCAGGTCCAGGAACTGCATGCCGCGCCCGGTGTAGCGCTTGGCGAGGCTGACCACGAGACGGAGGTTCGCGCCCAGCAGGTGGCTCTTGGCGCGCTGGCCGTCGCGGGCGACCCAGCGGAGCTCGCGCTCCGCCTCCTTCGACAGGTTCGGCGTGTTCGCGAGCTTGTCCTCGGCGAACAGGCCGGCCTCGATGCGCATGGCGAGCTCGACCTCTTCGGCCGCGTTCAGCAGGGCGACCTTTCCGATCTGCTTGAGGTAGTCCTTCACCGGGTCGGCGGTCGCGCCCGTGATGGCCTGGGAGTAGACGGGGATGTCGTCCTCGTCGTCCACCGCGCGCAGCACGATGGCACCCGTGGGCAGGGGCTCCTCGACGACGCCGGGCTTGCCCTCGTCGGACTCGTCCTTCGCCTCCGTCGAGTCGTCGTCGGGCGTCTCGGCGTCGTCCTTGACGTCCTCGACGGTGGCCTCGTCCTCGTCCGTCACCTCGACGGGCTCGTCGTTCTCCGTCTCGTCGCCCTCGTCGCCCGCCTTGCTCGTCGCCTTCTTCGCGGTGGACTTCGTGGCCGGCTTCTTCGCCGCAGCCGTCTTCGTCGCGGGCTTGGCGGCCGCCTTCGTGCCTGCCGCCTTCTTCGCCGGAGCGCGCTTAGCGGGGGCCGCCGTGGTCGTCTCCTCGGCGGCGCTCGCCTGGTCCGCGTCGAGTGTCGCGGACTTGGTTGGAGTGGAAGCCATTCGAACACCTTTCACACCCACGGCCGGTGAGGGTGCATCGCGATCGTTCGGGGATCGGTGACACCGGCGGAGGGTCGGGGTTGAAAATTGACATTACTAAGACCCATGTCAAGTCCGGGCTGAACTTCCCGAAGGAAGGTACGCCTGATGGACAGGAACGGGTCTCTGCATAGATTATTGCACGGAAACTGCCACGCCTTGGCCATTCACCCCTTGCGCCGGGCGCGCGCTTCTACTAATGCAACCCAGAGGGGTCCGACCTGTATTCCCTCGTCCTCGGCGAGTCTGCGCCGGGTTCGTCTGCGGCTGCCGAACACCATCACGACGCCGATGCCGACGATGACGTACTGCACCAGGAACGCGAGCCGGAACGAGTCGAGCGCGTACAGGTCGCTCGGCGCGCCGCTCGCGATGCGGGCGGCGTTCGTCGCGTCGAGCACGACGCCGATGAGGAACATCATCACGAAGCTGGCCAGGAACCCGCCGACGTTCACGAACCCGGTGGCGGAACCGAGTCCGCGCCGGGGATTGAACGTGCGGGCGAAGTCGAATCCGATCTGAGACCCGGGGCCGCCGACGCCGAGCGTCATGAGAAGGAGCACGACCAGCCACAGCGGCGGCTGGCCCGGCCACGCGAGCACGGCCGCCCACGCGACACCCATGGCGGCGACGATCGCGAGCACCAGGTTGGAACGGCGGAACGGGTAGCGCGCCGTCAGCACGCCGAGCACGGGACCGGCCACCATGCCGGACAGCACGATCACGATGATGAGCGCCGAGGCGAGACCGGGGTCGTAGCCGAGGGCGGACACCATGAAGGGGTAACCCCAGAGCAGGGTGAACACCACGCCGGACGACTGGGTCACATAGTGCGACCAGAAGCCGAGCTGGGTGCCCGGGCGGCGCATGCTCCGGCGGAGCTCGCGGAACGCGTCGGACCAGGACTCGACGCGCTCCGCCTCACCGCCGGGTGCGCTCGCGTCCGAGATGACGATCACGATGAGCACGAGGGCGACGGCGGAGACGGCGGCCGCGCTCACGAACGCGGGCGACCAGCCGAAGTCGTGCAGCACGAGGGCGAACGGCAGAGCCGACATCACCTGGCCGAGCTGCCCGATGTTGCCGAACCACTGCGCGAGCAACGGCACCTGACGACCGGTGAACCACGTGTTGATGAGCCGGATGACGGACACGAATGCTGTCGCATCACCCGCGCCCACGAGCACGCGGCCGAGTATCGCGACGGCGATCGAAGGCGCGAACGCCAGGGTGAGCTGACCAACGGCCATGAGCGCGGCGCCGGCGATGAGCAGCCCGCGCGGTCCCACCCGATCGAGGATCACGCCGATCGGTATCTGCAGACTCGCGTAGACGATCAACTGCACCACCGCCAGGCTGGACAGCACGGAGGCCGAGATGTCGAAGCGCTCCGTCGCCATGACGCCGGCGACGCCGAGGGTCGTGCGCTGCGTCACGGCGATCAGATAGGCGAACGTGCCGACCGCATAGATGACCCACGACCGACGGCTGTTCACTCCTCAACGGTACCGTCGCCCCCCGCGCCCCGCCGGTCAGGCGGGCGAGCGGGATCAGCCGCCGCGATGGTCACGCACAGGCCGTCGCGCAGCGCTTCGAGGCCGCGGAGCTCCCGTCCGGACACCCGGAATGCGTGAGTCCGGGCGGATCCAGGATCGGCCGGCACACGCTCAGCACGTAGGCTGTCGATATGGCGAGGCGCACCCCCGGCGACCGGTTCAGCGGCATCGTGAACGGCCTGAACCGTTCGTTGCGGCCCATCCTGGGTCCCGCTCAGCTCGGCGACCCCCACGAGCCGATCGCCCCACCGCCCGCGCGCGGCGGTTCGTGCCCGCTGTGCGGCATGCCGATGGACGAGCATGTCGTGGACCGCTCGGGCCCGCGCACGTACCTGAGCTGTCCGGCGCCCAGGCCCGCGGAGTAACGCCGCGCCTGCGAGGATGCCGCGCGGGGCCGGCACCACTGCCGGTCAGGACAGGGGCTGCTCGGTCATAACAGAGGCTGGCCGGTCAGGACAGGGGCTGGTCGGTCAGGACAGGGGCTGGCCGGTCAGGACAGGGGCTGGCCGGTCAGGACAGGGGCTGCTCGTCGTCCCCGGAGCGGCGGTGCGCCAGGAACTTCTCCAGCTCCGCCGCGATCTCATCGGCGCTCGGCAGCAGGCCGTCCTCGTCCGTGAGCGGCGATCGCAGCGGGGAGTCCTCCATGTAGCTGTCGTGGCGCTGCTCCAGCGTCGACACCAGACGGCCGAGCTCCTGGTTCGTCGCAACCTGCTCGTCGATCTTCGCGGTGAAGTCGCGGCCGTTCTCGCGCAGCTGATCCGTGGGGAAGATGAGCCCGGTGGCCGCGCTGATGCTCTCGAGCGACGCGACCGCCGCCGACGGGTACTCCGTGTCCGCGAGGTAATGCGGGATGAGCAGGACGAACCCGACGACCGGGTGTCCGAGGGCGTGCAGCCGGAACTCGAGCAGGTGCAGGGCGTTGGACGGCACCTGCGTGTGAGGCTTCCAGACGGACAGCGCGTCGATCAGCTCCGTGCGGTTGCCGCTCACCGTGACGCTGATGGATCGCGTGTGCGGGACGGGCATCGGGATCGCGTGCACCCACGTCGTGGTCGACACCTGGAAGCGCTCGATGAGCTCGAGAACCGCCGCCGTGAACCGCTCCCACTGGAAATCGGGCTCGAAGCCGGCGAGCAGGAGGAACTGCTGGCCGAGCTCGTCCCGGGCCAGGTACAGGTTCAGCTTGGCGGGCCGGTAGTCCGTCAGGTGGTCCTGATCGAAGTAGACGGTGGGGCGCCTCGCCCGGTAGTCGAGCAGGGTGTCGACGTCGAAGGACGCGACGACGGTGTGCTCCAGGGTGTCGAGCAGGTACTCGGTGAACTGCGTCACCGCGGATCCGGCGTCGGCGAATCCGGTGAGGCCCGCGACGAGGTGCAGCCCTGCGGGCACCTCCCCCGAGGAGGGGTCCAACTCGTACAGATCCGACGGGTGCATGCGCTCAACTCTAAACCGCGGACTCGGGGGCGAACCGTCGGGAGGGGGTTCCTCCGTGGTGCCAACAGCGAACAGGCCGGGCGACCGCCGGGTCCGGCCGGGCGCGGCGGTGCAGTGGCCCGGGACTAGGCTTTTTCCCATGCCCATCTCCTCCGTGTCGCTGTCGTCCGCCTCCCCCTCCGACGTCGAGGCCGATGTCCTCGTGCTCGCCGTCGCCCCGAGCGGCGCGGGTGCGACCGTGCTGGGCGCGGAGGGCTTCGACGGCCTGTCGGCGACGCTGGACGCCCTCGGCGTGCGCGGCGGCGAGGACGAGCTCACCCGCATCCCTGCCGACGGCGTCGCAGCCGCGAGCATCGCCGTCATCGGCATGGGCTCCGCACCCGTCACGGCCGACTCCCTGCGCTACGCGGCCGGATCGGCTGTGCGCCAGCTGGCGGGCGCCGCGTCCGTCGCGCTCGCTCTCCCGGTCGACGGCGACGCTGCGCTCGCCGCCGTGCTGGAGGGTGCCGCCATCGCGGGCTACGCCTACACCGACTACCGGGGCTCGTCGAAGGAGTCGACCCGCATCCCGGCGCCCGCCATCACCGTGCTGGGTGCCGCCGACGGCGGAGGCGACGCGCTGCTCGCCCGCACCGTCGAGGTCGCGGCGGCCATGCACGCCGTCCGCGATCTCGTGAACACGCCGCCGCGCGACCTCCCGCCGGCCGCCCTCGCCGAGGCGGCCGTTGCGCACGCCGAGGGGCTCCCCGTCGAGGTGCGCGTCTGGGACCAGGACGAGCTCGCGGCCGAGGGCTTCGGCGGCATCCTCGGCGTCGGCTCCGGCTCCACCCGGCCGCCGCGGCTCGTGAAGGTCAGCTACTCCCCCGAGGGTGCGACGAAGCACCTCGCGCTGGTCGGCAAGGGCATCACCTTCGACTCCGGCGGACTCTCGCTCAAGCCGGCCGTGCCCATGATCGGCATGAAGTACGACATGACCGGCGCGGCGACCGTGCTCGAGGTCGTGCTCGCCGCTGCCCGCCTCGGCCTGCCCCTGCGCATGACCGCGTGGCTCTGCATCGCGGAGAACATGCCGTCCGGTTCCGCCATGCGCGTCGACGACGTGCTCACCATCCGGGGCGGGAAGACGGTCGAGGTGCTGAACACCGACGCCGAGGGCCGCCTCGTGCTTGCCGACGGACTCGTGGCGGCGAGCGAGGAGCGCCCGGACTACATCGTCGACGTCGCGACGCTGACCGGTGCGCAGATCGTCGCCCTCGGGTACCGCACCGTCGGGGCCATGGGTGACGAGGCGTTCGTCGAGCAGGTCGCCGACGCCGGCCGGCGCTCCGGCGAGGTCATCTGGCCCCTGCCCCTCCCGCGCGAGTTCCGGGCGCTCCTCAACTCGGACGTCGCCGATCTCGCGAACGCGAAGCCCGGCAACACCGCGGGCGGGATGCTGCTCGCGGGCACCTTCCTCAAGGAGTTCATCGGCACGGCCGCCGAGGGCGAAGACGCTCCGCGCATCCCCTGGGCGCACCTCGACATCGCGGGTCCGTCGAACAACGTCGGGTCGCCGTACGGCTTCACCGGCAAGGGCCCCACGGGGGTCACGGTTCGGGCGCTGATCACCCTGGCCGAGGACATTTCACGCGCGTAGTAGGCTCGTAACGGCCTCGACCTCATGGGCCCAATCGACGCGCCCGCGGTGGCGCCAGACGCATGCACGACCTGATGCAGACAAGGGAGTAACTCGAGTGTCGGAACAGAATTTTGACATTGTGGTGCTCGGCGGAGGAAGTGGTGGCTACGCGGCGGCGCTGCGTGCGAGCCAGCTCGGATTCACTGTCGGACTCATCGAGAAGAACAAGCTGGGCGGCACCTGTCTGCACTGGGGCTGCGTACCGACCAAGGCTCTGCTGCACGCCGCCGAGCTGGCGGACGGCGCGAAGGACTCGGCGAAGTACGGCATCACCGCATCGTTCGACGGCGTCGACATGCCCGCGCTCGCCTCGTACCGGCAGGGCATCATCACGAGCAAGTTCAAGGGCCTGGTCGGCCTGATCAAGGCCCGCGGCATCACCGTCATCGAGGGCGAGGGCCGCCTCGTGGAGCCGAACGTCGTGCAGGTCGGCGAGGACCGCATCGTCGGCAAGAACATCATCCTCGCAACCGGCTCATACTCCCGTTCACTTCCCGGCCTCGAGCTCGGCGGCCGCGTCATCACCTCGGAGCAGGCACTCGAGCTCGACTACGTGCCGAAGCGCGTCGCCGTGCTGGGCGGCGGCGTCATCGGCGTCGAGTTCGCCAGCGTGTGGAAGTCCTTCGACGCCGAGGTCACCATCATCGAGGCGCTCCCCCACCTCGTGCCGAACGAGGAGGAGAGCATCAGCAAGGCGCTGGAGCGGGCCTTCCGCAAGCGCGGCATCAACTTCTCCACCGGCATCCGGTTCCAGAGCGTGACCCAGGACGACAACGGCGTGGTCGTGACGCTGGAGAACGGCTCGACCGTCGAGGCGGACATCCTGCTCGTTGCGGTCGGACGCGGACCCGCCACGGCCGGTCTCGGGTTCGAGGAGGTCGGCGTGCAGATGGACCGCGGGTTCGTGCTCACGAACGAGCGCCTCGCCACGAACGTGCCCGGCGTCTACGCCGTCGGCGACATCGTGCCCGGGCTGCAGCTGGCCCACCGCGGCTTCCAGCAGGGCGTCTTCGTGGCCGAGGAGATCGCGGGCAACAACCCGCAGATCGTCGAGGACGTGAACATCCCGAAGGTCACGTACTGCGACCCCGAGATCGCGTCGGTGGGGTACACCGAGGCGAAGGCGGCGACCAAGTACGGCGCCGACAAGGTCTCCTCCTACGAGTACAGCCTCGGCGGGAACGCGCGAAGCTCGATCATCGGCACGGCCGGTTTCGTGAAGGTCGTGCGCGTCAACGACGGTCCCGTGGTGGGCGTCCACATGATCGGCGCCCGCATGGGCGAGCAGATCGGCGAGGCGCAGCTCATCGTCAACTGGGAGGCGTACCCGGAGGACGTCGCCGGCCTCATCCACGCCCACCCCACCCAGAACGAGACGCTGGGCGAGGCGCACCTCGCGCTGTCCGGCTTCCCCCTGCACGCGCTGTAACCACCCGGTCGGCCAGATCCAACAGGAACGACAGTCGCGCACGACGCGGCTAGAGGAGACATAACTGATGAGCGAATCCGTCAACCTTCCCGCACTCGGTGAGAGTGTCACCGAGGGTACGGTCACCCGTTGGCTCAAGAACGTGGGCGACAGCGTCGAGGTCGACGAGCCCCTGCTCGAGGTGTCGACGGACAAGGTGGACACCGAGATCCCGTCCCCGATCGCGGGTGTGGTCGAGGAGATCCTCGTGCAGGAGGACGAGACGGTCGAGGTCGGCACCGCGCTCGTGCGCATCGGAGACGGCTCCGGTGGCGGCGACTCCGGTGCCGCGCCCGCCGCCGAGGAGCCCGCGGCGGAGGAGGCCGCGCCCGCAGAGCAGCCCGCGGCCGGAGCGCCCGCGCCCGCCAGCGAGGACACCCCCGCGCAGGAGGAGCCCGCCGCGGAGGAGAAGCCCGATGAGGCCGTCGTCCCCTCCACCTACGCCGAGCCGGGCGACCCCGCCCCCGCACCGGCCGAGCCCGAGCCGGCACCCGCAGCCGAGGCCCAGCAGCCGGCATCGTCCGAGCAGCCCATGCCCGCCGCCCCGGATGCGCCCGCCGCCCCGGATGCGCCCTCCGCCGCGTCGGCGCCCGCCGCCCCCGAGCCCGCCGCCGCTCCCGCGGAGGCGCCGTCCGCCGGCTCCAACGCGGGCTACGTGACTCCCCTCGTGCGCAAGCTCGCCCATGAGAAGGGCGTCGACCTTGCCGCCGTCTCCGGCACCGGTGTCGGCGGTCGCATCCGCAAGGAGGACGTGCTCGCCGCCGCCGAGAAGGCCGCCGCGCCCGCCGCAGGCGCGGCATCGGCCGAGACGGCTCCCGCCGTCGTCGAGGTCTCCCCCCTGCGTGGCACGACCGTCAAGATGTCCCGCCTCCGCAAGGTCGTCGCCGATCGCGCGGTCAAGTCGATGCAGGCGTCGGCGCAGCTCACCTCGGTCGTCGAGGTCGACGTCACGAAGGTCGCGGAGTTCCGCGCGGCCGTGAAGGACCGCTTCGCCGAGAAGACCGGATCCAAGCTGTCGTTCCTGCCCTTCTTCGCCCTCGCGGCGACCGAGGCGCTGAAGTCGTACCCGATCATCAACGCCACGATCGACGTCGAGAACAGCAGCATCGTCTACCCGGACCACGAGAACGTGAGCATCGCCGTCGACACCGAGCGCGGACTGCTCACCCCCGTCGTCAAGAACGCGGGCGAGAAGAACCTCGCAGACTTCTCGAAGGAGATCGCGGACCTCGCAGCGCGGACGCGCGACAACAAGCTGACCCCGGATGAGCTCGCCGGCGGCACCTTCACGCTGACCAACACCGGCTCACGAGGGGCGCTCTTCGACACGCCGGTCGTGTTCCTGCCCCAGGTCGCCATCCTGGGCACCGGTGCCGTCGTGAAGCGTCCCGTCGTGATCTCGCAGGGTGGTGTCGACGCCATCGCCGTTCGCTCGATGGTGTACCTCGCCCTGTCGTACGACCACCGGATCGTGGACGGTGCCGACGCGGCCCGTTTCCTGGTGCAGGTCAAGAACCGCCTCGAGGCCGGGAACTTCACCGCCGACCTGGGCATCTAGCCGACCCCGCGCAGGCCGGGACCCGGTCGGCGCGGTCTCACAGCACATCGCGAATGCGCCATCCGGCCTCGCTCCTGATCATCAGGAGCGAGGCCGGTGGCGTGTCCGGGGTCGTCGCGCCCAGGAGCAGGGGCGACACCGCGACGATCGCCGTGCCGCCCAGCCGCTCGATCAGGACGGGTGGCCCCGGCTCGGTGGCCGGCAGCGTTTCCCCTCCCGCCCCCGTGCCCAGCCCCGGCGGTGTCGCCGCCCTCGCGCGCAGTTCGGCCAGGTCCGCCGCGAGAGCGACGGAGCCCGGCTGATCCACGTCGAGCAGGCAGGGCTCGGACGCCGTCCGGAGGCACTCCGTGCGGAGGGCGAGCAGCGCCGACGCCGCCGCGACCGGGTCATTCCCCGCCGCCGTGGTGCGCAACGCGTCGACGACGGCCGCGTCGAGTCCGACCGGTGTGCCCTCTCCCGGGTCGCTCGCGTCCTCGGGCGGCGCCTCGCCCGGGGCCGGCTCCCTCGATGGTGGCGTGGCGGACCCCGCGCTCCCCGGCGCATCGGGCCCGACGGCCGCGTCCGAGCGGATCGGCGCGGGCGGGATGGTCCCGGGCGCATCCGCGGTCGACGGGCGGAAGGCCACGGTCGAAAGAAGGATGCCGGCGACGAGCGCGAATGCGG
>Ga0210040_10008670_pt1 | contig 11989 bp, 14 predicted proteins | sample CryGeyCG12114_NA_FD_185462 | JGI IMG/M metagenome (GOLD analysis project Ga0210040, IMG submission 185462) | Groundwater microbial communities from aquifer - Crystal Geyser CG19_WC_8/21/14_NA (SPAdes) (version 2) | ecosystem: Environmental > Aquatic > Deep subsurface > Groundwater | place: USA... | reverse complement strand
GTTGTCTCTTATTTCCGGATACAAAGTATTAAATGCTCTTTGGAAAGCCATTTTGTTATCCCGATACAACTTTTCCAGCTGCTTGGGATTGTTAATATTTACTAGTATGTCGTCTTTCATAAAATTGCAGTATATAGTAGTTTAGATAAAAGAACAAAGCCTGAATACACCAGGAATAAATAATTTACAGAAGCTTTTTGCTGCGGTTGAAGCCGGTAAAAAGAACTTTATTGCCATGATAAAAAATTTAAACAGTTGAGATAAAACTTATAAGTTGTTTAGTTCAATTCTTGATATAAGAGAGTGTTTTTATTCTTTAAAAGTACTTTGTGTTTCAAAGTTAATACGGAAAAAAATTAGGCCGGAGCCGTTCTATAAAAAAGAAAATATGCCAATAGATATCTCTTGTAATTCCTCGAAAAAGCTATTTAAATAATTTCATCAATTCATCAATTCATCAATTCATCAATTCATAATCTCGTCTTACTCTCGGGCTTTAATTAATTTCTCCAGCGCATTTAAGTGTTCGTTAAAAGCTTCTTTGCCGATTTCGGAAACGGCGTACGAAGTGTTGGGTTTTTTGCCGATAAATTGTTTACGTACCTGAACGTAAGCTAGCTTTTCTAAAGCTGTAAGATGGCTAGCCAGGTTGCCATCGGTAACTTGGAGCATTTCTTTCAATTCAGTAAATTCTACCCAATCGTTTACCAGCAGCACCGACATAATTCCTAATCTTATCCTACTTTCGAAAGCTTTATTTAAATGATTAACCCAATTCATCGTTCGTATTTTTGGTACATGCGGGTGCCATAAAAGATATGGAGTACGCCAAACCCAATAGCCCAGAAAAACAGGCCGTAACCAACCACAAAACAGCCCAACAAACCCAGCGAAATTTCACTTAAGGCCAGATAACGTAAGTCGGGATAAGTGTATTTACTCGTGTTAAGCAAAGCGAGGCCGTAAAAAAGCAGCGTAGCCGGTGCCACAAGCGTAAAAATACCGTGGTCGAGTAAAACCAGGCAAAAAACGCCACCCGCCGAGAGCGGAATAAACATGTTCCAGACAACGCGTTGGGCGGTTCTATCCCAAATGGGCAGGTTATGTTTGCGGGCGCGCCGCGTTGTAAAAAAAATACATACGGCTAAGGAGGCTACCAGCACCAATAGCGCTACACTAAATAAAAATACAAAAAACTCGCCGTTCGGTACTCCAGAACTATAGGTGGCCCGGCTGTAATAATCTTCCATGGTAAAAGACAAATGGTAGCGAATAGCTACAACAGCGGTTCCCATTAATGCAAAAATTCCGGCAAATACCCCCGATAAACCACTGAGCGAGATAAACCGGGAAGAGCGTTCCATCAGCGACCTGATTTCGGTAAGGGTTTCCAGGGGTTCCGGCTGATTTTTCATGTTGTAGGAAGTAAAAAGTACTTTGTGTTTCAAAGTAAAGAATTATCTTTTATAAAACCTAAGGTTACTTCTATATATTTTACAAAGTCTTAAATTCAACTAATACCAAATAGTAAATAAAGGATTCCATAGCCAAACAGCCCAAGCCCGTCATTCTGGAAGAATCTTTTGGGTTACTTACTCAGAAGATTCTTACAGAATGACGGATTTAGGTTTGATAAGGTTGGTAAGTTTAAGCTTTCAGTTTGCTATGGAATATTATTAATACGAAGTGGTATTAGTATAGCTTTCCGCCCTGAAAGCCCTAATTACTTCAAGTTTTATTTAGTCTGTTCATTACATACATTATTGGGATTAAACAGAATAGAATTAATATTGAGGTAGAGCAAAGGCTATATTTGTTAAGTAATTCGCATGGGTTAATTTAGTAGATCCTTATTTACCTTGCCCAGAGGCATATCGTAAAAGTTACCAGCCTGAACATAAGCGGCAATAAAAGTTTCTTTGCCTATTCGCCTTAAGAAAAATCCCTGAAACCAGGAAAAAGCATTATAATAATATTAAAACACTTAATTCGCAGGCAAATTAATTTTTGGCGTGTTCTTTTACCGCATCTACTACGGTTTTGAGTTTACCCGAGGAGTTTAGGGCAATTTTACTTTCTTTCAATACTTCAGAATCAGTAGCTAGTTTGGTATTCATCCGGAAATCGTAGTGTACGTCGGTGCCTTTCCGAATCAGGTCGAGGGCGTTTTTCCCCATTTCTTTTAATTTAACCTCCATCGGAATGGTCATGGTGGTGGCGCCTTTGGCCGGAATGTTAACAATGCCGGGTTTGCTGCCTTCCATCCAGACGTTGTTATCGACTTGCACACGGTAGCTCATATCCGAAAAACGGATGGGGAATACATTTTCGTTTTTAATAGAAGTTTCTACTACCATCGTGGCGCCTTTCAAGCCAACATCTTCCATTTTAATGTCAGTAACTTTTATTTCCGGAATGCGGATGAGCGGCAATCGCTTTTCTACTTTCATGTTTAACTTATCTTTTGGGATCAGGGCCATGTCGGTAAAAATAGTGGCGTTGATGGTGTATAAAGCGCTGTCGCGGCCTTGTTGTTCCAGGCTTTTTAGTACGTCGGCAAGTTTATCGTGGTAAAGGGTAAGCGGCAGTTCCACGGTGGTGCTGTCGCGAGCTTCCAGCCGTAGCGAGTCGGGGTAAGTGGTGCGGGCTATTTCGTTGCCTTCAATCGAAACCGTGTAGAACAAGCTATCGAGGCTAAACCCAACCGGCGCCGGATTATCGATCAGCATGTTCATTTTCATATCAGCCTTCTCGGCCGTCAGGTTGGTAACCTGCATTTGGCCCATTTTTAATTGTGGCACTACGTAGTCGGCTACTTTTTTATCGGAGCGTTTAAACTGTACTACGCCGTACACAATGGCCGCCAGAACAATTAAGATAATGATGGGTATTATTATTTTTTTCGTATTCATACTCGTGTCAAATTTTAAGAAGTAAGCCGACAAACACTTAGCTGTTGTTTGCCCGCTGAAATTTGTAGTACGAGTATTTAGAAGTTTAGCTTTGTAATTAACTGAAAATTTGCAAGTTAAAATTTAGGTGGTAACTAGTAATCCCGCAAAAATACAGATATTTAAACGTATAAATTCGTCGGCTGCAATTTGGTTTCTGGTCTGTCTTTCGGGTTAAGCTTTTAGCCTTGCAAAACCCGGTACCCACCCGCTATGGCCAGGGTATCTTCCAGTAAGCCAACAGTAGTATCCGGCAAACCAGTGGCCTGTCCTAATTCTTTGCGCAGGAAGAAGAAAAGATAAGTAGAAGCCGCCGCTGCTAAACCACCCAGCAAAGCCCCGGCAATTTGGTTTTGTTTATTAGCCAAAGCCAGCGTAGCGCCAACTAATGCTCCCGATAAAACCCGGCCCGTTAACTGTGTGGGTACAATACGATTAGGCGTACTGGGTAATTTATCTACCACCAATTCGGCGCCAGCTGCTACCTTTAACCCGGTGGCTACTTTTGGTAACTGCAGGTAATGCAGCCGTGAGAAGTTAAGCGCCCCCGCCGGTGATTTAACCAGGAAATGGCTTAAAAGTGCGGGTGCAATAACGGCTCGCATACCGGCTACCGTGCCCATGCCCAATACGCGTAAATAGGTTTTTGTTTTGGTTTTCATTTGTTCTGCTTAAGGAGAAATTTAGCATACGCAGGCTTTCTGGCGAATGTTCTTTTATTCCGAACCAGAAGTTTAGTTCAAGGAAGTGGTTTATATCTAAATGAAAGCGGCAACAAAGTTCTCGCTTGAGAAAACTATTTCTTATAAGCGGGGCCGTATAGAACTTTTCCGTTTCGTACGGTGGTGTGTTTGGCGTTCTCAACAGTTAATTTGCCGTTTACCAGCACGTATTCCATGCCTTTGGTGTAGGCGTGGGGCTTCTCGAACGTGCTTAAATCCTGAATAATTGATGGATCGAAAACCACAATATCGGCTTTCATGCCTTTTTTTAGTAAACCCCGATCGCTAAGGCCAAATTTCTGAGCCGGCAGAGAAGTCATGCGGCGAATGGCATCTTCCAAACCAATTACTTTTTTCTCCCGAACATAATAACTTAACACCCGCGCGTTGCTGTCGTAACCCCGCGGGTGTGGTACGCCCGCCCCAAATTGCCGGATACCGGAATCGGAGGCGACCATGGTGAATGGATATTGCAAAATTTGTTCAACATCGGCCTCGTTCATGCTATGAAAAACCATTTGGGCGCTGGCTTTCTCGGCCAAGTCCAGAATGGTTTCTATTTCGGCAGGAATGGAGTAGGGGCGATCGAGCATTTTGTTTATCTCGGAAATATTTTTGCCGTTATACGCCGCGTTGGGTTGGTAATTAGCTACCACCGCATAACTAAAATCCGGGCGGTCGTGCTGCGCCATATCATTAATCATTTCGGCTATTATTTTTTTGCGGATAATTGGATTTTTAAACCGGGCGACAATGCTATCGCGGCCATTTTCCAAAGCCCACGCTGGAATTAAAGAATTAATAGTGGTGCTGCTGGCCGTGTACGGGTATTGGTCGATGGTTACTTCCAGGCCGGATGCGCGGGCTTTTTGTACCAAGGCCAAAGTTTCGGAAGAACGGTTCCAGTTGGGTTTGCCAATTTTAAAATGAGAAATCTGAACGGGCATGTTGGTTTGCCGGCCAATATTCAGGGCTTCGTCAATGGCTGCAAAAACTTTGTCGCTCTCGTTGCGGATGTGGGAAGTATAAACGCCGTTATATTTGGCCGCCGCTTTTGCTAAGGCTATAACTTCGTCGGTTTCGGAGTAAGTACCCGGAATATAAATAAGACCGGTAGAGAGTCCCACGGCCCCATCGCGCATGGCTTTTTGTACCATACTTTCCATTTGCGCTAATTCGGCCGCGCTGGGTTTTCGGTTTGCAGTGCCCAGTACGGTTTGCCGCACATTATTATGCCCGATAAACGTACCCACATTAACCGAAAGCTTCAGGCTATCCAGGAATTTGAAATATTTCTTAACGTTGTTGTTAGACGAGCCGCAGTTGCCGGTAATTACCGAAGTAACGCCATCGTAAATAAAACTTTCGGCCCGCGGACTAACTTTTTCGTCGCCTTCAATATGCGTATGCACATCAATAAAGCCGGGCGCTATTACTTTTTTTTGGGCATCAATTACTTTTTTGGCTTTGATATTTGGTAATAAACCCACGGCCACAATCCTGTCTTTTTTAATAGCAATATCGCCGTAGTACCAGGAGTTACCAGTACCATCTATTATTTTGCCGTTCTTAATCAGGATATCGGCTTTTTGGCTAAAAGCAGGAAAGCAGCCAAATAGGCCAATCAAGAGCAGGGTGATTCGGAACATCTTTTTCAAAGCAATTTAATTTTCCTAAAAGATAATTACAATCTGATGTTACGCCAATAAAATTTAATATAAGATTAAGTAATCTACCGGTGTCATTCTGAGAATTTAAGAATTTCCAGAATGACACCTGTGGATAGCAATTGGTAAAAATTAATATTTATCCAGAGGTTGCGTAACATCAGTTACAATTACGGAATTTAGATATTGCCAAAAATAGAACAGGCAACAACTAGAATCTGGTTGCTGCCTGCTGTATTACACCAGAATATTAAAAGTTATGGTTGCGCCTTATTGCGGGTAAACCACCAATACATGGGCACGCCGGTGAGCATCAGCACCACGCCTACGGAAGCTTCGCGCGGACGGGCAAAAAACGTATTAAATATTAAGCCCACACAAAACAAAACAAAAATGGCCGGCACTACGGGGTAGCCCCACACTTTATACGGGCGCGGCGCATCGGGCATTTTTCTGCGCAGCACAAATACCCCGAACGCTGTAGCACCGTAGTAAATAAACACGGCAAAAATAATCATATCTGTGAGCTGGTCGAAGGTGCCGGACAAGACCAGCAAGCAGGCCCAAATGCACTGGAAGAAGAGCGAGTTGGCGGGTGCCTGCGCGGTATTTAAATCAGCGGCTTTCGAAAAAAACAAACCTTCGCGGGCCATGGCAAAATACGTGCGGCTACTCGATAAAATAGTGGCATTGGTACAGCCCAGCGTAGTAATTAAAATCAGGATGGAAATAAAAAAAGCGCCGTAACCACCCCAGAAACTCCGCACGGCTTCAATGGCTGCAATTTGGTTGCCGGCCGTGTAAATCTGTTCCAGCGCCGGTACCGACAACAACGATAAATAAGTGGCATTAGCTAACAAGTACACACTAATAACAATTAATACCCCAATGCTAATGCCGCGGGGAATATTTTTGTGGGCATCTTTAATTTCGCCGCCAACAAAACCAATGGAGGCCCAACCTTGGTAAGCCCAAAACGCCGCCAGCATGGCCGTGAACACAGAGCTTATGGTTACCGGGCTATTTTGGGTAGTAGCTAAAGTAAATACCTGCGCCACATTGGCCTGGCTACTGCTAAAACCAAAAGCCACAATCAGGAAAATGCCGCTGAAAACCAACACTAAAATACCGGTACTCACGCTCGCACCCGCTTTTATGCCCCGCGCATTAATAAGCGTTAAAGAGATAATTAACACAATGGCCGTCAGTTTTACCTGGAAATCGGCGAAAGGATAAAACATCCCGGCAATGCTATAATCGGCTAGATTGGCTAGTATGGGCGGCAAAGGGCCAATTGTGTTCAGCGATTCCGCAAAAACATAAGCCAGCGACGAAACACCGGCGGTTTGAATAACCGCAAAAAGCGACCAACCATAAATAAAAGCAAAAAACCGGTTGTAAATTTTCTTGTAGTACGCGTATTCTCCGCCCGTATCGGCGAGTAAACCGGCTACTTCGGCGTTGCTTAAGGCACCTAATAAAGTAATGAGGCCACCTAAAGCCCAGCAAATTAAAATCCAGCCGGATGAGTGGAGCTCGGCGGCCATGGGGGCAATTTTTTTATACACGCCCGAACCAATAACATTACCAATTACTACTACAATAACCAAAGGCAGGCCCAGCGACCGGTTAAGCTGATTTGTTTTACTCATGAGCAGGTGTTACGAAATAAACCGGAAAACTAGGGAATAATATTTGATTTGGCTAATTGTTAATTTAAGAGATTAATTTTATTGTTTTAGATATATAGATAACGTCACAGCTTATCGGAATAAACTATTGCAGAAAAAGGTAACTTAGTTCCCCTCCTTAGTTAAGGAGGGGTTAGGGGCGATTGTCTTTCTTAGATTGATTTCCAGCAAGTTCTGTCACTGTCTATATAATAATTAATTTCAAAATAAAATACTATTAAAATTCAAAATGAATATAAAAAAGTTGATAGGGAATTTAAGACAAAGAATAGAAAATAACCATTATAAATTCGAAGAATTATGGTTAGCTGAGAATAGATTTAGCTCTCTTGACGAATTTATAAGCAATGAAAAGCATAGTGAACTTGAAAAAGCTTTCTATCTTATTTTAAACCAGTTTGTTGGTGACCCAAAAGATTATTTTGTTGCTCCACGTGAAATGGTTCTTATTCCAGATATATATGATAATCGTTCTCCCGGAATTGAGTATGAAATAGATTTTGCTATATATGGAGGGTCAATAGATAATCCAGTTAAAATAGCAGTTGAGTGCGATGGTATTAGGTCACACCGCCAAAGACACAGTAATAAAGACAGGAGGAAAGATGTTAACTTGCAAGCTGCTGGGTGGATAGTAATGAGGTTTGGTTCTCGAGAAATACATGAGGAACTACAAAACTTTGAAGATAGTGAAACTTACACTTCAGACTTTTTATATTACATCGAAAATGTAATACAGAAAAAACAAAACTAATTACATTGAATACATACATAATGCCAGAATACAGAAGCAAACTTACTGGATATAAATGGGGGGACGTAACCTGTAAAAATTGTAATTATAGTCAATTTGGACGACTGAACCATAAAAAACATACTTGTAGACATTGTGGAGAAAAATTTGAAAGAGATATTAAGCCTAATGAAAAGATTAGATACGATTATAATGGATTGCTTTACTTTGATGAATAATTATCCTGGAATTATCCCTTTCTAATATGGAAACTGATACTTTAAGAAATGCATGTTTTGATTTGGCTACAAGCTTAATGTGGAAGCATGAATCATTGACTATTGGTAAAATAGAGGCAAACATGGAAGAACTATCTGAAATGACTCAGGAACTATATAAAGTCTCATTAGAACAATTTGAATTAGTAGATGGACTTGGGGGCAACAAAGATTTGCTTGTTAAAGCAATAGAGTATATAAATCAGGTTCATGCAGTGCCTCTTTTAAGAGGCAATATTAGTTGGTTCAATAATACTTTAAGAGTTCTCTTAGAATTAACTTGTCCAAATTCAATTTTAGTAAAGAACAGTTCTCCTTATAAATTTTTAATTGATATTGAAAATGGAGTAAAAAGGACTCGTAGAAACGCTATTAAGGAATAAAATAGCAAAAAATCAAAAAACAAAATTGAAAATCAAAAAGTTATTAGAGAGGCAAGAACAAAATCTTTGTTGAGATTGAGCAAAGTTGAATATTTTAATAACGACTATATTCCCATTGAAATCAGATAGTATTCAAGAGGATTTGGGTAAAACGATGAAGATGTTTAGTATTTTATGAAAAATGGGGTCAAATGAAAGAAGAATTTTTTTTAGATATTTGACAGGCACTTTCTCGATACTATTGATTTTTTTAAAATAGTAAAGTTTAGACATTTTGTTTTATTCAAATATCCTGATTAGATAGAATAAATTAAGAAGTAGTTGATTTAAATTCAAACTTAAACCGATACTAATTCCAGACGCTTGCCGGTAGTTGTATCAAAAACCAACTGAAATTGGTTGTTTTCTAAAGTAACGTGTTGGCTATAATTTTTTAAAGGCACTATCTTACCAATATAATCTTCCAGAATAAGTTCACTGGCTTCAATCGTAGTGGCTTCTATATCTTCTGCAAGGTAACAGTGGGTATAAATCTCATCGGTGTCCAGGCAGGTAATGGAAATGCCTTCCGCTTCCTGTTTATATTCGTAGGTTAAAGTTAAAAGGGCCATTTTTAGGTATTATCTTCAGCTAATTTAACACTATTTTTTATACTGTTCAACGTTCCCGGAGGTATATTGTTATTGCCATGATCGGCTACAATACAACTCTTGCCATTCTTCTTAAATTTTTTGTGGCTGCCCTTTTGGCTTATCAATTCCCAGCCATTCTTACTTAGCTCCTTAATGACCTCTTTAGCAGGCATCGGATTTTTCCACTGATAATTACTCATGCAATAAAGTTGCCCTGTAATAATATTATAAGAACTAAATTCAAAAGATAATTTACCATTAAATTATTACTTAAGATAATTTCTATTTAAGTTAAAAAACTACCGCTATAATTTAGAGAAAAGCTGAGATAAATTAATAAAAATACTTTAGTATTGGCTTTTCAGAAATTACCGGCCAGAAAAGTATTTGTATGTTCTCCTTATTTAAAAAAAGCGAAAAAGTATTTAATCACGCCTACTTCAGTCCCGGCGATGCTTGTTTAAATGCTATTATCGCGGCCATTAGCAGAGCGAAAAACTCTCTTAAAATATGCGTTTTTACCATCTCCGACGACCGCATTACCCGGGCCATTCTGCAGGCCCACCGCCGCGGTATTCCGGTAAAAATACTAACCGACAACGAAAAGCTTTACGATAAAGGCTCTGATATCCGGGAACTCGCGCAGGCCGGTATTCCGGTGCGCATTGATAATACCACCAACCACATGCACCACAAATTTGCTATTCTGGACAACCAAACCGTTCTGACCGGCAGTTATAACTGGACCCGCAGCGCTGCCCAGTATAATCACGAAAACCTGATTATAGCAAACGATAAAACCATGGTAAAAGACTTTAGCCGGGAGTTCGACCGCTTGTGGAACGAAATGACAGTGCTTTAAAAAAATAGATGCGCGCGCATTTTCGAAATCACAGGCGAGCCATTTTATTAAATTTTGGGGCCTGGCTGGTAATGGTAGTAATGCTGTTTAGCCTGCCCATTGCTTTTTGCGGCTACGAACGCGGCGATTGGGATACCAACTTCTGGTATTTTCTATCGGAATCGGGCGGGGTATACGGCACTACGTTTCTGGTGACGTTGCTTTGCGCGGTATTTGCTGTCCTGCGCCAAACCTGGAAGAAAAAGCTAGCTTCTTTTGTAGGTTCGTTTAGCTTTTTTGTCTTGGTTTTAGGCGGTATTGCTTTTACAAATGAGTACGGCCTGAAACCACTGTTACGTAAACCGCGGCCCAGTCATCAATACTTGTTAAGTTCAGTGGGGCAGGATACGACGTTGTTGTTGCGTTATTACCAGCAAGAAGTAGCGCAGCGCCGTAAGTATTTACAGCAGTTCATCCGGGCCAACCCGGAGAAGGTAAAAGCTATATCGCCGCGGGTATTAAACCATTGGGTACAGGAAGCCGGGTATTCTTTTCCGTCGGGGCACGCGCAAAATGCTTTCTTATTGGGCAGTATTCTGGTGTTTTGGTTGTGGCGGGCGCTGCCGGCGCAAAAGAGTTTTTGGTTGGTACTACCTATTACCTGGGCCGTGCTGGTTTGTTTGTCCAGGGTAGCTTTGGGCGTGCATACCGAAACCGATGTAGCCCTGGGTGCCGCTTCGGGGCTGGTGCTGGCTTATATTTTTTCTGTAACTGGTTTGCTCAATCGCTTATTTGGCGTGCTTCCCAAACATTTAAATTAACTTAGTAAGTAGTAAGTTTTAAGTAATAAGTTTTAAGTTGCTAAAGCATTATCCGGCTCTATTTACCTGGTTTTAATTATCCTATTACCTAGATACTTCTATGAAAATATTATACGGTGTGCCCGGCGAGGGCATGGGCCACTCTACCCGCAGTAAAGTAATTATAACTTATTTACTGGCGCAGGGCCACGATGTGCAGGTGGTGTCGAGTGCGCGGGCTTACCAGTTTTTAGCGAAAGCTTTTCCGGACCGGGTACACGAAATAAAAGGTTACCATTTAGCTTACCGCAATGCCGCTGTTTCGGTCCTGAAAACCGCCGCGCTTACCTTACGCACCGCCCCGGCCAACCTGCAGGCAAACTTCCATCGTTACCGCACGTTGTTAGAGCAATTCAGCCCGGAGTTAATTATTTCGGATTTTGAATCGTTCTCGTATTTGTTTGCCAAATACCACCGTTTGCCGGTTATCAGCATCGATAACATGCAAATTATTAACCGGGCTAAGTTAGATATTATTATTCCGGCAACGGAGCGCAACAACTTTGCTATTGCCAAAAACATTGTAAAAGGCAAAGTGCCTAACTCCGAACATTATTTAATTGCTACGTTTTTTGCGGCACCCTTGCGCAAAGAACGTACTACGCTGGTGCCGCCCATTATCCGGGAAGAAATACTACAGGCTAAACCCACCATCCACGACCATATTTTGGTATACCAAACCAGCACCAGCCACAAAAACTTAATTGAATTATTGCAACAGTTGCCCCAAGAAAAATTCTTGGTATACGGCTTTAACAAAGAAGAACAACACGGCAACGTGCAGCTAAAAGCTTTCAGCGAAACGGCGTTTATCCAAAACCTGGCTACGGCCAAAGCCGTGCTGGCCAACGGTGGCTTTTCTTTACTCAGCGAAGCCGTTTACCTGCACAAGCCCATTTGCTCCGTACCCATTGCCAACCAGTTCGAACAGTTCTTAAATGCCGCCCAGGTGCAAAAATTGGGTTACGGCCGCCACTTCACGGACCTAAGCCCCGATGCCTTGAAAGCCTTTATTTACGATATCCCGGTTTTCCAGGAAAACATCAGCCAGTACCAGCAGGAGGGTAATACCGTTTTGTTTAGGGAGTTGGAGAAACAGTTGGCAGCGGTTTCTGGATAAGGGGAAAAGTAATATCAATTTAAAAGAAAAAATAAGTAATTAATGGCTACCCACCAGCCGAAATTTAATTGAATTATACAAAGTGGTAGGTACGCCCTAACCTGGCGCGCG
>Ga0210040_10008669_pt1 | contig 11990 bp, 12 predicted proteins | sample CryGeyCG12114_NA_FD_185462 | JGI IMG/M metagenome (GOLD analysis project Ga0210040, IMG submission 185462) | Groundwater microbial communities from aquifer - Crystal Geyser CG19_WC_8/21/14_NA (SPAdes) (version 2) | ecosystem: Environmental > Aquatic > Deep subsurface > Groundwater | place: USA... | reverse complement strand
CGTTTATGGCAAAGCACTCTTCTGTCCCTAAATAAATAAATATGTGGTTCAATTTGTCAGTACAATCTCAACGGAAAAGGATCTATCACACATTTGTGCTCATTTTGGTATGAGTTTTTTTGGTTTAGTTAAGATTGTGTAAAAATGTTTTCAGAAAAGTTATCGGATGACTATTATACCAAGAAGTATGCGTTAAAAGTGGCGCGTTTCGATTCGGTAAGTGTAATCCTAGAAACTAGTAATTGAAAAAATATTGTGCTTACTTGATGCTTATGGGGAATTTTTTGTGAAACATAGACATGTGCATTAGTTCCGATTGGATTCTACACCTTTTTCATTATAATTTTGAGTCTTTGCTGGGCTGTTGGCTTTTACGAAACGGGATATGAAATCATGACGTTTGTTTTAGTCAAAGTTTTGTACATTGAGGCTGGGAATTCATCTCCAGCGAATCCAGCTGGTCGTAAGTAGTTTGTTTTTAAGTTGAAATAGAAAATTTTACTTTTTGAGCCAACAAGCTAGAATTGAATATTCTAGGTTCCAATGCGAGGATGTTGCGACTTTCAATATCTGGTGTATTTTTGTTGTTCACCCTGTTGGATCTAGTCATGTCCTATGTGCTGAAAATTACCTTGAAAACCGTAAGCAGCTCTATTTGAATTTCAATGTAGTATGCACTACATGTGCAAAATATACTCTACTATTCTGAAAAACTTAAATGAGTTAATGTTCATCTTACATCGTCTTCTTTTGCAGAAAAAAACGAAACCTTACCAAACGTGGGTTTTCGTACGTTCGCTCATTCTCTTGTCATCATTTGTTGGCATCATCATACTACTAGCATCGCAAATGCCATTTCTTTCCCAGCTACCCATGATTGTTTACACAATCTATAGAAGCCTTGGTCTCATTGTTATTTACAAGCATTGGAAAAATGTTCATAATCAATATATTATTTCGGAGCCTGATCCTAAAGATATGCGGCCTCCTATATCTTCCATTGAGGAAATTACTTGATTTTTATTTTAAGGAAGTATTTTTGGTCGGTCTACTATGCCAAAGTAAAAATTGTATTCCATTTTTTATCGTGATAGTGTGTTAAGGTGCTTATGTTGCGTATTGTTTTGTAGTATAGTGTATTACCCGATGGTGCGTAATAAAAACAGGCCAGGGGTAATTATTCAATAATGTGTCTGCGTTGTAAATATGCAGTAAGCGTTGCATTCGTTTGGAGCTTTACATTTCCTTTTTTATTCAAGTTCAGTATCAAGAAATAACAAACAAACAATGGCAATAACACACATGAAAATATTCTTTGGCGTAATAATGGTCAATAAAACATTGTCGTGAAAGAAGAACAATTTTAAAGTAATTTTTAGATTTAAGTAAGTATTGCTGCTGAAAAAAGAGCAATAAAAAATTTCTCAAATCCTAAACATTTCAGTTTCCTTCATATCTTTCCCGTCAGGAACGTAAATAGCTAGTACACTATGATAAACTAGTGTTTCAATCAATGGAATTTTTGTAACAGCTTCGGAATACCATTCTGGTTGTTTATCCAATTTGTCTAGCCATACGCCCATTCCTTCCAGTAAGGTGACCTGAAAAGTATGCATCAAGGAAAGTAAAAATCGATTTTTTAGAAAGGAAATGTAAAATACGATGCAAATAAATATTACTTCTGGCGTAAGGGGTCCTGAACAGGAATCAAAGTACAACCATGGTGATAACTTATTTTTTCCACACCGTGCAAAAGTCACATATCGTCCATCTCTGTTTTTGCATATGACAGATGAGACATGCATCAATTTACGTGGGATATTTCTAGGTGATAATTGCCCATCTGCATATAGCTGGTGGTAAATCCGATCTAAAGATTTAGACAGTTGGGTTGAAAAAAACTTAGTAATTAATTTCGATTTGGCTCAACTTGTGCTATTTGTTTCATACCCATGTCTAGCACTGCAGAAAGATCAATAGACAAAGTTGGGACCACAAAATTTCCTGAAGTGCCTTCCATCGTGGTAGGCAATTTCAAAACCAAACCTGGTTTTGGAATGTGTTTGAAATGTAGTCCTGAAAGTTTTACACTTTTCTGAAGTAAGTGCTCAATGGAAAAAATGTTTGCAAGTTGTGTTGGGCTTCCGAGAATATGGTGAACGTAGTCCATTTGTCCATTAGAATAGGTTAGAAAGGCTGGGGCTTTCAGAGCAGAAAGCATTTGATAAAGAAAAATTTCTACGTCTGTAACAATTTCATGAAAAATATAGTGTAATCTTCGAATCAAAGTAATTCTAAAGTCGTTAATAAATGAATTTAAAGCAATGACAAGCTTACCAAATGGTCCATGAGGGCTTTCAAACAATGCGTTTCGAAATCTCACCATGCTATCTTTGTTGCAAAATCTTGTTATTCTCAAAGGAATTACAATGTCACGCTGTAAGGCGTTGATAATATTTGCACTTTGAGCATCCCCACTCAATAATGTTTGATCAAATGCGTTTGTGCAGTAAAACAAAGAAAACAGCATAGCATCTGCATGAGATGAATTCTGATATCCCTGTATGCCTTTTCCTCTGCCTAAAAACAGCAACCCATGTTGATCTGCTCTATGTTTACTGATTGATGTACAAAACGAAACTCACCCCAAGCAGAATTAACATTCAATTCAGTCACAGGGGGAGGCAAAATTATTTGAGGCGGCATTCCAGGACTTGATACAGGAGTACGACTTTTACCACCAGTGACAGAGGCAGTCCCTTCCTTTTGGGTGGTAATAAAAGGATGTTGATTCCCAGTAGAAATCGGGGAAGTCTGAATTTCATAAGTAATTGAGGACTCTGTCCTCCTTTTAGTCACTTCGTGTTTTCCGTCCTCAATGAAACGACTCACAGTCTAAAATATTTGCCCATGTAAGTTAATTTTACTATCCTGCATGTACATTTTTTAAGCAACAGCCAACTAAATACTCTACCGAACTAAGGCGCCGTCTAGTAGTTTTATCAGCAACCTTCTCTTCTGAAGCAACTCCAGATGTGTCACTCGACTCGGAATCAATATCACCTCGGATCGCTGCTGCTTTAATATTTTTGGTATCCACTGGAGAATTTGGCTCAACTGGAATCGTAGGTTCAATCTGCTTTCTTGAATTTTCCCAAGGCTCTGAATAAATTGGATTCTTTTTTAGAATGCTGTTAGTTTTCCTAGGAGCAGAATTTTCCTTTGGCACATCAGATGAAAAATACTCGGACACAGATTTGCTGCGCTGTAATGCATACAGATTTTGTCCATGTAGTCTCTATAAGTTTTGACTGAGTTTGCAATTACATAAGTGAAACAGAAAACCTTACGATGTGAGATTTATCCACATAATTGCTTTGTTCAAAACTTTTATTTTGAGTCACAGAATGCAATGCATGCATGCTACGACGGTGCATCTCTTCCTTGCTTATCTGATCCTTATGAATAAGACGGCGTGCACTGCACCTTAAGGATCGGGAATAAGTGTCCAAAGATATGTCTTCATCGTCGTCAATGAATGCACTATCGGATGTCAAGTTGCCGGAACTTTTATGTCGATCTAGTACATCAGACTCGGACCAAATGGGATTTTGTCGATTTGGTGATGAGAAGTGGGTACTTTTTGGCCTGACTGGTTTTATTTCTCGTTGGCTTGCCCTTATATAGTTTTTAGGCACTGTAGATTTTAGCAAAATAAAACTTCACTCACTAAAATATTATGAATTGCTGCTTATATATAACACTCTAAATGTTTTCATCTTACCTGATTTAGGATCTGCGGAGGCTGGGGTAAACAACCTAGGTTTTGCAGGTGGAGTTCCATATGTAGCCACTGGGGCAATATTACTGACTTGACCAGTGGTATTATTTGCAATACTGAAACTGTTATTCAGACCAGCAGAAAAATTCCTCAACTCAGTTCCCATTGGAAGAACAGGCACGCCTAATGCAGCAACCATGTTACTTTTCCGGCCATCATCAGAACTAGCATTTTTCACATTGTTAGGTGGACTAGAACTAGAACTAATGCTTCCAGTATCCCCAGAAGTTGTATCTTCATCTACAGACGACCCTGGCATTTTCATAATCTCATCGTGAGGAACAGGGCGTTTATGTGATTTGGGACTGTTAGTTAGCTTTTGGATTTCAGTAGCAGGAAGTATTGCAGTTTGACGAGGTTTGACTTCTTCCGGACCAGAAGAAAATATCAAAGATTTCGGTCTTGGCACAGTTTCTTTCACAGGAACAATAATTGGCTTCTTATTTGGCTCCAGGAGAACTACTCTTCTTAACGGTATGGATTGAGATAATAGCACTGGTAGTGAGAGACGGATTTGTTTCGCATCTTTTTTTTCACTTGCTGATGGCTACGGATTAAATATGAATAGTTAAGCTAAGATTAAGATCAAAAGAGTTCAAAAGGGACAATGGATTTTTGGATTTTAATAAAAATTACCACTTCAATGGTAACCATTGTTATGTTATTGCTATTGGTCTCTTTTTTCCGAATCATCACCCATCGTTTCTTAGGACGGAAGTAAATTCGATCTCCAACAGACCATGTTGGATCCTCTGAAATTAAGAATATCATAACATAACTAAGCTAATGTCACGTTATGCTGTCATGAATGCTGATATTAAAATCAGATTGGAAAGCCTGGATTTTGTGAAAATTGAAATTTTTATAGATTATCGATTTTCAATTTTTTTAACTTTCCATGATATTGGATGGCGTAATTTAGCTTCACTTGGTTGGTGAATTTTACAATCGGCGATTGTGATTTGAATGGGTAGGAAAAGTAGTTCGTGAGTGGACGGTAAATTTAATTTGGTGCTCCATTTAGTTCTTAATAAAAAAAACTGAATAGCAAAGATGGAATATTAATCATTTCCCAAATTTGAGTATGAGTTTAAACCATCTTTCTAGAGTCTTTTGTAGAGATTCTCTAAAGCATTCGAAATCATATTAGACAGAAATATCTGGCCCAATTCCAATATCCTACTATATTATTGGCAGTTTGTTTTCAGAGAGGTCATTTGTCTATAATACCCGGGTCCACCAGCGCTTAGCCAGAACTCACTCCTAGGAGTAAAAATTGTAAACAGTGTAATTTTTAAATATACCCGATTTTTCACAGTCTATCGTACAGCAAGTTTCTAGAATATGATAAAGCAACTCGGGCGAGTTAGTCTTCTTAGAAGTGAAATATGCTTCCAAAATACACTATTGCTTCATCAAATTATCACGAAATAGAAACTTACTGTACGACAGAACATAAAATGTTGTGAATCTTTAAATTGGACTGTTTAAAATTTTTGCTCATAAGAGTGAGTTCTGGATAAACGCCAGTGGACAAGCTTTGCTTTCAAATCAATAACATAAATATGCAATCAAACCATAGAAAACGAATCATCGTAGCTGTTTATAGAAGCCCAAAGCCGTATAAAATTATGTCTGATTGCTGTTTTAACACACGTAAGATCCAAAACGCGCGTTTAATTTTGAAATGGACCAATCAGAGCATCTTCTGCACCAGCTCTGCACCAATGAGTGTGTCTTCTGCACTTTTCTGCTCAGCTGCTATACCCAACGTCACAGACATTGCTATGCATATTTTTTGTGCTTCCCGTAGAACATGTACTACGACGTATTCCCTGATCAAACCATGACATACCATAACGGAATTCACAAGGTCCAATAGTACCGTCATCCCTTCGGAATGCTTCACTAACTTCGGAGCGCAAATATTCCTTGTAACGAAAAATTAGACCAACTGGATATGGTTTAGGATGGCCTTCCTAAATACAGACAAGCAAATAAAGTGAGAGGTTTCGTTTGTACAAAAAACATTTTATGCAAAAGACTGCCACTTTACCATACCAAAAGCATTCCAAATTCCCCATCTTTCCCATTTTTCTTTGTACCTCGAAAAATTGCGCTTTTCACTACTTCTCCTTCAATAAGAAACACCATGTGGCCTTTCTTTATTTCTGAAACAAAATTAAGAACACCTTTAATGACGTATCTAGCACCTTCAGTTTCATCAGATTGCTCATAAATCCAAAACTTTCCACTCCGAAATCTTTCTCATGACATGCATACTTCAATCCTTCCACGTAATGATTTACTATACTTACTTGGAAGGCTTTCTGGGTTCAACTTTTCTTTTGTTTTGCATCGTTGCCCTAACTCAAAAGGAATACAATTGAGGAAATGAATCGGGGAATCAAATCCTAGCAGTTCATACGGAATGTTTAGTGTGTTGAGATCTGAAAGTGAAAATATTTTGTGCAATCAGATACAGCAACTCAACCAAGCTAAAGCACGAAAGTAAGAAAAATTATGCATTCAATATCGGATCAATGCCAGCCACTAGCATTTCATTATTATTGTTCGAAGGGTACACAAATACATTGCATATTGAAAGTCATAACTCAATTATTTGAGCAAATAAGCGTAAGGTTTACTCACTGTCATTTCCTTCCGGACCCTCCAAAAATTTGACAGCTCTGTTTTGATAAAACTCCAAACTTTTTAGGGAACGCATGGTAAGCCAATCCATGATTATAATCTATATATAAACACTGATGACACTACAGAACACTCCCAAAAATGTTATGTATTGATTTTAACTTGAACACAACACGAGCCCACTTCACTCACTCAAATCTACTGTAGTATATTATACTTCTCGTTGAAAACAGAGCTTTTATCACTCCCAATTCGTCTAATGGCACTTTTTCACTTCAATTGTAGCCAGCAATAAATAAAAAAATAACACAACTACAAGTGTAATTTTTAACCATCAGCATATTTTATGCATGCCACGAACAACACAATCCAAACGACATGAAATAAAATGGTTGTAGGAACAATTTAATGTTCATTTTATTTGCTCGTCACCTTTTGCGGCTTCCTTTTTTTCGTGTAGCCCCTGTGCCACTTTTTATATGCTTATCGCTTCACTTTTTTACACGTACATACTGTTAGTTTATTAAAACCCACTAACTGAACCCGTATATGTCAATTTCTCTTCAAAGTTAAAAAACTTCTATCATTCTCGGAACACCATACACAAACTAAACCCGGCGCTATATTCTATAAGCACAGTGTAATTTGTAGTTACAGTTTGTAAGTTTAACTTGAAATACTTTACATTCAAGTTGGTGACTTGAACCGTTTGTTATTATTCTCGAGGTGTGATGATGTCACGTGAAATATGAGTCTAACTTGACTCCATTGTTAATTTTTGCTTCCTCACTCTTCACTGCAGTCAAAATTAGTAATAAAATGCACATAGTACTAACTAACAACTAAAACACAGTCAGTACTCTCACAGTGCTGCTTCACATTACGACGAGTTTTAATGGCAAATTTATGCCTGCGTGTTGAAAAAGAGGTAAACAAATGTGTATCATCAAGATTAGTATCAACAAACGAATGAAAACCAAACAAACAATAACACATAACTATTGCTGTGTACTTACATTTATGAAACCAATGTATCACCGTTCCAAATCCTATCCCTGATAATATTGTAAGTTCAGTGACTGACTGCGATAAAAAAACTGTAGCAGCAGCAAATCGCAAATGTAGCTTAATATGCACAGAAAAAATTAAATAAGTCATAAAACTTTCGATAATGGTTGCTTGTTGATGTTGGGCGGTCCAATCATAGCCATATCGTTATAGTATGTTACTAAAATCCCACGTATATTAAACTTTAATCCACAACTTCCTTGTAAAAATCTGTAACTGTAACTAAAACTTTGTCTCAAATGTGCGTGCGAACTGAAGAAGAATTGATATGGCCTCAAAAGCTCCCTTTTCACTTTTGTAAGTAAGTATGTATGTACGCAGTAGTTGATGTTAAATTGCATGTAGTATGTAAATTGATCTGCATCAAACTGACAATGTACACAACATACACTCAAGTCAACATAAGTACAACAAAGCACAACCCGATATTTGATAGTTTCAGACTTGTATTCCGACGCACTGTATGGGAATCAGAACGTCGGTTTTACAACATGTGATAGTTATAGTTATATAGTTATCAGGTTGACCTGAAATGACGAATGTTCGGTGCTTGTATTTTGCGTGGTACACGCATGATAAGCTTGAGCACATGTTTGATGACTTACTTTTTTAAGGATTTTTGTAGAACGAGAACTGTGTCGGTTAGAGTAGAATGCACGGGAAAATATGGTGTTAGTTGTTAGCATACACGACATGACAGGAACGAGTTATTTAATTTTCCTGTATATAGTTTAGTTGAGATGTCGTGGACAATCACTTGTGTTGCGTTTCAAACGAGGGCTCAAAAATGAACCCAACTGGAATGATAATCGATAAGTTTGAGGGGATTTTTCATGCACAGACACAGGGATCGGGGATTTTTGTTTGCACTATTTCTGTTGACTAGGACGGATGCGTTGAACGAATTTAATGAATGAGGAAGGGATAGACTTATGGAAAGGTGCACGCGAGATAGTACACACAATGCAAAGCAAAGGTATATAGTTAGTTAGTTATGATGGATATGTAATCTCCATAATTTCCGCCATTATTCATATTATTAGTCATTGCTGTAAATAATGCATTCATCAGTCGGTCGGTGCGTCTATAGTCACTATTGAAATACTAGGAAGGCTTTATCGGCTCCATCTACATGTGTATGCATGGGTAATGAGGACGTGTTGAACTGTATCTTTTACAAATCATGATGATTGTTATTATTTCTGTGAAAGTGTATATGTGACACTTTAGAATGATGTGTAGGCTACGTAGTTAATTAGCAGCTATGTTCCCTCATTAGCATAATAAACGCTTGGCTGCACTAATGAGTGCCAAGTTAGTTGGTTTGCATAAGAATATCACTTGGCCAGTAGTTTGCTCATCGTGGGAGTTTGTTAGTTAGCTAGTACTCTTAAAATAGTCGGGTAGTTTCTGTATCATATGTATTGACAGTATTAAAGGAAAAACACAATGGTTAGGAAACGAAAAGAACTCACATGACTCAACCTGTGGTATTCATGTACATTATTATGTAATTTACTGTATGTACACATGCTTTGTTTTTGTTACACAAGAGATATAATAAATGTAAATCGCGAAAAATATGCCCAACAATTAAAATATTAGTTAGTCACTTTTAAATAGCACCTGCGAATTAAGGAATGGCGCAGCAAAAATTTACCGAGTGTGGTAGTGTGGTGAAGTTATATTTGGAACAGAACTGAGGGTTTGGATATTTGAATTAGAAAGGTTATGAAGGAATTTATTCCATTCATGGAATGCGGTTTGGCTCATAGGAATTATAAGTGTAAGTAGCGGAGGAAACTAATGAATGAACATTCGGGCTTAATAAGGATGGAGTTCCAAAATTAGGTTTTAATTAACTAAGCATTCAATATAGTTTTTGGTGTAGAACACTCTGAGAAAATGTAATCAGCCAAATCGTCTGTCTAGAGAAAGCATGTAAATGTAGTTCAAGGTATATAATCAACATGTCTATCCTTTCTCACGACCTTTTCAAATACATTTCAATATTTTAATGTAGTCCAATGAATAAGACTTTTAGGAATACTTGAATAAGAATGGGAATAGAGAAAATGGACTTGCGGTTTGTTGATAACGCTTTTAGTAAAATATATTCATATTTTTAAATCAACCTGCTGTCTATTTTTAACTAAATTGAGTTGTGAAACAGATTAAACTTTTAATGATGTTTTTAATAGTTATTTTGCAAAGATTTTTTCAAGTGCTTGCTCTTTACTACATAAACTGTAAATGTAGACGCAAACAAGGCTTGGTTATTATGTTTTTCACAACGTAGATTTAGAGGTTACTCGAATCTGGCTGCTTGCGGTGGTAATGAACTTTATTATTGACTGCAGTTGCACCATTTAAATAAAATAATGATTAAAAGTGGAGGAAGACATGCCAATTAGACGAAACTCTTCCAGGACCAAGAAAACGCAATAATGTTACATAAGTTATAACATAGCCTTGTTTATTTTATTAAACTATGCTGCACTAACTAGCTAAACATATGCACATTACCAGTACAAGAATAAAAGGATTTTGTAAACGACACACCGAGCCGGAGTCATCAACACAGCCACTTAATTGGAAAAATATTTGTCTTAAAAAAAGACATGTGACCATTTAATTATACCACAAACCCTTAAAGCAAAATCCTTGAATTTTCCATGAGTTTGATGACATAAAGTACAGTTTTATTTTATATCCTACAATTAATAATTTTATGCTCTGTTAGGGATAAATAAATTGAAAAAATTAAAGACTCAATATCTTTTGTGCTAATTTTTTCACCAAACTGACGTAAATGAAAACAGATGAGCAAACTACGTCAATTACTCAGCATAATTGAAATTGTATTGCATTTGCGTTGTGCGTCAAAACTCAGCATGATGCTTCTTTCTTCTAATGATATTCACAGTGTTTTATTCTATAGCGACTTAAGTCAGCTCATTTCTATTTCATTTAAAAGTTTTAGTTCCATATCCTCTTTCTACGCTTCACACGTTTTTTTACCTTTGTTACTTTCACAATCCATACACTTTTTTCATATGTCTCAAGATTATTGACTGACTTGATAAACGTTAGGTATTATAGTCCTGAACAACGGTCTTCTCATCGTACTGTGACATTTTAATCATGATTAGAAAATATGGATTTTCAAGAGCGTTCCTAAATCACTTGACAAACCATTTTATTTTCCAAAGTTTGGGTTTTCATATGTACACTAACTCAACAGTCAGTCGCTCAATCATTTAATGAAAATTGGTTGTGACACTGTTGTCCGCCTGGCACTAACTTTTTCTATTTGCTATTCACTGACTAAGTTAATGTAAGACTGTGTTTACATTTGCTATTCACTACAGCCTTGTATCTTTACCACCCAAAATATATTTCCTGAGATAAAGTCTAAAGAACAGAGTATTTGTTTAAAAAAATAGGAAAGGAGACTCCATTCTCCCATTAATACAGCAACCATCATAGTTGTTAGTTGTAAGGGTAACTCTCACTCAAAGAATTGCAAAATGGGAGTACTCAGCATTAAAATTATCGTATTTATATTTACCTACCTAGTTTCTCAAACTATATTCGCATATACTACCAACATTGGAAAGTTTAGTTCCCTACTCCTAAATTTTCAGGATTTCTGGACCACGATAATCTACACTTCCCAAACTGACCTGCAAAATTTCATTTCGATCGCTAATAATCTAGAAACCAAACTGTCTTTTGCCCTTGTACATAGTGAAAAAGTAAATTATTAGTCACAATCCGATTCGTAGATGTAAACTTGAGCAAGTTTTTATCATTCTACCTTCCCCTATGCAAATAACATATAAGTTGAGACAAAATTCAAACAACTTGGCTCAAGCCATAGTAATTCAATTGGTCTCTAAAAACTGGACTCATAGTAATCTGGTTTATTGGAATTCTAAACAGTGCTAAGACCGGGAATATGGTTCACAATGTTTATTATTTCTTCTTGAGTGGTTCACGATTAAACCAACAAACTTTGGAATTTAACGATACATCTTTGTACATTTGCGAAAAATGTGTGAGCAACGATATTGAAACAAAAGTTGTTGGTTTTCCAATAAAATTTGATTTTTCCAATCCCAAACTCCCGCTACTTATGACAAAAGCAAGCAGTGCAATCTTTCGAGACCATGTTTTATTTCAATAGGACGAAATGCTTTACTGGGAAGATTTTTACGCGGGAAATCATTTGCTTTCATCATTTATCCGAAAACAAGGAATTGTTTCATTCTCTTACATTCATGTAAGAGACAACCCCACCCATCAATTTGATGCCAAAGATGCACAGTTGATTGACAAAGAAGGAAAGATATCCCACAGAAAATTCAAAGAGTCGATCTACATTGGAAAATCTTCATCCTACAACTGTAACTTGGAAAGTGGAATA
>Ga0210040_10008668_pt1 | contig 11990 bp, 9 predicted proteins | sample CryGeyCG12114_NA_FD_185462 | JGI IMG/M metagenome (GOLD analysis project Ga0210040, IMG submission 185462) | Groundwater microbial communities from aquifer - Crystal Geyser CG19_WC_8/21/14_NA (SPAdes) (version 2) | ecosystem: Environmental > Aquatic > Deep subsurface > Groundwater | place: USA... | reverse complement strand
TTTTCCTCATGTATCATTTGTGATTCTTTCCTCTTCTAATTAAGTCTATCATAGTGTCATCAAAGGGAGAGCAGCGAATATACTTTGTTGATTTGTTTTGACACTTGAATAAATCGAATTTGAATTTAAAGCAGATTGTTTATAGTCCGAGCAGAATTGAAACGGAGGGAATGCAATGCTATGAGACATGCATTTGTGTGTATTCGACGTCTTCGTCGCGTTTTTTGTTCACCTTTGAATCGGAGAGATTTTTAACGGTCGTTAACAGAATCCGGAGAGTAAATTGCTTGAAAAAAAAGTTCACCTTTCTTTAGATTGAATTTGTATGATTGACCTTGAGTTCATCAGTTGGTAATCAATTATTATACAATGCTGATTTTTAAAGTAAAATCAAAATTAAACGCCTATTACTGATATTTAACTGAATTTTCCGGACTTGAAATAAAATTTGCTGGGTCGATAAAGATGGTCAAGGGTATAATATACAAATTTAGGGATTGCACTATCATTGTTAGAATTTGTGTGAATCCTTTTTTTTAAATTTACGGTACAAAATTCAAAGAAATAAGACCAACCCTTAGTTATATAATAAGTTTGAATTTATGATTTTTCAGCCACCGTTTTTGGATTTAAAAGGTCAATTTCAACTCAGATTTCAAATTTTATTCAAATTAGTGCATAATTGGTTGTAAAATTATTGTTTGAAGATTTTTGGGGAAAATGTGCAGTGTAGTACTCGCACCACTGCTTTTTTTGATGTCAAAAATTCAGTCAGAGGATTATTGCTCTGGCCGTAGATTTGCAACACCGATGTTTTGCAACTCGACAGCCCTCTGGCTAGGTAACACCAAACGTTGAGTGGATTTGAGTAGAAACTTCCAATTAACTCAACACATTAAAGGACCAACTCGACCTGTCTCGAACACTTTGATTGACCATCTTTACACCTCTAAAGATTCTATTCTCGCACAAACCGGCTGTTTATCGATCAAATCGTCGGACTATCAGTTGATATTTGCATTTAAAACCTTTAAAACTTAAAATATTTACCGAAAAAAAATTCTTATCGTAATTTCAATAAGATTAACTGGTTTAATTTTTCAGGAGAACGCAAGTCCCTAGAAAATACCCTCTACAGTACTGGTGATGAACCGCTAGATTTTTTTACCAACGGCCTAAAAATAATTTTGGACAAACATTCTCCTGTAGTAACACGATTGGTCAAAGGTAAACCGAGTTCCTGTATCAATAGTCATATTATTTCACTTATCAACCGTAGAAACGCATTGAAAAAACTAACACGCTTGAGTTTAGAAGACTAAAAAATAATATTAATGTAGATTGCAAAAATTCTAAAAAGCTTTATTTGCATCACAAATTTGGAACTAATAATAGCAAAACTATTTGGAACGCTTATAACGAAATTTCGGGTCGTACAAAAGCACGTAGTCCCTTACTTATTAAATTAATTATTAACAACTCTGAATGCACAGACAATTAAAAAATTGTAGAAAGTCTAGCTAAAACTATGATCATTAACCACTCTAATGATGATATTTTTCACTTTTTATCGGACTTACCAACTTCTGAATCTTTAAAGCTCACGCTGGAAGAAGTAGAAACAGCTTATTTAAATGTTAAAAAAAGTAGCAATGACTTTATTCCAAAACAGTTTTTTATCTATGCGCATGATACTTTAATGCCTATTCTCACTAAACTACTTAATGTATACGTTGAGAAATCTAATTTTCCGAACCTTTTAAAGTACGCAAACATCTATCCGCTATACAAAGGAGAAGGCTGTAGATTAGATCCCCTGTTTTATAGACCTATTAGTGTAGTACATTCTTTATCCAAGATCCTTGATAAATGCATGCAGACGCGACTTCTAAGTTGATCCTTCACTTGTAAAGCTTACTGCCTCATTTATGATTGATAGAAAATTTTCTATTAATATTGCTAATTTTTGTAGCGAACCCTTTTCCTAACAACTCTGCTTGTCCACAAGGATCCACATTAGCACCGCTTTTATTCAACGTCTTTATCGACGATTTATCCAAAACTTTTCAATTAGATAATTTATTATCTTGTCTTGTCTTGATATATTATCATAACTTGGCTTAAAGAGTTTGAGCTTTTAGAAACAAACTTTCCTGACTTTTTCATGACTCATAAATCGGGAATGAACTCTGAGGTCTTATGCAGGGGACGACCTTTTGGTGGCGTTGTGACCATGTGGAAAAACGCATACAGTAGTTGCATAGAGGTTATTCCAACAGAGCTTGACAATTGTGTAGTTATAAAAGTTATGACTCAAGACACCAATATCTACGTAGTGAATGCTTAGTTCCCTACTAATACTTTGGATAACCAGGAGCTTATCTCTGAATGCATTTCGCGTGTAATCAGTTTATGGAGATTGAATGACGTTGAAAATATACTAATTTTAGGGGATCTAAATAATGGGGGCAGTAGTTCAGCCTTTTTAGAGCTCGAAAATACATGCGAAGAGAATGACTTGTTGATAATAGATGACGAAAGGTTACCATCGGGTAGCATCGGGTACCACCTTTCGAAGTGAAATGAACTCAGGTACATCGTGGATAGATCATGTCATTGGGAATGATTATGTAAATGAGTTAATTTTAAGCTGTACAATAGACTATAATTGTCTTCTCAGTGATCATTTTCCTTTAAAAGTAAAATGTAATATCCCAGTAGATTGTTTAGCAACATCGAGAAAACAAGTATTTTCAGGACAATTGTACTGTAAACTAGATAATCAGAATACTTCCATGATGAAACAATACAGTGATAAATTGCCTTCTTTGTGTCGCTTTTGGAATCATAATGTTATTTGTGACGATAGTGACTGTGTGTCTCCAGAACATCAAGGCACCATAAGAAAATTGTATGATGAGTTTGTTACTAATGTAATTGCCTGTAAGAAAAACTTATGCAATGCTAATCGGAATAAGGTGAATAATGTGCCTGGATAGAACAAATATGTTGAACCATTTTATGACTATTATAGGGATTGTTATGCTAAGTGGATACGCAATGACAAGCCAGAAACGGTACTCTTTCGTGACGAGTATATAGCTGCTAGGAAAAAATTTAAAAAAGCACTGAGGCAGTGTAGGAATAATGCAGATAAGCATAAGCTAGATGCGCTAGCACATGATTTCATGAAAAAAGATAGTGAGAGTTTTTGGTCGAAATTTAAAAGAATGGGATCCTCGCGTCAACATCAGTCTGACTCCATAGATGGTGTTAATGATCCTTTGTCTATTGCAAACTTATGGGCTACTATCTATGAAAACCAATTCTCTAACTCCAATCCTGATGAAGTGGAGAAAAAGGCATTGTTAGCACGCTTTAATAGTAAAAGTGTGGTATTTCGGATAACATCATCGATGATGAATTCTGTACCACGCAAATTAGGGAATGCTAAATCCATTGGCCCTGATGGGATACAATGCTTTGATTGAAATTCTAAATCTGGTTTTTGCACACTCGTTCCTGCCTGCCTCAATGCTTGATGTTTGACTGACGCCTTTTGTTAAAAAAAAGGTGTGTCTAATAATAAAAGTGGAAATCATAGGCCTATTGCTATAGCTACCACTATATCTAAGGTAATTGAGCATTGTTTTCTAATAGCAATGCCAGAAAACTTTACAGTGGGAAAATGGCAGTTCGGGTACAGGAGAAATCTTGGGACTGAGCTTGCTGTTTTCTCAGTGAGGAGTGCACTAAATCGCTACAAATACAATGGTAGCTTGGTTTATGCATGCTTTTTGGACGCCTCCATGGCATTTGATTGTGTCCTGCATGAGAAATTATGTTGTAAGCTACTAGATAAAGGATTGCCCGTAAATTGTCGTTAAAGTAGGTGGTGTACTAAGTCCTTATTTGTTTAACTAATACATGGATGGTTTAGGTGAACTACTTGACAACGCTGATGTTGGCTGCAGAATAGGAAGGCATTATGGCAACAATTTTTGGTACGCTGATGACCTATGCTTGCTAGCTCCATCGCGATATGCATTGCAAAAATTGATTGACATAGCTAGTAATTATGTAGATAGGCATAATTGAGAAACGTTCAAGAGAAGCAAAAATAAGAGCTTATGTAGTGGGGACAAGATTTGGAAAAGTTAATTGTCTACTAAAGCAAGCAAAAGTAGATTTTAATCACTGCTTTCGAGCAGATTTTAGAAATTATGGACGTTGTAGCGTGTCGCATGAAATGGTAGCGCCTAACTTGCTAACATGTAATGCGCTGAGAAGAAAGGCTATATACTCATTGTGGGGTAGGCTAATAGATAGTAATAATAGCATCGTGACATCTATTATCTATGCGGACTCATTTCACAATACTGTGAAGTCCAATTGGATTGATTTACGGTACTCTTCTAACTGTGACTAACTTTTTTGTAACCTGTGCTTTTTTGGATCAAATGATCTGCAATAAAGAATCATATCATTATTGAGCTACTTTGGTGTGCACGGAATTTTATGATTAAAACAGAGCTATTTCACTCTAAAGTTATGTGGTATTAGTTAGCTTTTGCTGGTTGCTTTGCTAACCAGATTTAAAAAATTGTTCATTTTAAAATGATACATGTGTTTTTGGAATCAGTTTGTTGATTCTAGGCTCTAGGGGAATGGTTGCCACAGTTTTTGAATAATTTTGCAATTTAGAGAAGAAAAAATAGCGAATTTGAATTTTAACGGAAATGAACTTTTGATTAAAGCTAATTCGAGTGTGTTAATAGTTAAAGTAATTAGGTTGTATGATTTAAAGCAACAGAGTGTCATCGAAAGTCGGAATTGAACAGGCCAACGCTATTCAAATTGTCCGTCTGTGCCAATACAACTGTTTATTATTCTAGGACTAGGGCTAGGGATATTGTTCATGGCATAATTCCATATCCATAGATTTCAGATTTTATGATTGTGTTTTGATTGACCATCAAGTAAGGTATTTTTCATTTTCACTGTAACTAAACGAGCAATACTGCATACAAATTTTTTTGGGCCTTAGAATTTTTTTTTTTTTGTAAGGGTTTGTGGAAGTAAATTCAAACACATAAATTCTTTATTTTGGTCTAATTTTTATAGTCAACTGGCAGAATGTTAACTTGAATATGTAAAATAGGAAAAACCTTATTGCAGAGGCTTTTCAAATCCGTTTTTTAAAGTCGATAGCCCATTCTCTACAAGAAATCTGTATGAAAAATTATCTTGACTAGCCGGGCCCACTGGCCTTTAGCCAGACTCACTCTTACGAGCAAAATTTATAACCTGCAAAATATTCAATGATCCAAAAATTTTTTGACGCAAAGACATTTTCTAGAATGTGATAAAGCCAAAAAGAATAATTTGAATGAATAAAACAGAATCGCTTTATCACATTCTAGAAAATTTCTTTGCGTCAAAAAATTTGTGGATCATTGACAATTTTGCAGGTTATAAATTTTGCTCGTAAGAGTGAGTCTGGCTAAAAGCCAGTGGGCCCGGCTAGTTATTATTATTATTTGCTGAATATTTTGTTTTTTTCATACATAATAATAACTTTCCAGTTCTTATGTCTATGCTTAGTGATGGATTGACAAAAATTTCGGATCGGTCCTCAAATCACGGTGTTCAAATCAACTTTTGTAAAAGTAACTTTATGATTATTGGTGAAGATTCCACAAATAAACACCCTGAAGTAAAAGAATAATTTTAAAATGACCTTCCAAATAAAATCACAAGAGTTAATACATTTAAATACTTTACGAATACGAATTTTTTGGACGACTCTCTCAATTTCAAAACCCATGCAGAACACGTGAGAGACAAAATATAATATAATATCTCATCTTTTGTCATGTCAACTATATTATATGGACTTGCAATCTGGGGAACGGTTCACCATTCATTCATAACCTCAATCCAAAAACTGATTAACCGGTTTATCTGGTCATTAGTTACCCGAATTGGTTTTCAAAGTCCAAAATTAGCCGGATAAAAAATTTGTCCGTCACATACGGATTCCAGTTTACTACAAAAATTCAACCTTTTAACAATCAATGAATATATGCGTTTGCAAACGCTCAAATTCATTTTCACAATCCTAAAATTTGGTTCCAAAATGGTCTATTTAAACAAGATTTTCACTTTCAACCCAAAAAGTAGGAGACAACATTTGGTGTTGCCATCACATCAATACGAAATTAGAGAGACGTGTATCACGTGTGTGGGAAGTAAGCTATGGAGTCTACCACCAAATATACGTGAAAATAATCTCTCCGTCCAATGTTTTTTGTGTAAAATAAATGTTTGGCTCCTTCAATGTAGAAATTGACTATTTGAACTATTTGAAGTCTTGACTATTGCATCACCGTTTGGGGTTGTGCAACTGAGGCTGAGCTGAACCGTATCCAAAAAAAGATCGAAAGTTTGATTCTGTGTTATTTTTTTCCAGCACACAGTAGGGGTACTCGAAATTTCAGACGATGTGTGGGTTACTCTTCTATCTCTGTCATTCCTATATTACAGAAATACAACATTCTTAGAGTGAACGAACTGTATCATTTTGCTTTGTTAAAACTTGTTGCTAATGTTATTTATGATAGAAATTGTGTAATTGAATTTAATAACTGGTTTAGGTCCTCAGATAGATGTTAACGGGCTGTTCCTACCTTAGTAGTTCCTTCCAAATTATCACTAATTAGTAACAACTTGCCTATGTTGAAGGCTATTAGCATTTGGAATAAGCTGACGAAAAAACTCGACTTAAAAGAATTTGAAAATGAGCCTCCGGGCTACTTTTCTGTCCTACGATTGTTAAAAAGTTACATAATTTGTAATCACGATTAAATTTTGTTAGTGTTAATATTTAAGACTCAGTCTTGCTGTATTTTGATAATAACCTTTTGTTAATAATGACTTATTTGATTATGGTTGATTTATTCTTCTGTAAAACTTTTGGCTTTTTTTTTCTCTTCTATATAGTGTCGCCAAAGGGAGACCAGCATGTATTTGTTGATTTGGTTTTTTGACACTCAAATAAAGTGCTTTGAATTTGAATCTAATGCTTATGATGTGGAAGTTTATGAATCATGAGATGCCACATGAGGAGACTTTGTTGCCGCGTCCTATTGCAGATTCCTCAAAAAATAAACTAAGGAACTAAAAAAATTGAAAAATATGCTGTTCTACGCCATGATTACAATCGCATTCTTGTAGGTTTGGGAACAAGTAGTGTGTTGGAAAAACATGCGACTGATTTTTTTGAGTTTCTAGGTCATAAGTTGAAACTGCGACTACAGGAGAGGAGAGCCACGTGTGTTTTCCTTTTTGTTGCAGAGGCTCAGTATTGGAATTCAACGTGAAAATAGTGCTAGTAACTGGCGACTCATCCGAAATCTTGTGGTTTTAATGAGATAATATGCTTTTTGATTCAAATAAGTATAGCTGTTCTTCTTTATCTCATCACCAAACACTCTATTTTCATAACTAGCTTTTAAATAACCCTTTGCAATTAGTTTTTATGATGCGGACCTTGATTGGTCGAAACAGACCATTTTATGTGTGCCTTTTTTTCCGAGACGTGGAATGAAATAACTCCATTCAGCTCTCGCTTTTGTGTGTTTATGTTTCAGATACCGGAATGAAAAAAGTCCAAATAGTTCTCAGTATGTCTTTTTGTTGTGATAACAATGGACTGCATTGCGTTATTTAGTCAAATTTTGTATTTCTGTTTGTTGATGAGATATTTCATTTAAGAGCCACCGTGCATCGTAAGGGTACTGAATCAGTTTTAACACGTTGATAAAGAGCTAAAATCAAATCAAAAAGATAAAGCTGATATTTCTAATGCATTCATACCAAATTGACTTTATGTTGAAAATACATTATATTGTCACCAGCTAAAAAGCTTGTTTCACGCCCGGGCGGATAACAACTTAGACTGGACAACAATCACAACATGACCTCGCAGATAGATTGAATTAGCAGTTTGATGAGAACAAAATGAGAATCAGGGTCTTTCAAAGTTGACTGAGGATGTCACAATGTTAATTAACAGTGACACTACGACAATGCTAAAGTAATAACAAAAGCTAAATCAATAAAGAGGGCTTACAGTGTTTACTAAGTGTTAAAAAATACACTAAATTATAAATAAAAGTTCTAAAATGTTAAATGAGGGTGCAACACACTATATGAGTGTTGATTAATGTTGAATCACAATGCAACACACTAAATGAGGGTTAGCTAATGACTTAGCTAGCCACTGCTCAGACAAGACGTGTTTATTTTGCGCTCTTGGCGTTTTCCATTATATCTTGTGATACAATTGTCTCACAGAATTCGTTTTTTCATCAGTGTGTTCCGCTTTTTTAGCAGCATCGAATAAGTGTGAGTTGTGGCTCTGTTCATAATCCCAAGTGCCAAATTTATCCCGGAACTCGGATCTCAACCACAGAAATTTCTAACGGAATTTTTCGAGAAGCTTCATTTCATTTATGCAGATAAGTGAATTTTTACATTAGTATGTACATCCGAAGGGCTCATTTCTATATTATATTGGTTCTGGTGATACTGGCACACACGTTTGGGTCTATATCTAAAAAAGCTGACAATGAACTGTGCCATATGCAAATCAAAATTTGGAAGAAGACAGCACAAAATAGAATGCAATACCTGCTCACTGCATTTTCATCGCATTTGCCTGCCTAACAGAATGACCAGTACACGATTTTGGAGTGCACAGTCATCATATGAATGCGATGATTGTAGTAGCCAGTCAACTGATAATCCTTGTGCGGTATGCAAAATGCCCGTACCTGCCTAAGGATTATGTTTTGTATGCACTTTTCCACCTGTATCCATTCATGAAATATGCGATCCACTGGAAGTAAACAATATAATACCTCCTAATCCGGTTAACCATGGACAGCCTGAGTTTTCTAAAGGAATCAAATTTGGATATCTGAATGTCCAATGTCTGAGAAACAAAATGCATGAAATACAAGATGTCTTACAGAAAAACGAATTTCATGCATTTACATGTGCAGAAACTTGGCTTCAAAATGGGGACCTAACTACTATGTACGAGATTTCTGGATATGATTTGCGACGAAACGATCGAATCTCTGGGAAAAAAGGCGGTGGTTGCTGTATTTACATCCGACAAGACTGTTCAGTATCGGAACTCAAAATAGGCGTGGCTTTTCCAAGCAATACCGAGGTCTATGTATATAAGTTCAATGCACTATATACTAGACCAATTATATACGTCTCAGTATACAATCCTCCAAATGTGTGCAAAAATGAATTTTTACTGGCATTGGACTGTCTACTAACCCATCTCCACCGATATGACTTGAAATTATTATGATGGGTGATTTCAGTATCAACTTACTGTCAAAAGACAACTATACCTTGAAATGTAATAATAAGCGTTTATTGCAGATAAAAACTGTCCATATTGAAGAATTATACATTGTCGAGTCATTAAATACAAAATGTCATACAGAAAGTGGTTATTACACATACAGAATTTTTTTCCATTCCTGATATAATACTGTTCTGTAGAAAGTTGTGCAATTCACTATGTCTAAGACTATTTCATTTTTAGGAAATAGTACACGCTTAATTAAAAAGAAGCAACAAATCCTCCTTATAGCTTCAAAGTTGCTTAATCCCCTGCGTACAAACTCATTTGAAATACTATGAGGACCCCTTACTTTAAAAATAATTCTAAAACAGTCATTAAAAGTCACTCTGATCTTCTGCAAACATTTTTGTGTCTGAGGTATTCATAAGCTACTACAGTATATGGAACTAAAATAAGTCTTAAATAATAGTTTCTTTACATCCTCAGAAACTTTTGAAAACCTTGTAGCCAGCATATTTGCCCTTACACAGTGGCACCTTTTGTCGATTTCATTAAAGTCATAATGCTTAAAATTACTGGACATATCATACCCTAAATAACAATAATTATTAACCCATAGTAAATTATTACTGTTTATACTTATTATAGGAAAATGCTGGACCTTTGCAGAGGTAGTACCAAATCTCATGCAAACTGTTTTCTTCTCATTGGAAATTATGTTATGCTCACTTGCATAACTATGGCATACGTCAATTAGCTTTTGTAAAGCTACTACCGTTGGTGCTAGCAAAACCAAGTCGTCTGCATACCACAAATTATTAGAAAAGCGCCTACCAATCCTACATCCAACACCCAAATCAGTTAGCATTAGGCCTAAGCTATCCATGTACACATTAAAAAAATAGGGACTAAGAACACCACCCTGTCTCACTGATTTTTCTATCATAAATGATCTAGACAATCTACCATTCCATACAATTTGAAATTTTTGTGTTTTACACCATGTGTACAGTAGTTTGACAATAGACGCATTCATACCCCTGTCTAATAGTTTAGTACACAATTTTGCATGCAAAACACAATCGAAAGCTTTTGAAGCATCCATAAATGTAGCTAATACTGATGAGCCCTGTTCTTTATACACATTAACTATACTCTTAAGTGTGAAAACTGCAAGTTCTGTGCCATGCCCAAGTTTATAACCAAATTGATGTTTTCCGACCCCTAAATGTGTACTACTTACTTACTTAGTTACTTCATTTATTGAGTTTCGCTTTGCCAGCCTCTCAAAATCAATTTTAATGTTCACAGAGTATGCATATACGACTTATCTTATTAGTAAAGAGAAAAAAAAAATTAAATTTGAGAAAAGGAAAAAAAAGAGAAGAAAAACAGCTATTGTCATATCAAAATTAACTCATTAAATTAAGTGTGTTAACATATAAATTGAATTTTTTTTTATATTGGAATTGTCTTAAAAAGTAACGCAGAGTAGGTTTTTTATTATTTATATTATTCCTCCTGTAAAAAGTTTCTGATTCTAATTGCTGAGTTCCAAAACCAGTACATCAGTTCAGCTCGAGGAGGGTCTAGGTTTTTCTTTATAGTATCCAGAAAGTTGTGTCTCGTGCAGTTTTTATCCATCCATGTCAAGAAGGATTTTCTCGCCGTTGAGTAGTGAGGGCATATAAATAGTATGTGATATATGTCTTCCTTATCATTTTCCTCGTCTTTTTATTCTTTGTTATACTTTATGCGCACCGCGCACATTTGGTATTTTCAACTTTTTGCTCTATGAGTACTAAGCGAGCCTTTGCATTGAGACAACACACGAATAATAATTTCCGTATTACTTGGAAATTATATTTAATTGAATTTTTTACAGGAATACTCGGAAAAGAAGGAAGACAAGCAGCCCGGTGTTCGGATTTCGCCCTAGCTCGATTTTCTTTCCTTAAAAAAGCTATTCTTGTTCACGGTCATTGGTACTATGTAAGACTGAGCAATCTGGCCATATACTTCTTCTACAAGAATTTGGTATTTATTCTGCCACAAGTGTTTTTCTGCTTTCATTCAAAGTTCTCAACTCAGGTAAATTATACAATAAACATACTTACGACTATGCGGACTATGAATGTGGGGAAAAAGTTTTTAACCTCACCATCATTTTCCTTTCCAGGCCTTATTTGATGGCATGTTTCTTATGATGTTCAATATCTTCTTTACTTCCATGCCCATTCTAATTTACGGGCTTTTCGAGCAGCCACATTCAGCACAAACTTTAATGGACCAGCCTCATTTGTACAAAAGGATTAGAAGGAATGCTCTAATGAGCTGGAGAAATTTTATTACATGGAATACTTATGCCTTTTGGCACGCTGTTGTGTGCTATTTTATCCCATTTTTATCTTGGTCGATGTTTGCACCAATAATGGATCTCACTTCCTATGGCACTGTAATTTTTTGTGGCATTGTGGCTGTCACTAATCTGAAGGTAAGAAGTTTTTACTACTACTAACCGTGAACCCCATAACCTCATATACATGTAGTTAAATCCAAAATCGGCACTTTATTTTAAAAACACAATAAAATCCAATTA
>Ga0210040_10008667_pt1 | contig 11991 bp, 14 predicted proteins | sample CryGeyCG12114_NA_FD_185462 | JGI IMG/M metagenome (GOLD analysis project Ga0210040, IMG submission 185462) | Groundwater microbial communities from aquifer - Crystal Geyser CG19_WC_8/21/14_NA (SPAdes) (version 2) | ecosystem: Environmental > Aquatic > Deep subsurface > Groundwater | place: USA... | reverse complement strand
CCACCTCGGCCGTCGGACGGGGCTGCTCCGCCGCCTGGACGCGCTCGGCGAGCGTCGGCCCGTCCCGCCGACCCATGCCGCCCGCCACCGCCCCAGCATGGCACCGCTTCGAACGGGTGTTCGACAGGGGTGTCCTACCTGCGGGGGCCAGCCGAGGTCGCGACCGCCGCGCCGAGCACGAGGCAGAACGGCCCGTACCGCCGCCGGTCGAGGGCCTGGAACGGCGCCGACGGCGTCCACGGGACCAGCAGCCGGGTGTGCCCGGTGACCCCGGCGATCCCGCGCGCGAGCAGGCCGGCCGCGACGCCGGCGCGTGCCAGGCGTGCGAGCGGGGCCCACCGTCGACCGGGCTGTCCGCCGGCCCCGGCGACGAGGGCGGCGGCGGTGGCCAGCCCGCCCGCCACCACGAAGCAGGCGGCCGGCGCAGGCACCTGCTCGGTGCCGGCCACGAGCTCGGCGAGGCGTTCACGGTCCGCCGCGGGCCAGGCCGCGCCCAGGCCCCACAGGGCGTGCAGCGCGGCGAGCGCCGCCAGTGCCGAGGAGCTCGCGAGGGCCGGTCCGCCAGGTCGCTGCACGACGGCACCGTATCGGCGCCGTGAGCAGCTTGCGCGTCTGAGTGCTCAGCCGTGCTGTCCAGCGATGGACGAGCAGCAGTGGCCGGGGGAGTGGCTGCGCGGCGTGCTCGCGCTGTGCGTCCTCGCGGTGGTCGCCGAGCAGGAGACGTACGGCTACGCGGTCGCGCAGCGGCTGCAGGACGCGGGTCTCGGCACGATCGAGGGCGGCACGCTCTACCCGGTGCTGGCCCGCCTGGAGCAGGACGGCCTGCTGAGGTCCACCTGGCGCGAGGGGGACGGCGGCCCGGGTCGCACGTTCTTCGCCGCCACCCCGGCCGGTCACGCCGCGGCGCAGGAGCGCACCGCGAGCTGGCTGGTCTTCGCGCTGACACGGGTCCACTCTCAGCCGGGCAGGCCGGGGACCGCGGGCGGCGGCACGGGAGGTCCGGCCGGCAGCCGCGCGTCACAGGTCACGGAGATGCTCCGGGAGCCGACCGCAGGTTCCGGGGCTCGAGGACCTGCAGCGTGGCCGTCCTGGACACCTGGCCCGAGGGGACGCTCGGGGTCCACTCGTCGACGACGGTGATCGTGCCCGGGCCGGCGGCCCTCGCCGTCTGCCGGTCGCCCGCGAGGGTGCTCCCGCCGAAGCCGTCCGTGCGGAGCCAGCGGTAGACGACGATGCCCTCGCCGCTGGCCACGTCGATCGACCCCGTGAAGGTGAACGTCATGGGGCAGCGGACGGTGAAGGAGCCCACCGGGGAGCTCACGGAGACCGCTGCCACCGACGGCGGGGCAGGGCTGGCGTCGCCGTCGTCGGCGTCGCCGGCGGAGGACGAGAGGACGGTGGCCAGCGCGCCGATCAGCGCGGGGCCGACGACTCCCGCGAGGCCGAGCTCCGCCACCCGCACCGCGGTGCTGTCAGACGTGTCCGGATCAGGCACGGGCTGCTCCTCAGGAGACCGTCCACCGTGGATCGCTGTGCGACACGCGCTCCGGCTCTCGCCTCGGGCGGCGGCAGCGCGAAGACAGCGCTGGTGCCGCGCCCGGTGCCAGCGCTGTGCGCCGCGACCGGACGCGGGCCCGCCCGCGCCCGGTCCGGTGGAGCCGTGGGAACTGCCCGCGACGCGTCAGCCCGCACGGATGCGTGCCTCACCGGCTCCGGTCGGTCGCCGCGACCCGTCAGGGGACGGCGGGGGGCTGCCAGTCCAGCGTGCTCGCGAGCTGCCGTCCGACGACGCTGCTCGGCGTCGCGCGCATCGCGAGCTCGCGCGCGGTGGTGGCCGCGCGGCCGCTGAGCTGCGCGACGGCGCCGACCTGGTGCGAGCGGCGGGCGAGGAGCTGCGCGCGTGGCCGGCGCAGCGCGTCGTACCGGGCGAGGGCGGGATCGACGTCCGCCTCGGTGCGCAGGAGCGCGCCGAGGGTTGCGGCGTCCTCGAGGGCCTGGCAGGCGCCCTGGCCGAGGTCCGGGGTCATGGCGTGGGCCGCGTCGCCCACCAGGACGAGCCGGCCGCGCACGTACGTGACGGGGTCCGGCCGCAGGTCGTACACGTCGTGGCGCAGCACGCTGCCGGGGGCCGTGGCGGCGAGCACCTGGGCGACCGGGGCGTGCCAGCCGCGGAACCTGCGCAGCACCTCGGCGTGCTCGCCGGCCGCGCCGCCGTGGGCCCGCTGGTGCTCAGGGGCGTTGGCCGTCGCGAACCAGTACGTGCGCCCCTCGGCGAGCGGGACGATCCCGAAGCGCTCGCCGCGGCCCCAGCTCTCCGTGGTGCCGTGCAGCTCCGGCAGCTGGGCACCGGGCGCCGTGACGCCCCGCCAGGCGGTGTAGCCGGCGTACCGCGCGCGAGGCGCCGGGCCGACGACGAGGTGCCGGGTCGGGCTCATCAGCCCGTCCGCGAGGACGACGAGCGCGGCCCGGATGCTCCCGGCGCTGTGCTCGACGCTGGCGGCGGCCTCGTCCTGGTGCAGGCCGGTCACACGTGCGCCGAGGGTGACGGTGCCGGTGGGCAGGCTGTCCAGCAGGCTCTGCTGCAGGTCCGCGCGGTGCACGGCGACCAGCGGCGCGCCGTACCTCGCGGCGTAGCCGGTGGTGTCGCTGCGCGAGAGCCAGCGCCCGCTCCTGGTGCGCAGCCCGCTGGTGCCCGGCCGGGAGGTGCCCCCCCGCAGCGGGACGCCGAGCGCGTCGAGCGCGCGCACGCCGTTCGGCCACACGGTCAGGCCCGCGCCGACCGGGTCCAGCCGCGCGGCCTGCTCGAGCACCCGTACGCACCAGCCCGCCTGCAGCAGGGCCCGCGCCGCGCCCAGCCCGCCGATGCCGGCGCCGACGACGACCGCCGTACAGGCGGAGTCCTCGACCGGTGCCGGCATGGCCAGACCGTAGGCGGCGCGGGCGGGTTCTCACAGCGCTGCCGCGAGGTACGTTGCGCGCCGTGACGGCAGGGGAGACGCAGTGGGCTGCCGCTCGCGCCGAGCGCAGCCAGGCCTTCGGCGCGGTGGCTGCCGACTACGCCGCCTGGCGCCCCGGCTACCCCGACAGCGTGGTGGCCTTCCTCCTCGCGGGAGGTGCGGACGGGCACGCCGTGCGCCGCCGGGTGCTGGACGTGGGCGCAGGCTCCGGACAGCTGAGCGCGGCCCTGGCCGCCGCCGGCCACGACGTCGTCGCGGTCGACACGTCGGCGCAGATGCTGGAGCAGCTGCGTGTCCGGCTGCCCGACGTCGTCGCGCACGTCGGGGACGCGGAGGCGGTCCCTCTCCCGGACGACGACGTCGACGTGGTCGTGGCCGCACAGGCCGCGCACTGGTTCGACCCGGTGGCCGCCGGGCGCGAGTTCCGCCGGGTGCTGCGTCCGGGCGGCGCGGTCGGGTTCGCCTGGAACTCCCGGATCGACGAGCTGCCCTGGCTCGTCGAGCTCGGGCGGCTGCTCGCCGCCCACTCCCGGGACCAGCTGGGCGCTCTGGACGAGGGCAACCAGGCCGTCGTCCGCGGCTTCCAGTCGGCACTGGACGCCGAGGTCACGCCGTACCAGGTGCACTGGGTGCACGAGGTGCCGCCGGAGGCCGTCGTGGGCCGGGTCGCCAGCAGCAGCCACGTGGCGCGGCTCGGCGGACCGGAGCGCGCGGCGTACCTGGGTCGCGTCGCCGACCTGCTTGCCACGCACCCGGACACCCGCGGCCGCGAGGTGCTGGCGCTGCCGTACGTGACCTCCGCCTGGAGGCTCGTCCCGCGCTGACCCTCCCGCTCAGCAGGACGTCGACCGCCACCCGCGCGGGCACGGCTGCTGTCGACCGGACGGGTGCGGCTCCCGTCCGGGGGAGGAGGAGGAGCCGCCGCCGATGATCCTCAACAGCCATCGCACACCCGGTACGGCTGCGGCGTGCGAGGAGCTGGCCGCCGTCGGGGCGACGCACTTCGAGCTCGACGTCCGCCTGCTCGACGGGCAGCTGCACGTGTCGCACTTCGTCCCGCTGCTGCCCGGCGCCCCCTGGGTCGAGCACGACGGGTGGTCTGTGCGCGCCCGGCCGCGACGGGTCACCGCGGAGCTGGTGGGGGCGGCGCTGCAGCGGATCCCCCCGCAGTGCCGCGTCGTCCTCGACCTCAAGGACGACCGGCCGGCGGCAGCGGACCGGCTGGTGCGGCGCCTGCTGCAGGAGCAGCTCGACCTGTCCCGCACCGTCGTCAGCTCCAAGGACGCCCGCAGCCTCCGCACCGCTGCGCAGGCCGGGTACGACACGTGGCTCAGCATCGCGAACCGGGTGACGCTCGCCCGGCTGCTCGCCGGTCGCTCCGCGGTCCCTGGTCGAACGGTGGCCGTGCGCCACACGTACCTGGAGCGGTCGGTCGTCGACGCCCTGCACGCCCGGGGCCTGGGTGTCATCGCGTGGACGGTGGACGAGCTGGCCACCGCCGTCGCGCTGTCACAGCGTGGGGTTGACGGTCTGACCTCCGACCGGCCGGAGGTCTTCGCCGGGGTGAGCAGCTCCCCGCCGGCGTGAAGCGCGAACGGGTGCCCGCCGGTGGACGCGGTGCGGCTTCTGCGGGACGACGCCCCGGGCGGACGCGAGGACGCCGGTGCGGCGCACGGCCTCCGTCGCCGCCAGGGGTCAGTCAGCCCAATCGTCGCCGGCGGGCGCCGAGCCCGGATCGTCGGACGCCGTGCACACGCGCGGACACTCCACCGCGATCCATCGCGGGTGCTACCGGTGAGAGCGTCCTGACGGGCGTGCTTGGCGCGCGGATCTGGCCCGCGATGGTCGTGCAGCTGCGCCGACACGACGACTCGCCCCAGCCCGTGCCCTCCGAGCGTCCATGGGAGAGCAGGCGGGCGCCCCGCTCCCGTCGCTCCAGCGTCAGCCTGGCCCTCCACGAGACCCGGCACGGGACAATCACCCCCGACCGGGGGACCTGCTGAGGTTGGGGTGAAGAAACTCAGACGGATCCCGGACGGCGGCGAGTGGCCGCCGCTGGGCCGCCACGCCACCACCGCGGACCTCCTGAAAGATGGCGCCCAAGGAAGGGTCTGGATGGGCCGTCCGAGCAAGTACCCCGGCGGAGTTCCGGGAGCAGGCGCCGTCGAGCTGCGCCAGGCCAGCGGTAGGACTCATCACCGAATGGCATCCTCTCGAGGTGACTGGAACTCCGCCCCCGCCCGCAGCCTTCTCGGACTACGACCGCGCTGCCTGGGAGCACATCCAGCAGTGGAGGGAACCGTCAGCTGCGAGGCAGTTGATGCCGTCCAGTGTCAGGCAGCTGGGCGCCGGGCTCCGCAGGCTGGGGGGCGGGCTGCAGTCAGTCCCCGGGTCGGGTGCTCTGGTGTCCGCAGTCGAGGCTGCGGTGACTGGCCTGTTGAGCACGGTCGACCGCGTTGCCATAGCCAGCGTCCATCGCACTGCGATCCTCTCCCGCTTCACGAAGGCGGGGCATCTCGTGAGCGAGTTGGCCGACATCCGAGAACTGTCCCTGCGCGATATCGACAGGGTGAAGCCGCGGGTCGACCTGCGGCACATCATCGCGTCCATGGGTGAGGGTGCCGCTGCGGGCGCCGGGATGACGGGGGGTGCTGCGCTCGTCGCAGGAGGAGGCGTCTTGGGCATTGGCGCAGGTGCGGCTCCGGGGATCGGCGTGCTCGTGAGCGTGACCGCGGCGGATGCGGTCGCTGTTCTTGCGGCCTCCAGTCGTGTTACAGCGGAGATCGCCGCCTACTACGGCTACGACGTGGAGTTGCCACACGAGCGCGTCCTCATGGCGGCCGCGCTCGGCGTCGGGCTGGCCTCGCAAACGGGCAAGGCGGCCGCATACCAGGAGCTGAACAAACTCGTGCAGGCGCTTGCCCGACGGCAGACCTGGGAGGCGCTGAACCAGAACGTCATGACTGCCGTAATCCGGTCGGTGTTCGCCCGCTTTGGCGTCAAACTGTCGCAGAAGAAGCTCGGGCAAGCCGTGCCCGTGCTCGGCGTCGTCGTCGGAGCCGGGGTCAACGCCGCGACGATCAGTAGCGTTGCCGACGCCGCTGACATGATTTACCGCGAACGTTTCCTGCGCGAGAAGTACGGGCTGCCGGACTTTGAGGCTCAGGTGTTGGTGGCGCAGGCGGACGCCGTCGACATCGCGGAGATCCTGGACGCGGAGATCATTGAGGACGCGGGAAGCAGGGCCGACGGCGGCGACGAGTGAGGGACCGCGGTTTCACATGTAGTTGAGGCCGTCCCTGGCCAAGCGTGGCCCTGCCCGGCGCCGGACGAGGGTTCTAAGTCGCTTCCGGCAACGGCGCAGGGCATGAGCCGCTTGGTGCCAGCTCGTGCTCCTCGCCGTTCGGCTCCGTCTCTTCCTCTGGGGTCAGCTCGTCGGCGGCGACCGGCGGTTCCCCTGCTGTGGTTGGCGCGACCGCCGCTACTGCTTCCAGCCGCTGCGCCACAACCTCCAGCTGGCCCAAGAGATCGCCAACAACCACCTGCCGGCTCGCGGACGACAGCCCCAAGGGTCACGCGACGTGACGCCGTAGCCGCGTACGGGTGATTCACCCGGTCAGCTGTCCACAGATCTGCATGAACTGCCCCAACGTGCGCACTCCTGGCTCTTCACTCGCACCTGTCAGCGGCTGCGAGGGGGTGCAGTGAGCGGGGTCGACACGGTCGAGGCCGAGGTCCGCGAGCTCGTGCGCCGCCGCGGACTGGACCCGGTGCAGGACCGCGGTGCGGTGCGCCTGCTGGTGGACGAGGTCGTCGCGGACTACGACGAGCGGACGCTCACCTCGAGCCTGCCGTCGCTGCCGGACCCGCGTACGGCGGCCAGGGTCGTGTACGACGCCGTCGTCGGGTTCGGACCCCTGCAGCGCCACCTGGACGACCCGACCGTCGAGGAGATCTGGATCAACGAGCCCGGCCGGGTGTTCGTCGCGCGCCGCGGCCGCTCGGCGCTGACGACGACGATCCTGGCCGAGAACCAGGTCCGCGACCTGGTCGAGAAGATGCTGAAGTCGACGGGACGCCGCGTGGACCTCTCCACCCCGTTCGTCGACGCGATGCTGCCCGACGGCTCGCGACTGCACGTCGTCATCCCGGACATCGTCCGCCGCCACTGGTCGGTCAACATCCGCAAGTTCGTGCTCACCGCGGGCTCCCTCGACGAGCTCGTCGCGCTGGGGACGCTGACCACGCAGGCCGCCAGGTTCCTCGAGGCGGCGATCGTCGCGGGGCTGAACGTCATCGTCGCCGGCGGCACGCAGGCCGGGAAGACCACCCTGCTCAACTGCCTGGCGAGCGCGATCCCCGGCCGCGAGCGCGTCATCACCGCCGAGGAGGTCTTCGAGCTCAGGCTCGGCCTGCCCGACGTGGTCGCGATGCAGACGCGGCAGGCGAACCTCGAGGGCAACGGCGAGATCCAGCTGCGCCGCCTGGTCAAGGAGGCCCTGCGGATGCGGCCGGACCGCATCATCGTCGGCGAGGTCCGCCAGGAGGAGTGTCTGGACCTCCTGATCGCCCTCAACAGCGGCGTCCCGGGTATGTGCAGCATCCACGCGAACTCCGCGCGCGAGGCCATCGTCAAGCTCTGCACCCTGCCGCTGCTCGCGGGGGAGAACGTCGGCCACGCCTTCGTGGTGCCGACCGTCGCCAGCTGCGTCGACCTCGTCGTGCACACCGCGAAGGACGGCACCGGCCACCGGCGGGTACGGGAGATCGTCGGGGTGCCGGGCCGGGTCGAGGGCGACGTGGTCGAGATCGCCGACCTGTTCGTCACGCGCGGAGAGCGGCTGGTGCGCGCCCAGGGCTACCCGCCGCACCCGGAGCGGTTCGCCTGGCACGGCCTGGACCTGCCGCAGCTGCTGGCGCAGGACGCCTGATGGGCGCGCTGGTCGGACTGCTGTTCGGGCTGGGCTGCCTGCTGGCCTGGCGCTCGGGAGACCGCGCGCCGCAGCGCACGCCGAGCGGGCCCGGCCTGTCGGCACGTACGAGGGACCTGCTCGCGCAGGCCGGCGTCGAGGGCGTCACGCCTCAGCAGCTGCTGGCGGCGAGCGTGGCCGTCGGCGTCGTCGTGTTCGTCGTGGTGCTGGGCACCAGCCGCGTCCCGGTCATCGCGACGGCCTTCGGGGGCTTCGGGGCCCTGCTGCCGCTGGTGCTCGTACGGCACCGGCGGGCGCAGCGGCTCGTGGAGCTGCGCGAGGTGTGGCCGGAGGCGGTGGACAACCTGGCCAGCGGCGTACGGGCGGGGCTGTCGCTGCCCGAGGCGCTCTCCCAGCTCGGCGTCCGCGGGCCCGAGCAGCTGCGCTCCCCGTTCCGACGCTTCGGGGAGGACTACCGCGCGACAGGGCGGTTCGGGGACTGCCTGGACGCGCTGAAGGCCAACCTCGCCGATCCGGTGGGCGACCGCGTGGTGGAGGCGCTGCGCATGGCCCGCGAGGTCGGCGGCACCGACCTCGGACGGCTGCTGCGGACGCTGTCGGCGTTCCTGCGGGAGGACGCCCGTACCCGGGCGGAGCTGCAGACCCGGCAGGGCTGGACGGTCAACGCGGCCCGGCTCGCGCTGTGCGCGCCCTGGGCCCTGCTGCTCCTGCTCTCCACCCGCCCGGACGCGGTCCGGGCCTACAACACCTCCACGGGCGCGCTCGTCCTGCTCGTCGGCGGCGGGGTGTCGTTCCTCGCGTACCGCGTGATGCTGCGGGTCGCCCGGCTGCCCGTCGAGCGGCGGGTGCTCCGGTGAGCGCCTCCGCCGGCATCGCGCTCGGGCTGGCGGTCGGCGGCGGCCTCTGGCTGGCCGCGACCGGGACCCCGCGGGCGCGGCGGGTGACCCTGGACCACCGGCTCGCCCCGTACCTGCGGGACGCCCCGCGGCCCTCCCGTCTGCTCGACCTGGACACCTCGCTGACGCCGTTCCCGACGCTGGAGCGGATCCTGCGGCCGGTCCTCGCCGACCTCGTACGGTTCGTGGAGCGCTGGATCGGCGGCCTGACGAGCGTGCGGCGCCGGCTCGAGCAGCTGGGCAGCGGCACGACGGTCGAGCAGTTCCGCGCCGAGCAGGTGCTGTGGGGCGGCGCAGGGCTCGCCTGCGCGCTCGGGCTCACGGTGCTCTCGCTGACCCGGGGCTCCGTGCCCAGCCCGCTGGTGCTGCTCGGCAGCGCGGTGCTGTTCACGCTCGGCGGGGTGCTCGGGCGCGACCGCTACCTGACCCAGCAGGTCGCCCGGCGCGAGGAGCGGATGCTCGAGGAGTTCCCGACCGTCGCCGAGCTGCTCGCGCTGGCCGTCACGGCGGGAGAGGGCCCCGTCGGCGCGCTCGAGCGCGTCACGCGGCTGTCCGCCGGCGAGCTCAGCCGCGAGCTCGGCAGGGCGCTCGCCGAGGCGCGCGCGGGCGTCGGCCTCGTCCAGGCGCTCGGCGGCATCGCGAGCCGCACCTCCCTCGCACCGCTGGCCCGCTTCGTCGACGGCGTCGCGGTCGCCGTCGAGCGCGGCACCCCGCTGGCCGAGGTGCTCCGGGCCCAGGCCGTCGACGTGCGCGAGGCCGGCAAGCGTCAGCTGCTCGAGCGGGCCGGGCGCAAGGAGATCGCGATGATGGTCCCGGTCGTCTTCCTCGTGCTCCCGGTCACCATCCTGTTCGCGCTGTTCCCGGGCTTCTACGGGCTCAGCCTCGTCGCCGGATGAGTGCCACCCCGCAGCTGTCAGCACGCCCCTGTCTCCCGCACGCCCGACCCCCGGAGCCGACGATGGCCGACCTCTCCCTGACCGCCACCGCGCTGGTGCTGCGCCTGCTGTTGCGCCTCGAGGGGGAGGACCGCGAACGCGGCGACATCCCCGGATGGGTGCTGATCACGGTGATGACGGCGGCGCTCGTCACGGTCATCTGGGCACTGCTCGAGCCCCAGATCCGCAGCCTGCTCGCAAACGTCCTGGACTCGGTCGGCGGCCCGGGCAGCGCCTGAGATGCAGGCTGCCCGTCCGGCGGCGGCGACCCGCGCCCTGCGCGCGCCCAGCTCACGGGAGGAGGCCAGTGCCCGGGAGGAGGCCAGCGTCCGGCAGGAGGGCAGCGGAGTCGTCGACTTCCTGCTCGTGTCGGTGCTGCTGCTGTTCCTGTTCCTCGCCGTCGTCCAGGTCGGGCTCGTGCTGCACACCCGCAACGTGCTCGTGGCGGCGGCGGCCGAGGGAGCCCGCTACGGCGCGAACGCGGACCGGACGCCCGAGCAGGGCGCGGCCCGGACCCAGGAGTTCGTGGCGGACGCGCTCTCGGCGCGGACGGCGCAGGCGCTGCGGGTCGTCCCGAGCACGCCGCTGTCCCCGGAGGGCCTGCGGACCGTGCAGATCGAGGTCACCAGCCCGCTGCCGGTCGTCCTGCTGCCTGTCGGGCCGCTCAGCATCACGGTGCGCGGGCACGCACTGCGGGAGGGAACGTGAGGCGCCCACGCGGCGACGAGGGCAACGCGCTCGTCGAGTTCACCTACCTCGCGATCGTGCTCATGGTGCCGCTGGTGTACGTGCTGACCAGCGCCTTCCAGGTGCAGCGGGCGGCGTTCGGCGTCACCGAGGCCGCGCGGCAGGCGGGCCGGGCGTACGCGCGCGCCGACTCGGAGGCGACCGGCCAGGCGCGCGCCGCGGCGGCCACCGCCCTCGCGCTCGCCGACCAGGGCATCGACGACGCCGGCCCGCCGGCGATCAGCTGCCCGGACGGCCCCTGCCTCACCCCGGGGAGCACCGTGCGGGTCACCGTCTCCTACACGGTGCAGCTGCCCGGGCTGTCGGCCGTGTTCCCGCGCCGGACCGGCATCCCTGTGCAGGCCAGCCACGTCGAGGTCGTCGACACCTTCCAGCCCGGCGTCGCGCCGTGAGACCGCGCGGTGACGACGGCACCGTGCTGGTCCTCACGCTGGGGCTGTGCGCGTTGCTGCTGGTGCTCGTCGGCGTCGTCGTCGACGTCAGCGTCACCGTGCTGGCGAAGCGGTCGGTGGCCAGTGCGACCGACGGCGCCGCCGTCTCCGCGGCCCAGGCGCTGGACGACGACGTCTTCTACGCGCAGGGCCTGAGCGGGCAGGTGCCGCTGTCGGACGCGCGGGTCGCCGAGCGGGTCGCGGACTACGCGACGCTGGCGGCAGGGGAGCAGCCCGGGCTCCGGCTCGACGGGCACGTCGAGGACGGGGCGGTCGCCGTCGTCACCGGCACCCGCACCGTCGTCCTGCCGTTCAGCGGCTGGCTGGGCGACGGCACGGTCGAGGTGCGGGCCCAGGCCCGGGCCCGCGCTCCGCTCGTCCCGCCGGGGCCGGGGTGAGCCGGAGCCCGCGCGGCAGCTCGGGCTGCCCGGACGCTCGGCCCCCCGGTCCCGGCTAGGCTCGCCGGTCGTGGCTGACCGGACGAACGACCTGCACGCCCTGGACGCCACCCTCGGCAGCATCGAGAAGGTGCTCGACGTCCCCAAGCTCCAGGTCGAGCTGCGCGACCTCGAGGAGCAGGCCGGCCTGCCCGACCTGTGGGACGACCAGGCCAAGGCCCAGGAGGTCACCGGCCGGCTGTCCGTCGTCCAGGCCGACATCAACCGGGTCCAGGGCTACCGCTCGCGGCTCGACGACCTGGGCCTCATGTACGAGATGGCCGCCGAGGAGTCCGACGTCGCCGCCGAGGCCGAGGCGGACGCCGAGCTCGCCACCCTGCAGCGCGAGATCGGCAGCCTCGAGGTCCGCACCCTGCTGTCCGGCCCGTACGACGAGCGCGAGGCGCTGGTCCAGATCACGCCGGGCGCCGGCGGGGTCGACAGCCAGGACTGGGCGATGATGCTCTGGCGGATGTACGCCCGCTGGGCCGAGCGCAAGGGCTACCCGGTCGACGTCCTGGAGTGGCAGGAGGCCGAGGAGGCCGGCGTCAAGAGCGTCGTGTTCCAGGTCAAGGCGCCGTACGCGTACGGGACCCTCGCCGGCGAGCACGGCGTGCACCGGCTGGTGCGCATCAGCCCCTTCGACAACCAGGCCCG
>Ga0210040_10008666_pt1 | contig 11992 bp, 12 predicted proteins | sample CryGeyCG12114_NA_FD_185462 | JGI IMG/M metagenome (GOLD analysis project Ga0210040, IMG submission 185462) | Groundwater microbial communities from aquifer - Crystal Geyser CG19_WC_8/21/14_NA (SPAdes) (version 2) | ecosystem: Environmental > Aquatic > Deep subsurface > Groundwater | place: USA... | reverse complement strand
GCGGCGGCAGCGAGCGCGGCGGGCTGGCCGGCGAGTCGGTGCTCCTCGCCGCGCTCAACGCCTCGCGCACCGGCCGGATGACCGACATCGTCCGCACCATCCAGGCCGAGCAGGACCGGATCATCCGCGCCGACGTCCGCGGCGTCCTGGTCGTGCAGGGCGGGCCGGGTACCGGCAAGACCGCTGTCGCGCTGCACCGGGCGGCCTACCTGCTCTACACCCACCGCGAGCGCCTGGCCCGCAGCGGCCTGCTCGTCGTGGGCCCCTCCCCCACGTTCCTCACCTACATCGCCGACGTGCTGCCCTCCCTCGGCGAGACCGGCGTCGTGCTCGCCGACCTCGGCGGGCTGCGCCCGGGGCTGCAGGCGCACGCGGCCGAGGCGCCGGAGGTGGCCGAGGTCAAGGGCCGGCTGGCGATGGTCGACGTCGTCGCCGCCGCCGTGAAGCAGCGCCAGGCGGTGCTCGACCGACCCGCCGAGATCACCATCGACGGCGTTCCGGTGCGGTTCACCAAGGCCGACGCCGCCCGCGTGCGCAGCCGCGCCCGGTCCGCGTCCCGGGTGCACAACGAGGCCCGGCCCGCCGCGGCGCGGACGGTGGTCGAGCTGATCGCGCGCAAGTACGCGGACAAGCTGGGCGAGAACGTCCTCGGCGGGGCCAACCTGCTCGACCCGGAGGACGTCGCCGCGCTGCGCCGCGAGGTCTCCGCCGAACCCGCGGTGCACTCGCTGGTCGACCAGCTCTGGCCGCGCCTGACCGCCGAGCGCGTGCTGCGCGACCTGTTCGCCTCCCGCACTCAGCTCGACGCCGTCGCGACCGGCCTGACCGAGGCGGAGCGGGAGCTGCTGCACCGCCCGCCGTCCGCGCCGTGGACGCCGGCCGACGTCCCGCTGCTGGAGGAGGTCGACGAGCTGCTCGGCATCGACGAGTCCGCGCAGCGCCGGGCCGAGGAGCGCGACCGGCAGCGCCGGCTCCGCGACGCCCAGGAGACCCTCGACATGCTGCACGGCTCGCGCTCCACGGACGCCGAGACCGAGGACGAGGCCGAGGAGCTGCAGGCCGGCGACCTGCTCGACGCCGAAGGACTGGCGGAGCGGCAGGAGGAGACCGACTTCCGCAGCACCGCCGAGCGGGCGGCGGCCGACCGCACCTGGACGTACGGGCACATCATCGTCGACGAGGCGCAGGAGCTCTCCGCGATGGCCTGGCGGCTGCTGGTGCGCCGCTGCCCCACCCGCTCGATGACCGTCGTCGGCGACGTCGCCCAGACCAGCACGCTGGCCGGGGCGACCAGCTGGGCTGAGGTGCTCGAGCCACACCTGGGCCGCGGGTGGCAGCTGCAGGAGCTCACCGTCAACTACCGCACCCCCGCCGAGATCATGGACGTGGCCGCCGAGGTGCTCGCGGCGACCGGGGCGCCCGCCTCGGCTGCGACGTCGGTCCGCTCCACCGGGGTGCAGCCCTGGGCGCAGCAGGTTGCCGAGGACGAGCTGGTCGACGCCGTCGCGGAGGCCGCGCTCGAGCTGGACAAGGAGGAGGGCACGCTCGGCGTGCTCGTGCCGCACAGCCGGCTGGAGGCCGTCCGCGCCGCGGTCACCGCCCGCCTCCCCGCCGACCCCGGCAGCGCCGGCGCCCCGGTCGTGCTGCCGCCCGAGGGCGCCAAGGGCCTGGAGTTCGACTCCGTGCTCGTGGTGGACCCCGCCGCGATCGTGGCCGAGGGCGTGCGCGGCTGGAACGACCTCTACGTGGTGCTCACCCGCGCCACCCAGCGGCTCGGCGTCCTGCACCCCGGTGACCTGCCGGCCGAGCTGTCCGGTCTCGAGCAGCGCACCTAGCGCACGTCGAGCAGGACGCCGCTGTCCGGCCGGGCGGGGATGCGGTGCAGCGCGATGTCGAGGTCCTGCTCCGGGACGTCGAACGTCAGTCGCGCCAGCCGGACGGCGAGCACGGACAACAGGGACACCGTCAGCTGCTCGCCCGGGCAGCGGTGGTTGGTGCGCGGATCTCCCCCGCCCTGCGGCACCAGCTCGAACTCGCCGATCTCCCGGCCCAGGAACCGCTCCGGGCGGAACTCGTAGGGGTCGGGCCACAGCTCGGCGTCGTGGTTCTGGCCGTACAGGTCCAGCAGCACCACGGAGTTCTCCGGGATCCGCTCGCCGTCGTAGGACGTCTCCTGGGGCGCGCGACCGCCGATGAACGGCGCGAACGGGTAGTAGCGGCGCACCTCGTGCGCCCAGGCCTCCGCGAACGCCGGGTCGCCGGAGGCCAGCCGGTCGCGGTACTCCGGCCAGCGGATGAGCGCATGGCCGGAGAACGCCACGAACCAGGCGACCGCGGTGGTGGGCCTGATGATGTTCAGCAGCTCGACCGCGGCCACGCGCGGGTCCAGCTGCTCCCCACCGGCGTCGGTGTGCCGGGCGACGACGTCGACGGCGCAGCCCGCGGGCGCGGTCGCCGCCCCGCTGCGGACATCGGTGACCAGCTGCGACAGCCAGGCCTCGCGCCGTCCGCGGGCCCGCCGCGCCCGCCAGTGCCGGGGACCACCGGTGGCGAAGCCGTCGACCATCGAGACCAGGTCGCGGGCCAGGGCCGGCACCTCGTCGTCGTCGATCGGCACGCCGGCCCAGCGGCAGACGGTGCCCGCGATGACCCGCGCGGACTCGTCGAGCAGCACGATCCGCCCGCCCTGCCAGCCGGTGGCGGCGTCGTCCCACGCGGCCGCGGCCTGCTCCACGAGTGCGGCGATGCCGTCCTCCCGCATGAGCAGCGCGACGAACATCGCCTTGCGCACGCGGTGCATCTCGCCGTCCAGGGTGTGCACGGCACCCTTGCCGAACAGCGTGCCCTGCACCGGCTCGGGGATGGCGTGCGCCCGGCGGACGTGGTCCTCGTCGTAGAGGAAGCGCGCCGCCTCCGGCCCCTCGATCCCGAGCACCTTCAGGCCGCCCAGCCGGGTGGGGACGGTGCGCCGGCCCAGCTGCCGCCGTTTGTCCGGCAGCCAGCCGTACCCCCGGGTCAGGAACCGCAGGCCGTTCTCCAGTCGTGCCATGCCAGGGCCGTTGCCCCGTCGACCGCCGGCGCAATCGCGCTCGGCGTCGGGTCAGGCGCCGCAGCCACCGGCCCCGCAGGCGCACCCGCCGCAGCCACCGCCGGTCGGTGCCGGGGCCGGCTGCGCCGCGACGGCGCGCAGGTTCACCGCGCTGACCAGCACCGGCATCGCCAGGACGGCGACGGCGAGGGCGGCCACCACCGTGGCGGCGTCGGCCGCGCGGTCCCAGTCCCTGAGGACGCCGGTGACGACCAGGACGCCGGTGACCAGCACGGCCACCACGAGCAGCGCCTGGCCGGCGCGACGGGCGGTGCCGCTGCGGGTGAGCAGCGCCAGCGCCCCGCCCAGGAGCAGCACCGGCACCCCGACCAGCAGCACGAGGGCGGCGGCTCCCTCCGAGACCAGCGCGACGACCAGCGCGGCCGCGCCGACGCCGGCGGCGACCGAGCCGAGCGTGCGGGCGCGTCCGGCGACCTCACCGGTCAGGCGCGGCGCGGTGCGGAGCAGGACCGCTCCGCGGACGGCGAGGAACAACCCCAGCGCACCGAGCAGCAGGCGCGCGCCGCCGTCGGACTCCACGACGGCCGCCGCCGCTACGACGATCATCGCGACGCCCAGGGCGAGCCACTGCGGCCACGCCCGTCGGGCGACCTCGGGGGTCGGCTGAGCGGTCAGGACGGTTCCAGCGTTCGCCACGGAGCCAGTGTCCCCCACCGACGGGGGACGACGGCAGGCACCGTGGCCGTCCGCGTGCCACGCTGAGTCGTTTGAACTTTCCACGATCGATCGGAGTTCCGCATGAGCGGACAGCGTTCCACCGGCGGGGTGCTGGGCACCGCCGACGGCAACGGCCTCGAGAACCTGGCCCGTGTCGGCCTGGTGTCCTACGGCGTCGTGCACCTCCTGGTGGCCTGGCTCGCGCTGCAGCTGGCCTGGGGCACGAGCAGCGAGTCGGCCGATCAGTCGGGAGCGCTGTCGACCGTCGCGGAGTCCCCGGTCGGGAAGCCCCTGCTGTGGATCATCGCGATCGGCATGTTCGCGCTGGCGCTGTGGCAGGCGATGGAGGTGCTGCGCTGGCGCTCCGGCTGGTCGGCCTCCGGTGAGGCGCGGACCGAGGCGATCAAGAACACGGCGAAGTCCGTGGCCAAGACGATCATCTACGTCGCCCTCGGGGTGCTGGCCGTCCGCACCGCCACCGGCAGCGGCGGGTCCAGTTCCCAGCAGCAGCAGAACACCACGGCCGGCGTCTTCGCGTGGCCCGCGGGGCGGTGGCTGGTGGGCGCCGCCGGGCTAGTGCTGATCGGCGTCGGGGCCTACCACGTCTACAAGGGCGTCACGAAGCACTTCCTCAAGGAGCTCGACCTCGCCCAGGCCCCGCCGTCGGCGACCCGGTTGGTGACCCGGCTCGGGCAGGTCGGCTATCCGGGCAAGGGCATCGCCCTCGGCGTGGTCGGCGGCCTGATCGTCTGGGCGGCGATCACCTTCGACCCGGAGAAGGCCAGCGGCCTGGACGGTGCGCTGCGGACGATCCTCGACGCGCCTTTCGGACAGGTGCTCCTCACCCTCGTCGCGCTGGGCATCGCCGCCTTCGGGGCCTACCTGTTCGTGCGCGCCCGCTACCCCGAGCGCACCTGACGCGGATCGCGCACGATCAGCGGGTGCCGTCCGCCCGCGCCCTGCTCGACCGGGTGCACGCCGCCGTCGAGCAGGCGCGCGAGGTCACCGACCACCCGGTGCTCACCCACCTGGCGCGCGTCGGGCTGATCGCCTACGGCGCCATGCACCTGCTCATCGCGTTCCTGGCCACCCGCATGGCGCTGGGCCTGCGCGGTGCCGACGCCGACCAGACCGGTGCGCTGCAGATCGTCGGCTCGGGGCCGGGCGGGCGCGCGCTGCTGTGGGTCATCGGCCTCGGGCTGCTCTGCCTCGGGATCTGGCAGGCCGCCGAGGTGCTGCTGTGGTGGCGCGGGCTGCTCGACCCCGCCCGCCGCCGGCGCGCGTCGATCGTCTGCGTCAAGTGCCTGGCCAAGGGCGGCGTCTACGCGTTCTTCGGCGTCACGGCGCTGCTGTTCGCCCTGGGCCTGGAGTACGAGGCCGACGAGCGGCTGCCCGAGCTCACCGACGAGGTGCTGGAGATCCCGGGCGGCGAGGCCGCGATCTACCTCGTCGCCGCCGGGGTGGTCGCCGTCGGGCTGTACACGCTGGTCCGCGGCTTCACCGGCGGCTTCATGAAGGACGTCGACCTGCCCGCCGCCCCCGACCACTGGGAGCCGGTCATCGAGGGCCTCGGCCGGGTCGGCTACGTGGCGAAGGGCATCGCGTTCGGGCTGGTCGGCGTCCTGCTGGGGCGCGCGGCGGGCTCGGCCGACGTCACCGGCGCCACCGGCCTGGACGGCGCCATGACCGCGATCGCCGGGGTGGACGCCGGTCCCTGGCTGCTGGCCGGGATCGCGGTCGGGTTCGCCGCGTTCGGGGTCTACGCCCTCGCCCGCGCGCGGTATCCCGACCGCGACCCGTCGGAGTGACGCGGTTCAACGGCCCCCTTCAGGGCCCCGAGCGTGCGAGGGGTGGGGGAAGGGGCTCCTTCTTCAGTTGCGGGGCCCGCCGGCGACGTAGACGACCTGCCCGGAGATGAACCCCGCACCCTCGCTGACGAAGAACGAGACGGTGTGCGCGATGTCCTCGGGGATGCCGGCGCGGGCGACCGGGATCGCCGCCGCGCGCTTGGCCACGTAGGACTCCCACTCCTCGCCGATGCGCTCGGCCGTGGCCTTGGTCATCTCGGTCTGGATGAAGCCGGGGGCGATCGAGTTGGCGGTGACGCCGAACTTGCCGAGCTCGATGGCAAGGGTCTTGGTGAAGCCCTGCAGACCCGCCTTGGCCGTCGAGTAGTTGGCCTGGCCGCGGTTGCCCAGCGCCGAGGTGCTGGACAGGTTGACGATCCGGCCCCAACCAGCCTCGATCATGTGCTTCTGGGCGGCGCGCGACATGAGGAACGACCCGCGCAGGTGCACGTTCATCACGACGTCCCAGTCGGCGTCGCTCATCTTGAACAGCAGGTTGTCGCGGGTGACGCCGGCGTTGTTGACCAGCACGACCGGCGGACCGAGCTCCGCGGCGATGCGGTCGACGGCGGCCTGGACCTGCTCGGCGTCGCTGACGTCGGCCCCGACGGCCAGCGCCTTCCCGCCGGCGGACTCGATGGCGGCGACCGTGTCGGCGCAGTCGTCGGCCTTCAGGTCCAGGACGGCGACGGCGAACCCGTCCTGCGCCAGCCGCTGGGCGGTGGCCGCCCCGATGCCGCGTGCCGCGCCGGTGACGATGGCGACCCTGCTCATTGCGTGCTCCCGTTCGTCGTCGTGGTGGGGGTCGGACTTCAGGCGACGCGCTCGAACACCGCGGCCAGGCCCTGCCCGCCGCCGATGCACATCGTCTCCAGCCCGTAGCGCGCCTCGCGCCGGTCCATCTCGCGCAGCAGCGTGGCGAGGATCCGGCCCCCGGTGGCGCCGACGGGGTGGCCGAGGGAGATGCCGGAGCCGTTGACGTTCGTCCGCTCCCAGTCCTTCTCGGTGAACTCCCACTCGCGGGCGACGGCCAGCACCTGGCTGGCGAAGGCCTCGTTGAGCTCGATGAGATCGATCTCGGCCAGGCTCAGCCCCGCGATGGCGAGCGCCTTGGCCGTGGCCGGCACGGGGCCGATGCCCATCGTGCGCGGCGGGACGCCGGCGACGCTCCAGGAGACCAGCCGGGCCAGCGGGCGCAGCCCCAGCTCGGCGGCCTTCTCCGGCGTGGTCACGATGCAGATGGCGGCACCGTCGTTCTGGCCGCTGGCGTTGCCGGCGGTCACCGTGGCCTCGTCGTCGTCCCGGCCCATGATCGGGCGGAGGCGGGTGAGGGTCTCGACGTTCGCGTCCGGGCGGATGTGCTCGTCGCGGTCGACGACGGTCTCGCTCTTCCGGCCCTTCACCGTGACCGGCACGATCTCGTCGGCGAAGCGGCCCGCCTCGGTGGCTGCAGCGGCGCGCTGGTGGCTGCGCACCGCGTACTCGTCCTGCTCCTGGCGCCCGATCTCGTACTCGCGGCGCAGGTTCTCCGCGGTCTCGATCATGCCGCCGGGCACCGGGTGGTTCCGGCCACCGGCGGTGATGCGGCCGCGGACCAGACCGTCCTCGAGCAGCACACCGGTGCCGGCCCGCACGCCCCAGCGCATCGCGGTGGAGAAGAACGGCGCGTTGCTCATCGACTCCGCACCGCCGGCGAGGACGAGGTCGGAGGCGCCCGACTGCACCTGCATCGCCGCATTGACGACGGCCTGCAGGCCCGAGCCGCAGCGCCGGTCGATCTGCACGCCGGAAGCGGTCACCGGCAGCCCCGCGTCCAGCGCGGCCACCCGGCCGATGGCCGGTGCGTCCATGGTCGGGTAGCAGTGACCGAGCAGGACGTCCTCGACCGACTCCGGGGGCAGGCCGGTGCGCTCGATCAGCGCGCGGATGACCGTCGCCGCGAGCTCCTGGACCGGGACGTCGCGCAGCGCGCCGCCGAAACCGCCGACCGGGGTCCGCAGGGGCTCGCAGATGACCGCATCTCGCACGGGGTTCCTCCTGGTAGGTCCGCGGCCCTCCGGGCGGCCGGCGCACGTCGTGGGAAGTGTGCCCGGCGGCACAGCAGGGTCTGCAGGCACCCTCCCACGCACGCTGCGCACGGGCGCGGGCCACCCCGGACGGGGTCACCGCTCCGGCTCCCCGCAGGAGGTCAGGCGACGCTCTGGTCGCCGCTCCCGGCCTCGACCTGCTCGGCGCCCAGGAGCTGCCAGAGGCCGGTGATCTGCAACGGCCGGGCGACGGCGCGCGACGAGGCGAGGAGGCGCATGGAGGTCTGCTGCTCCTGGGCCCGGCGGTGGGCCGAGGCCAGGACGCACAGCCCTGCGGAGTCGAGGAAGGTGACGGCGCACAGGTCGACGACCAGCTCGTCGGGCCGGTTCTCCAGGACGCCGTCCAGGTGGCTCTCCAGGACGAGCGAGGAGGAGGAGTCGATCTCGCCGCTGGCGATGACCCGCACCGTGGGGCCGATCCGGACGACGTCGACGCGGACCAGATCGGTCACGGGGGATTCTGCGAATGATGCGGCCATGGAGGGCCTCTCGGGCGGTGTACCGGAACCCGGAACGGCGATTCGCACGTGCGCGGAGGGGCGACACGGCAGGACCGGAGCGCAGGGAACGGCTTGAGGTTGAACCGCGGGCACCACGGTAGGAGCCGGGCTCCTCCCTGGCAAGGGGATCGTGCGCCGGGACACCCACCATCCGGCGACGGCGGGGCGGATACTGGGCGCGTGACGACGGGGCCGAGGAGCGCAGCACGGGTCGTCGGCGCGGCCCTCGGGGCGGTCGGCACCGTCGCTCTCGTCGTCTGGGCGTTCGCGGTCCTGGACGTCGTGGTCGCCGCGGCCGTCGCGATCGGGCTGGTGACCGCGCTGGGGATGGCCGTGGCGGCCAGCGGCTGGGACCAGCACTCCACCTACGAGGAGCGCGAGCTCGCCCGCGCCCGGCGTCGCCAGGAGAAGTGGAACCGGAACAAGGACGCCCGCGAGCGGGACCGCCTCAAGTGGGAGGCGCACCACGCCCGCCAGGCCGGCCGCCCGGACGACGGCGCATAACCCGCTCGACCGCTCCGCGACCGGTGCCTACGCTGCCGGTCATGCGTTCCTCCGTGCGCCTGCGCACCTCCTGAGATCCGGGCCTCCGGCCCTCTCCGAGCCTTCGCGCTCCGCCGCACCCGGCTCCGCCGGTCCGGCCGCGGTCACCGACGTCCCCTCCCGGTCGCCGCCTCTGCTCCCCTGTCGTCCGCCGGGCACCGTGCTGCCCACGGACACCCGCACCGCCTCGCCCGGAGGTTCCCCGTGTCACGTCCGAGTCCCCGATCTGTCGGCTCCGCTGCCGACGCCCGCGCCGGCCTGCCCGAGTCCGAGACCGCCGCCTTCGACCGTCTCGCCACTGCGGTGCTCGCCTCGGCATCGGCGCCGCTGGGTGCACTCCTGCGCGCCCAGCTGCCCGGCACCGCCGGGGTCCAGTGGCTGCGGCACGAGGGCCTGGCCCCGACCACCCGCCCGATGGCCCTCACCGGTGCGCAGTGGCGCTCGCTGTTCGACTGCTGGGCCCGGACGTCGCAGGCGCCCCGACCCGGGGCGCCCAGGACGGGGCGCGGTGGACGCCCGTCGACGCACGGCCACGCTCCCGGAGCCGCCGCCATCCCCCGCTGGGGCCAGTAGAGCCCCGTCCGGGGGCTCACCGCGAGCCTGCGAGTGGTGAGAGGGACGGGGCCGTCACCAACCGATCGAGTCCTCGGCCGCCAGGTCGGGGGCTCGATCGGGGGTGCGCGAAGGCCTCGGCCAGGGCCTGGCGCAGCTCCCACCGCCCGGTCCGCCAGGCCAGGGCCCGGCCGAGCGCGGCCGGGCTGCCGTCCACCAGGTCCGCGCCCCCGGCCACCACAGCACCAGGGTCCCGCGGACCGCGCCCGCCGACGGCCTTCGAGGCCAGGAGCAGATCCAGCAGGTCGGCCACCGCACCGGGCAGTTTTCCGCGGCCGGGTCGACGTCGCGTCGAACACGGTGGGCGGACAGAGCCGGTCGAGGAGTTCCGCAGGGGCGTCGACTGGTTCGTACAGTCCCTGTAACGGGCCTGGTCCAGGCGGCGCAGCCGATCGGGCCGCTTCCGTCGAGCACGGGATGAGTGGACCGCCTCCAGCGCAGGTAGCCCGGCGCCGGCAGCCGGTCCAGGACGGCGTCGATCCCAGGGGCGCGGCGGACACCTCCGGGTGACGCCGTGGTTCGTAATCGGCGGGATCGGGCAGGGGACGTGCACCGACCGCCGAAGAGGTCGCGGGAGCTGGGAGAGGCGGTGTCGGTGACGCTCTGGGAGTGCACGCGCCTGCCCCACGGCTTCACCGAGCTGTGGTGCCAGGACCTGCACTCGCTGGCCGAGCTGGCGGCGCTGCGCGCGCGGCTCCGGCGCACCATGACCGGCAGCCCGACCGTGCAGCGACCCGACGAGGAGTACTGGTCCGAGCGGCTGGTGCTCATCGCCGACGAGCTGGCCTCCAACGCCCTGCGCCACGGCGGGGTGCCGGTCGCCGCCGCGCTGAGCCGGGTCGAGGACCGGTGGCTGATCGCGGTGAGCGACTCCTCCCCCGACGTACCGCCCATCCCGGCCCAGGGACGCGACCCGGGCAAGGGCGGGTTCGGCCTGTACCTCGTCGCCGACCTGTCCGTGGCGCACGGCTGGACCAGCGAGGGACGCGGCCAGAAGACCGCCTGGGCCGTCGTCACCGCCCGCTGACCGTCCGCCCCCTCCCGCTTTTCCGCGGAAAGGCAGGCTGCCTTTCCGCGGAAAGGCAGGGACTTCCGGTACAGGAAGTCCGAGCAGTCAGGCGCGGCGGCCGAGGCGGGCGAGCAGCGTGGTCGTGCGGTCGGCGTCGGCCGGCAGCTCCACGCCGTCCCGGCAGATGCCCTCCATGTACAGCGCCGGCCCGAACCCCTCGATCCCGCGCTCGAGGCGGTCGAGCTCCTCCTCGGTGAGCGCACCGTCCAGGCCGGCGGTGCGGGCGACGTCCCAGCGGTGCACGACCATGTCCCAGACGTAGAACTGCTCGAACGTCTCCCCCACCGTGCTCGGCCCGAAGAAGCCCTCGTACGGCGTCGGGACGAGGTCGTCGGTGAGCGCCTCCCGGACGCGCTTGGCGTGCTCCCGCCAGGCGGCGGCAGGGTCCGCGGCCACGTCGGGCGCGGCGCCCAGCCCGACGCCGCGCTGGCCCAGGAAGTCCCGCTGGGTCTCGACCAGGTGCGCGACGACGTCGGCGGCGGTCCAGCCCTCGCACGGTGACGGCTCGCTCCACGAACCGGCGGGAAGGGCGTCGAGGACGGCGGTCAGGGCGCGGTCGGCGGTCTCGTAGGACGTCGCGGTGGCGTTCATGCCCGCGAGCCTGACCCGGTGGGGCACCCTGGGTCTTGATGAAATCCGACAGCACCCGCCTGGACGCCATCGCCCGCGGCCACCTCAAGGACCCCGGCGATTCCTCGCACCGGATGCACCGGTACGACGCGCCCGCGGAGTTCGAGGGGCTGGTGCGGTGGTTCTGGATCCCGGTGTGGTCCGTGCCGCCCGGGCAGGAGGCGCCGCAGAAGGTGCTGCAGTACCCGAACTCGCTGGTGGTCGTGGCGCACGACTACGCGCGCTTCTACGGCGTCACCGCCGGCCTGTCGACGACGACGCTGACCGGCGACGGCTGGGCGGTCGGCGTCGCCTGCGCTCCCGCGGCCGGGTACCTGCTCACCGGCTCACCCATGGCCGGTTACACCGATCGGTCCGTCGACGTGGCCGAGGTCCTGGGCGACGCCGGTCGCGGGCTCACCGACCGGGTGCGGACGGCGATGTCCGGCGACCCGCACTCCCCGGTCGCGCACACCGCGGCGACGGCCGCCGTCGCCGACGCGCTGCGGCCCTTCCTCCCCGTCGATGCCGAGGGCGCGCTGGTCAACCGGCTGGTCGAGTTCGTCGAGTCCCGGGGCGACGTCCTCCGCGTCGCCCAGGTGTGCGAGGAGTTCGGCCTCTCCGAGCGCGCGCTGCAGCGACTGGTGCACCGGCGGATCGGGCTGACCCCGAAGTGGTTGATCCAGCGGCGTCGTCTGCAGGAGGCGGCCGAACGGCTGCGCACCTCCGACACCTCGCTGGCCGACGTCGCGGCCGCCCTCGGGTACGCCGACCAGCCGCACTTCAGCCGTGACTTCTCCTCCGTCACCGGTATGACCCCGCGCGAGTTCGCCAGCCTCCACGCCTGAAAGCCGCTTCTCCGCGGACAAGCGGCCTGCTTTTCCGCGGAGAAGCAGAACGTCAGCCGTGGGCCTGGGCGGCCGCGGCTTCCTGCGGGTTCGTCGGCAGTGCCGTCCCCG
>Ga0210040_10008665_pt1 | contig 11993 bp, 11 predicted proteins | sample CryGeyCG12114_NA_FD_185462 | JGI IMG/M metagenome (GOLD analysis project Ga0210040, IMG submission 185462) | Groundwater microbial communities from aquifer - Crystal Geyser CG19_WC_8/21/14_NA (SPAdes) (version 2) | ecosystem: Environmental > Aquatic > Deep subsurface > Groundwater | place: USA... | reverse complement strand
TCGCCGTCCGCGGCGTCCAGCACGCTCGGGTAGGGGATGGAGAAGGTGCGCTCGAAGGCCGCGGCCGTGCCCGCGTCGTCCTCGGTGTTGACGCCGACGAAGCGGACGCCGGCCGGCGCGGTCTCGGCGGCGACCCGCGCGAGGTCGGGCGCCTCGACGCGGCAGGGGCCGCACGCGGCGAACCAGACGTTGACGACGACGACGCTGCCGCGCCAGTCCGCGAGGTCGACCTCGGTGCCGTCGGTGGCCGTGCCGGTCAGCTCGACCGGGTCCCCGCGGTCGGCGACCGGCACCTGCTGGCGCGTGCCGTCACCGGAGATGTAGCCCTTGGAGCCGCCGCCGGCGGCGTCCTGGCCGAGGGCGGAGTCGCCGCAGCCCGCGAGCACCGGGACGACGGCGGCCAGGCCGGCCAGCGCCAGCGCCGCGCGGCGCGAGCGCGCGCGCATCAGGCGCCCGCCACCGGGTTGGCGCCGGGCAGCAGGGCCCCGGCCGGCTCGGAGTACTCCACCCCCACCAGCGCGGTGCCGTCGAAGCGCAGGGTGGTGAGGCTGGCGAGGGTGCACTCGCGGCGGCGCGGGTCGTGCGCCAGCCGCTTGCCCTCCGCGCGGCGCCGCGCCATCCAGATCGGCAGCTGGTGGCTGACGAGCACGGCCTCGTGGCCGGCCACCCGCGCCGCGGCCTCGCGGGCGGCGGCGAGCATGCGCGCGGCCTGCTGGGCGTAGGGCTCCCCCCAGGAGGGGCGCAGCGGGTTGCGCAGCACCCACCAGTGCTCCGGGTGGCGCAGGGAGCCGTCGCCGACGCCGAAGGTCTTGCCCTGGAAGTGGTTCTCGGCCTCGATGAGCCGGTCGTCGGTGCGCACGGCGAGGCCGAACGCCGCCGCGACGGGCTGCGCGGTCTGCTGGGCGCGCTCCAGCGGCGAGGCGGTGACCTCCACGACGTCGCGGCCCTGCTCGACCAGGGTGTCGGCGACCCGGCGGGCCATCTGCTCCCCCAGCTCCGACAGGCGGTAGCCGGGGAGCCGGCCGTAGAGCACGCCCGCGGGGTTGTGGACCTCGCCGTGGCGCAGCAGGTGGACGGCGGTCAGCGGCATGCCCCCAGTATCGCGCGCCGCCCTGTGCGCCCCGTGCTCGCGGGGGCGCGCGGGGGTGTGAGGTGCCCCGCACTCCCCCGGAGCCCTCGCCGGAGCATCGCCGGGGCGTCAGCCCTGGGCGGCGGCCGCGGCCCGGGCGGCGTGCGGCAGGGCCTCCAGCACGGTCGCGACGGCCTCGTCGTCGTGCGCGGCGGAGACGAACCACGACTCGTAGGCGCTCGGCGGCAGGTGGACGCCGCGGCTGAGCATCTCCTGGAAGAAGGCGGCGAACGCGGTGGTGTCCTGGCGGCGCGCGCTGTCGTAGTCGGTCACCGGGCCCTCGGTGAAGAAGATGCTGAACATGCTGCCCGCGCGCCCGACCGTGTGGACGACGCCAGCCTCGGCCAGCGCCGCCGAGGCGGCGTCGCAGAGGGTGGCGGCCACGGCGTCCACCCGCTCGTAGACCTCGGGGGTGCAGGCGCGCAGCGTGGCCAGGCCGGCCGCGGAGGCGACGGGGTTCCCCGAGAGCGTGCCCGCCTGGTAGACCGGCCCGGCCGGGGCCAGGTGGGCCATGACGTCGGCGCGGCCGCCGAAGGCGGCCATCGGGAAGCCGCCGCCCATGACCTTGCCGAAGGTGAACAGGTCCGGGGCCATGCCCTCGGCGTAGGGGCCCTCCAGGCCGTACCAGCCCGAGCGGCTGAGCCGGAAGCCGGTCATCACCTCGTCGGAGACCAGCAGCGCCCCGTGCGCGCGGGTGGTGCGCAGCAGCGCCTCGGTGAAGCCCGGCTGCGGGGCCACCACGCCCATGTTGCCCACGGCCGCCTCGGTGATCACGGCGGCGATCCGCTCGCCGTGCGCGGCGAAGGCGGCCTCCAGCGCCGGGACGTCGTTGTACGGCAGGACGATCGTGTCCTTGGCGGTCTCCTTCGTCACGCCCGGGGTGTCGGGCAGCGCGAACGTGGCCAGGCCCGAGCCGGCCGAGGCCAGCAGGGCGTCGACGTGCCCGTGGTAGCAGCCGGCGAACTTCACGACGACGTCGCGGCCGGTGAACCCGCGGGCGAGGCGGATCGCGGCCATGACGGCCTCGGTGCCGGAGTTGACGAGGCGCACCTGCTCGACCGGGCCGACCCGGTCCACGAGCTCCTCGGCCAGGGCCACCTCGTTCTCGCTCGGGGTGCCGAAGGAGAAGCCCTGCGCCGCCGCGGCGGTCACCGCCGCCAGGACGTCCGGGTGCGCGTGCCCGAGGATCATCGGCCCCCACGAGCAGATGAGGTCCACGTAGCGGCGCCCGTCGACGTCCGTGAGGTACGGCCCCGAGGCCGAGGCGGTGAACCGCGGGGTGCCGCCGACGGCGCGGAAGGCGCGGACCGGGGAGTTCACCCCGCCGGGCAGGACGGCGCTGGCGCGGGCGAACAGGGCCTCGGACGCCGGGGCGGAGCGGGGGTGGGTCACCGCACCATCCTCTCCCCACCGTCCTCTCCCCGGCGCGCGGGCGACCCGCCGGGCGGCGCTGCGAGGCCCGGCGGGCTGGCTACCCTGCGGTGGTGACTCCGCAGACGACGGCTCCGGAGCCCTCCTCCGCGACCCTGCGGCGCTGGCGGCGCCAGCTGGCCGACGAGCGGCTGGAGGCGGCGGTCTACCGCGACCTCGCCGCCCGCCGCAGCGGCGAGGAGCGCGAGATCCTCCTCGCCCTGGCCGAGGCGGAGGTCCGCCACGAGGCGCACTGGGTCGAGCTGCTCGGCGACCGCGCGGGGGCGCCGGTGCGCGCGGACCTGCGCTCGCGCGTCCTCGCCCTGCTCGCGCGGCGGTTCAGCTCGGTGTTCGTCCTCGCCATGGTGCAGAGCGCGGAGACCCGCGGCGCCGCGGAGATCGACGTCGACGCGACCGCGGCGATGGCCGCCGACGAGCGGGTGCACGCGGAGGTCATGCGCGGGCTGGCCGCGCGGGGCCGCGCGCGGGTCTCCGGCACCTTCCGCGCAGCGGTCTTCGGCGCCAACGACGGGCTCGTGAGCAACCTCGCGCTCGTGCTCGGGGTCATCGGCGGCGGCCTGGGGCAGCGGGCGGTGCTGCTGACCGGCCTGTCGGGCCTGCTCGCCGGCGCCCTGTCCATGGGCGCCGGGGAGTTCATCTCCGTGCGCTCCCAGCGCGAGCTGCTCGACGCCTCCGCGCCCGGCACCGGCGCCGCGGAGGCGCTGCCGCACCTCGACGTCGACGCCAACGAGCTCGCCCTGGTCTACCGCGCCCGCGGGATGTCGCCCGAGGACGCCGCGGCGCGCGCCGACGCCGCCCTGCGCGGCTGGCCGGTGGCGCCCTCCGACGCCGCGGCGGTGCCCGAGCCCGCCGCCGGCCACGACCTCGTGGGCAGCGGGGTGGGAGCGGCGGTCTCGAGCTTCGTGTTCTTCGCCTCCGGAGCGCTGATCCCGGTGCTGCCGTTCCTGCTGGGGCTGAGCGGCACGCCCGCCGTCCTCGTGTCGGTCGTGCTCGTGGCCCTGGCGCTCATGCTCACCGGGGCGGTCGTCGGCGTCCTCTCCGGCGCCCCGCCGCTGGGGCGCGCGCTGCGCCAGCTCGCCGTCGGAGCGGCCGCCGCCGGCGTCACCTACCTGCTGGGAGTGCTGTTCGGCGCCACCGCGGCCTGAGCGACGTCCTCGGCCGCCTGCGCCGCCCGCTCGGCGCAGCCGGGCTCCCCGCCGCGCAGGTGCGCCGAGACGCGCGCGAAGGCGCGGCCCAGCACGGCGACCTCCTCGGACTCGAGCTGGTCGAAGAGGTGCTCGCGCACGCCCGTGACGTGCCGCGGGGCGGCGGCGGCGAGCGCGGCGAACCCGGCGTCCGTCATCACGGCCAGGACGCCGCGCCGGTCGCCGGCGCAGGCCTCGCGCCGCACGAGGCCGCGGGCCTCCATCCGTGCCGTCGTGTGGGTCAGGCGGCTGCGGGAGTGGACGAGCTCGTCGGCCAGCTCGGACATGCGCACCGCCCAGCCGGGGGCCTCGGACAGGCGCACGAGCAGCTCGTACTCGGTCATCACCAGGTCGTGGCCGGACTCGTCGAGGTCGCGCCCGAGGCGCGCGTGGAGCAGCTGCGTGGCCTCGAGGTAGTCGCGCCAGACGCGCTGCTCGTCGGGCTCGAGCCACCGGGTGCTGTCCACGGCGATCATCCTACGCCGGGAACAGTTGAAATCTCAATCACGTTGAGGCACGATGACAGCGACCGCTGAAGCACCCCTGGAGGACCCATGAGCTCGACCACCCTGCCCGCCGGCCTGACCGCAGGCACCTACACCGTCGACCCCTCCCACAGCGAGGTCGGCTTCACCACGCGCCACGCGATGGTCACGAAGGTCCGCGGCACCTTCTCCGACGTCGAGGGCACCGTCGTCCTGGACTCGGACGCGAACCTCATCAGCGTGAACGCCGTCGTGCAGATGGCCTCGATCGACACCCGCAGCGCCGACCGCGACGGTCACCTGCGCAGCGCCGACTTCTTCGACGTCGAGACCCACCCGACGATGACCTTCGCCTCCAGGAGCGTCACCGTGGGCGGCGACGGGTTCGTCGTCGTCGGCGACCTGACCATCAAGGGCGTGACCCAGGAGGTCACCCTGGACGTCGAGGCCGCTGGCGTGGCCACCGACCCGTTCGGGAACGTGCGCGCTGGCTTCTCCGCCGAGTTCGAGATCAACCGCAAGGACTTCGGCCTCACCTGGAACGCCGCCCTCGAGACCGGTGGCGTCCTCGTCAGCGAGAAGGTCAAGATCGGCCTGGACATCTCGGCCATCAAGCAGGCCTGAGCCTCCCCAGCGCCTCCGGAGCCCGGCACCGCCGCGTGCGGTGCCGGGCTCCGTCGCGTCCGGGCTCGCCCCGCCCCCTCCCCGCACTCGTGGGCAGGGGTGCGGGTCGGGGCGCCGTCGAAACCGCACTTCTCGACGAAAGCGCGGGTCCGGGCACCCTTGAAGCGCACTTCTCGGCGAGAGTGCGGGATGGACGACGGCGAGGTCAGCGCGGAGAGAGGGCGAAGACCGGGTGGCGCGGGGCCGCGGCGAGCAGCTCGGCGTCCGAAGCGCCTGCGCCGACGCCCTCGAAGAACGCGCCCACCTCGAACGCCCACCGCCGCAGGTAGGGCCGCAGCACGGCCGGCTTGTCGGCGTCGGCGAGCTCGACGGCCGTGAACGCCTCCCGGCCGCGCCCGCGCAGCAGCTCCCCCTCGCCGGCGGCCCGCAGGTTGCGCACCCACTGGGTCTGCCCGCGCGGGGAGACGAGGTAGCGCTGGCCGTCGAGCTCGAGGACGTTGACGGGCGTGGTGCGCACCTCACCGCTGGACCTCCCCCGCACGGCGAGCACGCGCGAGCCCCACAGGCTGAGCCCGCGGCGCGTCACCCAGACGACCGCAGGGTTCATGACCCGGCGGGTCAGCGCACCGGGGGCGAGGTAGCGGCGACCCGGGGCGACACCTTCGGAGAGCACTGATCTCGTCATGGAGCAACAGTCGCGCCCCGCGCGTCGACTGTCAAGAGCACTGCTCTCGTCCACGTGCACCGATCTGCAGTCATGGCATGCTGGGCCCGTGACCGCCGTTCGCACCGCTCGCGAGCGCGCCCGCGCCGAGCTGACCGCCGAGATCCTGGCCGCCGCGCGCCGCCAGCTCGCCGAGCACGGCGCGGCGGCGCTGTCCCTGCGGGCGGTGGCCCGCGAGCTGGGCATGGCGTCCTCGGCCGTCTACCGGTACTTCGCCACGCGCGACGAGCTGCTGACCGCGCTGCTCGTCGAGGCCTACGACGGGCTCGGCGACGCCGTCGACCCCGCGACCGCCGCAGCCCCGGGCCGCACCCCGCGCGAGCGCTGGCTCGCCGGCTGCATCGCGGTGCGCACCTGGGCGCTCGCGCACCCGCACCAGTACGCCCTGCTCTACGGCGCGCCCGTGCCCGGCTACGCGGCCCCGGCCGAGCGCACCACCCCGCCGGGCAGCCGGGTGGCGCTGGCCCTGCTGGCGGTCCTCGCCGACGCCCCCGTCGAAGGCGTCACCCGCCCCCTGGCTCCCGCGCTCGCCACCCAGGCCGCCGGGGTCGTCGCCGCCGTGGCCCCGGGTCTCGACCCGCGGGTGCTCGTGCGCACCGCGTCCGCCTGGACCGCGCTGTTCGGGCTCGTCAGCTTCGAGATGTTCGGCCAGCTGGACGGCACCTTCGAGCCGGCGGACGCGCTGTTCGCCCACGCCGCCGAGGAGCTGGCCGACTCCCTGGGGCTCTGAGGCGTCAGGGTCGGGGCAGGTCGCGCGTCCAGGAGTGCTTCTCCCGGCGGTTGCGCCCGGTCGCCGCCGAGCAGCGCGGACACAGGTGCACGGGCCGCTCCCGGCTCGCGTCGGCGACCCGGGAGAACGGCACGTGCGGGAAGGTCGTCAGCTGCGAGCGACTCAGCGCCAGCCCGCACAGGGTCTGGTTCGTGCCCGGCTCCCAGGCGTGCACGTCGCCGGCCGGCTGGCGCACGCCGGCCTCGTCCTTCTCCTGGCTCGACGCCGCCACCGCTGCCGACCGCTGCTGCGCCACCACGGGCACCTCAGGCGCCCGGGGTGGTCGGCGGGGTGGTCGGCGGGGTGGTCGGGACGTCGGTCGGCACGGGCGTCGAGGCCGCCGGTCGGCCGGCGGACGATCCCGGCACCGCCTCGTGGCGCCCGGTGCCCCCCCCTGCCGAGCCGGAGATGCGGCGCCAGGTGCGCTGCACCTCCGGGCGCGCCAGGAGCTCCTGGCCACTGGTCACGATCTGCTCGTAGCGCCCGCGCCCCGCTCGGGTGCCGAGGACGTACCCGGTGCCCAGGCCGAGCACCAGGGTCAGGGTGCGCACGAGCCGGTGGACCGCTCCGGCGCCGGCCTCGGCGGTGCGGGTCACGGGGGTGACGAGCACCGTGCGAGCGGTGGAGCGCAGCTGGGCGCTCCGCTGCGCGGAGGCCCGACCGGCCCGGGCCGCCTTCAGCGCCATCACGGCCGAGGAGCGTCGCGTTGGCCGGCCGGCGTCCTTGAGCCGGCCGGTGAGCGCCGAGGCCGTGCCGGTGGCGCTCCCCACCACCGAGCGCGCGCCGCTGACAGCGCCACCCACCACCGAGCGCGCGCCGCTGGCAGCGCCACCCACCACCGAACCGGCACCGCTGACAGCCCCACCCACCACCGAGCGCGCGCCGCTGGCAGCGCCACCCACCACCGAACCGGCACCGCTGACAGCGCCACCCACCACCGAACCGGCACCACTGGCAGCGCCACCCACCACCGAGCGCGCGCCGCTGGCAGCGCCACCCACCACCGAGCGGGTGCGGCCGACGACTCCCGCACCGGTGCGCCGCGGGCGACGTCCAGCGGCCGCGACGGCCCTCGAGGCGGACGACGCGGCGCGGCGCCGGGCTGCGGCGGACTCCTTCGAGCTGCGCGCGGCGGGAGTGGCGGCTGCGCGCCTGCGCCTGCGCGCGGCCGCGGAGGCCGGCGCCGAGGTGGCCCCGCGCCCGCCCAGCAGGCGCTCCAGCAGCCGCCCGACCAGCACGACGACGGTCCCGGCGGCGACCGCGGCGGCGACCGCGGGGACCAGCCGCGCCGCCACGCCCGGGCCCGGGGCGCGGGTGGTCGGAGAGGACGCCGGAGCGGACACCGGGGAGGGGGCCTGCACCGCGGCCGGGGTCGAGGGCTCGTGGCGGACGGCGGAGCTCCCGGTCCGCGACGCCCGGTGCTGCGGGGCGCCGCCCGCGCCGGCTCGACGCGTGGCGTCGGCGGCCGCCGCCACCTCCGGCGCCTCCTGCCCGGACCCCTGCGCGGACTCCTGCACGGACTCCTGCACGGCCCGCCCGTAGTGGTCGCGCAGGAGGTCCTCGTCGGGAACGCTCAGCGCGTCCCGGGAGGACGTCGTGGGAGCGGTCCTCACCGCCTCGCCGGAGTGGGCGAGGCGGACGGTGCCGGCCACCTCCCGCGCGTCGTCCGCGGGGACGATGGAGTGCCCCCCACCGGTCAGCTCGACGTCGATCCACTCGATCTCGCCGGTGGTGTCGTCGGTGAAGGCGCCGGAGCAGGTGCCGAGGAGCGCGCCGGTGCTGTCGCTCACCGGCCTGCCCTTCCACCTGCGGGCGGCTTCGAGTGAGGGTGCGGTCATCGCCGGCCAGCTCCTTCGGTCATCACGCGCGCCCACCGTGCCGGGCGGGCCCTGGGGGACGAACGTACCGACACCCGGCCAGATCGGGCGCGCTGAGACCGGGCGCGCTGAGACCGGGCGCGCTGAGACCGGGCGCGCTGAGACCGGGCGCGCTGAGACCGGGCGCGCTGAGACCGGGCGCGCTGAGACCGGGCGCGCTGAGACCGGGCGCCCTCCGGGTCAGCCCCGGCGGAGCAGGGCGGCGACCTCGGCCGCCCAGTACGTCAGCGTGGCGGTCGCCCCGGCGCGCTGCACCGAGAGCAGCGTCTCGAGGATCGAGCGCTCGCGGTCGATCCAGCCGTTCGAGGCAGCCGCCTCGACCATCGCGTACTCCCCCGAGACCTGGTACGCCCAGACCGGCACGTCCACCGCCGCGGCGACGTCGGAGAGCACGTCGAGGTAGGGCAGGGCCGGCTTGACCATGACCACGTCGGCGCCCTCGGCCACGTCCAGGCGCACCTCGCGCAGCGCCTCGCGGCGGTTGCCCGGGTCCATCTGGTAGCTCTTGCGGTCGCCGGTGAGCGTGGAGTCCACGGCCTCGCGGAACGGCCCGTAGAAGGCCGACGCGTACTTGGCCGCGTAGGCCAGGAGCAGCACGTCGTCGCGCCCGACGGCGTCCAGCGCGCCGCGCACCGCGGCGGTCTGGCCGTCCATCATCCCGCTCAGGCCCAGCAGGTGGGCCCCGGCGGACGCCTGGGACAGCGCCATCGACGTGTAGCGCTCCAGCGTGGCGTCGTTGTCGACCCGGCCGGCGGCGTCGAGCACGCCGCAGTGGCCGTGGTCGGTGAACTCGTCCAGGCACAGGTCGGCCATGACCACCGCGCGGTCGCCGACCGCGTCGGCCACCGCCCGCAGCGCGAGGTTGAGGATCCCCTCGGGGTCGTCGGCGCCGGAGCCCCGCGCGTCGCGCACCGACGGGACGCCGAAGAGCATCAGCCCGCCGACCCCGGCGTCCACGGCCTCGGACGCGGCGTCGACCAGCGACGAGAGGGTGTGCTGGAGCACGCCGGGCATGCTGCCCAGCGGCACCGGAGCGCTGAGGCCCTCCTTGACGAACAGCGGCAGCACGAGGCGCTCGGGCGCCAGGTGGTGCTCGGCGTTCAGCGAGCGCAGCGCCGGCGTGGCGCGCAGGCGCCGGGGGCGCTCGGCGGGGAAGCCCATCAGCGGCTGCGCCTCCGGGCGCCGCCGCGGCGCTCGCTCGGGCGCAGCACCGGCTCGCCGGCCTCCTCGGCCGCGGCGCGCAGCTGGGCACCGTGCTCGGCCAGGGCGTCGACGAGCGAGGCGATGCTCGCCTCCGGCGCCTGGACGTCGACCCGCAGGCCCAGCTCGGTGGCCGCGGCGCAGGTCGCCGGGCCGATGCAGGCCACGACCGTCGCCGGGTGCGGCTTGCCCGCGATGCCGACGAGGTTGCGCACCGTGGAGGAGGACGTGAAGACCACGGCGTCGAAGGCACCGGTCTTGATCGCGTCGCGCACCGGCGCGGGCGGCGGGGCGGCCCGCACGGTGCGGTAGGCCGTGACGTCGTCGACCTGCCAGCCGATCGCCTGCAGCCCCTCGACGAGGGACTCCGTGGCGATGTCGGCGCGGGGCAGGAAGACCCGGTCGATCGGGTCGAGCACCTCGTCGAACGGCGGCCAGTCGGCCAGCAGCCCGGACGCCGACTGCTCGCCCGAGGGCACCAGGTCGGGCTCGATGCCCCACTCGCGCAGCGCCTGCGCGGTGGTGCCGCCGACCGCGGCGATCTTCAGGCCCGAGAAGGCCCGGGCGTCGAGGCCGTACTCGCGGAACTTCTCGCGGACGGCCCGCACGGCGTTGACGGAGGTGAAGCCCACCCACTCGTACCGGCCGGTGACCAGGCCCCGGACGGCCTTCTCCATCTGGTGCGGGGTGCGCGGGGGCTCCACGGCGATCGTGGGGACGACCTCGCTGACCGCACCGGCGGCGGCCAGGGCCTCGACGGCCGAGCCGGACTGCGCCTGCGTGCGCGGGACGAGCACCCGCCAGCCGAAGAGCGGTCGGTTCTCGAACCAGGAGAGCTTGTCGCGCTTGCCCGTGCCCGGGCCGACGACGGCGACCAGCGGGGCCGGCACCTGCTCGGCCTCGGCCGAGAGGACGTCGGCCAGCGTGGACAGGGTGGCCACGACGGTGCGCTGCGCGGTGGTGGTGGCGCGCGAGGTCACGACGACCTCCTGGTCGCCCGAGCGGCCCGCCGCGACGAGCGACTTCGCGGCCACCCCGAGGTCCTCGGCGGAGCCCGAGACGACGAGCGTGCCGGGAACCCTGGCCACGGCGTCCACGGCCGCCTCGCCCAGGCCGGCGTCGAGCACGTGGACGTCGCTGGCCCGGGTGGTGGCGGTGGCCACGCCCGCGTAGATCGGGACCGCGACGGCGGCGGAGACGCCCGGCGCCACCTCGACGCGGACGCCGACCTTGCGGCAGGCGGCCACCTCCTCGGCCAGCGCGGGGCAGCCCGTGCCGTCGCCGGCGAACAGGCGCACGACGGCGCGGCCGCTGCGGGCCGGGGCGGTGAGCAGCTTCGCGCGGCCGGCCGCGGTCAGCGGCACCTCGCGCTCCACGCCGCCCTCCGCGAGCACCTCGACGACCTCGACCTCGGGGCGGGCGTGGCGGCTCAGCGCGTCCGCGCCCGCGGGGTCGGAGGAGGCGCTGTGGCGGTCGAGCACGACGACGTCGGCCGCCGCGAGGAGCTCGGCCGCCCGCAGCGTCAGCAGGCCCGGGTCGCCCGGGCCGGTGCCGACGAAGGCGACGCTGCCGGGGGCGGCGGTCGCGCGCGTCGAGCTGGGGGTGGAGCTGGTGGGCGGGGTCACGGGTGCACCCTCTCCGGCGGACCGGCCGCCGTGTCGTCCTGGTGGGGAGTGGGTCGAGCAGGCAGGTCGGCCAGAGCGGCAGCGCCGTCGGCGAGGAGGTCTCGGGCGAGGTCGGCGCCGAGGGCTGCAGCGCGCGCGGGCTGCGCGGCGCCGGAGCGCGTGAGGCGGGAGGAGCCGTCGGGGGACGCGACCAGAGCGCGCAGGCCCAGGACGCCATCCTCGCCGATCTGCGCCAGCGCGCCCACCGGAGCGGTGCAGCCGGCCTCCAGCGCGCTGAGCAGCGAGCGCTCGGCGGTGACCGCGGCGCGGGTGGCCGGGTCCTCCAGCAGCGCGCAGGCGGCCAGGGTCGCCTCGTCGTCCGCGCGGCACTCGAGCGCGAGCGCGCCCTGGCCGGGCGCGGGGAGGAGCACCTCGGGGTCGAGCACCTGGGAGACCTCGGCCGAGCGGCCCAGCCGGGCCAGGCCCGCGGCGGCGAGGACGACGGCCTCGAGCCGGCCGTCGGTGACCAGGCGCAGGCGGGTGTCGACGTTGCCGCGCACGTCGACCACCTCGAGGTCCGGGCGGACGGCGCGCAGCTGGGCGGCGCGCCGGGGCGAGCCGGTGCCGATCCGGGCGCCGGCCGGCAGGTCCTCGAGGCGGGCGCCCCCCGCGGCGACGAGCACGTCGCGGGGGTCCTCCCGCGGCGGGACGGCGGCCAGCGCCAGCCCGGGGGCCGGCGCGGTCGGCAGGTCCTTGAGGGAGTGCACCGCGAGGTCGACGGTGCCGGCGAGCAGCGCGTCGCGCAGCGCGGAGACGAACACGCCCGTGCCGCCGATGGCGCTCAGCGGCGCCCGCGACACGTCGCCCGTGGTGACGACCTCGACGAGCTCGACGGCCCGGCCGGTGCGCTCGCGCAGGGCCGCGGCCACGTGCTCGCTCTGGGTGCGGGCGAGCGCGCTGCGGCTG
>Ga0210040_10008664_pt1 | contig 11993 bp, 10 predicted proteins | sample CryGeyCG12114_NA_FD_185462 | JGI IMG/M metagenome (GOLD analysis project Ga0210040, IMG submission 185462) | Groundwater microbial communities from aquifer - Crystal Geyser CG19_WC_8/21/14_NA (SPAdes) (version 2) | ecosystem: Environmental > Aquatic > Deep subsurface > Groundwater | place: USA... | reverse complement strand
CCGGTGAAGCCGTCGATCACCGGTGCCGGCTTGCCGCCCAACGACGCCTTGTAGGCGTCGTAGGATGCGGCGAGGCCGGTCACGTCGGCGATGTTCTCGCCCAGCGTCAGCTTGCCGTTGACGTGGACGCCCGGCAGCGCCTGGTACCCGTCGAACTGCCTGGCGAGTGCCTGACCCGACTGCTGGAAGCGCGCAAAGTCCTGCGGCGTCCACCAGTTGCGCATGTTGCCGCTGCTGTCGAACATGGCGCCATTGTTGTCGAAGCTGTGGCTGATCTCGTGCCCTATGACCGAGCCGATCGCGCCATAGTTATACGCCGGGTCCGCCTTCGGGTCGAAGAACGGCTTGACCAGGATGGCGGCCGGGAAGTTCAGCGCATTCTGCACCGGCAGGTTGACCGCGTTCACCAGTTGCGGCGGCATCCACCACTCGGCCCGGTTCATCGGCTTGCCGATCTTGGCCAGCTGTTGGCGGTACTCTGCCAGGCTCGCCTGCTTCATGTTGTCGTAGGCGTTGTTGCCGATCGTAAGCGAGCGGTAGTCGCGCCACTGGTCGGGGTAGCCGACGCCGACCACGATCGTCTCCACCTTCTTCAGCGCTTCCTGCTTGGTCGACGGCGCCATCCAGTCGATCGCCTGGACGCGGCCCCGGAAGGCGGCCTTGATGTTGTCGACCATGCCCTGCACCTCGGCCTTGGCCGAAGCGGGGAAGTAGCGCTGGACATAGGCCTTGCCGACCGCGTCCTGCAGCTGGCCGCTGACTGCGCTCAGCGCCAGCTTGTCGCGCCCGCGCTGCTGCGGGGTGCCGTTCAGCGCGGTGCCGTAAAAGGCGAACTGCGCGTCGCGGATCGGTTTGGGCAGGACCGACGCCTGCTGGTTCAGCGTGTGGAACGCCAGCCAGTCCTTCCACGCTTCCAGCGGTTCGGACCCGACCAGCTTCGCCAGCTCCGGGATGGCACCGGCATGGAACGCCTCGAACCTGGGCGCTCCGCCAAGCTGCGCGGCGCCCAGCAGCGCGCCCCAGTCGATGCCGGGCGCCTTCTGCTCCAGCTCGGCCCGGGTCCAGACGGTCGCGCCCTTGGTGAAGTTCTCGCTCTCCTCACGGGTGACGTGCGCCTGGGCGATCTTCGTCTCGAGCGCCATCACGCGGTCCGCCGCGCCCTTCGCATCCGCCACGCCCGCGTTGCGCAGCACCGTCTCGACGTAACCACGATAGCCCTGCCGCAGCCCCGCCATCTTCGGGTCGGCGGAGAGGTAATAGTCGCGCTCCGGCAGCCCCAGGCCGCCCTGGAGGATGTAAGGCAGCGTCTGGCCCGGCGTGTTCAGCCCCTGCGTCACGAAGATGCCGAACAGGTTGTCGGTCTGGAAATTGGTCGCGTTCAGCGGATCGACATCGGCCCGCAGCGTGCCGCCGATCGCCCCCGACAGCGCACGCTTGTCGGCAATGCCCGCGATTGCTTGGAGGTCGGCCTTGGCCGGCGCCATGCCTGCGCGGTCGATGGCGTCGGTGTTGAGATATGCCTTGTAGAAATTCGCGATCCGGCCCTCGTCCGTGTTCGCGGCCGGGTTGCGCTTGAGGATGTCGTCCAGCAGCTCGCGGGTCTGCCGCTCCCGCTGCTGGTCGGCGATGAAGAAGCCGCCGACGCTGGACCGGTCCGCGGGGATCTCGGTCTTCTTCATCCAGCCGCCGTTGGCGAAGTCGTAGAAGCTGTCGCCGGGCTTCACCGAGCGGTCGAGCGACGCCGGGTCGATGCCGAGGACGCTGCCCGCGGCCTGAGCGGTCGCGGCATTGCCGTCGTCCTGGGACTTGCAAGCGGAAATGGCGAGAACGGAGGCGGAGGCGGCAATCAACAGCACTCGACGAGACATGCACAACCTTTCGTGAGGGGCTTCTTTGCAAGCCCTGTCGCAGCCGCTAGGCGGGCGGCAGGCTTTTTCGACGAACGGACATGACTGCCGCATGAGCGCGCCGCGCCTGGAAACCAAGGTCCTGACCGACAGCGCGGAGTACAAGGCGCGGTTCGCCCACAACCGGGCGCTAGTCGAACGGCTGCGCGCCGACGTGGCGCAGGCGGCGCTCGGCGGAACGGAGAAGAGCCGCGAACGTCACGTCAGCCGCGGCAAGCTGCTCCCTCGCGACCGCGTCGAACGCCTGCTCGATCCCGGCTCTCCCTTCCTAGAGATCGGCCAGCTGGCCGCCTGCGACCTGTACGACGGCGAGGTGCCGGGCGCCGGCATTATCTGCGGCATCGGCCGGGTATCCGGGCGGCAGGCGATGATCGTCTGCAACGACGCCACGGTGAAGGGCGGCACCTATTATCCGCTGACGGTCAAGAAGCACCTGCGCGCGCAGGAGATCGCCGAGGCCAACCGCCTGCCGTGCATCTACCTGGTCGACAGCGGCGGTGCGAACCTGCCGCACCAGGCCGAAGTCTTCCCCGACCGCGACCATTTCGGCCGCATCTTCTTCAACCAGGCGAACATGAGCGCGAAAGGCATCGCCCAGGTCGCCTGCGTGATGGGCAGCTGCACCGCCGGCGGCGCCTACGTCCCCGCGATGAGCGACGAGAGCGTGATCGTCCGCAACCAGGGCACCATCTTTTTGGCCGGTCCGCCGCTGGTGAAGGCCGCCACGGGCGAGGAGATCAGCGCCGAGGACCTTGGCGGCGGCGACCTCCATGCCCGCAAGTCCGGTGTCGTCGATCACCTGGCCGAGAATGACGAGCATGCGCTGACGGTCGTGCGCGACATCGTCAGCACCTTGCCGCAGAACGAGCCCGCGCTCATCGCCCGCGAACCGCGCCCGCCGCACCACGACCCCGAAGAGCTCTACGGCATCATTCCCGAGGACGTGCGCGCGCCCTACGACGTGCACGAGGTCATCGCGCGGATCGTCGACGGGTCGGAGTTCCACGAGTTCAAGCCGCTCTACGGCTCCAGCCTAGTCTGCGGCTTCGCCCACATCTGGGGCATGCCGGTCGCCATCCTCGCCAACAACGGCGTCCTGTTCAGCGAGTCCGCAGTCAAGGGCGCGCACTTCATCGAACTCGCCTGCCAGCGCCGCGTGCCGCTCCTGTTCCTGCAGAACATTTCCGGCTTCATGGTCGGCGGCAAATATGAGGCGGAGGGCATCGCCAAGCATGGCGCCAAGCTGGTCACGGCCGTCGCCACCGCGCAGGTGCCCAAGATCACCGTCCTGATCGGCGGCAGCTTCGGCGCCGGCAATTACGGCATGGCCGGCCGCGCCTACTCGCCCCGGTTCCTGTTCAGCTGGCCCAACAGCCGGATCAGCGTGATGGGCGGCGAACAGGCTGCGTCCGTGCTGGCCACCGTCCACCGCGACGCCGACAAGTGGACGCCGGAAGAAGCGGAAGCCTTCAAGCAGCCGATCCGCGACGATTACGAAGCGCAGGGCAATCCGTGGCACGCGACCGCGCGGTTGTGGGACGATGGCATCATCGATCCCGCCCAGACCCGCGACGTCCTCGGCCTCGCCTTTGCGGCGTGCCTCAACGCGCCGATTGCCGAACGCCCGCAGTTCGGCGTGTTCCGGATGTGAGCGGTGGATCAGGATGGCTTCAGCATTGGGATCTTCATCGTGTCGATGGCCCTGCTGGTTTCCGGGTTGCGGACCGGTGTGTTCCGCCTCCAGTTCGTCAAGGCGGCTCGCAAAGAAAATGCGCTGGATTATTGGGTCGTGTTCGTTGTCATTTTGCTTGTCGCCGGTGAGGCGTTTCGACGAGCCTGGTTCATAGGATGTCCGGATTGCGACTGAACTCCCTTCTCATCGCCAACCGCGGCGAGATCGCCTGCCGGGTGATCCGCACCGCGCGCAAGCTCGGGATCCGCACGGTCGTGATCTATTCCGACGCGGACGCCAGGGCGCTGCACGTGCGGATGGCCGACGAGGCCGTGCACATCGGACCCTCGCCGGCCCGCGAAAGCTATCTCGTCGGTGAGCGGATCATCGCCGCGGCGAGGGAGACTGGCGCCGAAGCGATCCACCCGGGCTACGGCTTTCTCTCCGAGAACGCCGATTTCGCCCAGGCGGTGCTCGACGCCGGGCTGGTGTGGGTCGGGCCGAAGCCGGATTCGATCCGCGCCATGGGTCTGAAGGACGCCGCGAAGAAGCTGATGGCCGACGCCGGCGTGCCGGTCACGCCTGGCTACCTGGGCGAGGACCAATCGCCCGCGCGGCTCAAGGCCGAGGCCGACGCAATCGGCTATCCGGTGCTGATCAAGGCGGTCGCGGGCGGCGGCGGCAAGGGCATGCGGCGAGTGGACGATGCGGCGGCGTTCCTCGACGCGCTCGACAGCTGCAAACGCGAGGCCGCGTCCTCGTTCGGCAACGACATCGTGCTGCTCGAAAAATACATCCTCTCGCCGCGCCATATCGAGGTGCAGGTGTTCGGCGACGCGCACGGCAACGTCGTCCACCTGTTCGAGCGCGACTGCTCGCTCCAGCGCCGCCACCAGAAGGTGATCGAGGAAGCCCCCGCACCCGGCATGGACGAGGCCACTCGTGAAGCCGTGTGCGGCGCCGCCGTTCGCGCGGCGCAGGCGGTGAACTACGAAGGCGCGGGCACGATCGAGTTCATCGCCGACGCGTCGGAGGGCCTGCGCGCCGACCGCATCTGGTTCATGGAAATGAACACCCGACTGCAGGTCGAGCATCCGGTGACCGAGGAGATCACCGGTCAGGACCTCGTCGAATGGCAGCTGCGGGTTGCCAGCGGCGAACCGGTGCCCCGGCGCCAGGACGAGCTGTCGATCACCGGCCACGCCATCGAAGCGCGGCTCTATGCCGAGGACCCGGCCAAGGGCTTCCTGCCGAGCGTCGGCAGGCTCGAGCATTTCGACCTGGCCGAGGACGGCCGCACCGAGACGGGTGTGGAGGAAGGCGATGCCATCTCGCCCTTCTACGACCCGATGATTGCCAAGCTGGTCGCCACTGGCGAGGACCGCGGGCAGGCGATTGCCGCGCTGGCCGACATCTTGGAGGCCGTTGAAGTCTGGCCGGTCCGGACCAACGCCGCCTTCCTGTTCAATGCGGTCCTCGACGAGGATTTTGGAGCGGCGCGGATCGATACCGGCTTTATCGAACGCAAGCTCGACAGCCTGGTCGGCGCGGCGGAGCCCGACGACGCCATCTGGCGCGGGGCGGCGGTGGTGGCGCTGGCCGGGCAGGAGCAGGATCTGGCGGGCTTCCGGCTCAATGCCGCGCCGCGCCATGCCGTTGCCCTGGGTAGTGGTGGGGCGTTCCGCACGATCGACATTAGCCGGGGTGAGGGCTTCTCAGCCGTTTCGGGCTTCCGCGACGAAGAGCGGGTCGTCGCCTTCTTCGAAGGACAGGCGTACGAGTTCGGCCTGTCGGCACGCGGCCGCGTCGGGGCGGCGGCCGGCGACGGTTCGCTGTTCGCCCCGATGCCGGGCAAGGTCACCGCCGTGGACGTGTCCGCAGGCGACCAGGTGACCAAGGGCCAGCGCCTGCTGACGCTCGAAGCGATGAAGATGGAGCATGCGATGCTGGCGCCGTTCGACGGCGTGGTGGCGGAGCTGAACGTCGTTGCCGGCGCTCAGGTGCCGGTGGAAGCGGTGCTTGCGCGGGTCGACGCAGCAGCCAAGGAGTGAGCGGTCCTGGGGACATGATCCGGGTATCGCCTTGACGAGGAGAACAGAATGAACATCACCGGCATCGCAGCAGTGGTCACCGGCGGCGCATCGGGGCTGGGTGAAGCGACCGCTCGGGCACTCGCGGCCAAGGGCGCCAAGGTCGCCATCTTCGACCGCAACGGGGAGCAGGGCGAGAAGGTCGCGGCCGAAATTGGGGGCATCTTCTGCGAAGTCGATGTCACCAGTGACGGGACCGTCGCTGCCGGCTTTGAAAAGGCCCGCGCCGCCCACGGGCAGGAACGGGTGTTGGTCAATTGCGCCGGCGTGGCGAATGCGGTGAAGACTGTCGGCCGCGACCGCGAGACCAAAGCGGTGAAGAAGTACCCGCTGCACCAGTTCGAGCTGGTGATCGGGATCAACTTGATCGGCACCTTCCGCTGCATCGCGCATGCCGCCGCCGGTATGGTCGACGCAGAGCCGGGCGAGGACGGCGAAAAGGGCGTGATCATCAACACCGCATCTGTCGCGGCCGAGGACGGGCAGATCGGCCAGGCCGCTTACTCGGCGTCGAAGGGCGGCGTGCTGGCGATGACCCTGCCGATCGCACGCGACCTGATGAACGAGGGCGTCCGCGTCAACACCATCCTGCCGGGCGTGTTCAAGACGCCGATGGTCGCCATGATGCCGCCGCAGGTGCAGGATGCACTCGGCGCGCAGGTGCCGTTCCCGAAGCGGCTCGGCCGGCCGGAGGAGTACGCCCAACTGGCGGTGTTCATGATTGAGAGCAGCTACATGAACGCCGAGCATGTCCGGTTGGACGGCGGCATCCGGATGGCGCCGAAGTAAGGTGGAGCCCGACGCTCTCATGCGCGCCCTGAGCGACGCAGCCAGGGAGGCTGGCGAGGCGATCCGGGCGGTGCGGCAGCGCGGCTTCGACGTCGCACACAAGGGTGACCAGTCGCCGGTTACGGAGGCCGACCACGCTGCCGAGCGGATCATTCTTGCGGCACTTGCAAAGGCCGCGCCCGGGGTGCCGGTGATCGCGGAGGAAGAGGTGGCGGCCGGGCGCATCCCTGCTCACGACGACCTCTACTTCTTGGTCGACCCGCTGGACGGCACCAAGGAATTCGTCCGCGGTGGCGACGATTATACCGTCAACATCGGCCTGATTGCCGGCGGAATGCCCCGGCTCGGTGTCGTGCTGGCGCCCGAGCAGGAGCAACTGTTCGCCGGCATAGTCGGCGATGGCGCGTGGATCGAGAGCCCGACTAGTGGCCGAACTCCGATCACGACCCGCCAACGTCCGGCCGACCTTGTCGCCGTCGCCTCCAAGTCGCACTTCACGCAGAACACGTCGGACTACCTGGACAGCCTACATCCGGGCTGCGGTCATGTGTCGGTCGGCTCAAGCCTGAAGTTCTGCATCGTCGCCGAGGGACAGGCCGACATCTACCCACGGCTGTCGCCGACCAGCGAATGGGACACGGCCGCCGGACACGCGGTGTTGCTGGCAGCCGGCGGGCGGGTCGACGCGCCCGACGGACAGGCGCTGCGCTACGGCAAGCGCGCCTTCCTCAACCGCGCTTTTCTGGCGACGGCTGGCTGGGAAGCGCCGCCGATCGCGGGGTTCATGACCGAGTTTGCGGGCCGCGGCGATCTGCCTCAGGGCGTCTGAACCCTCCTGGCCAGCGCGGTCTCGCGACCTGCTCCAGTAGGTCCACTTCGGCGCGGATAGCGGCAAGCCGGTGCAGCAAGGCCTGTGCCTGGGTCTGCACATCGGCTTCCGCCTTGTCGCATAACCTGCTTGCCACCCGCTCTGCCGTGGTCAGGGCAGCACGGATCTGAAGCACCGACGATGGTCGTTCGTCCCGCACGGGAAAATTCGGCGTAGTCATAGCTGCGGCATGAACACGCGAGCTTGTTGCTTTCTCCCCAATTACACCATTCCCGACCGTTCCCGCAAAAGCACTATGAGGACGAACGCGAGCCGTCTATGCATGTGCTTGCTCGGGTCTCATTCGGAAGTTCATGATGACCGGAGCACCGTCCTTTTCGTATCCCCACTACAGTGCATCACCTGCGAATGAGGCCTTGCTCATTGCGAACGCCGGAATGGCGCGGGAGCATGCGAGAAGCGCTCTGATGGGCGAAGGCTGGCGCGTCCCGCCCGGCTTCCTGCTCGGCGAAGAGGTTGTCGTTCCCGCATCGACGCAACTTGTCTGGCTCGAGTTGGACGGCTCGGTCGATGGCAATGCGCTCGGGCACCTTTCGCGGCTCAATCGTGACGCTCAGGCCGGCAAGTATGCCGCGGTCGTCGCCGCCACGAGCCAGTGGATCGATGTCGTCGCGGCGCAGGTCACCTCGTCGCACGTTCAATTGCTGATCGAACCCAACGCGATCGAGCGGATGACGGCGATTGCCGTAGCCGGCACGGTGGTGCAGCCCGCCAGTGTCCAAGAGGCCAGCCCGGAGCGAACCGAAGCGCGGCTTAAGCAGTTGAGTGACGAGGTGAACCGGATTGCCTCGGCACTTGCTCGGCTATCGAATACGCCGGTGTCGCTGGAAACGGCCAAGCCGGTGCAGCCTGGTGAAGGTCCGGCCGTCTCCGCCGAGACCGTCCGTTCGATCATCCGGGCGCGGCGGTTGCGCGACCAGTTCATGCCGGGCGACTTGTTCGCCGACCCGGCTTGGGACATCCTGCTCGACCTGCTTCAAGCCGAAATCGGTCAGCATCGCGTCCCTGTGTCAAGCCTGTGCATCGCGTCGGCAGTGCCCGCGACCACCGCGCTGCGCTGGATCCGCACCATGACCGACCGCGAAATGCTCATTCGCCGAGAAGATCCGCACGATGCGCGCCGCGTGTTTATCGAACTGGCGCCGGCCGCGAGTTCGGCGATGCGGCATTACCTCGACAAGGTCGGTGTCCAGCCGGTCATCTGACGTTCCGGGCTTGCCGTGGCGCCCGCAAGCTGGCAGCAGCCGCGCAAGGGCGCTTAGCTCAGTTGGTAGAGCATCTCGTTTACACCGAGAGGGTCGGCGGTTCGAGCCCGTCAGCGCCCACCATCAGCCCCCGGCCAGCCGGTTACTGAAACCAGCCGCTCTGCTCGAAATTGAACACCCCGAGGGCAAGCAGGATCACCGCCAGGATCAGGAACGCCAGAACGGCGTAACCAATCAGGCGAATGGGGCTCGGTGCTCGAGTGCGCGGGGTGGGATCTTCGACGGTCGGCATGTTGCTCTCTCTCGCTGGTCTTGGCGGACGAACGACTTACCAAGAGGCTAGGTCCCTCCGGCTGACACGAACAACGTCTTGATTTGCCTAGAGCGACCTGACGAGCCGAACGGCAACTGCGATCCACGCTGGGTTATTGACGACGCTCTGCCGGGCGCCCGGGCCGGGGGGGAGGAGGTGGAGTTTGCCTTCCTCGAGACCGATGAAGCGACCGAACTGGAAGCGGCCGGCGGCGCGGGGGACGAGGATGTCGCGGTTGATGGCGCGGGCGAAGTCCTCCGGCGCGAGGCGGTCGCACCAGATCTCGTCGCCGGCGCGGTAGTCGCCGATGCCCGAGCTGACGAGGATTGCGACCTGTCCCGGCTTGGGGCGGGGCGGGGTGAGCTGGCCGGCGCGGCGCGGGGCGGACGCTCCGTCGCTCGACAGGACCGCCAGCACGTCCAGGTCTTCGCGGTCGGGGTGTTCCACCAGATCGGCCGCCTCCACGCCCAGCGCCTTGGCGATGCGGTTGAGCCAGCCGATCGACACCGTCCGGGTGCCCGTCTCCAGGCGGCCGATGGTTTGGGGAGTGGTCGGCGGCTCGCAGGCCTGGGCGACATCGTCCAGCGTCATGCGCCGGGCTTTGCGGACTTCGCGAATGCGGGTGATCAAGTGTAGGCTCCCCCTGTAACCAAACAGGTTTTCTCTGTCCTACACTTCGAACGCCGTGGCAAGAGGGTCCCGAATCGAGCGGAGCGAGACCAATGACCACCCTACAGAACCGAATTCTGGAAGAACGCGCTGTCGATGGCGATCATCAGCGGGCGCGTTCACGCAAGTCGCATCGAACCGTGTCGGTGAACACGGTGGAGTCACCGCTCGGCTGGCTGCTCGCCCGGGGGCACCTGACGCAGCGGCAGCACGATGCCGGCGAGCAGTTGCGGCTGGACTGGGAGCGGGCGCAGTTGTCGCCGCGGGTGACCATGCGCTGGGACCCCGCGCCGGTCGCCAAGTCGCGCGGCGGGGCGCCCGGCGCGCTGCAGCCGGCGGAGAGCCAGCTGAAAGCGAAGGAGCGGTTCGACCATGCGCTCGAGGCGGCCGGACCGGGCCTGACGGATATCCTGTGGCGGGTGGTGTGCGCGGGCGAGGGGATGCGTGACGCGGAAACGGCGCTCGGCTGGCCGGCCCGCGCGGGCAAGCTGGTGCTGACCATCGCGCTGGACCGGGTAGCGGATTATTATCGTCTTCGTTGACTTGGAGGGACGGCTGGTCGAGACCCTCCGCAACTAGGGTGGGGGCTGCGCCATGATCCTGTTCGGTTCGTCTTTTTCTCCATACGTCCGCAAGGTGCTGGTGGTCGCGGCCGAGAAGGGGATCGAGCTGGAAGTCCGCTCGGTTGCCGTCGGGGACCGAGACGAACAGTTCCGGGCGGCCAGTCCGCTGGGCAAGATGCCGGCGCTGGTCGACGACGATTACCGGCTCGCGGACTCCAGTGCGATCGTCCACTATTTGGAGGCCAAGCATCCGACGCCGGCGCTGATCCCGGCGGAGGCGAGGGCACGCGGGCGGACGATCTGGTTCGAGGAGTTTGCCGACACGGTGCTGATGAGCTGCCTGGCCAAGATGTTCTTCAATCGCGTCGTCGCGCCCGTGTTCATGAAGCGCGACGGCAATCTGGCGGTCGCGGACGCGGCGGAGCGCGATGAGCTGCCGCCATTGCTATCCTATCTGGAACGAACCGTGCCGGAAGCGGGCTTCCTGGTGGGCGACGGGTTGACGCTTGCCGACATTGCGGTGGCGAGCCCCTTGGGCAACCTGCCGCACATGCGCTGCAGCATCGACGCGCAGAGCTATCCGCGGTTGTCGGCGTATCTCGAGCGAGTCCTCGGGCGACCGAACTTCCGGTCGTACCTCGATCGCGAACTGGCGTTCCTGACCAAGGTCGGTGCGCTGAGCGCCTGAGCGACGAAGGCGCCGTACCCGGCCGGGCACGGCGCCAACTCCGTCGATGAACTAGAGCGAGCTGCCTTCGACGTCGCTCTCGTTGCCTTGGCTGCGCTCGATCTCGATGTCGTTGGTGCTGGGCCCGTCATCGTTCCCGTCGCTGCCCATCAGGTCTTCGTTCATGGCACCCTGGCCCTGGTCGGCGAAGTCCTGACCGGACGCATTCGGGGCGGCGCCGCCACTGTCGAACGTGGTCGAATGCTGGGTGTCGGCCGAGCCGCCGTAGCCGCCGCCGGCCGTGCCGAGCGGCATGCCCTGGTCGGAACCGCTGGAGCCCTGTGAGCCGCCCGTGCCGCTCGAACCCTGGGAGCCGGTCGAACCGCCCGAACCCATGTCGTTGCCGGAACTGCCCGAGCCGATGAAGCCGGAATCCTGGCCGTTCTGGTTCTGATTGGACTGGTTCTGGCCACCTTGGCTCTGATTGGCCTGCCCCATGTCCGTTTCCTGCCCGAGGCTGGAGCTGTTCTGGCTCTGGCTGCCCTGGTTCACCGTGTCGGTTTCGCCGCTGTTGCCGTAGCTGGCCTGGCCAGTGGAAACGCCGCCGCCTTCGCTGGTGGAGCTGCCGCTGGTCATGGTCGTGCCCGAGCCGGTGCTGCTGTCGTTGCCGCCGATCGGCTGCGCATTCTGGCGCTGGGCCTCGTTCGGCTTGCCGCCGTCCTGAGCCTGGCCCTGCTGGCCCTGGCGCATGTTCTCGTCCTGGCCGTAGCCCTGCTGGCCGGTCTGGTCATTGTCGGTGTTCATGTCCGTCTCCTCTTCCTAGGCAATCAACAACGGAGAGGGGACGAGCGTTCCTGCGGGGGGAGGCGGGCTTTCGGCCGGGTCGGCGGTCCGGGCCGGACAAGGAAAAGGGCCGCCGGATCGTTCCGACGGCCCTTTCGAAGTCCAGCTTGCGGCGATCAGGCCTCGGCCGAGTCGCCGTCCGGGTCGCGGTCGGCGTCGGCGCCCGTGTCGGTCGCCGAAACGTCGGCGGTCGCACCCGGCTCCGCATTGGGGTCATAAGCCTCGGTGAAGCCGGCGTTATCACGCTCGAACATCTGGGCCATGACGTCCACGCCCTGCGCCTGCAGGTCCGCTTCCTCCGGCGAACGGGCAACGTTCACCTTGACGGTGATGTTGACCTCCGGGTGAAGCGAGACGCGGATCTCGTGCATGCCGATCGCCTTGAT
>Ga0210040_10008661_pt1 | contig 11997 bp, 12 predicted proteins | sample CryGeyCG12114_NA_FD_185462 | JGI IMG/M metagenome (GOLD analysis project Ga0210040, IMG submission 185462) | Groundwater microbial communities from aquifer - Crystal Geyser CG19_WC_8/21/14_NA (SPAdes) (version 2) | ecosystem: Environmental > Aquatic > Deep subsurface > Groundwater | place: USA... | reverse complement strand
AATGCCGCCGCAGCCCCTCCGGCCTCTTTCGCCCGTTCTGCCTCCGCCTCCCATCAGCTTGTTCAAAAGAAACATCCTTAATAAACCTCGAAACATATCCTTTACCTTTAAAATCTGACACAATACACCCTGCCTCGCTGCCAGTTATACAGGCAGGCCAGGAGTAAGGGAGTACGCAGGTAGTGTAAGAGTAGTTGGGCGGGGAAAGCAGGCAAGGCGGGCAGCATGCGTTGCTGCCTAAGCAAACCCCGGGCTGTTTGCCGCCGCAATAGCCTTAACTGATCGGCACTTTCCGGAGTACGGCTTCTATAAAATCCTTGGTTTTGATGCCGTCGGCCTCCGCCTCGTAGTTTAAGATGATGCGGTGGTTCATCACGTCGTGCGCCACTTCTTTTATATCCTCCGGCAGCACGTAATCGCGCTCATCAAAATAAGCCACGGCTTTGGCGGCCCGGTTCAGCGCGATGCTGGCCCGTGGCGACACCCCAAACTGGATATAAGGCGCAAATTCCAGCAGGTCGTACTCGGCGGCACGGCGCGTGGCAAACACCAACTCGATAATATACCGCTCCAGCGTTTCAGAGATCTGCACCTGGTTTATCTCGTTGCGGATCGAGAAGATATCCTCCTTCGAAAGCACCTTCGACACCGCATCAGAATAGCTCATGTTGGCCATGCGGCGCATAATCTCCAACTCGTCTTCTTTCTTCGGGTAGTCTATATATACCTTCATCATAAAGCGGTCTACCTGCGCCTCGGGCAGCGGGTAGGTTCCTTCGTGCTCCACGGGGTTCTGCGTGGCCAGCACCAGGAACGGCAGGTCGAGCATATACGTGGTTTCTCCGATGGTAACCTGCTTCTCCTGCATGGCCTCCAGCAGCGCCGACTGAACTTTTGCAGGGGAGCGGTTCACTTCGTCGGCCAGGATCATGTTCGCGAAGATCGGCCCTTTCTTCACCTCAAACGCAGAGGCGTTCTGGTTGTAGATCATCGTGCCGATCAGGTCGGATGGCAGCAGGTCAGGGGTGAACTGGATGCGCTGAAAGTCAAGGTGCAGTGCCTTCGACAGAGAGTTGATGGTAAGCGTTTTCGCCAAGCCGGGCACGCCCTCGAGCAGGATATGGCCCCCGGTAAAAAGACCGATCAGCAGGCGGTTCACCATATAACTCTGGCCTACCACCACTTTCCCCACCTCGTTTAAGACTTGCTTTATCTTTTGCTGGTGCGCCTTCACTCTGTCCGGGTATATCAATTCTTCTACTGGCATACTGCATTAACTCCTTAAAACGCTTAAATATAGTGATAATACGAGATTAGTGATAGAATATTGTGTGAACAAAAAGACCTTCGGGGCGTGCGGCAACTATGAAAGTGCTGCACGCCCCGAAGGTCTTTTGATCGGTATTGCCTGTGACGCTAGGCTGCCACAGCAGTTTTTTTCTTAAGTTGGGCGAGGCGGTCCCGCTGCGCTACGCGCACGGTATCAATCAATACATTGATGCCGCTTTCATCCACCACATCCAGGGGCAGCACCATCACGGAATCATGTGTCCTGACGTGTATCTTGCGGTAGCGCGTCATCAGGTAAAGGATTAGGAAGAAGCCGCTGAACAGCGCAAAAGAATCGTTGAAATACGTTGTAAGCGCCAAAACAACACTCAGGCCCAGGTAAATGCTTTTCCCTGTCTGCTTGATCTCCCAAGTCACAATATCCTCCAGCATAACAGCGTCCCGCCTCGGGATGACCCACGAGAAGCTGATTTTCATGAGGCGGTGGGTAGTAAGCACAATCTTCTTATCAACGGTCTGGATAAGGCATTGTTCCCCTTCCAATAGCTTGGTAACAGCCATAAAGAATAAAATATTAAGTTTGTAAGTTGTGTTAGTTAAAAGCGCAGTGAGTAGCACAGCTCACTAAAATCTGCTCAAACAGTAGATTCCAAAAGCTGACGAAGGGTTGCAGACACGTTAGAAAAATCTAAAATATTTTATTTGCAGGGACTAAAGTAAATGTAAATTCGACTCCAAACAACAATTAGTTTAATAAACGCCAAAATTTGATAAAAATTGCACCAAAAAACGAAACTATTATGTAACGGCATAAAAAAGCCCGCGGTGCAGTAGCAACGCGGGCTTCCAAAGTATGGTGTATAGTCAGCTATTCGGATAGGTACAAGTCTCCCTCAAAGCCATGCGCCCGCTGGTTCTTAAAGCGCGTGATGTCTGTCTGCATGTTGTCGTAAATCTCCTGTACCTCCTCATGCTCCTGTGCCAGCGGCTTAATGTGCTCGCTCAGCAGCTTGGCAGCAAGCGGGTAGAACTTAGAATCATCTGTGTTCTTGGCGTTTACTTTAAAATTGCTCACGGCGCTTTCCAGCTTCTTCATGGCAGCAGGATACTTGGATTTATACTCCTGAATAGTGTCGCGGAGCTTTTCCCGTATCATCAGGTATAAGTCTTCCTCAAAGGTCATTCCGAAGTCATCGTCCTCTTCCTCGTCATCAAAATCATTGTGGGCGAGGTCGTCGTCGTAGTCAAAATCTTCTCTCATGGCTGATAATAAGGTTCTCTTTTGTGAATTACGGGTTTACTTTCTGTTTGTGTCAGTTTTAGTTAATTTTCCGGTTAACTACCTACGTTGTTTTCAGGTTCCGGAGCACAGGCGGGTTGTCCTTCAGCTGCATAATTAGTACTTCAAAAGCGCATTTGCAACAGCCTGCGCCTCTCTTTTGCCCCTGGTGTCTGTTTTTCTGGCGGAGATTTATTTTATCTTGCCGAAGGCCAGAATTATATGTTTGAATAGCCTCCAACCAGAAGCGCCACTGCTACTGCAGTGGCGCTTCTGGTTAGGTATTTTTGCACTGAATTAGGCGAACTTTCGCTCGATCAGGCGCAGGAGTTTGTTCAGGTGCTCCTGCTTCCTGCTCCAGTCGTACTTGCTGGCCAGGTCCTGTGTTACAAACTGCTTCGCCGTCTCCGGGTCTGTGTACTCGTCCAGCGCCTTGATGGTGTGGTAGTACGTCATGTTATCGCCGTTAAAGAGCTCGTTGATGAAGCTGAAGCGCTGGTTGATGGAAATGGAGTTCTTCAGCGACTCGATCTTCTGGTTGCTGTGCGAATCGGCCAGTGAGGCGGCCGGTGCCTTCCGGAAGTTGTCGTTCAGGGTTGGGCGCAGGTTGGCCGGTGCCTCTTCTTCGTTTTCCTCCTCATCCCGGCGGTAGGCTGGCCTGCTGGCCGGGGCAGAGGCCTCGCGCTGCGCTGTATGTATCGGCGACACCACCTCACGCTCCCGTAGCGGGGCGGCCGGCGTAGGCTTGGGTACGGGCGTGGCCACAACAGCCGGTACCGGTTGCCCAACCACCTCCTGCTCGGAGATGGGCAGCAGGGGACTGAATTTCTGCACCAGCTCGCTTAGCGGTGTGCGCTTGCCCTGGTTGGCGTTCACGTACAGCTTAAAGCGGCTCAGGATGTACTCGCGGTCGCGGCTGCTGGCCGAGAGCGTTTCTACGAAGCCAGCGAAAAGCGGCTTGTCTATATCAATATACTTCAGGTTCTCCTGCAGCTTCGGCAGCGCAATCTCTTCCTGTATGCGCAGGAACTTCTCCTCGAACGTGGTGACAGGGGCCAGCACAATCAAAAAGGTGTCATATATAGCTTTCTGCAGCAGCGGCTCGAAGGCATTGCGCTTCATCAGGATCTTGCGCGACAGCACGTTCATGAAGTTCAGCAGCGCCTCTTTCACCTCCTCATGCTCATAATCGAAGTAGGGGCTGCGCAGGTTGGCCATTTCCTGGTGCCATTTCAGCAGCAGTTCTTTTATCACAAACAGATTTACCTGCTTAATGGGGGTAAAGCTAAGTAACTGAGGGCCGTTCAGAGTGTCGTAAGTGGCAAAGTGGCGGTCGCAAAGCAGATTTGCCAGCTGCTTGCTGTAACGCTCTATGTGTAATTGATTATATTTGTCTTCCATGGGGTAAGCTTTCTCCCGTAAAGTTATAAAATTATGCCGAAGTTAACGGTGCAAAACCTCGCGCAGCTTGAAGTAAAAATTGCACCGGGGCAAACGCTGCTGCAGGCCCTGCAGGCCCAGGGCAACGACTGGATGCACGCCTGCGGCGGTAAAGGCCGCTGCACCACCTGCCGCATTATTGTGCTGCAGGGCCTGGAGCATTTCGGGCCGCTGACAGATGCTGAGATCCGGTACCGCAGCGGGGGCCGCCTGAAGGATAACGAACGCCTGACGTGCCAGTGTACATTAGCGCACGGCGATGCCACCGGAAAAGTGCCCGAGCAAACCAAGCTGCCGCACCTGCAATACAGCAGCTGAGTTCTTCGGCAGTATTTAACTATAAGCCAGTGTTTTATAGGCGTTTTCAGAATACATATAAGTTAAGGAGCAGATTGCCAGACAATGTTTATTGAACCACGCGTAGGCAAAGAGAACCACGCTACCAGAAGAGGATGGATTGAGGTGATCTGCGGATCAATGTTCTCGGGGAAGACGGAAGAGCTGATCCGGAGACTGAACCGGGCGAAGATTGCCAAGCAGAAGATCGAGATTTTCAAGCCTACCGTAGACAAGCGCTACCATGAGGAGGATGTGGTGTCGCACAATGCCAACTCCATTCGCTCCACGCCCATCGATTTTGCACAGGATATGCTGCTGCTGGGTGGCAGTTGCGATGTGGTGGGCGTAGACGAGGCCCAGTTTTTCGATAATGGCCTTGCCGAAGTGTGCGTGAAACTTGCCAACAGCGGCGTGCGCGTTATCGCCGCCGGCCTCGATATGGATTACCAGGGCAAGCCGTTCGGGCCAATGCCAGCCCTGATGGCTGTGGCCGAGTATGTCACCAAAGTGCACGCCGTGTGTGTGCAGTGCGGCGACATAGCCACTTACTCCTATCGCAGCGCCGCATCGGAGCAGCAGGTGCTTTTAGGCGAGACAGACTCTTATGAAGCCCGCTGCCGCCACTGCTTTGTAGAAGGCATGAAAAAGAAAAGATAAGCGTTACAGCAGAACCTGCCCTGTTTTTCAGGCGAAAGCAGTTGCCTACGCCAAGGGTTCAGGAGCAGACGGAGCAGATAGAAGCATTTTACAACCCCATGAACGCAAGGCCCACAGTACAGAAGAAGCGATTCGTATTTTTATATATGCTAGCGTTGCTGGGGCTGATCAGCGGGAACGGGTACGGGCAAAGCAACCTGGCTCTCGGCAGCTGGCAGGTGCATGTGCCTTACCAGCAGGCCATAGCAGTGGCAGACGCCGGAGACAAGGTGTACGTGGCGGCTGCAAATGGCCTCTTCTACTACGACAAAGAATTCAATACCACCAAAACCATTTCCAAGGTAGACGGCTTGCGGGAGCAGCAGGTGCGTGCCATAGGCTACGATGCCGCCACCGGCACTCTGGTGGTCGCCTACAACAACACGCAGGTTGACTTGCTGCGCGGCAACACCATCTATAACCTCAGCGACATCTTCCGGAAGTCTATTCCAGGGGAGAAGAAGATCAACGACATCTATATACATGAGCAGCTGGCCTATCTTTCCAGTTCCTTTGGCGTGGTGGTGCTCGATCTTCAGAAACTGGAGGTGAAAGCCACGTACAGCAACCTCGGGCCGCAGGGTGAGGTGGTGAACGTGCAGTCTGCCGCTATTCTCCGCGACAGCATATACCTCACCACAAACCTTGGCCTGCTGGCGGCGCAACGGACAGGGATAAATTTACAGGACTTCCACAACTGGTCCGGCCTGAGCAGCGGACTGCCTGCGCCCGATGCCGTCTCCAGCCTGGCGGTTTTCGGGCAGAAGCTATATGCCGGTGCGCCGGCCAACGGGTTGTATAGGCTCGGCGGGGGCGGCTGGCAACCCACAGCAGTGGATAGCAGCACTGCTGTCAATAGTCTTGCTGCTGCCAACGGCTACCTTGCCGTAACGGCCACAACTGGCGTAACGCTGCTAAACCAGCAGCAACAGGTAAGTGTGCTGGCGCATGAGCTGTTGCCGCAGCCGCAGGAGGCAATAGTAGGGGCCGATGGCAGCGTGTGGGTGGCGGACAGGGTAAACGGGCTGGTGCGGCTGAACACAGACGGTGCCAGCGCCGCCGCTTCTGCCCCCAATGGCCCTTACTCGGGTAACAGCTTCAGGGTATATGCCCACGGCGGCAAAGCGTATGTGCTGAGCGGCGGCTACAGCGAAAGTTACAGGGAAGCAGATATCCACGATGGCTTCTCTGTACATGAAAACGGGAAGTGGACGAACTTTAACGAGTTGCTGTACCCGAGCCCGCAGGAGTACGTGCCCACCCGGGATCTTGTATCGGCTGTTTACAATCCTGTTACGGATAAAATGTACTTCGGAAGCTACGGCAGTGGCCTCCTGGAATGGGGCGGAGTGGGCAAGGCCGTCCTTTACGACAACAGCAACAGCACGCTGGTCAGCGGCCAAACCCCGGAAGGCAGGCCAGCGGTGCGCGTAACGGATCTGGCGTTGGATGCCGACGGAAGCGTGTGGGTGGTAAACCGGCACCAGCAGCCTGGTGTGCCGGGGCTGCACCGGCTACAGCCAGACGGCACCTGGAAATCTTTTTTGCTGCCGGGGGTAGCCGGTGCCAGTAACCTGGATCTTGTCCTGATTGACGATTACGGGCAGAAGTGGCTTTCCTTTGCCCGCAGCCGGAACAACGGCAGCGGCCTTGTAGTGTTCGATGACGCACAGAACCGGGTGCACCCGCTCGCGGTGGGCGAGGGAAACGGCGCTTTGCCCGACGGCAACATCTACAGCATGGCCAAAGACCTGAACGGCGATATATGGATCGGTACTGCGAACGGCGTGGCGGTATACTATAACACGGGGCTCGTCTTTGAGACGCAGCCCTTTGATGCCCATCAACCCATCATCGAGGGACGGCCCCTGCTGGATGGGCAGGTCGTACGCACGATTGCTGTGGACGGCGCAAACCGCAAATGGATGGGTACTGATAACGGCCTCTGGCTCTTTGGTCCTGACGGGGATGAACTGCTGCATCATTATACCGCTCAAAACAGCCCGCTGCCTTCCGACAAAGTGCTGTCGGTGGCGGTGGCCCACGAGACAGGCGAGGTGTTTGTGGCAACAGAGGCAGGCATCGCCTCTTACCGGGCAGGTGCCACTGTCACAGCGGGAGAGCCGGAGTGCATCACCGTTTTCCCTAATCCTGTGCGCCGCGACTATACTGGTTTGGTCGGAGTATCCGGTTTGCCCAACAACGCCCATATACGCATCACGGACATCTCCGGCACGCTGGTATATAAAACCAGGGCCACAGGCGGCACCCTCGCCTGGGATGCCCGCGATTACAACGGCAAACGCGTTCGGGCCGGCGTATACTTAGTGATGAGCTCCGATGAAAGCGGAGAGCAAACCTGCATCAGTAAAATTGCCGTACTGGAGTAGCGTATTGGTTGCCATGCCTTGTAATGGTGCAGGAGCGGCTTAGCTACAGCGCGCATGGTTTTGCATCCTTCATCTTTTTCAAGCAGCGGGAAAATCCTGCGGCTTATGTCCTGGTACGTGCGTCTTATGTTTATATGCTGGTAAAAACACGGGGTATCGTTCTCAACCATATCAAGTACCGCGAAACGTCGGTGATTGCCCGGGTGTATACCGAGGTGCTGGGGGTGCAGTCGTACATCGTGAACGGCGTGCGCAAGAAAGGCCCTGGCTCCCGCGTTGCCTTGTTCCAGCCGTTCACGCTGCTGGAGATGGTGGTATATACCTCGCCCAAAGGCGGCCTGACGCGCATCTCTGAGTTTAAGATTTCGCACCCGTTCTCTACTATCCCCTTCGACATACGGAAGAGCAGCATCCTGTTGTTTCTGTCAGAAATGGTGTCGCGCACCATAAAAGAGGAGGAGGAGAACCCGGTGCTGTTCCACTTCTTATATAATGCCATCATTTACTTTGACGACCAGGAGCGGGGCTTCGAGAACTTTCACCTGGTGTTTCTGCTGCAGCTCAGTTACCATTTGGGCTTCGGACCCGGCTCAGGGGCAGAGATAGTGGAGCAGGTCGCTTTCTCGGGCAACGCGCAATCCGCCACGTCGGCACCCACCGTGCTGGCGCTGCAGGCGCACGAGCATTACTTCGACCTGTTGCTGCGCGATGCGGCACCGGGCATTGTCCCGAATGGCCGCGTGCGGCGCGAACTGCTGGATGTCCTTATCCGCTATTACCAGCTGCACGTGGACAAGCTCGGCGAGATAAAATCGCTGGCGATATTGTCGGAGGTGCTGGCAGAATAATAGCTTTGGACAAGCATTCTGTTACGAATAAAAAAGGCCTGGCTTCGATCGAAGCCAGGCCTTTTTTATTCGTAACAGAATGCTTACTTGATGTCCACTACCTCAACATCAAAAATCAATACGGTATTACCAGGAATGCTACGATCTCCATAGCGACCATACGCCAGCCGAGACGGAATATACAACCGTGCTTTTTCGCCTTCCCGCATCAGCTGCAGACCTTCGTCCCAGCCTGGAATAACCCGCTGTGCACCAACTAAAAGTATAAATGGAGCAGCACTGTCATAGTTAGAGTCAAACTCGGTGCCATTCAGGAACCATCCTTTGTACTTCACTTCCACGTTGTCGCCGGATTCTACTTTGGCACCAGTTCCAGCCTCCAGGGGAAGGTAATACAAGCCTGTGTTGGTGCGCGTTACAGCGGCCATATCCACGTTATTGGCCTTCAGGTAATCCTGTATCAGCTTGTCGTCCGTTTCCCACTGCTTCGCGGGGTCAAATGGCTCTATGTCTTTCTTGCAGGAGGCAAGTCCGGCGATAGCCACAAAGAGGAAAAGCGCCTGAAGCAGGCGGTTTCTCTTCTGTATATATAACGTGAGGTGTTTCATGTGCTGCTATATTTAGTGGTTACTACTGCTTCTGCACATCTACCAGCTCCACATCGAAGCGGAGGATAGAGTTGGCAGGCATATCCGGGCCACGGTCCTGCTCGCCGTAAGCCAGGGTAGAAGGTACCAGCAAGGTGGCCTGGCTGCCTTCGTTCAGCTTCTGGATGGCATCATCCCAGCCTTTGATCACGCGGCCCTGGCCCAGCGGGAACTGGAACGGCTCGCCGTTACCCATCGGGTTAGAGCGGGAGTTCTCCACCTCTTTTCCGTCCAGGAAAGACAGCTTGTAGTGTACCGAAACAAGGTCGCCTTCGCTGGCCTGCGGGCCCTTGCCCGGCTCGTTTACCACGTAGTACACGCCAGACTCTGTTTTCTGCACGTTCTGCAGGTTGTTCTGCTTGATATACTCCTGAATTTTTGCGTCGTCGACTTTTATCTGCTCCGCAGCATGTGCCTGGGCATCCTTCATCTGCTGCTCAAACATTTTCTGCTGGTCGGCCATCGCCTCTTCCCGCGACTGCACTTTCTCTGCTTTGATGAAGAAGGTAAGCTGCGAGCCCGGTTTGATGAACGGAGGCATCGGCTGGGCGAACGTTTTTGCAAACAAAGAGTCAGCGTTCACTTTAAAAACGCCGCTGTCACCAGGCGACAGCATCATCAGCGCCTGCTCGAGGCTACCTTTGAATGTTGGCTCCATCACCGGAATCATCACCGGCTGTTTCTGTGTGCGGGAGTCGAACAGCACAGAGTCGTTGGCGTTCTGGTAAGACATCTGCATGGTAACTACCTGCCCGATCTTGGCGCCGCTGGAGTCTGCAGCGGCAACCTCGCCTTTGTTCTCGTACTTGCCGCCTTCTGTTTTCTCGTACACTTTATAAGTCAGACCTTCAGGGGTTGTGTAAAACTGGTCTGTGTTTTTGTTGCAGCCTTGCAACAGCAGCGCGCCAGCTACAACTGGCAGCAAAAATTTAGTTTTAGATAGCATTGATATAGGTTGTGAAAATTTTACTTGGTTGTGGCCTGCTGCAGCTGGCCCTGGTACTGCGGCAACAGGCTTTCGAATTTCTGAACGGTTGCCTCCAGCGTATCCATCGAGATGCCGCCGGCGGCGTTTTTGTGGCCTCCGCCGTTAAAATGCGCCCGTGCGAACTCATTCGCTGAGAAGTCGCCTACTGATCGGAACGACATTTTTACTGCCTGCGACCGGTCGATGATCAGGGCTGCAAAAACAATGCCTTCTATAGAAAGCGCATAATTCACAAGGCCTTCCGTGTCACCTGTTTTAGAGTTATATGCCTTCAATTCGGCGGCGGTGATAGCAAAATAAGCCGTTTTATATTCCGGCAGTACCACCAGCTTTTCTTTCAGGGCATAACCTAAAAAGCGCAGGCGCAGTTCCGTGGAGCTGTCATAAATAAGGCGGTGCACATCGGAGGTTTTCACACCGATGTGCAGCAAATCCGCGATAATCAGGTGCACGTTCTGGGAGGTGCTCGGGTGCCGGAAAGAACCCGTATCCGTCATGATGCCGGCATAAAGGCACTCGCCGATACCAGTGTCGATGAGGGCAGTATCGCCCATCGCCTTGATCAGGTCATACACGATCTCGGCGGTGGCTGCTGCTGCGGTATTGGCGTAGTCCAGGTCAGCGAAGTCTTCCGGCTGCAGGTGATGGTCTACCAGCACTTTGGTGCCGCTGGCCTGGCGGATGTATTCGCCCATCTCGTTGATGCGGGAGAGGGTGTTAAAGTCGAGGCAGAAAATTACCTGCGACTCGGTGATGATGCGCTGCACCAGGGCGTCATTCTTCTCCGAATAAACAATCACGTCGCTGTTGCCCTCCATCCAGTTCAGGAAGTCCGGGTAGTCGGAAGGCGTGACAACCGTAACGCGGTGACCTTTCTTTTTGAGGTAGCCTGCCAGGCCCAGCGAAGAGCCCAGGGCGTCTGCGTCCGGTTTGTGGTGTGTGGTGATCATCACCTCTTTAGGCTCCTGCAGAAGCTCCTTCAGAGCATTGATATTGTGCATACTATGGCTTTAAATCCTCTGATTTTTAAGGATATAAGGCGCAAATTTCAGCATAAAATACTTCTTAAGCAATAAAATAGCGTTTTAGCGACTGACCGTGCCGCCGCCAAACCCGCTGGTTACAGGCGGTCCTGTGAAAGTATAATGAAAAAGTATGCTGAATTTGCCTGAAATGCCCTACTTTTGCAGTCCCAAAGTAGACGTATAACCTATAAAGATTAAAAACAGATGGCCGGAAACATCACATTCACCATGATTAAGCCTGATGCTGTGGCTGATAACCACATTGGCGGCATTACCCAAATGATTGAGCAAGGCGGGTTCCGTGTTGTGGCGATGAAGAAAACAAAGCTGACAGCCGAGCGCGCTGGTAAGTTCTATGAAGTGCATAAAGAGCGCCCGTTCTACGGCGACCTTGTTAACTATATGTCTTCCGGCCCTATCGTGGCAATGATCCTGGAGAAAGACAACGCAGTGGAAGGATTCCGTAAACTGATAGGCGCTACCAACCCGGCGCAGGCAGAAGAAGGCACCATCCGTAAAAAGTTCGCGAAGTCTATCGAGGCAAACGCCGTACACGGCTCTGACTCTGACGAAAACGCAAAAATCGAAGGCGACTTCTTCTTCTCTGCCGACGAGCGCTTCTAAGCATAAAGCATTACTTATTGCTGTAAAGCCGCCTGACTTTTAGAGTTGGGCGGCTTTTGTTTTTATGCTATATTAGAATCGAAAAGCGCTATATATCTAACTTTATATGAAACAGACTTTACTATTGCCCTTGCTGCTTTTGTCAGCATTCCTACCCATGTATGACCAGCAGCAGGTAGCCATCTACTACAACCAGAACTGGGAGGTAACAAAAAAGGAGAGCGCCGCCTACACCCGCCTGGCTATTATACCCGATTCCCTTATCTCATCAGGCCAACTGTTTACCATGCCCTTTGATAAGGCAGTGGCAGACTATTATAGCTCCGGTCAGATTCTGGCCAGAGGCAGCTATATGAATGGGCAGAAGCAGGGAGACTGGCTGTTTTCTACCCCAACGGGCAACTGCAGCGGCAGGGCACCTATCAAAATAA
>Ga0210040_10008660_pt1 | contig 11997 bp, 10 predicted proteins | sample CryGeyCG12114_NA_FD_185462 | JGI IMG/M metagenome (GOLD analysis project Ga0210040, IMG submission 185462) | Groundwater microbial communities from aquifer - Crystal Geyser CG19_WC_8/21/14_NA (SPAdes) (version 2) | ecosystem: Environmental > Aquatic > Deep subsurface > Groundwater | place: USA... | reverse complement strand
CACGGTGGAGGACGACGACAGCACCACGGCCGACTCCTCGGCGCTGACGCTGGGCGGCATGGAGGTCGCCGGCGCGCACGCGGACTCCACCGGTCAGCAGCAGGACAGCTTCGAGGGCGCGAACCAGGTCACCGACCCTGCGTGCGAGGCCAGCGCCGGCGAGGCGTGCTTCGGCGTCCTGTTCGCCGACGCCAGTGCCACCGACGACGGCACCACCTCCGACTCGTCCTCCGACAGCGGCGTCGTGTCCGGCTGCGTGGGCGGCACCGAGGAAGACGGTGACTGCGAGGCCCCGGTCGACACCACCGTGCTGGGCAGCGGCACCGAGACCACGCGCAACCAGCGCACCGGCCGCACCCGCGCGGCGACCGACTCCGAGGTGGCCAACCTCTGCCTGACTGCTCCAGCGAGCCTGCCGGACCTGCCTGACCTGCCCGCGCTGCCGAGCCTCCCGATCGTGCCGGACCTGACCATCCCCGGCACCGACGCGACCGGCTGTGCGGTCGGGGTGGCCGCGCTCAGCTCAAGCGGGCAGGCCGACTCCGGCGGCGCCTCGCCCAGCGCCAGCAAGCAGACGCAGCTCGCCGGGCTCACGCTCGCCGGCACGACGTACGACGAGGACACGCTCGGCCTCGGGAGCAGCGAGAACTGCGCCAGCACCCTGGCCTGCGTGGCCACCGACACCGGCGAGACCATCGTCGGCCCGGGCTCACTGGCGGGCACGGTGGCGGACGCGCTCTCCCTGCAGCTGCTCCCCGATCTGATCCCGGGGCTGACCGACCTCGTCGAGGTCAGCGCCGGGCACACCGAGACGCTGGTCCACAACGACGGCGGGGAGGCCGCCAGCACGCCGGCCGCCCCTCGTCCCGCGACGGCGAAGGGCGTGGACGCGACGACGCCGTCGAGTTCGTCGGCCGACGTGGCGGGTGTCGAGACGGGGCTGCTGCCGAACACCGGAGGCGTGCCGTCCAGCCTGCTGGCCGTCGGACTGCTGGCGCTCGGCGCTGGCTCGCTGCTGATGGCGGAGAGCCGGCGTCGTCGGCTCTCGGTCACGCTCGCCTGACCGACTGATGCTGGGCCCGACCCAGCGCTAGAGTCACCACACCCGGGTCGCCCCGCCGTCCTTCCGGCGGGCAGTGGCCCGGGTGTGCTGTGGCCCGACACCCGCGACCAGGAGGGGACGGATGGCCGACAAGCCCGAGCGGTCCAGCGGGTCCGGCGACCGCCGGGTCGAGTGGCTCGGTGCCATCGGGGTCATCGCGCTCCTGCTCGGCGGCTACTTCGCCTTCGTGGCGCTGCGCGGAGACGGGGACACCCGCGACGAGGCCCCGCCCATGACGACGACCGCGTTCGTCTCGAAGTCCGGTGGCTTCTCGGTACGGGTGCCCTCGGGCATGACGGGCAGGCGCACCGGCTCCACCGCGAGGTTCTCCACCGACGACAAGCAGCTCGTCGTCACGGTCGGGCGCAGCACCCGGGGGACCGTGAAGGCGACCTCGGCGACGCTAGTCAAGCAGCTGCGCGCGGCGTACCCGGCGGTGAGCGTGCTCGGCCGTCGCACGGCCAAGGTCGACGGGCGCGCCGCGCTGCAGACCTACGGACGGGCTGCGACGTCGAAGGGCACCAAGCTGCGGTTCGTGGTGCTCGTGGTCAAGGCGTCCCCGCGCAACTACGTGCTGACGACGTTCGCAGCGGCCGGCGCCGACCCCGACCGGGTGCTGCCCGTCGTGGACCGGCTGGCCAACAGCTTCCACGTCCGCCAGGCCAGCTAGTCAGGGCCGGCTGGTCAGGGGCCGGCTGGTCACCAGGGCCGGGGGTCACCTCAGGTCGAGCTCGCGCACCACCGAGTCGACGACGGCGACCAGGTCCCCGCCGGTGCGCTCGGCCACCGCCCGTTGCCGCTGGTACGACGCTCCCTCCCGGCTGATCTCCTCGACCGACCGCAGCTCCGCTTCGCAGTCCAGGCGCCGCGCGACCGGCTCGAGCTGGGTGAGCAGGTCGGCGAGGTCGTCGGTGACCAGGGCCTCGCGACCGGCGGTGTCCAGGATGATCTCGGCGTCGAGGCCGTAGCGCGCGGCGCGCCACTTGTTCTCCTGGACGTACCAGACCGGCATCGTCGGCAGCGTCTCGCCCGCCGTCAGCCGGTCCTCGAGGTCCACCACGAGGCAGTGGGTCAGGGCGGTGAGAGCCGCCAGCTCGCGGAGGTTGGACATCCCGTCGCAGACCCGGACCTCCACGGTGCCCAGCCGAGGGGAGGGCCGGATGTCCCAGCGGATGTCGGACAGGTGGTCGATGACGCCGGTGCGGAGATGGTCCTCGACGAACGCCTCGTACTCCTCCCACGCCTGGAACTGGAAGGGCAGCCCCGCCGTGGGCAGCTGCTGGAACATCATCGCCCGGTTGCTGGCGTAGCCGGTGTCAGTGCCCGACCACATCGGCGAGGACGCCGAGAGCGCCTGCAGGTGCGGGTAGTGCTGCAGCAGCGAGGACACGATCGGCATCAGCTGGCCGCGCTCGGCGACCCCGACGTGGACGTGCACGCCCCAGATGAGCATCTGCCGGCCCCACCACTGGGTGCGGGCGATCAGCTCCTCGTAGCGGTGTCCCGGGGTGAGCAGCTGCCGCGACCACTGCGCGAACGGGTGCGTGCCCGCGCCGTACAGGTCGGTGCCGAGCGCCTCGGCGACCGGCTGGACCAGCCGCAGCGTGCCCGCCAGGTCGGCGACCGCCTCGGCGGCCGAGTCGCAGACGCCGGTGACCACCTCGACGGTGTTGCGCAGCAGCTCCTGATGCACCTGCGGCTGCTCGCCGTGCGCCTCGTGCAACGCGGCGAACAGCTCCTCGGCGCTGTTGGACAGGTCGCGGGTGGTGCGGTCGACCAGCGCCAGCTCCCACTCGACGCCCAGCGTCGGTCGCGCCGAGGGGGAGAAGTCGATGCTCACGCCGACATCCTCCCAGCCGCCCGGGCCGGCCTGCGGCGCCGCCCGAGGTGCTCGGGGTGCCGTCCCGCACCTGCCCACACCTGTCCGCGCTGGTCGGGGCGTGTGGGGCCGACGGGCATGCTGGGCGCATGCGCATCCTGGTCGCCGGCGCCACCGGCTACATCGGCTCCCGGCTGGTCCCCGAGCTGGTCCGCCGCGGGCACTGCGTCGTCGCCGCGTCCTCCCACCGCCCCGACCCGGAGCGGTTCGGCTGGGGCGAGGGCGTCGAGGCGGTGCAGATGGACGCGCTCGTGCGCAGCCACGCGCTGGCCGCGACCGAGGGCGTCGACGCGCTCTGCTACCTGGTGCACGGGCTGGACGACGCGGGGTTCACCGAGCGCGACCGCGAGGCGGCGCACGTGGTCCGGGACGCGGCGGTGGAGCAGGGCGTCGGACGGGTGGTGTACCTGTCGGGCCTGGTCCCCGACGTGCCGCGCGAGGAGCTCTCCCCGCACCTCGCCTCCCGGCTCGAGGTGGAGGAGATCCTGCTCGACAGCCCCGTCGCGACCCTCTCGCTGCGTGCCGGGATGGTGATTGGCGCCGGCTCGACGTCGTTCGAGATCCTGCGCCAGTCGGCCTCGCTGCTGCTGGTGCAGCCGGTGCCGCTGTGGATGCACGCGCGGGTGCAGCCGATCGGCGTCGCCGACGTGGTGCGGGTGCTGGCCGACGCCCTCGAGGAGTCCAGCACCGGCGCCGTCGACGTCGGCGGTCCCGACGTGGTGACCTACCCCGAGCTGATGCGGTTGTACGCCGAGCTCGCGCAGCTCCAGCGGGTGCAGATCCCGGCACTGCTCGCGCCCGTGGGGGCGGTCGCCCTGACTGCCGGGCTGGTGTCGGCGGCGCCGTACCGGACGGCGGCGGCGCTGGTGCAGAGCCTGCGCCACGACATGGTGTGCCGGCCCGGGCAGCCGGACCCCGACGTCGTCGACCTCACCGACGCCCTGCCGTTGCGCGAGGCGATGGCCGAGGCGGTGCTGGCCGACGGCCGCGCCCGCATCTCCGGTCGAGCGCCCAGTGACGCCGCCTGGGTCCGCCCGAGCTGGGCCGAGCGCGCCGTCACCGCGACCGGCCTGCCCGGCAGCACCGTGCTCGGCACCGCCCTGCACGTCGCCGAGCACCGCGCCCGGGGCCTGCTCGCCGCTCTGCCCCGTCCTCGCTCGTGACGCGGGCTGACGGCGTCTCGGATTCACGGGGAGAAAAAGGGCCGACCCGCACCATGACGGGGGATGCACGGTGAGGGCCGGCTTGATTCGAGCGTACAGGTCACCAGTCCGGCCTGGAAGGCGCCGAACCGCCGGTGGTGGACGGTCGTAGACCCCGCACGAGCAGGTCGAGGAGTCGGACGATCTGCTCGTCGTCCGCGCTGCTGGCGGTGGAGAGGAAGATCCCGATCATTCCCGCGGTCACGTCGTCTGCTGGCACGTCGGAGCGGAGCACGCCCCGCTCGGCCCCTGCAGCCAGGATGGTGCCCATCGCCGCGTTGACACGGTTGCGGGTGTTGATCGAGGGCGCGGCGGCCCGATCTCCGGCCGCCTGGAGCGACTGCGCCATGCCCCGCTTCGTGGCGATGAATCCCGCGTAGTTCCGCATGAACTCACGCAGCGCGACGTCCGGCTCATGGTTGGCCAGGAGCGGTTCGACCGTCGCGAGGACGGCGTCGAGCTCGTTGCTGTAGACGGCCACGATGAGGTCCTGCCGAGTCGGGAAGTGCCGGTACAGCGTGCCGATGCCGACACCGGCCGCACGAGCGATCCCTTCGAGGGAGGGCTCCGGCCCGGCGTCTGCGAACGCGTCCCGCGCCGCGGCGAGGATCGTCGCTCGGTTGCGTGCGGCATCGGCGCGCGGACGGCGTGGAGCGCCTGCGGACGACGGGGACGGTGGCGCGCTGTCGGGCGGCTCGAGCGACAAGCGGAGGCTCCTCCGATTCAGGTGTACCGTGGCGAGAGCGGAGGATCCTCCGCTTCCATCTCCAGCATAGGAGGAACCATGACGGTGAGCACGATCCGACCCGGTGGCGAGTGGGGGCTCGGCGGGCGCCGCGTCGCCCGTATCGGCTACGGGGCCATGGCCCTGGAACGGTTCGCGGACGACCGCGACGCGGCCGTCGCCCTGCTGCACCGGGCTGCCGAGCTCGGCGTCGACCACGTCGACACCGCAGACTTCTACGGCGACAGCCTGGCCAACGACATCATCCGCCGCGCGTTCGGGGACGCAGAGGCCATCGCGGTGGTCAGCAAGGTCGGAGCCAGGCGCGTGAACGGTCCCGTGCCGCTCGCCCTCGCGCAGCAGCCCCAGGAGCTGCGCGGCCAGGTGGAGGCGAACCTCCGCTCGCTCGGGCGAGAGCGCCTCGACGTCGTCAATCTCCGCCGGCCGGAGATCGGCCCCGGTCTCACGGTCCCGGACGACGAGCTCGTCGATCTGGACGAGCAGCTCGCGGAGATGGTGGCGATGCGCGACGAAGGACTCATCGGTGGCATCGGCTTGAGCGCCGTGCGCCTCCCCACGCTCCGCCGCGCGCTGCCGGCCGGCATCGTCTGCGTGCAGAACGCCTACTCACTGCTGGCGCGGGACTTCGAGGACATGCTCGACCTCTGCGTCGCCGAGGGCGTCGCGTGGGTACCGTTCTTCCCGCTCGGCAGCGCCTTCCCGCAGATGCCCAAGGTGGCCGACCAGCCCGTCGTGCAGCGGATCGCCACCGAGGTCGGTGCCACTCCCGCGCAGGTGGGGCTGGCGTGGCTGCTGGCGCACGCCCCGAACACGCTGCTCATTGCGGGCACGGCGAGTATCAGCCATCTCGAGGAGAACGTCGCGGTGGGCGAGCTCCGTTTGACCTCCGAGCAGATCGCTGAGCTTGACGCGGTCGGGGCGGACGCGTAAGCCTCCATCCGGACGGCCGTCCGCAGCCCACAGCAGTGGCCGCGCGGGGTCCCAGTGGCCCCGGCCGACCGCCGCTGGCCCTCGGGGCCCTGGGCCACATCCCTGAAGGCGAGCTCGGCAGCTCCATGGGTGGGTGCTCGACGCGATCCAGCGGCAGCGTCGCGCCGGCGAATAGAGCCGACACGTCAACAGGTCGTGCGAGGCAAGGCCTGCATCACAGAACGTCGCTGCGGCGACGGTCCGATCACGCCCCTGAGAGATTCCATGCGGTATCGCCGGTCTGCGCAGCCTGTCAGCCGGCAAGCGCCGCCGAGAGCCTCGGAGTCGGGCACCAAGACCATCGGGCTTGGGAATACCGGTCCCGGCTGCTCGACGACGACACACTGTTGCCGTTCCAGGCCCTGATGCTCGCCTCGATCGCGACCAACCAAGCAGTCAACGCGCGAGAGCGCGAGGTTAGAGGAGTGGAGCCAGCCATGCGTCGACGAGGGTGGCGACCTGGTCGTCATCGAGGTCCGTGAACGGCGAGAGCTCCAGGAAGTGCCGCGCGATGGTGATGCCGAGAATGCTCGACACCACGACGGCGGATCGAAGCTCGGCGTCGTCGCCCGTCATGGTCTCGGCGAGGTTCGCCGCCCGCTCCTGTAGATACTCGCGCATGACCGCGGCAGCCTCGGGTGAGGTGAGCATCGAGCGCATGAGAGCACGTGTTGCCGGCGGTATCTCGTGGAGCCTGACGCCAAGGACCTCGGCCAGATGCGCGGGAACGCTTCCTGCGGTCAGTCCCGTTGCCGGGCGCACCGCCAACGAGAAGAGAGCCTGCTTCGACCCGTAGTGCTGCATGACGAGGGAGGGATCAACTCCCGCGCGACGAGCGATGCCGCGGATCGTCGCGCCGTCCTCGCCGTGCTCAGCGAACTCGACCTGCGCCGCCTCCAGGATCCGCGCCGCCGTCGCCGCTCGCCGTTCTGCTCGAGTCTGACCGGTCTGCATTCGTCCACTCTACGCGCGTTGAGTCAAGTGCTAGAGTCGCTCAACGCTCGATGAGCGACAGACTCGAAGGTCGCAGGGAAGGACCTGGATCATGGACGAAGCAGCACACGCGAGAACCCCGAACCGAAGGGTGCTCCTCATCGGAGCATCTCGCGGACTGGGAGAGGCGATCGTCGAGACGTACGTCGATCGCGGCGCCCATGTCGTCGCAACGGCGCGCAGCGATGGGCCGTCACCACTGCGCGACTTCGGGCGTGCGAACGGCGCCACGGTGGAGATCGAGCGGGTCGACATCACCGTGCGGCATCAGATCACCGCACTGCGAGAGCGCCTGGAAGGTCGAGCCTTCGATCTGCTGTTCGTCGTGGCGGGCATCTCGCTGGCCGCGCAGGACGAGATCGGCGCAGACATCGACACGCATGACTTCGAACGGATGATGGACACCAATGTCCTCGGCGTCATGCGCACGGTCGAGGCGTTGCAGGACCTCGTAGAGCCGGCAGGCACCATCGCCGTCATGTCCTCGGGGCAGGGCAGCGTCTCCGGCAACACGACCGGCGGGTTCGAGGTGTACCGGGCGACGAAGTCCGCGCTCAACCAGATGTTCCGCAGCTACGCCGCCCGGCATGTCGGCGAGCAGCGCGCGCTGCTCCTCATGGCCCCAGGGTGGGTGAAGACCGAGCTTGGCGGCCCGGACGCCATGCTCGAGATCAGCGACAGCATCCCCCCGCTCGTCGAGACGATCGACGCGCAGCGCGGCGTACCGGGACTGCAGTACCTCGACCGAGGTGGGAAGACCGTGGCCTGGTGATGACCTCTGCCCTTCTCGCGATTGTGGCAACCGCTGACATCCTCGCTCCCTCGGGACGCCACATGGTCCGAGAGCGGCGACCAGCGGGCGGGGCGCGACTGCCGAGCGGGAGGGACGGAGCCCCTGCGGAGCCTCGGGGCTGCATCGACCAGCAGCCGATAGGCACCGCTACCTGCGGAAACGTGGGCCCCGTGGGGATCGAACCCACAACCCGCGGATTAAAAGTCCGCTGCTCTGCCAGTTGAGCTAGGGGCCCGGAGGCGTCTGGGGGCGAGAGCAGACCGCCCCTCTGGCCCGGGCGTCATCATCGCAGACGTGCTCGGTGCGCCACACTGGCGCCGTGCTCGCCGTCAGCTACTCCTCGCCGCGGTCGACGCCGGTCCTGGTTGAGCACCCCGAGCCCGACTGCCCCACCGACGGGGTCGTCGTCCGGGTCGGTGCCACCGGGGTGTGCCGGTCGGACTGGCACGCCTGGATGGGCCACGACCCGGTGCCGCTGCCGCACGTGCCGGGCCACGAGCTCGCCGGCACCGTGCACGCCGTCGGCGAGGCGGTGACCCGCTGGGCGCCGGGCGACCGGGTCACCGTGCCGTTCGTCTGCGGCTGCGGGCACTGCCCGAGCTGCTTGGCGGGCGACACCCACGTCTGCCCGCGGCAGACCCAGCCCGGCTTCACCGGTCCCGGCTCCTTCGCCGAGCTGGTGGCCGTGCACGCCGCTGACACCAACCTGGTGCGCCTGCCAGACGGTCTCGACGACGTCACTGCTGCCTCCCTCGGCTGTCGGCTGGCCACGGCGTACCGCGCGGTCGTGACCCACGGCCGCCTGGAGGCGGGCCAGTGGCTGGCGGTCCACGGCTGCGGTGGGGTCGGCCTCTCGGCGGTGCTGGTGGGGGTGGCCCTGGGTGCCCGGGTCGTGGCGGTCGACGTCTCCGACGCTGCGGTCGCACGCGCGGTCGAGCTGGGCGCCACCGCCGCGCTGGACCCCGGCGAGGTCCACGAGGTGACCGGCGGGGGAGCGCACGTCTCGGTCGACGCCGTCGGCAGCCCGGACACCGCGGTCGCCTCGGTGCGCAGCCTGCGCCGCCGCGGCCGGCACGTCCAGGTCGGCCTGCTGCTGGGCGACCAGTCCACGCCACCCCTGCCCATGGACCTGGTCGTGGCCCAGGAGCTGTCGGTGCACGGGTCGCACGGCATGCCCGCGCACCAGTACGCCGAGCTGCTGGCGCTGGTCGCCGACGGCAGGATCGACCCGTCGCTGCTGGTCAGCCGGGTCATCGGACTCGCCGAGGCACCCGCCGCGCTGGTTGCGATGAGCGAGCCGGCCACGACGGCCGGCATGACCGTCGTCCGCATCGACTGAGTCCGGCGTCCTCGGCGTCCCGCGGGCGGCGGCGGGGTCGGCTGCGGTCAGTCGACGATGACGTCGTCGCCGCGGCGCACGGCGGTGCGGACCCGGAGCTTCAGCTTGCGGCCGTAGGCGAGCACCAGCTGGGTGTAGCCGGGGGTCTTGCCGTGGTAGCCGAGGAAGCCGTGCGGGCCGGACACCATCTCGCCGGTCGTGACGTCGTAGCGGCTCTGGTGCCACGGGCAGACCAGGCAGCCGTCGGCGTCGATGCTGCCCCTGGACATGTCGGCGAGCTGGTGGCGGCAGCGCGGCGAGACCGCGAAGAGCTCGCCGTCTCGGTTGCCGACGGCCCACTTCCCGGCACGGCGTACGGCGCCCGGGGGCAGGTCACGGGCGGGGACGGCGTTGGTCATGAGTCCTCCAGGAGAGTCGGTCCCACCCACTACCCGGGAACGGCCCGGCCCAGTCAGGACGAGGAGGCGGACGGAGGGTCCGCCCGGCGCACCTGGTCGCGGCCGCCGCGCTTGGCGGCGTACAGCGCCTCGTCGGCCCGGGTCACCAGGTCCTCGGGGCCGCCGGCGTCGGCCAGCGCACAGACGCCGATCGAGACCGTGAGGAACCCGACGTCGCCGAACGGCCGGCGGGACACGTCGGCCCGCAGCCGCTCGGCGGCCTCGACGGCCTGCTCACCGGTGGTGCCGGGCATGATCCAGCCGAACTCCTCGCCACCGACCCGGGCCACCAGGTCGTGGTCGCGGGAGATGGTGCTGACCCGCGCGGCCAGGTCGGCCAGGACCGTGTCGCCCACCGGGTGCCCGTGCGCGTCGTTGACCGACTTGAAGTGGTCGACGTCCATGATCGCGACCGCCAACGGCCGCGTGTCGTGCCCGCTGATCTCCACCTCGCGCGCCAGGCGCTCGTCGAAGGCGCGGCGGTTCGGCAGCCCGGTGAGGGCGTCGGTGTGGGCCTCGCGCTCGAGCGCGTCCAGGGATCGCGAGCTGGCGACCGACAGCTCGACGAGCTCCGCGAACGTGCCGAGCCGGTCGACGAGGCGACGGTCGATCCCGTCCTCGTGCCGGGAGGCGACACAGACCGCCCCCCACAGCTCGGAGCCGCTGCGCACCGGGACGGCGGCACCGGAGCGGTGGCCGTGGTGCAGCAGCCGGCCGGCGACGCCGTCGGCCTGCGCGTCGTAGTGCACCGTCGCGACCCGCCCGGTGGCCAGCACCCGGCCGGCCGCGGTCTGCTCGTCGATGTCGAAGGTGCGCTGGGGGAAGGTCTGGGAGTCCGACTTGGGGGTCATCGCCACCACCGTCGCGGTGTGCGGCCCGGTGAACCGGACGACGACGGCCGTGGGCACGTCGAAGATGTCGGCGAGCGAGGTGGTGACGTCCTCGGCGACCACCGCGGTGGAGGCGTTGCGGGCGACGTCGCGGGCGGTGGCCGCCAGCGCCCGCCACGCCTTCTCCTGCATGCGGTCCTCGGTGACGTCCAGCGCCGTGACCATGCCGGCGATCACCTCGTCGTCGTCGTCGAGGACCGGGCCCGCGGTGAGCCTGAAGACCCGGGACCCGACCTGGCGCTCCCAGCTGGTCGTCCCGCCGGCCAGGGCCGTGCGGTAGTGCGGCTCGACCTCGGCCACCAGGTGCGGCGGGACCGCCTCGTGCAGGGTGCGGCCCTCGAGCGCCCGCCGGCTGACTCCGAAGGCGCTGAGCTCCACGCCGTCGGCGAGGGAGTAGCGCAGCGACTCGTCGAAGACCAGCACGAACCCGCTGGGCAGGCTGCGCGCGAGGGCACGGTGCTGGTCGACGGTGCGTCGGGCCGCGCGGGAGGCGACCACCCGGGCGGTGATGTCGGTGACCAGCACGAAGAACCCCTGCACCTCGCCGCCGCGCGCGTCGGGGATGTACGACGTCTGGGTCCACCTCTGACGCCCGGAGGCGTCGGTGATCGCCCGGTCGAAGACCTGCTCCTCCCCGGCCAGCGCCCGCTCCATCCGGGAGCGGTTGCGCTCGAAGAGCTCCTGGCCGACCACCTCCCTGGCGTGCCTGCCCCGGACCTCCGCCGGAGTCTTGCCGAACCACTCGAGGTAGGCGTCGTTGGCCAGCACGTTGCGGCACTCGCGGTCCCAGTAGCCGACCAGCCCGGGGATGCCGTTGAAGACCGCCAGCACGGTCTCGGGCAGCACGTCGAGGCCGCTCCCCAGGGCGCGCTGGCCCGGTATCGCCGCCTCCGTCATGCACTCCAGTATGGAGGCCGCCTGTCTGGTTCCGCTCAAGTGCAGCGCTGGCGCCGCCGACTCAACAGTGGCATCTGCCTGTTCGCACACGACGCGCCTGCACCCGGGAGCCCGACCATGTCCACCGATCTCGTCGCCCGCGTCGTCGCGGGCACGACGTACCGCGCGGGCTCCTACCCGAAGACGACCGTGCCGACCGGCTTCGAGCGGCACGTGATGGACCGGATGGGCTGCGGCTGGTCACGGACCACGTGGAAGCAGATGAAGGCGGCCGGCGGCGCGAAGGCCTGGTTCGGGGCCCAGCTCGACCCGGCGTCGGTGCCGGAGGCCTCGATCGTGACTGCGCTGGCGAGCTGGTTCCCCGGCCTGACCGACGACCCGGCCACCCGCTGGGCGAAGAACCAGGACGGTCGGTACGCCGCCTGGGAGTACGCCCGCGACCTCGGCAACTGGACCGCGCTGCGCCGGATGTACTCCCACCGTCAGGTCCACGAGACGATGGTCGACTTCTGGAACAACCACCTGCACGTCCCGCTGAACGCCAACCACTCCTGGGCGCTGCGCTGGGACTACGACCAGACCATCCGCACCCACGCGCTCGGCCGCTTCGAGGACCTGCTGCTGGCCTGCTCGCTGCACCCGGCGATGCTCATCTACCTCGGCAACGCCGCCTCGGTGCGCGGCAACCCCAACGAGAACCAGGGCCGGGAGCTGCTCGAGCTGCACACCCTCGGACGCACGTCCGGCTACA
>Ga0210040_10008659_pt1 | contig 11999 bp, 6 predicted proteins | sample CryGeyCG12114_NA_FD_185462 | JGI IMG/M metagenome (GOLD analysis project Ga0210040, IMG submission 185462) | Groundwater microbial communities from aquifer - Crystal Geyser CG19_WC_8/21/14_NA (SPAdes) (version 2) | ecosystem: Environmental > Aquatic > Deep subsurface > Groundwater | place: USA... | reverse complement strand
TATTCCAGTAAACTGATCAGATGACCAAAAAATTACCCTAACATTTCAAATTGAAACATTTAATTACAAAATTAAACCATTTTGTTCACGGTTGGGGTTATTCTAAAACCTGTCTGAAAACTGCGCATACAACTTTTACCCCGTTCCAAACAGAGTGTGTTGTGCGCTCCCGTTTCTAGTAATTCTAAGACTCCGCCTTTGGCTTCATAATAAAATTGAACTAAAGCGTCAAAAATAGATATCTTCCATAACAAACCTGTTACGAATGCTCCAAACGAATAGTTTTTGTCAAAAAATTAATGTACAATATGAAATGCATGGTTTCTCATAATACCTTCACGGTATAGTTAAAAGTTGATTTGTTGATGTCCTTGTACGCATGTATGAGTAGTAGAGTGAAGTAAATGGAACGAAACAGAGCGTGAAATATTTCAGCATAGATTTTTTACTGGTAACATGTTTTATTCACTTGTAAATAATATTCCTCTTTCATTAACTTGAATGCGAGTGTGATTGAAATAATGGCGCAGATTCATTAAAAGACTCATAAACAATATCCTGCAATTCCTGTTGATTGAAGAAACGTATTCATACAGGCCAAAGGATATCCTGTTTGGTAGTATTTTAACAAGCTTATTATTCTTAAATTATAAAATATGTAATGATGCTATTGATTCCAACATGTAGAATATCGTAAATGTTAATTATTTTTCTATTGTAGATTTACGTTTTGCATACAGATGAATTAGTGTGTTATAGCGAGGTAAATTATTCAATCTGTTGATAAAGTACACAGTTATTTTGTAGTTATTAAAATAAGTAACGTATAGGTAAAATTATCACCCATTGGTTTTAGTTTTGGTTGGTTAGCAGACTATGATATGCGGAAATCAAAAGTAATAATAAAATTAGTTACGTTAGTCATTAAATAGACAATTTGTAAAAATGTTACTGACACCCGTAGTCGATTAACAGATTGATTATAAGCTCTCGTTAAATTTATAGTTAGTTTAAATGATGTTCTTCTCCATTGGTAACTTTATCACGGTTGAACGCCATTTGCGACAATTCACTGCTTGAATTAATTTCAATAATAGCAAATGATGTTTTTAAAACTGTAGTTAGTAAATAGCATTTCAATGTTCCAAAAATACATAGCCTAAATGTCCAAACATGGATGCTGCGACGCAACACTATCTATGCAGCCCTTAAATCAGATCAACAGTTCCCTCAATCACAATATGATACAAATCCCATCCATCAATCTCATATAGCCCCGATAATCAGACCGGACTTGGACTAGGACTACTGCTGAAAGACACACTGCTGGGTAAAAATCTGGAGCTAGAAGAGCTGAGATTACTCGCCCTGGAAATGGAGCCCGAAAAACTAAACCCACGTTTCATATATGCCTCAGACTTGGACACGGACACAGCTTTGGCCAACGGGAATGGAATCTTGACCGGTTTGGCATTCAAACAACTCAAATATCGTTCCACTTCTTCAATTTTTTCTGTTTCCCCTGCCTTGGACTTTAAAAACTTGATAAGTCGTTCCCTCATCGTCGCATCCTTATTGACACTATGGAAAACAGATTTCTCCCATTTGGCAATCTCCTTCAACCCATAAGATCTACGCCACCTTTCCATTTGTTTGACCACACATTGAAACTTGGCAATCTCCTCAGGGCCAAGCAAACTCATCGTCGCACCTCTCGAGTTTCCGGTATGAAAAGCCGGACTTGTTTTCAAAGCCTGATCAACCCATTTACATGCGCCCGAGGTATCCCACTCCTTCAAACAATGTATTCCCAAAGCTATCATGGCTTCTGGCACTTTTCTAGTGGCTCCTAGTTTCCACAGCTGCAAAGCTTGTTTCTCATCCCTCATCACACCCCGACCGGTGGAATACAGCAAACCCAAATTGTGAGCAGCCGGACCATTTCCATGATCACTGGCTTCCCGGTACCATACTGAGGCTTGAAAACTACTTTTTTGCAAGCAACCAATCCCTTCTTCACTCAAAATGCCTAACACAAATTGGGAATCCGTGACACCGACATTGGTGACCGACAGAGAGCCATTGACTCCTTGACAGGAATTGTGGGGTTCCAATGCAGCCGCTTTTAGTAGAGAAATCGCTCCACTTATGTCTTGATTAGTCCCTCGACCTTCCAATTTTAATAACGCTAAGTTGTACATTGCTTCTGTGTTCTTATTCTTAACAGCTTTCTTGTAATAGGCGGCTGCTTTTCGGAAATCTTGGGAAACTTTCCGTCCATCCCGGTATTGATGCCCTTTTAACACCCATGAGAAGGTTTCATCCTCTGATGCCAATAAATAGTCCATTCGCATTTGGTTTTCTGGAGAATAGCATGTTCGCCCAGGAATGAAAAATTCCGGGGAGGAAATCTCAGATCCACTCTGTTCTAGGAAAACATCATCTTCAATTCTTTCAAATGTAGATGGTTTCCTCAGTTTCCCACGACATTGACGTTGTGCTTGCTGAATTTTTTTTACATTGGGTTCCAAATCCAAAGCCTGGTCGAAAAATTTTGTAGCCTTGGGTAACTTCCCTAGCTGCCAGTAAGCCATTCCAACTTTGTAGTATGCAACGCCCCACACAGGACGAATGTTGAGTGCACTTTTGGCATCTTTCAACGCCATGTAGAAGTTTTCGTTCCGTAGAGCAATATCAGCTACAGGGAAAGATTTTCCTTTTTGCAAGTAAATTTCCGACCTAGTTGCATACATTGCTCCCAATTCGCGACTAGGTAGTCCAGGCAAGGAAATTGCTTTCGTAATCATAGTTAGAGCTTGGTCAAATTCATTTTTCCTCATCGCGGATTTGGCCCGATCTTTTAAATCTTCAGCTTCGGGAATATTGTGTTCCATGATTGTGGCCGAGCCTCGACCAGAGTCACTGGATAGTAAATCAGATTCTGTTAACGTTGGGGACAGTCGGAGAACCTCAATTTCTTGTTCAGAATCCCCAAGTAGGACGAGTAGTTGTTCAATTTTATCCCAGTAGTGGAGGAAGGATTCATCTTTCATGGTTTTTGTTGGGCTGCTGTCGGCTTTTTCGCAAACTTTGATTAATTGGTCAATGTGTTGAGTTTCTTTAGTATTCCATTCGTTCTGTCTTTTAAAATTTGATTGGGTCAATATCTTGGCCAGCGTGTGGAAATCCCAGTGGCTCAGATCGCCATGTTGGAATGTTAGTTTTTGAAGTGTCCCAGCATTTTTATACACTAATGCGCCAATTCCAGTTATGTACAGTTTTCCATTGTCAGCAGAATCTTGCCATTCCGAAGTTTCAGATTGTTTCCATCTTTGTTTGAAGATTGTTCGGAGAATAGGACAGACTCTTCTGTGCATTAGGACTTGGAATCGGAGCCAATCGGGGTCGTTTGTGTTGTTCATTTTGAAGGAATCACTCACCCACTCACTGCACGCAAAAGTTGTATTTAGTGGTTCAAGTTAGTAATAAGTGCTGGAGAACTCGCTAACTAACTAACTATGAATCAAATGTGCACTCGGTTTTCTTGTTTATTTAGTTAATTGGCCTGCTTCTTGTAATAATCATGTGAATGAAGTAGATTGTATTGTGTAACTCATGATTTGCACTAACTCGCTGTTTTTTTTTGTAGTAAGACCACTCACTTGGGTATACTTTCCGCTCAGTCTCTGGACAAAAAAAAAATCTTAATCATACATGATGTTATACTTATGACCAGTAGACTGGAACTGGAGGAAATTATGGTTGTGGGGGAGATTAAATAGTGAATCAGCACTTTGCGGTGTACTAACTAATTAAGTTAGTTAGTTAGATTGATTCTACAGGTGAACTAATCAACAACTATATTTTATATATGGTATGGTTCGGTCGGCGGAACGTAGTCAACTGCAATAGAATGGGAGTGAAGTGAACAGTTTTCATTCCAAAGCATGCACGACTGGTTAAAACTTAACATATGTGCTAAACACAACCTGTCAGCATTTTTTGCGCACCATGCATGTACAAGATTGAAATTGTTGAGAAAAAAAACTTGAAGAAAGTAAACAATAGTTCACGAACGAGCCATTCTTCTCTGCCCCCTGTTACAATGATATATGTAAACCCAATGTAAATGGAAAATGAGATGTTAAAGATTATTATGACTATGCATTGCATGGCTATTGTGTGATGATATATTCACTTTGGACTCTACATGGGTGATAGTTGATAGTCATAGTAGTTCAGTTAGTGACCATTAATCTTGGGTTAAAAAAATTGCTCTGTAGTAAGAACAAAGAAATACGGCTTGGGAATTCTTATTGCAGTCACAGTAGCATTACTTACTGGACCTGGACCTAACCATAAAAGAGTTATGATGGGCACGACTTCGTTAACAACCTACTAACTACTAGAATAGTAATTATTATTATTATTATGAATTTGGTCGGCTGTGTAAAACAAAGTTAAGACTTTTAAAGCTTACACTTCATAAACATAATGAAGTGGAAACAATTCATGATTAATATGATAATGAGGAAAGTGCAGCTATTATTATTGCTGTCTAGGATCATAATCTACCCACTCGATATTTTTTGTGTTATGTATTCTATGCAGATTAACTATTTACGGACGGAAAAGTCGCCCCAATATAATAACAAAGTCGTTTGGAACGAATTTTAATTTGAAAACAGCATGATTTCATTGCGTGCAATTAAAATGAACTTGTGTAACAAAAAAGATTTCATCTTGTATGAGCCTGCAACGCAAAAGTTGTTTGTCAATAGTAAGTTAGTATATTCAGTTTCAGACAAAGAGAACACATTCGACATTCCTAGCCAATTATTCGTTTGAATGACATTTTTTACTCAATTGATTGAACACGATAACTTACAATAGGCAAATGCTTGTGGATGTTTATTTTTTTTCACTCGGTGGTCTGATGAGGTGAATCCCGCGATTGTTGTGCAATGCAGCTACATTTGTCAATGTGACACGAACAAACGTCAAAATTAATTAGCACTAGAGTCAAGTGATGGTGACCAACTAACTAACTATTGAATTATATAATTGACTGCCGAACTCAGCTATTCACTGTGTAACTTTCTATACTAACTATCTTGCACGATTGAATTTAACTTTATGTAGTAACCAACTGTAACTACTGAATTTGACAATGCTTTGTATTCACAAGTTACTTATTTTCTTTGTTACAAAAGTGGAGTGTAGTGGACCATTTTATAGTGCAAAATGCATTTGATATGTAGCACGCAAGCTACACTATAAATTTATCCACATTTTGCTTTTGGTATAAAAAACACATGTTTTATGGCCATGGACGGCAAAGCTTATCGTTTTACAACCTTTGCAAACTATGAAAGATTATTAACATAGCAAGCTTTTCTGAGTGTTGTATAAAGTGCGTGTGAACATGGATGAAGTGGATTTCATATTGAGGAGATAACGGCTTGAAATCAAATCCCTGGGATAATGAATTTGTGAATGAAAGATAAGATATTATGCTGATGTGACAGTTGACTTTGTCAATGCTAATGTTGTTCAGAAAAAAATAGTTGGGAAGCTGTTGTGCAATTTTCAATTCATTATTATGGTTTGAACTTAATGAGTATTGGTTTTGTTTCACTCACTATTGGCTTCCTTTTGGCGATTTTGTATGATTTATTTGTATACACAAAATCAGTATTATCATGAGTAAAAAGAACTTGTTTGTCACTCACACAATTAAAAATTCGTTACACACACACACAAGTGGAAAGCACAAACAATTTTGATTTGAATTTTCCTTGCACTCTTTTTTTAGGGGTTTTATTCCTTTCAAAAATGTAATACTTAGTTAATTTAATCAGCGCAAGGTGCTAATGTTGTTAAAAACTGTGTTGCACTCATACACATATTAAATCATATACACGTATGATGGCTATATGTGTATTCGTATTCTAATTAGTTCCAGAAATTATGCACAACCAAACCCTGCAGTGTTATGATTCTGTGAGTCTTGAATTTCTTATGCCCTTCGCTTATCTTTTAGAGCCATGTTCCATTATATTATTTTTGCATTGTGACTGGCGATGATGTAAGACGAAACTTTAAATTTTTTACACCCATAATAGTTTATTATACTCTTCTCATTGAATTCCATCACTATTCATTTCATAATTTTACGATGCCCGAAAGAGACAGGGGTACTCCACCCACTCTTTTGTAGTATGTGTATAATGAAAAGAGCTCTTACAATTGCAATCTCCTGGACAAGCAAAAAACTAAAAAGATGTGTGAAAACGAGTAATCTAAATTCCACTCTTTGTCATAGTCTATAACAAAAACCTATGTTTTATGATCCGACACTTGAAAAATTGTATTTCTTAGCACTTTATACAAAGTGGACAGGCGTAACTCTTATTTATCAAAACGTTCATGGTGAAAAAGATTTGCATAAGTTGTTAGTATTAAAGCCAAAGTCAATTTTGAACAAGTTAAATGACGTAAGTCATGTATCGAACATCCTTTAAAATACATCCACATGCCATGTAACTGCTAACTGAGCAGTCTCAACTTCCATATGCAAACATGTAACATCTTAATCTCTCATCATCTCATTTCCCGTATGAAATTTCATACATGCTTTATGTCCACAATTTTTGAATCCACTATTTAACCTTCTCAATTTCATTGCTCACTCAGTCAGTCAGTAATGCTAACTAACTGTCGTCTTCACATATGCCAAACAACAATAGCATGTAAACTTGGACCACCTTAGGGACAACTAAACTTGCATTTAAGTAATGAATAAGACTGACCGACTGAATTGTACATTTCCTGTACAAAGCAGCATTCAAGTTGCGAAGAATTTGTCACGTTAAATTGGGTACAAAAGGATCTGTACTGCTGTCAACCAAAAAATTTGCAATGACATATTAAGGAGCTGGCTTTCTAACTAACCATGTACGCACGTTGTATTATTAATTATGTATAGTTAGCTCGTTTAGCTACGCTGATTCTCTTTACCGACCCAAAGTGTCTAATGGATAAAAAATTCTATGGGTCAGTTATAAGAAATCGTGACCATGCCTAATGTGAACAACTTTGGTTTAACCATGGATTCTATATTATGTTGTAGGTATGAGCTTGCTAAAAAAGTTATGCATAATTGGATAAGGAACCAGTTAATCCCAGCGCAAGGGCCGCGATCATAGTTTTTCATTGGAATTCTGCATAGCATGATTGATGGGAAGTGGGAAATATGTACACAGTGAGTGCTAATCATGTGTACAGTATTGATTAGGAACATTCTTTGAATATTTACCCTTCTAGAATTTGAGACACGATTTGGTTTTAACCTTTGGCTCCACTATTCAACATGGGTGCGAGAATATGTACGTTTAGACAATGCTTAACTTACTGACTATACAGTATTAAGGCAGGTCACCTTATTATGATTTCATTAAAAATTCCATATACTGCAAATATTTACTCATGGTATATATGGCTTGGCTTGTGCTACGTGATATTGTGTTGTTTTCGTAGGAATAAAGTAATTATTAATTCCAACAACATTTTTGCTTGCATGAATTGTGTAGCTTACTTACTTACTCTATAGTCTGTAAGATAGAGCTCATCTTTTTATCCAAACACATACGTACGATGAAGAACTAATTTATCATGTCCCTTGTTTCATGAGGAGATGGACATGGGTAATTGCAGTCTCGTGATGATTTAATGCATCCATATTTGGCATTATGAGATGAATGACGACGTAAATAATTTTACATAGGGATAATGTTGTCTACTAGTTTAGTTTCCGTTCCTATCTTGTTAAAAACAGCTGGTGATGGGGAAAAAAATCTCAACACTTGCGTCTATTTCTGAACATGTTGACTATCTAGGTTTCAACCTTGACAATGAAGATGTGAGACCTTTATTGTGTTTCGTGCATCGTTTTATGGTGGCGTGGCATACAAGAGAGTAATGCTAATACTACTTTAAATAAATAAATTATAGGTGAAATTGCCTTATTAAATAATTAAACATTCTAAAATTTAGACCAAATATTTTTCTTCCTTTCTAAAATTTTCTGTTTTTTGCCACTACGGTTAGCTTGCTTTAAATAAAAGGAATAGAATAGTATTTTGGTCAAAAAATAACCTACAACTAAATAAAAATAACACAAAAAATTCAACTACTTCAAAAAAAGGAGGGAAACAAACATTGGTATAACTAAGGTTGCACTTTATTGATTTATCATGGAATGTCTTGGAAATTACAATACATCATCACATAATGTACACAGTTGATTTAATATTAGCTACGAATTTGTAAATGGTGACCAATTGTATTTTTGTGTGAATCATGATTTCTGGTACAAAGATACAAATCATGAGTAGTAGTGTGGCGAGTGAGTATGTATATCTGCGTGTGTGTGTTGATTGGATCTTTTTGGAATTAATAATAAACTTATCACTAGAGACGGCGTTGCCATGGAGGAACGGTTCAGTAGAAATGCTTGGCTCCCATCACACCCATAGAGAGGACGCCGATCATAGCAGGGAATGCAATCGAAGAGGTCAATGCTCCTGCCTTCATTGTGGTGCCTTTGCCACCGTCCGCTGCAGCAGATACAAACAATGGTTGCATTGTTACTTTTTCTTTACAATGGAATGAGTTAAAATAGTCTTATTGCGACAACGCTTACCAGATTCATCGGCTCTTTCTCCAGCTTCAGCAGGAGCAGCTTCCGCTGCTGGGGCTTCTTCGGCGGCAGGTGCCTCAGCTTCAGCTTCCTCTTGGGGTCGCGCGAAGGCAACGGAGACGATGAACATCATGGAGATCAACAAGACCAAAGAGAGTTTCATTTTGATTTTTCACGTTCAAAACGCGTCCAACAATGAAAAATGATACGTTTCTGGGGATTCAAATGAGTCTAGTTAGTTAATGTTATGAATAGGAGAGAGTGATTGACAGTTGCAAATAAAATATTGAATTACAAATACCTAAACGATTGTAGTGAGTAGAGTCCAACGGATTCAACGTAAAATGATCGCAACAGGTTAGAGCGAAAATTCGGGAATGTGTACACCACGAAAACAAACGTGAGAATGAGGGCTGTGGTGAAAACCGGTAGATTGTTAGGGCATGTTTGCTTACCAGCGGAGTTGTTGCCGGGGCAATGGAATTGGAGTTGAGGATTTAGTATCGATCCAACGAATTTTTAGGAGTTTTGTAGTTGTCGATTATTTCCATGGTAGCTAATGGGTTTTCCTGTTTTGGTTTCTGGTCTTGGTGGGCTTGTAAATAATAGTGGCATATTGACTGGCACTGGATACTTTTGACATTGTGCTCCATTTTTAGTCAAGATGGAATATCTTATCAATCCCAAGTGGTTAACTACAAATCAGGATGACTACAGAAGTCCTCCATCTGTAAAAATCAATCGGTAGAGATAATTAGATAATTTAGAATTAAAAATCGCTGAATCGCAGTTATCCAAATTATTGTATATCAAATAAACTATCACAAGAGACTGTCTCCTCGTTGTCTTTCATAGCTTTGCTTTAAGTATTTTGTATTCAACAACCCTAGGTATTTGGAAAGCGAAGAGTTAGGTCGTTATGAAGACTGCAAGGAAAAAACGAAAGCAAATGTTGAACAAGAAAAGGCAATCGCTCGACAAATCATTTGCTGCAGAGAGCAGCAGGAGAATCGGGAACCCGTTGAATTCCCTAAAGATTATCATATTGATCCCGGTATAATGAAAAAAGTGTTTGTGCACAAAAAAGTCACAACTATCTAGTTGATTAGTAAAGTTAATATTTCACAGATGTGAGAGACAAACCTGCATATTGCCGATGTCTTGCAACCGGAGATCCATGTTGTACTGAAGAGCAGATTCGTGAACGTGAAACGAATGCATTGTGTGCCTGCAAAAAATGTTATAATCAACTGGAAGGACTGCCTGAAAACACTCGGCAAAAGATTTACGCATCCACAAATTTCATTGATTATAGAAACCCTGATTTCCCATACATCAAGAATAAATTCGCCATCAAAAAGGTTTTCGAAAAAACTCAAAACTCGTATTATTTATTTTGGCTATTGTATGATAATTTGGACTAAATACAATTTTAGAAATTGGATGATCAATTCCAAGCTTACAAAACCAAAGCTGATGCACTCGATGCAGCCAAAGAGCCCAAGATTACTCCAAAACCACCAAAACAGGTAGAACGAGTAGATCCCAATTGTATGGGCATATTTGACGAGCTTCCAGATACGAAATATGCTCATCCGGGTTTTGAAGTGGATGAAAGTTGGTGGAGAAACGAGTCTGATGATTGTCGAAAGAATATGGTAAAGAAGTACATGTGGACTACTACATACCGGGAGATGAATAAAGATGGAGCTGCATTACCGGTGGCAATTAAAGAAATTCCTGACTCAAGCATTGAATCGCCTCCTGGTGATCCGGTACATAGCATAATATACTGTTTTTTTTAGTGAATTCCTAAATAATAGAAAGTTTCTGTCCGTTTCAATAAAATGCAAACAGAATCAATATTAATTCACTAATTTTGATGAATGGACAGTTAAAGTTTTGCAACTTAAAAATGTATGTGCTAAAGTGAACGAAGTTTTGCCGAAGTAAAAAAAGCATTGATTTCAATGGAATGATTTTTATAGAATCAAAGTTTCTTAAAACGTTCAAACAAACTTTGCAAGACAATCTTAAAATTTTGATTCGTTTTTATTTGAACTGAGATGCAAATCTAACTAGCAATTTTTTTATAGCTTTTGCTATCCAAATGCAAGAAAAATTGCACCAAAGAGCGTGAAAAATGCTGCAGGGATCCTTATTTACGTATGGCTCAACGATGTGACACTATGTACAATGATCCAGATTTGGAAAAGGATGCATATTTTCAGGAGCATCGTTTATGTCGAGCCAAGTAATAATAATTATGACTATAAAAAATTTAAGATTTTTGGATTAGATGAAATGAAGTAATTTTATTTTTTGATGAATTTAAGGTATGCGCGTTGCCCAGAAGGACATGAAGTACCCAACGAAGAAAACTTGAGACTTGTCAAGGATGGCCAGTTGAGAATGCCGTATGACAAAATGATTCCTGGGTATGCTTTCTTATTGCATTTCAAATTCAAAACCATTCAAGAGTTCTTTCTAAAATGGATTTCATTTTGTAGCTATGGAGGCTACCAATGTCTCACTGTGGCTCCACCTGTTTGTAAAATCAAGAAAAAATTCTACGAGTGGGATCCATACGATTCCATGTCCTCATATCAAGCTGATTTTGTGTGAGTTATACAGTTTCGGAGTCGTCCTGAATAACAAACTCCTAATAATAATGTATTAACGAAAAAGGTCATCCATGTGTGTGTGTGTGTGTAAATATTAGGATGCACCCGAAAGAAGTTTACGAGGAACCTGTGAAGCCTCTTAAACCTGATGAATTCGAAGAAATTGGAATCTCTTGTAATCCGCTCATAACTATGGGTAGATCTCCATTGCCAGATGCATCAAGACTATCTTGCTATTTAGAATGTGATTTGCCCCAGTGTCCAAAAGGAACAAAGTGTGTTCCAAAATGCTAAAATGTAATTCCTATCTTTGTAAATCATTTTATGAGGAAGAGAAATGTGCCGAATAAAACATATGTGATACAAACTGGACCATAAACATGTACAATTTATTTAGCATCATCGACTGTGCAACAAAGTTGGTTCAGCTTTAACGCCAAGTCGACCATTTTTGGTACAAAATGTTCCGAATCCAAATCCGTCAAAATTGAATTGAAATCAAAGCGCACTCTATGAGGTACAATTGAAACAAAATGGAAAATGGAGTTAAAGTTCATTGAGTTGGTTGGCTTGGATAATTTTGTTTATATTTTTGGTACGCCTGCGCTTATCACTTGAACGGAAACGAATTTAGATTCATTTTTGTGGGAGTGGGAAGCGTAAAATTGAATTCG
>Ga0210040_10008658_pt1 | contig 12001 bp, 11 predicted proteins | sample CryGeyCG12114_NA_FD_185462 | JGI IMG/M metagenome (GOLD analysis project Ga0210040, IMG submission 185462) | Groundwater microbial communities from aquifer - Crystal Geyser CG19_WC_8/21/14_NA (SPAdes) (version 2) | ecosystem: Environmental > Aquatic > Deep subsurface > Groundwater | place: USA... | reverse complement strand
ATTACGTAGGTCTTCTTGGTCTGTTCCATCATGCGGTATCCCTTGCAGCCGTTGTTCAGAGCGCAATACGCCGACAAATCGAAGTCGACTACCACAACCCGAGCAATACCACAAAAGTCTTCGCCGCTCAAGCGCAGTACAGCGGACGCTCTAGCCTCATCTCATCCGGCAAAGTAGTCACGCGCAACACCATCGAACAGTTCTTTTCTACATTAAAGTCCTCTAGAGACAATAAAAATAACGAAAGTATCCCTCAAATCCCTCGTCGTAAAGAAGGTCGTCGAGATCCTCGCAGCACGTGAGGCTAACGATGCTCCGCCACCAGCGGCACCTCAGCAAACTAACACGGAGCGCGGGTAGGCATTTTCAGCCGAAGTACAAGCCCGTCTTGCCCGCAATAGTCACGGGAACACCAGCCGTGCACATAATGATCCCAACTTCGTCGATCATGTTATCTGCGTTACCTGCTCTCTCAGCACGAACCTGTCCTCAATATGTGTAGCCGCGGATTGCAATAGGGCAGCAGTTTCACTGCCTCCTATCGTCACGTTTGAGATACAAGCAATTATCATCGACGGTCGTGATGGTTGGTCACAGTCCACGAGACCGAGGAGCGCGCCAGGACGCCCAAAACGGTAAGAAAAAGCGCAGGCCGCAGCGAAGGCAAAGAGAGCCTTGAAACAGTCGTCGATCAAGAGGCAGGTAGTAAGAATGACAAGAAGACAGAAGAGACGAAGAAGAAGAAGTGGAGACGGAGGAGGAGTCGGTGATGCCATCGTTGTCGTTGTTGCTGTCATTCTCGTCAGCTCCATCGGATTCAGTTGGGCTTGCGTGTTCGAGCGAGTCTGCAAGCGCAAATTGCAGGCCGAAGGAGTAAGTTTCGCCTACGTTGAAAGACTTCTGCGTTGGCTTGTTCCAAGGTTTTGCATTTGACCATTCTTCTTCTTGTTGAGCTTTAGCGTGGAGAAAGGCGCCCTCTCGCAGCGACCTAGTCGAGTTGTCGCATTGGCAAGCCGCGCCGTGCCCTCCGTGATGAGCCTTCCTCCTCGTTCAAGAAAGAGTATAAGACCGTGCCTGAATAGAGACGTCTACGTAGTGTAGTGGCGGCGTGCATGTGCCTGCGGTTGGCAAAACTTCAACCACCTTTCCTTGTTTTGAGCTGTTAGTATTCTCTTAGCATGATGGGAAACTCGTCAAGGGAAGGCGTGGTCAGCTTAAACAACCCCCCTAATGATCGAACCTCTTACACTGAGTGGTCGAGCAATGCCTTGGTAGCAGCTACCTCAGCCCTGTCGGCGGACTTTGTATCGTCCTCGTTGTCTCCGTAAGCCTGCCCGTGTAAAATGTGGCAGCTTCGTATAGATTGCTCGCAGGTCGTGTCCGACTGATCGGTAATCCGCCTCCTCTTCCGACCATCAAAGCCAATATGTGAGCTGGAGTCTGGTGGTGAGGGATTGTAGAGGTAGCGCTCGCGAGCATAGCTGGGTCGTCCGGGTCGTCGCATGTGGTAGGCTGCGCGGCTTCTTCGGCCGTGGAAGACTGTACGCGAGATGTGGGCGAGACGGCTGAGGAGGTCATTGGACTCGATCTAAACTTCTTGCTAACACTTTCTCGGCACTTGACTGAGACTGCGTAGCGGCTCGCATGACGAGAAGACCGAAAAGACGGGGCCTGGTAGAGTACCATAGTTGCTGCAATTGGATGCACATAGGTGTTCTAGTATGCATTGGTGGTTCGCCGTTGATGCTCGAGTAATCAAGTACCCTACGCGAGCGTGCCTTCGCGTTGAGCCTCATTCAATCTGCATTGCTTCGTTGCGCTTTGTATGACTTCGGCATTTGCAGGAACAGGTTGCATGCATACGGTTCTGAGCAGACGCAGTAGGGGAAAGGATATGGTATGGTCGGGGTAGGAGGCAACAATCGAAGCAGGTGGTAATTTGAGGTTAGGTGGATACGCTGCGATCATGCCTGACCATCGCCTAACAGTTGGTGAAGTGGTTATTAGCTGAGGTGTATTTGGCTTGTAGTGCGTTGTGCTATACATTCTAAACGTATTAGAGAATCCTGCCCTAGTCTCATCGATTCGAGTATCCAAAACCTCTCCCTTGCTACTCTAGCTATGCTTAGTGATAGACTAGCTACCCTCTTTCTACCCTCTTCGTGCTCTCTTCTGGCTTAGCCACTGCAACCCCTAGGTGTCGGACATGTTTCGCGAGGTCTGCTTGCCGGTCTTGCAACACGCTTTCCAGTTTCTTGAAGTTCTCGATGCGTCGGCCCACCTTGTCTAGCTTTGTAGATGGTTTCGTTCCGCCGTCGACGGCGTTGTGCTTTCTCTTCTGCCCGGCTGAAGCGACACTCAAGTCGCGTTAGTCCTTGCGATCGTATCTAAATCAGATACAGCCAGGTACTCACGCTATCTTCTGCCTCTCCTGCTCAATTGACTGCTGCAGCTCTAGGTTTTTGTCAGCCTTCCTGAACAGGTCAACCATAGCTCTCTTTCGTTTGTTCTTCTCCAGGCGCATCTGAACGTCGTGCTTTTCTGCCTCGACAGTGTCGGTGAGGCAGGCTAATGCTTTGGTCCAAACTTTGTCGGCGTGGATTGAGGGATTAGTTCGATCTGAGTTTGGGAGCAAGGCTGTAGGGACTAACGCTGCGGCTGTCGAGATGATTTCGTGCTTCCCTTCGACCATTTTGATAGCCTCCCTAGGCTCTTTGTCACCCAGCCGGAGCAAGAAGGTTCCAACGATGGTGCCAAGTAGCGTATCGCGTGCATCCTGGTTAGCTGATGGTTCCTTTTGCTTAGCGGTGATGGCCTTCGCTACTCCTTGGAGGATTACGGTCTTCCTAGGGTCCATCTCGTTGATTGGTCTGGAATACCAAGATTGGGCTCGGGTAAAGTGGTGGAAGCAACGCGGTGTGTCTTGTAGCGTGTCTGTGAAGGGTCTATCAACGAGGCTGAACCTTCTTGATCTGGATGGAATGACAGCTAGCGATTGCTGTGGAACAGCAAGAGGTATGAATCAACGAGCTGGGCATACTTGCGGCATAAAGCTGGTGCGTCATGACCGTGCAGTGAGCGACGATAGACCTGAGGCACACCGAAACACTAGCTTAGGGCTATTTCTTTGTCTCTGAGATGGACTGTCGGCTGAGTCAGCACGCTCCCGACGGTATGGCGTAGGAAGGTACGGTTGGTAGCAGGTGGAAGAGGGACCTTCCTTTCGCGTAAGTGTTCATCTCCATGCTGCTTATCGATTGAGCACCGCCAGAAGCGCCTACCTACCTACGTTGCATGTAGCATGGTTACATCTTTCATTTACTTGGCATCTCCAGTTCCTCATCAAGAAGAAGTAACCATGCACTGTTCGAGCTCTAAGATAACGTGTCAGTGACTGTTTGACTCAGGAAAGACACATGCATGACATCATCAGACATCCGAAACAAAGAATCCCTATCTGGATCTCTTGATTCTTCTCTCAGACACTCTTACTTGTCCCCTGACTATCATACGCTGCATACCAGCCTCCAGTACTTCAACATTGCTTATAAGCCGGTCTAGCCTCTCTCAAGGCCAGTTCGCCGGCAAGATAAATAAAACACAACGAGGCCAGAAGGTCCAAAAGCACGCATCAGCTTTGATCAACCTTCGTTGCATACAAGCAAACCTAAGAGATGACTCACGGAGTCCAGAAGCAGTACGTCTACAGTCAACTGTGTCATTACGGGCTAAACTAACTCTTTTGTACAGACTCTCGTCTTACCTTGGGCTAGCATTACCCAACCCTGCGAATGAGTTCATCAAGGAAATCTCAAAAGTGCTGCAGACCACTTGCACCGTATGTCCTACTTGATGGCTTGCTGTTCCGCCTCTTTGGTCTGCCCAGACAAGGAGATGGAAGAACAGGTCATCTAGGGGACAGAACGAATCCTGGGTCGTGACTCATACTACGCAACGCTATACTTCTTCCTCTCCATTCCCACTCCTTTTTCTGGGCAGAAAAGCAATGGAAGGGTGATGACGAAGGTAGCAGAGCAGAGTGTTGAGTTTCGGTACAGTGAACACGGGCAACAAGCAGAGATCGAGGGTCAGCTCTCTCCATGCGAACCCCCATGCACTGGAAGCACAAGTCCCTGAGATCGACACGAGAAACGAAGAGAATGTCTTCGTCCAGAACGCTGAACGCGGTACTAAGGATGTATCTGGATTTCATTACTACAGGTCTTGACGTACATTACGCAGACTAAATCTCCCGCTGCCTAACGCTGTGGTATGGCAGCGACCAAAGCATGCACCGACACCAATCAGACCGGTAATAAGCAAGAAAAGAGCAGTTGCATCCGGGGTGAACGTGCGATGCGATCTGCTTTCTACCTCGCCACAAGGGTTGTTGCTGAACACCCAAATCAAAGTATTCTCGGCCATTCCCACCTCCCTTGGGCGACGCCATCTCGCTTCATGCTCACGCTCGTCTTTCCCCGTACCACAGCTCAAACTGCTTGCGAGTCTTGACGCCGCCAACGGACACATCAGACCAGCTTTATGCGTTTCGAGAAAGCTACTGGCTGCCACTGCTATCAAGAGATTCCCACCGATTCTTCTAGTGTTGCATTAAAATGCATGGCCGAGGACGAAATCCTCAATCCATCGAAGCAGATGATTACAGCCACAGAACTACGCAATTATCCGACTAAACGTCAACATCTGTGCGTTATCTGCCAGCAATGACCGTCGTTCAGAACGCAGTGAGCCGTCCAGCGAGAGACTTCGAGCAGCCCAAGAGCTCTTCCTTTGCCATCAAGCTTGAGAGAGCGTCAACTACGCGGAAGCCAGCTGCGCTGAGGAAGAGCCATGTCAGAGGTCGAGAAGGCCAAGAAACCAGAGTCCACAGCCGAACACATCAAAATGCAGTAGTCTACGTGAAGGTTCAGCTACCTGTACCGATGCAGCGGAAGGAAGATTGGAGCGAAGGATGAGATACGAGGTCACATCCTTTAGCACTATATCGCATATGAGGGCAAGCAATATCAGCGCTAGGAACGTGGCCGGCTCCGAGCCGAAGGCAACAGAGAGACGAGCAACGTGAAGGACTAGACTAGCGGGTACAGTTGCTATCTTTGTATCAGGAAGCTTCCTCGCTTGTTCGATTGGCTTGATCAACCAATCGAGCTTAGGAGATTGCTTACCCTGAGGGAAAGAGAGACTGCCTGGGGATATTATACTAGCTGAGTTGACGCAATATGATCTCAACCGATAACATGGATATACCTTTGAGCACAAAGATGCTGTCTGTTGTAAACGCGGAAGCATTACCTAAATAGGGGATTTTTCAGCAGTTACTTCTTGAACGACAAAAAGTAACTCCCGGATTATTTCTACTTTAGGTAACTCTACCGTCTTCCCGCCCTAAAGAACAATTCAAGTATCTAACACACCAGTTGCGACCGGCATATAGTAAACTGCAACAAGGCGACACAATAGGGGTAGAGGACGTCGGCGCTTGAATCCTCGAGCTTAGCAACTTCGCGCGTGGAATGTGTCAAGTGTTGCCTGCCGGACTCGTTCTTTCGTTTATCGATCGATCCACGCGACGTCTTCATCTACCTCGCCACCACGCGCTATGCAGGGCGCAGCAGCACTTTATTGCCCACCGAGAAGTGCCTGCCACCCTCCTTAGCTAGTAATGCCACTCTCTTCAGCGCGGTCCGATAATCAGACTGGAAATTCACAGTAAGGCGAGAGCCCTTGTCTACCTTTCTGCTTCGCTTCAAGGATGAGACTTTCCAATAAAAGGGTTGTCAAGGTGAAGTATTCCTATGTGGAGACAGCTGGCTTGTATGTTCAGATATTGCAGCATACAAACACATATGCTCCAGATCCAGAGAAGTCAAGCATAGAGATACCCTTCTTCATGAGTTTAGAGAGTGTGCGGGACAGATGCCCACCTGTGTACCATGTCCTTCGATTGCTCTCGCTGTTCGACCCTGAAAAGATACCACAGTTCCATCTCTGAGACTGGCGAAACGAGACATCCGATCGAATCCACAGCATAAGCCTTCGACCTTCAAAAGAATTCTTTACAAGTTGACTTGCCAGGCCCCTCCACCAAAGTCAACAACAAGTACGCCTAAGCCTACACTGTTCAGTAAGGACAACATTGCCGAGTCGATCCGAAGTCTTGCAGACTGCAGCCTCGTACGAAAGATGGACGACTTTGCCGCAGTGATGACATCTACCCTTGCTTCTCTATTGCTACCAACTTTCCTGACCTCTTCAATGTCGGTTTTGGGCGGTACGACATCCCTGCAGAACACGGCCTACTCGACAATCTCGCAAGCTCTTATCGTCTCGAATGGCGGGCCGAACCTCAACAAGAAAGGCGTCGTTTTCCAATCTGACAACATCTTTAATGACGCCGCTATGAACATGTGCATCGCTGCAAGTCGAGTGCAGTGGTGCACAGGTACTAGTGGTGATAAAGCTGACCAGGTGATTGCTGTCTACGGGGGCAAACTGATTGATGACAACGGGGTCCTCGCAGATATTGGCCAGAAGATCGCAGGACACAAGATTTTCAAGATCGAAAACTCACTGTTCGGTAGCATGGACCCCTGGGAAGGAAGTCGCAAGTCTTGCTGCATTTTCTACTCCGATTCGCGCTCCCAGTACGAGGGAGAAGGTTTGTTTTGGCGAGGAATGTTCGCCAGGGAAGGTGACTTGATGGACTTCGCTACCGACATTAGGGAGATCAGATGGCATAACACATATCTGAAGGGTGAGAAGTTCCGCCAAGCATATATTGCCTTGGTCACTGCGAAGGTCGCGAGAATACCTTTCAGAATCGACATCGACAACATGCCTTTCTTACAGCCAGATCCAGCCGTAGGTAGCAAGAAACGGATGATCATACGCTACAAGTCTATCAACGCGGTGGTAGAAAAAGATCGAAATTCCCACGAGGGTTGTTTATATGATTTGGCTAGGGATATCGACTGGAAACGATACCGTGATTGGCTTGTAGCAGGTCAACCGGAAACGTATTCTCAGTTCTTTAACCGTATCGATGGTGAATCAACAGCGCCGATAATGATAGGCAACCACTTATTCGGCAACAGGGATCCGGCTAATAGAACGCGCAAGAAGCTTTACATGTCGCTGCGAAAGGGGCCAGGGACTGACCGCGAGGAGTGGCAATGGGAAGGTCAGGAATAGAATGTTGCAAGCCTCTTACAGATTGTGGCTTGCTACGATATTCTACGTAGCTAATAAGTCATGGAAGTTTTGCAATCATTTCCTACACTACTCGATCCTTCAGCTAACGCTACCAACCTCGTTCGAGCCTGCAATAAAACCATCACGGACTCGAATGATAGCAAGTAGATTTACAGTGCGTGAGAGGATAAGTATGTCGGTCAGCCGTTGAAGGAACGACGCGTAAAGTGCTCCCTAACGCGATTGCCTTAGGCTTAACGTTATAGAAGATGGTAGACCTCAGATTTACTGATTTAATAGAAAACCTTAATAACCGGATTATTTCTATATATTATACAGTACAAAATAGCTAAAACTTAAAGCTAATCTAAGAAGTAGCGAAAGTATAGGTCTTCTAAGTATTAGCTATCGCTATAGAAGTGTTATGAGGCGTCGTCCTCCACGTGACCAGTAATGGTACGAGTGGAACCTCTGGTTCTACTCAAGTAAGCTGGGCGAGATGGTATGCAGATGAGTCGGGGCAAGGTCTATAATGCACAGGTGGGGTTCTGGTATAACTTAGGTTGACTACGGAACTATAGAACTATACAAAGGAGAGTCGTATCTATATACTCACGTCCATAGTCCCGAATAGGAAGTCTTGGTACAGCATGTTGGTATGTTGACTTGTTCCATGCCAACATGCCGACATGCCAGCGTACTGCCTCTTTGGGAAGCCACGTGACAAGGACCTGAGTCCTCACGTGCTAGGCTTCCTCGCGAGACCTTCCTATATCCCGGAGCGTGGCCGTCCTGTGGCCATGGTCCGTAACAAGAAGCTACTAATCTCGCCTTAGAAGCTGTATAAGGGTAAAACGATAAGTTTATTACGATAAATAGCCGTTCTAATAATAAAGTAAACCTACGGTACTAAACTTACTAACGAGAAGCTATTTAAGAAGTACGGTATTTCTCCTCGTAAAGGCTATCGTATCCTACGTTTAGGTAAGGCTAAGATATAGAATAATCGTTATTAAAATAGCGGTCGAAGACGTCTCCTTTAAGATTATAAACTTAAAGTAATTAAAATAGTTAAAAACTCGTTCTTTCGTAACGTTATCGTTCTCTATACCTAGGTTATAAGCTGACTCGGCCTTAATCGTACGAGTAAGCGTACGATATAACGTCGTATAAGGAAACGAGGCGTATTCTAGTACGTCGCTACTTAGGCTCACTATGCAAACACCACCGCAGACAACGATTACAGGCGAGCTCACTCCGGAGTGCGCCACGCGAAGTTCTTCATCAACCATTTCCACCACTAGTTGGATATATCACGATGGACAGGGGCCAGAAATCGTTAAGAATGCTCTGCGAGAGATGGATCGACAAAGGATTAAGTGCTTCCTTAGGCTCCTAAGCTATCTCCTTGACTTTATGTTCAAGAGTGTAGGGACAATAGGCAGCTTACTAGAAGTGCTCGAAGAAGTGTTCTAGAAATGTCGTGCGCACTAGTATAATGAACCGCGTCGCGCCAACACCGGTGAGTGCAGGAGCATTGTGGTTTGTGGCTTACATCAAAGTGAGTGAAGGCATGCTTTGTTCGACGCGATAAAGTGTCTGTGATATCAAACGTGGCAAGTGCAATTGACTTGATCCAATCAGCCGCATGGTTTACTCTAAAGTTACTCCCAACAGCATAAAGCCTCCTAAAGATAGACACTGTATTGGCATACTATTGCGATCCGTGGGCTACCCGAATCCTTAGCAACCTGTCGAGGGAATCATCCTGTGACTAAAGCTATGGAAACCTGTCCCGCAGAAAATATCGAAGCCTCGCTGCCGAACCAGACGCTCCTTCCCCTAACACCCTCTTTGCTTGGGATGCCAGCAGAAGTCCGCGCCATGATCCTTCGATATCTTCTTTGCTCTGAGACCTACCTCAGTGACCTTCTACAGTTTTGCCACGACCGTATGAATGAAGGTCATCTCAGTCAGTCCGAGAAAGACCTTAGCGACGACTAAGATACATCGGACGATCAAGATAATGATGACGACGAAGACATGTTAGACCTTGAGTGTGGCATTGATTCCGGCTACGACGATGAGTTGAGCTTTGACTGGGAAGCCCGCAAGGCGAAGCAGCTCTTTGGTGGGCAACTCGAGGAACGTCAAACTCGACTGTGTGGATGGCTTGCTCTTCTGTGTGTGCATGAACAACCAGCAAGTCACAAGCTGGTATCCAACAGCATGGGTCCCGACGGTCTAGCAAGCTCTTCTATGGATACACCAGCGGGCGAGTCTACTAAGCAAGACGGACGTGCTCCACCGGACCCTTATGATTCTCAGAAACAATATGAGTTGCATCCTCAAATCCTCACCACATGTCGTCTCCTTCACCAAGATGGGCAACAGCTCCTCCTTGAGCACAAAACTGTGCGAGTCAACTACATCTATGATGTGTACAACGGTACACTAAAAGGGTACGTGCTCGGTGAAGCGTCGATTGTGGGGGCTTTGAAAAGATATCCTATGCTGGCGAACATCAAGACATGGAGCATTGGGATTTACCGGGACTGTGACGATGACGAGCAAGCGTTCACCGATATCGACGATTATGACGAAATTCTAGAGTGCAACAACACCATCGAAGCGGATATCCTGGCATTGCAGAGCATACAGGACATTCGAAGTCTGGACCTAGAAGTCACACTACTTAATGGGTTGTCCGCTGATGCGCTCTCAGATTCTGCCGATACCTTTTTGCAGTTGTGTTGCGCTCCCTTCCGGCTAATGCGAGATGAGAAATACATTACGGTCTCGAGCGGTGATGCAGAAATAGACGAGGAAGTCATTGCGATCATAGCGAGCTCGACTCCTATCTCTAATCCGGTTTCGTTTCAAAATGAGGTTGAAAGTCTATTCAACAAGGTAATGCGGGAGACTTGCGACTGGGAATGGACTGGCGGGTGGTTTGAGGAGACAGATCGATATTGCGACTTTCATTCAATACCGTTCGACAAGATCGATGATGTATGTGAGATTCTGGACGACATAAATCTCTTGGATCTTAACACTTTGTGGGCCCAGGGAAAGGCGATCATCAAAATGCTCCTGGAGTACTTTCCTCTCGCCGTGCAGGGCCTTGATAGAAGAGAAGCAAGATTGGCTGACTCTAAGTTGTTCGAAAAGGCAAAAGACGAGGACGAATGGACTAGGTGGGATATCGAAAGAGCTTGCATTGACAAAGAATTCGGTGTCATCAGACTAACGAAGCAGCGAATTCTGCGTGAGCGAGAATAGATTGTTAGGGAGAAAAAGCTTTTCGAACAACTTACTCGAAAAGCTAATAAGATCCTGGAGCGTGAGGCACTGAAGGGCACAGACAGAGGAGAGCAACAGGATTAGTATTCGTAGTGGTACTGAGATGCACGAGGTCTTGGAACGAGAAATTGGTTGCGACTGCCTAACAGCACTTATTGCGGGATACCAAGATATTATCGATAAGCGTGCAGTAGCGGCTAGTTTAAATGTCCGAACGGCGGAGAGTGGCTCCTACTCTTCCGAATTCGCCGTAGCCAATGTAGCGCGTATCCCGTGACTCTAACTTCGGCTTTCAGTTCTCTTCGTTGTTTAGTACTCTTATTGACTCTAGCATTATCGAGTATTGCAGCACTTTTCACACGTTCGCCGCAGCAGAGATAGATGGCGTCCCAGGGGATGGCAGCGAAGCTTGAGAGTCTGGTCGAATCTCACGATTCGCTGCGTAGCGAGATGATGACTCGATTCGCTACAGTTGACGGCAAGTTCCTCGCTTTAGACAATAAGCTGGCTGTTCTGCAAACGAAAACAGATGCAGGATTCGCCACAGCTGACGACAAGTTCCTCACTCTGGACAACAAGCTGGCCGCTCTGCAGAAGAGCACAGATACCAGCTTTCGCACATATCATGCGACCCTTCGGAACGCCAACGCTATTCGACCATGGAACAAGATCCGCCCAGTCCCAGTCCTCCACGAGTCCGGCGCATCGCGCATCCGGGGTCCTGTCTTCCTCCACCCGAAAACGGTCGCCGACTTCTGGCAACTGCAAGAGCCGCAGAATTTGTCTAGGCTGTATCATCTCGTACACAGCTACGCCGTGGTGCAGGATCTCAAGGATATTGTTCAGAGCATTGAGTCGACGGCTAGACGAACGAGGGTAGACACCCGCGGCAGCAGCGAGGTCGAGGATGAGGAACAGGACGTTGAAGAGAGTAAGAGTCAGAGTAGTGCAGACAGCAGCGATGGCGCAGGCAGCCATATTTCACAAGGGCAAGCACCCGCTCCCATCGACTTCTCCGAACAACAGCTCAAATCATGGCTACGAGACAATGCCGAACTCGCCCTCGACATGTTGGCTCAGAAACTAGGTCTCAATTTCGATGAAATCAAACTGCATATGGCCATGCATCAAAAGGGCGAAGCTGATAGGATCTTTGGGGTCCTGAAGCGGAAGCGAACATTCACAGACAAGTCGCCACCGAAGAAGAGAAGGAGAGGAGACTCTCAGCCAGAAGAAAACGAGCCTGCGAATGCAATGGAGCAACAAACACCAGCAAGAAGAGAGCCTCCAGAAGAGGTCCATGCCACAACACAGCAAGGTCCACCGCCTACTCGTATACCACCTGAAGGCACTGAGGCAAGAGCATTCTTCGACCAGCTAGTGAAACCAGTCAACAGCCATGGTGAACCCTCAGCCTCCCCTTCCTCATCGCTACCTCGGGTCGTATGGGACAACAACCTTCGTCGCGACTACCAGTCTCTTCCCC
>Ga0210040_10008656_pt1 | contig 12002 bp, 12 predicted proteins | sample CryGeyCG12114_NA_FD_185462 | JGI IMG/M metagenome (GOLD analysis project Ga0210040, IMG submission 185462) | Groundwater microbial communities from aquifer - Crystal Geyser CG19_WC_8/21/14_NA (SPAdes) (version 2) | ecosystem: Environmental > Aquatic > Deep subsurface > Groundwater | place: USA... | reverse complement strand
ACGGGTTGCTCGCAGGTTATCAAAACCATCGTTTTGCCATGAATAAATTTGCCTGTTGGTATTATTTTCCTCACCACGCTTCTTTTCACTTTTGCGCGCCTGAGGGTTTTGATTAATATATCCTAACGCTGCATATTCCCACTCAGCCTCAGTTGGCAAACGATATCCTGGTAATAAGATACCATCATCAAAGTTTACGCGGGTACGGGGACGGCCCTGCGCATCTTTCAAGGCGTTCTTTTTAGGCTTGCCCGGTATGCCCTGGTACTCACCCATCAGGTAGGCTTTTGTATTAAAGTTTTCCTGGCCGCCACCTGCGAGTTCAGTTTTGACAACGTTTTTGTTTTGGTAGCCACTATTAATTAATTCACCCTGATTTACCCTGTCAGTACGCCAGATCGTAAAGTCATGGGCCTGTTTCCAGGTTACACCTACTACCGGATAAAAGTTGTAAGATGGATGACGGAAATAATATTCTACATAAGGCTCGTTATAGGCAAGCTCACTTCTCCAGACAAGTGTGTCTGGTTTAGCACCATTTAAAACAGCTTCATATTGAGGATCCTGAAATACGCTTTCTATCCAGTGAATGTACTCACGATAGTGTACGTTTGCAACTTCTGTTTTATCAATAAAGAAAGAGTTAACAGTTACACGTCGCGGAATATTATTCCAGTCGCCCATAATATCTTCGGTGGTTGCACCCATGGTAAAAGTACCCCCTTGCACAAATACCAACCCCGGGCCAGTCTTCACATCCTTGGCTTTTGCAACATTGTACCCCCCCATATTTTTGTCATTGTAATTCCACCCGGTCATCTCAGACTTCTGGGCTTTTTTCTTACAAGAACCGGCTAATGCAAGTGCACTAAACAGGATAAGGAAATTTCTTAGACGTAATTTTTGCATTTGAAACATTTTAACTCGTATTGAACGATAAGAATAGTTGATTATTGCAATGATTTATTCTTAAGCTTTGCGAATATAAATGATTTATCCAAATAAAAAGACATACGCTTGTTATGCTGAATGTTATCAATTATATAATTATAATCAACTTCCTTGTCTATAAACTTAGTAATAGATTAATCAGATTGAGTAGAAAAATGCTTATAAGGCTTGATTTAGTAATAAAGAACATAAAAATAAAAATCCCCAGTTAAATATCGGGGATTTTATCAAGCTTTGTGAAGTATTTATAAAAATTTTAAGGAAAAATACCTAATTCAGCATAACTCGTTGCAACTTTGTTAATAGCAGATACATAAGCGGCAGTACGCATATCAGGAATTTCACGATTGCTTTTCCAAACCTCCATTATTTCACGGGTAGCAGAAATCATTGTTTCTTCTAATCCACTGTGTACGAGGTCTATTTCATCTGCACCATGCTCAATAAACTCTTTTTCTTTAGCAGCTACACTTTTACCCGACAATTCTTCTATTTGTCCAAGTATATGCTTGTTCATATTTTCAGTAAAGCGTTTTTCAAGACGGCCATAACGTACATGGCTAAGATTTTTAAGCCATTCAAAATAACTAACGGTCACTCCACCTGCATTGAGATACATATCAGGTACAACAAGAGTTCCTTTACTTATCATTATTTCGTCGGCTTCCGGCGTCAAAGGTCCGTTAGCGGCTTCGCCAATTATTTTTGCTTTTACCCTTGCCGCATTTTGCCCGTTAATTACGTTTTCTAATGCTGCGGGTATTAAAATATCACAATCAAGCTCAAGTGCATCTGTATTCATACCAAGATTTTGTGCACCCGGGAAGTTTAAGATTGTTCCATTAGCTTTCCTGTGCTTGAAAACTTCTTCCTCATTTAATCCGTCAGCATTATATATAGCGCCTTCCCACTCTGCAATTGCTACTACTTTAGCACCACCTTCTCTAAAGTATTTTGCCGAGTAATAACCTACGTTGCCTAAACCTTGTACAACCACAGTTTTGCCTTCTATGCCTGTTGTTAGTCCAAGTCGTGCCATAACTTCGGGCATGTTACAAACTTCTCTGATACCAAAAAAAACACCCATCCCTGTTGCTTCTGTCCGGCCACGTACACCACCTTGCGATACCGGTTTACCGGTGACACAACCGGCGGCATCAACTTCACCTGGATGCATAGCTACATATGTATCAAGTATCCATGCCATTTCTCTTGCCCCGGTTCCATAGTCAGGAGCCGGAACGTCTGTACCCGGACCAATAAAATTTTTCTTTACTAACTCTGAAGTGTAACGACGGGTAATTTTTTCAAGTTCAAAAGCTGTATATTTCTTTGGGTCTATTTTAATTCCTCCTTTACCCCCTCCAAAAGGTACATTTACGATTGCACATTTATACGTCATTAGTGCAGCAAGTGCCATTACCTCATCCTGGTTTACCCCCATGCTAAAGCGAATACCGCCTTTGCAAGGTGTCTTATGATGACTGTGTTGTACACGGTAAGCCTCAATTACTTCTATATTATCACCAATTCTTACCGGAAACTTCATTCTGTAAACACTGTTGCAAGCTTTAATCTGTTCCAGAATTCCCGGATCCCAACTGGTAAATCTTGCGGCTTTATCAAAGCTTCTGATAACACTGTCAAAGAAGCTATAACTTTCTATTACTGCCATTTATTTGTTGTTTTAAATTTTTCATATTGCATATCGTTTTCTTGTATTTGTTACAGTCTTTATACCTGTTTTAAGCATCGTTGTGTCACTCACTTGTACTGTTGCTTAAATATTCAGCAGAGAAAAATTTTATAAACCTTCTCCTTTTTCCAGTTTTGTAATTTTTCTGTCTAGTCTTAATACATAATAAATTAACCCTGTCAGTATTATCATTACTACAACAAGTACCACATAAATTTTTCCGTTGGTTTCCATTAATCCTTTTTTTTCTGCATTAGCAGCAATATTTTGGGCAAATGCCAGATTAGAAATAAGTATTGATACTAAAAAAAAGGCGGAACACTTCCAATTATTCATTTGAATGTTTTTTTTCAATTATTTGTGCAAATCGAATTCTAAGAGTAGTAATCCAAACGCCCAATAAAGTCCACCCTAAAAAGGCAGGGCGTATAATTAATGACATTGTAGGGTCAAGGTCTCTGCCATCCATGCCCGGATTACCTTCAACTCCCTGTCCACCAGGATGAAGGCTTTCTACCATTCTCGGAATTATCCAAAGAGTTGGAAAAAGCATGGCAAAGGCAAAAATGTTATATACTGCCCCAAGCTTTGCTTTTTTATCCAGATCAGTAACGGAACTTCTTAATATAAAGTATGCGGCATAGATAAGTAAGGCTATAGATGCAAGTAATTGTTTGGGATCATTACTCCAAAACTCTCCCCAGGTAAATCTTGCCCAGACTGAACCAGTAGTCACCCCCAGAACGCCGAAAACAATACCTGATTTTGCATATTCAGCAGAATATATATCAGCATTTGTTGTTGGGTTTCGCAAGTATTTGATAGCATAGACAACGGAAACGGTAAATAAGACCATCATTGCAATCCACATTGGCACATGAAAGAAGAAATTGCGGATGGACTGGTAAAGATTACCTACTTGTGGTACTTTTATAAGAAAGCCTCCAATAAATGTATATAATAACAGAACGACAGACAGAACCTTCCACCAGGATTTTCTAATCACGGTTTTTATATTTTATGGCTAAAAGATTATGAAAATGGCAAGCTCTTTTAGCCTTTATCAAAAAATGAGACGCAAAATTACGGGAAAGGGTACCATAAGAGGTGAAGAAAATCAAAAAATCGCCATAGGTTAACTAATAGTGTTCTAATCTTTCCAAAGAAAAGGAAAAAGTATGATGGATAAAACAACCACCATAATATCTAATGCAACTAATAAAAGAACCATCTGACCTAACCCTGCCTGTATTACGGAGGAAAAAGCTATGGTAGCTATCTTCATTAACAACAGTAGTTGTGGTATAATAATAGGAAAACCAAGAATTGCCATTAACGCAGATTGCTGCTGCGCTTTTGAAGCAATGGCGGCTAAAAAAGTAAAGACAACGCTTAAACTAATACCTCCTAAAGTGGCGAGACCCACAAACTGCAGTGGTTGTTTTAGTGGATTGCCCAACAATATAAGGAACAATAATAAGCTCATAAGGCTCATTGCCAGCATCAGCAAAGCATTAAATAAAAGTTTAGACAGAATAAAGTCTTTTGGCCCTGCAATAGAGTAGAAATAAAGCATCCGGCCTTTGCTTTCCTGTAGAAAACTTTTTGCCACGGCATTTACGCAGACAAATAATTGTATCATCCAGAAGAGTCCGTTCCAAACATCGTCTTCGGGTTGCCCCATTGCCAGGTATAAGACAAATATGGTTGATACGACATATAATAAGATACCATAAAAGCTATACTGCTGTCGTATCTCAAGAAGCAGGTCTTTTTTGAATAGAGCAGTTATAGTTTTTAAGCTATTCAATTAAAAACCAACTGTTTGAAGTAAAGAAATCTTTGCAAAGCCCTTATCGTTAGTAATAAGAATGGCATTATTATAAATGGCGGTACCAGCGATGATAGCATCCGGAAGTTTTACGTTAATGGTTCTTCTTATTTCTGCAATCGACTCAAGGCAATTTCTATCTTCATTACTAACAGATAGTATCGTTATTCTATCTATTAATCGGAAGAATAACTCCTTATCAATTTTAGTAAGATTTGAAAAGGAAAGAAATTCGATAAAGTTTACTACCGAAGTAGCTATCCAATCAGCATTGTATAAATGATTATCAATAGCAGCATTACCTTTTAATAAAGAAATGATTGCATTTGTATCAAGCATCAGCCTATTTCTCCCACTCATCTCTTAATTTTCTTTGTTCTGCAACCGCATCACCTTCCCATTTTAATTTTCCAACTAAATCTGAAAAATCATATTTTGGTTTTGTTAATTGCCCGTTACTTTCTTCTACGTGAAGAATTAGAACCTCTATTTTCTTATTTACGTATTCTTCAGGCAAATCTATTGTGATCGAGTTTGAAGAATTTTCTATTATTTTTCTGATTGCTGTCATAACATAAATATACACTTTAAATAACCTCATGTTCATCACTTTTTCGTTAAATCAAAGGTCCCGGTAGGATAACTGAAAAGTTATAAGCTGATGATAATATAGAAAGTGTTTTTGTATTTTTAGCTGAATTAAGAAAAAAATGTATAAGTGTGCGACGCAACGGCTGTTACATCTTCTTCCCGATGCCTGTAACCAAAAAAATCTTCTAAACTATTGCTCCATTTATTCCTTCGTTATAACATTTTCTACACCGCGGCTCGTATTTATCCTGTTCTCCTAATAAAACCTGTCCTTCCTGTGCTGATTTTCGGTAAGAAATATTAGCAAGATGACCACATCTCACACAAATTGCATGCAGCTTTGTTATAAAATCAGCAATAGCTAATAACTTTGGCATTTGCCCAAATGGCCTCCCTTTATAATCCATATCAAGGCCAGCTACAATAACCCTGATACCTTTTAGCGCAAGTGTTTCACATACATGTATGATTTCATCATCGAAAAATTGTGCCTCATCTATACCAACAATATCTACATCGTTTGCCAACAATAAAATTGTTTGTGAATTGTCGATAGGAGTGGAGCTTATTATGTTGGAGTCATGACTGACCACATTGTTTTCATCGTAGCGAACATCTATGGCAGGCTTAAATATCTCAACTTTTAAATTGGCAAATTTTGCTCTTTTTAATCGACGGATTAGTTCTTCTGTTTTTCCGCTAAACATGCTGCCGCAAATAACCTCAATCCAACCACGCCGTTCACCGGAAATATTAGGTTCAATAAACATTCTCGATATATCTTGTTATTGTATGCAAAGAGTTAGTAATTTTAGCTTTGTAAGAGCTTAGTAATTGCCAAAAGTATATTTTCCGATGGAAAGAGTGGGTGTTTTAATAAATAAATTGCAAGAGCAATTGTTGCAGAAAGCTGATGTGCAAAATATGCTGGTAACAACCCAATTGTTACATAATGAATTGTTGAATTATGTAAATAATACAAATCAACCGGTAACCCGGATGGTAGCAGTTGTTGTACCTAATGCTATAATACCACATACACAAGAAGCAGTAGTTAAAGAAGTAGAACAAGAAGCATTTAAGCTTGTTTTAAAACCGGAAAGTGAGCCCGAACCATTGGTCGAGCCTGTGCCTGAACCAGAAGCTCCAATTCCGGAGACGATACCTTTACCGATACCAAAACCTGAACCAATACCACAAGCTATAGAGCAAAGGCCCTTGTTTGAGGTATTTCCAGTAAAAGAGGAAAAAGCGGGCGCATGGGGTTTAGAGCCTTTATCAGAAGCGCCGACCTTAGCTCATCAGCAAAAAACGATATATGAGTTAAACGATACTATGGTTGGTGAAACTCCTAAATCAATCAACGATAAGCTAAAGGAAGATACTGCAGAGATGGGAGCTTTATTGAAAGAAGCGCCTATTCGAGACTTGAAAAAGGCAATCACTATAAATGATCGCCATCGTTTTATACATGAGTTGTTTAGAGACGATGAAGCAATGTATGAACGATCTCTAAAAACTATTAACAGCTTTCATATTTTTGCTGAAGCAGAGTTTTGGATACAAAGAGAACTGAAAGTAAAATTGGGGTGGAATACGAACCTTGAACTGGTAAAAATCTTTGATCAATTGGTCAGAAGACGTTTCTCCTGAATAAACTGAAGGATTTTTTTTGTTGAGCCTCTCTTACTGTAAACATAGTCAATGGAGGCTTGGCATTTTTGAAGATAGATTTCATCTTTTTTAAGAAGGCAATCAAATTGGCTTGCTAACTCTATTGCATCATTTATGCTTATTCCGCCTGTAGATGCTACCAGTTCTATTGCTTCAATATATCTTTGATAAAGAGGACCGAACACTACAGGCCTTCCGTAAACTGCTGCTTCTAAAACATTATGTATTCCGTCTCCTGCAAATCCCCCGCCCACAAAATTTATTGTTCCATATTTATATAATTTACTCAACATTCCTACATTATCAATAATAATGGTATTGGCATTGGCTGGCAGGCGAATTTTGGAAAGATCAGAAAATAAAACGCTATGCTTGTACAATTTCAAACATTCATCAATTCTGTCTTTATCAATATTATGAGGAGCAATTATAAAGCGGACATTAGTTCTTGTATTTGCATAAGAAGAAAGTTTGGAATCATCTTTAGGCCAGGTGCTGCCTGCAACTATTGTGTCAGATGAGCTTATAAATTGTTCAATTAGTGGTATTGGCTCAAATTGTTCTGCAATTTCTACCACCCGGTCAAACCTCGTATCACCTGCTAATGTTACTTTATTATCTAAATCTATAGAGTTTAAGAGGTTGACAGACTCCTGGTTTTGAACAAAAAAGTGTGTAAAGCAGGAGAGCATTTGACGGTGAAATTTGCCTTGCTTAGAAAAGAAAGCCTGCTCCTTCCAAAAAATCGCTGAAATCAGAAGAAGAGAAACTTTCCTGTTTTTAGCTTCATTTAGGTAATAATGCCAAAATTCGTATTTCACAAAAATGGCGAGTGCAGGATTTACTATATCAAAAAACTTTTTAGCATTTTGCTGATTATCCTGTGGCAGGTAAAAAATGTGATCTACTCCTTTGTAGTCTTTTCTAACCTCGTATCCGGAAGGAGAGAAAAAAGTAAGTAATATTTTATGTGTTGTGTAAACTGAACGAAGTTTCTCAATTACCGGTCGGCCTTGCTCAAATTCACCTAATGAAGAGCAGTGCACCCAAATAATATTTGTGCCTGGAGTAATAGCTTTCTCCATTCTTTCAAATATGTTTTTACGTCCTTCCTGCCAAAGCCTGGCTTTTTCATTGAATGGAGAAAATGCTTTTACAAATAATGGATAAAGCCTGGTAAAAGCATCATATAAAAGTTTGCGCACTTTGGTAATATAATTTGCGCAAAAATAGCCTTCGTTCACTTCAAATACAACATCCTTGTAAAAGCGTTTTTAGTGTAGCTTTGGCCGCACAAAAAAAGTTATATGAAGCCTATACAAATGGTGGATACCAAGACCCAATATTTAAAAATAAAGGATCAAATAGATGCAGGCATACAGGAAGTACTGGATAGCGCCGCATATATTAATGGTAAGCCGGTTCAAAATTTTGCTAAAAACCTTTCTGAATATTTGGGCGTTAAACATACTATCCCTTGCGGTAATGGTACAGACGCATTGCAAATTGCAATGATGGCGCTGGATCTGCAGCCCGGTGACGAGATTATAACACCTTCTTTTACTTATATAGCTACAGTAGAAGTGGTTGGGTTGCTAAGGCTAAAACCAGTGTTTGTTGAGGTAGACCGGGAGACATTTTGCATTGATCCAAAAGCGGTTGAGGCTGCAATAACGCCAAAAACCAAAGCAATAGTGCCTGTACATTTATACGGACAGGCAGCAAATATGGAAGCGATTATGGCTATCGCAAAAAAGCATAATCTTTTTGTTATCGAAGACAATGCACAGGCTATAGGTGCTGATTATACTTTTGCTGACGGATCGGTAAAGAAGACTGGTTCAATTGGTATTATCGGTGCCACTTCATTTTATCCGTCAAAAAATTTAGGTGCATTTGGTGATGGCGGTGCTATTTTCACCAACGATGATGCTCTTGCAGAAAAATTGCACATGATTGCAAATCATGGACAAAAGGTTAGGTATTATCATGAAATGATAGGTTGCAACTCTCGTCTTGATTCGATCCAGGCTGCAATACTTGATGTAAAATTAAAATACCTGGATGAATATATTGTTTCAAGGCAAAAAGCTGCAGCATACTATGATCAGGCATTTGCAGGAAACGAAAAAATTACCGTTCCTCAAACAGGTGCTTTTACCAATCACGTGTATCATCAGTACACGCTTACACTAAACGGTGTCGATCGGGACGAATTAAACAAATACCTCGGTGAGAAGAAGATTCCTAATATGATCTATTATCCTGTACCCGCACATCGTCAAAAGATGTTTGCCGGTTTTGGCGGTGGTGATTATAATTTGCCTGTAACTGATTGGTTGACAGAAAGAGTGATTTCTTTACCAATACATACGGAGTTAGAGGAAGATCAGCTACAGTTTATTGTTGAGAATGTGTTGGCGTTTGTCAACGGATAATAATAACAAGTCAGGAAAAACGTTAATAATACTGACTTTGGATAGAATAATTGTTGAAAAGAATGTTACTGCATCCCGGTTAACCTTTAATAAAAAGTATTTTAACTGCCTGCTTTATAAATTTTATAGAATAAATGTTTTTATCCATTGTAAAAAAGGAAGTCAAAATTGCTGTAATTGGTCTTGGGTATGTTGGGCTTCCAATAGCATTGGAATTTGCAAAAAAAGCTTCTGTTATCGGTTTTGATATCAATCAAAAGCGCGTGGAAATGATGCAGCAGGGTATAGATCCAAGTGGTGAAATGTCAAAGGAAGAGTTTGATGAACGTGATATTGAATTTACATACTCTATTGAAGATTTAAGAAAAGCCGCTTTTTTTATTGTGGCTGTTCCTACGCCGGTTGATCCACACAATGTACCAGATCTCAGACTTGTCGAAAGAGCGTCTGAAACAATTGGAAAGGTATTAAAAAAGGGGGATTACGTTGTTTTTGAATCTACAGTTTACCCGGGTTGTACTGAAGAAGATTGTTTACCAATTATAGAAAAGGAGAGTGGATTAAAGGTTGGTGCTGATTTTAAACTTGGCTATTCACCAGAGCGTATAAATCCCGGTGATAAAGTGCATACACTTGCTACGATAATAAAGGTTGTTTCGGGATGTGATAAAGAAGCCACAGAGGAAATAGCTAAAGTATATGAACTGGTTGTGAAAGCCGGTGTTCATCGTGCCTCTTCAATAAAAGTGGCGGAAGCTGCGAAAATTATTGAGAACACACAAAGAGACGTAAACATTGCACTGATGAACGAACTATCCATCATTTTTGACCGGATGGGTATTAATTCTTATGAGGTGCTCGAAGCTGCAGGAACCAAGTGGAACTTTTTGCGGTTTTCGCCTGGTCTGGTGGGTGGTCATTGCATTGGAGTTGATCCTTATTACCTGACTTACAAGGCTGCAGAGCTTGGTTTTAATTCAAGAGTGATCTTATCAGGCAGGTACATTAATGATAATATGGGTAACTATGTTACAAAAAAAGTTATTCAACATGTTATTGCTCATTCTGATAATGTCAAAGAAGCAAAGATTTTGATAATGGGCGCAACGTTTAAAGAAAACGTAAGTGATATCCGTAACTCAAAAGTTATTGACGTTATTAAAACTTTACAGTCGTATCACTTGAATGTATTTGTTCATGATCCTTTTGCAAGTGGCGGGCAACTGGAAGAAGAGTATGGCATAAAGCTGACTAAAGAAATTGACAACGATTATGATGTGGTACTTGTAACGGTGCCTCATACCTCTTATGTTGGTTATGATGACGAATACTTTTCATCTATTACTAAAAGTCATGCTTTAATCGCTGATTTAAAAGGTGTTTACAGAAACAAAATAACCAGTAGGAAATACTGGAGCTTATAAAATTTAATATATGTCAAAACCAATCATCCTGGTAACAGGTAAAAACGGCCAGTTGGGAAATGAGTTGCAATTACTTGCAAAAGAATACAGTCAGTTTGATTTCCGCTTTAGCGATGTTGCAGAGTTAGACATTGCTAATGAGCAAAAAGTAAACTCTTTTTTTGAAGAATATAAACCGGTTATTTGTATAAATGCTGCCGCATATACAGCAGTCGATAAAGCAGAAACAGATAAAGGACTTGCTTTGAAAATTAACGCTGAAGCAGTTGGATATCTCGCTGCTAATTGCAATAAAATTGGCGCTAAGTTTATTCATGTTTCTACAGACTACGTATTTGACGGTACTGCAACCACACCTTATAAAGAGGACCATCCTGTTAGTCCTGTAAATTTTTATGGTGAAAGTAAGTTAAGAGGTGAAGAAGAAGCAATGAGCAAAAGTCCGGGAACAGTTATCCTAAGAACATCCTGGGTATATAGTTACTTCGGTAACAATTTTGTAAAAACTATGCTTCGCCTAATGAAAGAGCGCGAAAGTCTCAATGTCATCAACGATCAGTTTGGTTCACCTACTTATGCTGCTGACCTTGCAGCAGCAATTATGCAGATAGCGGTACATGAAAAGTTTGAAGGAGGAATATATCACTTTTCTAACGAAGGAATAATTAGTTGGTACGACTTTGCTGTTGCTATCAGAGATTTTTCCGGACTTACCTGTAAAGTTAATGGCATCGATACTTCCGGTTATCCAACGCCTGCTAAAAGGCCGGGTTATTCTGTAATGAGCAAAGATAAAATTGTCTCAACCTTTAGAATTCAGTTGACAGATTGGAAAGAGAGTTTGCAGAAATGTATGAAGTTGCTGGAGCAATAGTATTTATTTGAATAAAGCTATGCCGGTGCTTTTGTACGTCATAACTTTATAAGATGATTTATTAGAAAAGTTATAAGAAGTATTAACAAGTCTTCTTTATTTTAAAATTACCTGGCCTTTAACAAGATTAGTAGTCTTGTTAAAGCGAGTTTACAAAGGATAGAAAACCTAAGCAAGTTACACTTCAATTTCTTTTCACAATTTTTGATATATGGCTTGGATTGCCTGTTCGTTATACCGATGCTTAATCTGGGCAGGATAGGCGGTTACTGCGAAAAAAGCATTCGTCTTCATTTTGAAAAGCTCTTTGATTTTGTCTCTTTCAATACTGTCATGATTAAGAAAAGCTGCGGCAAAGAATTAATTGCTGCATTTGATCCATCCTATATTCCTGAAAGCGGTAAACAAACACCAGGCTTAGGCAAGTGGTGGAGCGGTAAGGATCAATGTCCATTAAAGGGGCTTGAGATTAGTTGCCTTTCAATAGTGGATGTAACAGCGGGAACTGCCATGTCATTTGAAG
>Ga0210040_10008654_pt1 | contig 12003 bp, 7 predicted proteins | sample CryGeyCG12114_NA_FD_185462 | JGI IMG/M metagenome (GOLD analysis project Ga0210040, IMG submission 185462) | Groundwater microbial communities from aquifer - Crystal Geyser CG19_WC_8/21/14_NA (SPAdes) (version 2) | ecosystem: Environmental > Aquatic > Deep subsurface > Groundwater | place: USA... | reverse complement strand
AGGCGTTAGGTTGCCGATGTCGCTGGAATTCAACATGGCCTTTGAAGGCAAAGCCGGCGACGCGGTTTCCGTGGCGCCGAATGTGGTGCGCGTGACCGCCGATAATCCGAGCCCCTACACGTTTCATGGCACCAACAGTTACATCGTCGGCGAGAATACGCTGGCGGTGATCGACCCAGGCCCCGACAATCCCGGGCATCTCCAGGCGCTGCTTGCGGCTATCGACGGTCGGCCGGTGTCGCATATCTTTGTCAGCCACACCCATCGCGATCATTCCCCGCTTGCCGCCGCCTTGAAGGCGGCCACGGGCGCCGAGATTCTGGCGCAAGGGCCTCATCGCGCCGCCCGCCCTTTGCGCATCGGCGAGGTCAATCCGTTCGGCGAAAGCTCGGATTATGCTTTCGCGCCCGACCGAGCGCTTGCGGATGACGACGTCGTGCAGGGCGATGGTTTTGCTGTTCGCGCGATCTACACGCCCGGCCATTGCGCCAACCACACCGCCTTTGCACTGGAAGGCACCGGCCTTCTGTTTTCAGCCGATCATGTAATGGCATTTGCCACCACCGTGGTGGCGCCGCCCGATGGATCGATGACCGACTTCATGCGCTCGCTCGACCGATTGCTGCAGCGCGAAGACCGGCTTTACCTGCCCGGCCATGGCGGCAATGTCGATAATCCCCACCGTTTCGTGCGCGGCCTCAAGGCGCATCGCAAGATGCGCGAGCGCGCCATTCTCGAGCGCTTCACCACCGGTGACCGCAGCATAAAAGAGGTCGTCGCGGCGATCTATCGTGACACCGACCCGCGCCTCCATGGCGCGGCGGCTTTGTCCGTGTTCGCGCATGTCGAGGATCTTGTTGGACGCGGTTTGCTGGCGGCAGAGCCCGACCTGACGCTTGACGCGACCTATCACCCGCTTTGATCATTGAGCGGGTTGCGGGGCCCTTGCATCCGCCAGAACAGCGGCATCAAGATCGGCGAAGAAGCGCTTGATGCGCATGGCATTGTCGCCGAAATCATGTCGGCCGTAGCGCGAAGCGGAGCGCATATCCACAAAGGTTGCGGTATCCTCATCGGCCACGCGGATCGCCACATCCGACGGGAAGCCGAGCAGAAACGTACCGGCGACCGCGTCCAGCGTCGCAGCCGGTCCGCTCGGGAAGGGAAATGGGCGGGTGATCTCCCAACCGCGTTCCGTCACCAGCACTGTGATGATTTCACGCATGCGCTCGCCAGGCAGCGCATAGGAATGGCCGACCAAGTCGGGATAACCAGCCCGATGGGCCGCGATCTCCTCTGCCGTCATCGCATGAGGCAGGTTCATGAACTCGGTGCGCTCGGACACCGGGCCCAGCAGCGGCCGCTCCTGCAGATCGGTTGAGATGTCGTATAACATCGGTGTCGTCGCGCCGTGATAAGCGAGAACCCCGATGGGTACGAGCACACCTACCAAAAACAGTGCCGCAACGACGAGATTGCTGCCCACTTTGTTTCCGCGCGTCCACATGCGCTGGAAACCGACCGCAAAGGCGATCAGCGACACCAGAACCAGAAGTGCCACGACCCCGATCACCAGCAGAAAACTTTCGGTGGGAAGCCGATCGAAGCGATGCGCAGCACCGGCTGTCACGAACAAAAGGACAGCCAGAACCGCGAAGCGGCGCGACCAGCGCGCCGACCGTGAATGATGCTCAGGATAGATTGCGACCATTCCGCCTGTTTAGCCTCAAACGGTTGGCAAACGGTAATCCTTGAACCGTTCCCGCAACGTGATCTTCTGGATCTTGCCGGTGGCGGTATGCGGGATTTCATCAACAAAGGTCACGTCGTCGGGCAACCACCATTTGACGATCTTGCCTTCCATGAAGGCCAGCAAGTCTTCGCGCGTCGGTTCCTTGCCGGGCTTGGCGACCACAACCAGAAGCGGGCGTTCGTCCCAGCGCGGATGCGCAATGCCGATGACCGCCGCTTCCGCAACATCCGGATGCGCCACCGCCAGATTCTCGAGATCAATCGTCGAGATCCATTCGCCGCCGGACTTGATCACGTCCTTGGCGCGATCGGTGATTTGCATATAGCCTTGGCGGTTGATGTGGGCGACGTCGCCGGTGTCGAACCAGCCGTCTTCATCAAAGGCGTCCGCCCCCGCCCCGCCGTAATAACTGCGCGCCACCGCCGGCCCGCGCACCTTGAGACGGCCGAAGGTCTTGCCGTCCCACGCACGCGGCTCGTCGTTATCGTCGGTTATTTTCATTTCCACGCCGAACGGCGCGTGGCCCTGGGACTGCTGAATGTCGAGCTTGGCGTCGCCCGTGAGATTTTGATACTCGGCCTTCAAGGTGCATAGTGAACCGAGCGGCGACATCTCCGTCATGCCCCAGGCATGAATGACTTCCACGTCGTAGTTGTCCTGGAATTTCTGTACCATGACGCGCGGGCAGGCCGAGCCGCCAATCACCACTTTCTTGAGATGCGGCAGCGTCTTTCCGGTTTCTTCCAGGTGCTGCAGCAACATCAGCCATACGGTGGGCACGGCTGCCGAGAAGGTCACCTGTTCGGTGTCGAGCAGTTCATAGATCGAGTTGCCGTCCATCTTGCCGCCCGGCATCACCAGCTTGGCTCCGATCATCGGTCCGCTTTGCCCAAGGCCCCACGCATTGGCGTGGAACATCGGCACCACCGGCAGGATCGTGTCGCGCGAGGAAATCCCCATCGCGTCCGGCATGCAGGCCATCATCGCGTGCAGGACATTGGAACGGTGGCTGTAAAGCACGCCTTTGGGCTCGCCCGTGGTGCCGGATGTATAACACATGCCGGCAGCGGTGTTTTCGTCGCCCTCGCAATCATACCAGCTGAAATCACCATCCGCGTCGTTCAGCCAGTCCTCATAGGCGATGACGTTCGGCAGCGTGGTTTGCGGCAAATGCGCCGCGTCGGTCAAAACGATGATCTTTTTCAGGGATGGCACGGTGGGGGCGATCCGCTCCACCAGCGGCATGAAGGCCAGATCGACAAACAGCGCTCGGTCTTGCGCGTGGTTCATGATCCAGGCGATCTGGTCGGGAAACAGCCGCGGGTTCAACGTGTGATACACCCCGCCCATGCCCATGATGCCGTACCAGGCTTCGATGTGGTTGGCGGTGTTCCAGGCCAGCGTGGCGATGCGGTCGCCGGGCTGAAAGCCTTCACGCTCGAAAAGCTGTGCCATCTTGCGCGCCCGTAGGTGAATACCGGCATAGGTCGTTCTGACGATCGGCCCTTCCCCCGAACGCGACACGATCTCGCGGTCGGGATGCTGGATCGCGGCGTGATCAAGGATCTTGTGGCACAGCAACGGCCACTGCTGCATCAAACCGAGCATGGTCTCCTCCCAGGATAAGCGCGTGTTTGTTGGCCTATAGAGCCACGATTGGCGCTGATGTCCAGCACCGCCGGAACCAAGCCCCGCAGGCAGGGAACGCTACACAATCTGGCGACCCGGGCGACGCATAGCCGGCTGCTTGTTTGTGCCTTAATTGTGACAAGCCTGCGCGGCAAACTTTGTCGAGCAGCACCCAGCCTGACCGGCGGAGACTAATTCCCATGCATGCGCAGCAGCTTTCAGCAGACGACCTTCACATCGCCGAAGCGCTCGAAACGATCGAGCTCGAACTGGCCTTGCAGGTGCAGGACATCGCCCGCATCGGCTTTGATGCCGCGGTGGATACGGCGCTGCGCGGCCTTGGCGGCCAGATCCTGTTTCGGCTGCCGGCAACCATTCGCGCCGACGCCCAAGCCGTGGCTGCCGTGTCCTTGCCCACCGGCGATCACAACGCGCGCAAGCTTCTGATCGTGACGCTCGGCAGCGATGGCGAAACCATGCATGTCGAAGATGCGGTGGCCGGCAAGGATCCCGTTGCGGATCTCGCGCAATCCATGGCCGGCCTGCTTGAAAGCTTTTCGGCCAGCACCGCCAACTCGCAAGCGCCCATCCAACTCTGAGCTCACCGGTTTGAAGCTTCCTCTAGGCGGTGAAATTGGCCATGGAACACGCCGCCTCGCCTCGCGTTCTTCAAAGCAAAGCCATTCAGCGAGGAGAGCGGATCATGGACAGCTACGCCGCGTCGGTTGCCAAAACCGAACAGCCAACATCACATATCACCGTCGAACCATTCGACGGCGTCGTGACGGTCACCTTTTCCGATGCCATTATCGCGTCGTCGCAAGAAGCGCTTCTGTTGCGCGAGGGCGATTACGATCCGGTGTTTTATATTCCGTTCAAGGACATCTATTTTGATTTCCTGCGCCGCAGCGACACCACGACCCAGTGTCCGCACAAGGGTGTCGCCGCCCATTGGAGCGTGACCGCTATCGGTGAAGCCATGGATGACGTGATGTGGGCTTATGAACAGCCGCATGAAGGCGTGTCGGCCATCAGCGGCCATGGCGCGTTTTATCCGAAAAAGGTTCGGATCGAGGCTGTGTCCAACCAGACCGACAAGTCGATCGACCTGTAACTTTCACCCTTCGGCGTCACGATCTGCGGGTTCTCCGCGGATCGTGATCGCATTCCGCCGTTCTGTGAATTCGCGGCCCTCACCTTGCGCCGTTCGTATTCCATCTATGCGCGCATGATTGCACATTCATTCGACATTTCCCGCCGCGCCTTCCTGGCCGGTTCGGCCGCCGCCGCCCTCAGCCCCGTTTTGATCAGGCCAGCTTTTGCCCAGGCCGGCGACTGGCAGGCCGGTGTGCTTGAACAAGCGCGCGGGCTCGATGCGCTGCGATCCATGATCGTGACGCGCAACGGAACGCCGTTGATCGAGGAGGTGTTTAGCGGCGGACCGCTGACGCGCGGCGTCAACGTCAAGTCGGCCTCCAAGACGGTCCTGTCCGTGCTTGTCGGCATTGCGATCGACAAGGGCGAACTCGACGGCCCGGATCAGTTGATCGCGCCTTTGCTGCCCAACGATGTTCCCGATGATGGAGATCCTCGCCTTGCACGCGTGACGATCGGCAATCTCTTGTCGATGCAGTCCGGCCTGGAACGGACATCCGGCGGCAATTACGGCGCTTGGGTACAAAGCCGCAATTGGGTGCGCGATGCGCTCGGCCGGCCCTTTGTGGATGAGCCCGGCGGACGCATGTTGTATTCTACCGGCAATACGCACCTGCTGTCGGCCATTCTCACCCGTGTTTCCGGCCGCTCGACCCTTGAGCTTGCGCGCGACTGGCTGGGCGAACCGCTCGACATCACCATCCCGCCATGGCCGACCGATCCGCAGGGCATCTATTTTGGCGGCAACGACATGGTGCTGTCGCCGCGCGGGCTTCAGCGCTTCGGCGAAATGATCCTCAACAAGGGCAAAATCGGTGGCGCGCAGATCGTGTCAGAAGAATGGATCAACCAGAGCTGGGTGCCGCGCACGGCTTCCCCCTGGACAGGGGATGAGTATGGCTATGGCTGGTTTTTGCGCCAAAGCGGCGATCAGCCGGTTCGCTATGCTTGGGGTTACGGCGGACAGATGCTGTTCGTCGCGCCGCAAGCAGGCCTCGTCACGGTGATGATCTCCGACCCAACCGCACCGTCGGGCCGCAACGGTTATGTCGACCAGCTTCAAACCCTTTTTGACGAAATTCTACGCGGCGCAATCGGCGCCGCGTAGAGCGAAAAACAGCGCCAAACTACTTCCTAACCGCCGCCTGCGCTGCCGCAAGGCGGGCGATGGGGACGCGGAAGGGTGAACAGGACACGTAATCCAGGCCGACTTCTTCGCAGAAGCGGATGGACGCGGGATCGCCGCCGTGCTCGCCGCAGATGCCAAGCTTGATGTCGGCGCGCGTTTGCCGGCCCTTGTCGACCGCGATCCGTACCAGTTCGCCGACGCCGTCGATGTCGATCGACACAAACGGATCCTGCTCGATGATGCCCTTTTGGCGATACGTTTCCAGAAAGCCGGCGGCATCGTCGCGCGAAATGCCGAAGGTGGTCTGCGTGAGATCGTTGGTGCCGAAGGAAAAAAACTCGGCGCTTTCGGCAATCTTGTGCGCCCTGAGGGCGGCACGCGGCAGTTCGATCATGGTGCCGACGAGGTAATCGATCGGCATGCCGGCTTCGGCGATCACATCCTTGGCGACCTGATCTATGCGCGCCTTCACGTAATTCAACTCAGCCACGAGGCCGACCAACGGGACCATGATTTCCGGCACCACCGGATTGCCTGTCTTTTTGGCGGACTCAACGGCCGCCTCGAAAATCGCGCGCGCCTGCATCTCGGCAATTTCGGGATAGGAGACGGCCAGACGGCAACCGCGATGGCCGAGCATCGGGTTGAACTCGTGCAGTTCTTCCGTTCGGTGGCGCAGCTTGTCGGCTTCGACGCCCATCGCCTGCGCGACCTCCGCGATCTCGGCTTCCGTTTTGGGCAGGAACTCATGCAGCGGCGGATCGAGCAGGCGGATCGTCACCGGCAGGCCGGCCATGATCTCGAACAGTTCGATAAAATCGGCGCGCTGCATCGGCAGAAGCTTGGCGAGTGCCGTTCTGCGCCCTGCTTCGGTGTCGGCCAGGATCATCTCGCGAACGGCCACGATGCGGTCTTCGTCAAAGAACATATGCTCGGTGCGGCACAGGCCGATGCCTTCGGCGCCGAACGAACGCGCCATGCGCGCATCGGCCGGCGTTTCGGCATTGGTGCGCACCTTCATGCGCCGGATCTTGTCGGCCCATTCCATAATGGCCGCGAAATCGCCCGACAGTTCCGGCTGCAACATCGGCACCGCGCCCTTGAGCACCTGTCCGTTGGAGCCATCGATGGTGATCACGTCGCCTTTCTTGAAGGTCTGGCCCATCACCATCATCGTGCCTGCACGCGCGTCGACGCGCAGCGTGCCAGCACCCGACACGCAGGGCTTGCCCATGCCGCGCGCCACAACCGCCGCGTGGCTGGTCATGCCGCCGCGCGTGGTCAGGATGCCTTGCGCCGCATGCATGCCGTGAATGTCTTCCGGGCTTGTTTCCACTCGCACCAGAACGACCTTGCGGCCCTGCTTTCTCAGGTCTTCCGCTTCATCCGAGGTGAAAACGATTTCGCCGGTGGCAGCACCCGGGGAGGCCGGCAGTCCGACTGCCACGACGTTGCGTTCCGCCTTCGGATCAATGGTTGGATGCAGCAGCTGATCGAGCGAAGCCGGGTCGATGCGCGTCACCGCTTCTTCCTCGCTGATCAGCCCCTCGCCGGCCATTTCCACGGCCGTTTTCAACGCGGCCTTGGCGGTGCGCTTGCCGGAGCGCGTTTGCAGCATCCACAGCTTGCCGCGCTCGATGGTGAATTCGAGATCCTGCATGTCGCGGTAATGCTGTTCCAGCACATCGGCGATGCGCACAAACTCGTTGAACGCGTCCGGCATGACCTTTTGCATTGACGGCTGATCGGAGCCAGCAGCGATCCGCGCGTCTTCGGTGATGTTTTGCGGGGTGCGAATGCCGGCTACGACGTCTTCGCCCTGTGCATTCACCAGGAACTCGCCGTAGAGTGCCTTTTCGCCAGTCGACGGGTTGCGTGTGAAGGCGACGCCCGTGGCGGAGGTTTCGCCCATATTGCCGAACACCATGGCCTGCACATTGACGGCCGTGCCCCAGCTTTCAGGGATATCCTGCAAGCGGCGATAAGTGATCGCGCGCTGGTTCATCCAGCTCGAGAACACCGCGCCAATAGCGCCCCAAAGCTGTTCCTGCGGGTCCTGCGGAAAAGGCTGATCCAGTTCTTCTTCGACCTTCGCCTTGTAAAGGCCGACGATTTTCTTCCAGTCTTCGGCGGTAATGTCGGTATCGAGCTCGACCCCGAGCCTCGCCTTCTGGTCTTCCAGGATTCCCTCGAAATGCTCGTGATCGACGCCAAGCACGACATCCGAATACATCTGGATGAACCGGCGATAGCTGTCCCAGGCAAAGCGTTCGTCCGAGGCATCCTTGGCCAGCGCCTCGACCGTTTCGTCGTTGAGGCCGAGATTGAGCACGGTGTCCATCATGCCCGGCATGGATGCGCGCGCACCGGATCGAACCGACACCAGCAGCAGCTTGGTCTTGTCGCCAAAGCGACGTCCCGCGATTTCGCCCACTTTGGCAAGCGCATCTGAAACCTGGTTCTTGAGCTCAGGCGGATAGCTCTGGCCATGCGCATAATAGTAAGAGCAGACTTCCGTCGTGACCGTGAAACCGGGCGGCACCGGCAGGCCCAGGCTGCACATTTCGGCGAGGTTTGCGCCCTTGCCGCCAAGCAGGTTCTTGTCGCTCGCCCGACCCTCGGCAGCGCCGTCACCGAAGCTGTAAACCCACTTAGTCATCGATCCCTCCTGCCGCTGCCGGTCGCGTCCCAATCGCGATTAGGCCGTGGTTTCCCCAATGGCAAGGGACAGGCTTCCCATCGCCTCACCTCAATCGATTAGCAGCTAAACCGCTTCCGCAAGCTGTGCCGCGGTTTGCAGATCCACGGACACCAGTTGGCTGACGCCCTGTTCGGCCATGGTGACGCCGAACAGCCGGTTCATGCGCGCCATGGTGATGGGATTATGCGTGATGACCACGAAGCGCGTTTCGGTGGACGCCGCCATCTCGTCCATGAGGTTGCAGAAGCGTTCGACATTATGATCGTCAAGCGGCGCGTCGACCTCATCAAGGACGCAGATGGGCGCGGGGTTGGTGAGAAACACGGCAAAGATCAGCGCCATGGCCGTCAGCGCCTGTTCGCCGCCTGACAGTAAGGTCATGGTTTGCGGCTTCTTGCCCGGCGGGCGCGCCAGGATTTCCAGCCCAGCATTGAGCGGATCATCGGACTCGATCAGCTGCAATTGCGCTTCGCCACCGCCGAACAGATGCGTGAACAAGCGCTGAAACTGGTCGTTGACGACGGTGAAAGCGGCCAATAGGCGCTCGCGTCCTTCCCTGTTGAGGTCCTGAATGGCGCCGCGCAGGGTGCGGATGGCTTCCACCACATCATTGCGATCCGAAACCAGCGTGTCCAACCGGCCAGACAATTCGCGTTGTTCCTCGTCGGCGCGCAGATTCACCGCGCCCAGCCGTTCGCGCTCGGCTTTCAAGCGCTCCAATCGCTGCTCGATGTCGGCTGCCGGGAGCAGTGTGTCGCCTTGCGCGACGCCGGCATGCTCGAGCGCCTTGTGCGGGGGCACGCCCAGCGTTTCGCTGATGCGCGCTTCGATCTCGAAGCGGCGATCATCGGCTGCGGTGAGGCGTTCTTCGGCGCGTCCGCGCGTTTCACGCGCCTCCGACAGAGCCGCAATCGCAGCCGTTGCGGTGCGATCCAACTCGACTTGCCGGCTTTCCGCGGCCCGCAAGGCCGTTGTTGATTGGGTGTGCCTGGCTTGCGCATCCGTTAACTCGCCAAGCAGCGCGCGACGTCGGATTTCCAGATCGTCCGGCGCATCGAGCAAGGCCGATTGTTCGGTTTCGGCATCCGCGCGACGCGCTGCCAAGGTATCCAGCTGTTTGCCCGCATTGGCGCTGCGCTCGTGCCACGAGCGGCGGTCGGTGGCGATCGCGCGCAAACGCTGCGCGCGCATTTCCGTGTCGCGCCGCAACGTTTCAAAGGCCGCGCGAAGATCGGCTTGGCGCGAACGCTCCGTCGACGCCTCGTTGCGAGCGTCGTTAAGCGTGACATCGAGTGCAGCAAGTGCTGGCGCTCCTGCCAGTGCGTCGCGGGCCTCAGCCAGCGCGCGTTCTGCTTCGGCGCGGTTGTCGGCAAGACGCGCTTGCGCATCCAGGATTGCTGTGTGCCGCGCAGCAAGGTCGGCGGATGCGCGTTCGGCCTGGACCAAGGCATCGCGCGCGCCAACAACAGCCACCTGGCTGCGGCGCTGCGCGTCGCGCGCCGCGCGCTCGGCTTCCCCTGCCTGCTTGAGGTCGGCATCTGCCTGTCGCGCTTTTTGTTCCGCCGCAGCAAGACCGGCCCGTGCTCCTTCGAGTTCGGCTTGCAGTTCCTGCAAGCGGTTACGCTGGGCCAAACGTTGCGCGGCGGCGGTCGGGGCGTCGGCACTCGCGCGATAGCCGTCCCACCGCCACAAATCGCCATCACGCGTCACCAGCAGTTGACCAACTGCGAGTTCGCGCTGCCGCTCCGCGCCCTCAATTGCTGTGACAAGACCGATCTGCGCCAACCGGCGCTTGAGCTGAAGCGGCGCTTGGACGTGATTGGCCAGTGCCGTGACGCCGCTTGGCAGGCTGGGATCACTGAGAAGCGGCTGCATATCGCCCCAGAACGCGGGGGCTTGCTGGTCTAGCGGCAGATCCAGATCGTCGCCCAGCGCTGCACCGAGGGCCGTTTCATAGCCGCGCTCAACCCGGATCTGGTCGAGCACCGGCGCAAATCGATTGCTTAAGCCGGCATTGAGCACCTTGGTCAGGGTGCGGGCTTCCGTATCAATACGCGCGAGCGCTGCCTTCGCGTCCGCCAACGGCGTGCGGGTGCTGCTTTCTTGCCGACGCGCCGTTGCAATCGCTTCTTCGGCCTGGATCAAGCGCTCTTCGGCGCGCAGCCCTTCCTGCTCCAGCTCAGCTAGGGCATGGCGCGCAGCATCCACATCCGGCGCTGCGGCCCGTTTGGCGGAAAGCGCATCTGCATCGCGGCGGAGGTCGGCAGCCTGTCTGTCGAGCCGCGACAAACCCTCTTGGGCCGCGCGCAAGGCACGATCCAATTCGCCACGCTGCGCGGCCACTTCCGCGCGCCGCGTCGTGGCCTGGGCAAGGCGCGCTTCGGCGGCAGCCAAGGCCTCATTGCCGTTTTCCGCCGCAAGGCGGCTTTGTGTTTCGCGCGCTTCGGCGCCATCATCTTTCGCCTGGAGCGCCGCTTCTTCCTCGTCAAGCCGCGCCAGCGCCGCCGCGTTTTCAGCACCGAGCTGTTCTTCGCGTTTGATGTCGCTGGCAAGCTGGTCGAGACGACGGATCAACTCGGCTTGCCGATCGCGCAAGCGGCGAGCTTCATCTTCGATCTGCGTTTTGGCGAGTTCGAGCCGCTGGACCAAAGCCAGCGCTGATGCTGCCTGGTCGCGGAGTGCTAGCAGGTGGTGTGCGCCGACAGCCTGATGTTTGGCGGCTTCCATTTGCGCGGCGGCACGCTCCGCCACCACCATCGTCGCGCCGTGCAGGACGGTTTGCGCTTGTGCCGCCTGTTCCTTGGCTTGCGTCCAGCGAAGGTGAAGCAAGATGGCTTCGGCCTTGCGGATGTCGGCGGACAAGGTCTTGAAGCGCAGTGCTTGCCGCGCTTGCCGCTTCAGGTTTTCGATCTGCGCGCCAAGCTCGCCGGTGACATCGTCCAGCCGTTCAAGATTCTGTTCGGCCGCGCGCAAACGAAGCTCGGCTTCATGGCGGCGCGTATGCAGGCCGGAAATGCCGGCCGCTTCCTCCAACAGCGCGCGGCGGGCTTGCGGCTTGGCCTGGATCAGTTCGCCGATGCGCCCCTGCCCCACCATGGAGGGCGAGCGCGCGCCGGTGGACTGGTCGGCAAACAAAAGCTGCACATCCTTGGCGCGCGCTTCCTTGCCGTTGATGCGGTAAACCGAGCCGGACGCGCGCTCAATGCGGCGCGACACCTGCAATTCGTCGCTGGCGTTGAACGCGGGCGGCGCCGAGCGATTGGAATTATCGAGAAAAAGCGTAACTTCGGCGGCATTGCGGGCAGGCCGCGCGCCTGAGCCGGAGAAGATGACGTCATCCATGCCGGATGCGCGCATGTTCTTGTATGAGCTTTCGCCCATCACCCAGCGCAGCGCTTCCACAAGGTTGGACTTGCCGCAGCCATTGGGCCCGACCACACCGGTCAGGCCGCGCTCAATCACGAATTCGGCCGGCTCCACAAAGGATTTGAAGCCGAGCAGGCGAAGGCGGGAAAAGCGCATCAGCGCGCTTCTCGAAGATAAGAGGCCGGCGACGCGAAACCGCGCCGCATGCTCAGATCAAAGCAGGCCGTCGATGATCGCCGACATTTCGTCGACGGACAGCGCGCCCGAATA
>Ga0210040_10008653_pt1 | contig 12004 bp, 11 predicted proteins | sample CryGeyCG12114_NA_FD_185462 | JGI IMG/M metagenome (GOLD analysis project Ga0210040, IMG submission 185462) | Groundwater microbial communities from aquifer - Crystal Geyser CG19_WC_8/21/14_NA (SPAdes) (version 2) | ecosystem: Environmental > Aquatic > Deep subsurface > Groundwater | place: USA... | reverse complement strand
TTAACCATTGTTGAAAGGGAGGACTGAGCGCACCACAGTATTTCTACCATTTTCGAAATGGTTTCAGCAGAAGCATACTCAAGAAACTTAACTCAACATCAGCAGTCAGTCAACAGAATATGGATTGAGTGCACGTTAATGTTCGTTGTCCTTTTTGAAATGATCGTTTTCATTCGCATTATGATTACCACTTTGTTCTCCTTTGTAATACGTAATACTATAGCATTACGCACGAGTAAATGTCATACGCAACTCACTCACCAGGTTATTATGATAAAATTTCGGATTACCACTCAGCTTCAAGATTGTGAGTGTTCGTAGCGTATTAGCGTTGAATAACTTTGCATTGATATCCAGCAAATTCTTTTCCAGATTTAGATACTGCAACTTCTGCAAAGAAAAAAATCCAATCAAAACATACTATGCACATAACAATGGCATTGTTGCAAGCATGCTGAGTGGATTCTCATCAAACTGTGAGAAAAGTTCTTACCTTCAGCTGCGACCAAACGAAAGGGGGAGGTATATAACTGATATTGTTATTTTTGCAGTTCAAATAGAGCAACTGTTTGAGAAACCGAATTTCAGACGAAATGCACGATATGAGATTTGATGCCAGGTTTAAACGCTCTAGCCCTGACAAAGAATATATTTCTAGCGGTAAAGCTGCAATGTAGTTATTCGGAAGACACAGCTTTTTCAAATTTTGCAAATTCCCAATGGATTTCGGAACTGTCCAAATGTTGCATCCACTGATCCGAAGAATCTGGAGGCTCTTACATTCACATAGTTCAGCAGGGAAATCTTGTGCAGAAAAATCGTTTCCACTGATGTCTAAAAATGAAAGCTGGTCCATGAAAAAAAAGCTACGTGGTAAGCTGGTCAAGCCATTTTCGTTTAGTGCTAAACTACGGAGATGCCGAAAATTAAATCCAAACTCATCTGGCAAGAACTTGATACTATTATTTTGTAAGTGCAAAGTCTGAACATTTGCCAGTCGAGCTTCGCAGCTTTCAATTAGACGGGCCGGTAGTTGGACCAAATTTAATGATCTAAGGTTCAAGTACTTGGTGCCCCTATACTCAGCTTTATCGATCGTTGCATTCATTTTGAACTCCAAGAAAGTGCTTACAAAGGTGGAAGACATCTTAAGAGGATTTAATTGTTTAGCTTTGACAAAACTACAAGCTGAAGAATCTAAATTAATTACGGCTGTATTGAGTGCACAAGGAACCAAAGCATCTTCCCTTTGTTTCGTGTAGACAAGGGAATATTTTGAAATACCATGGAGAAGACGTCATTGGCTGACTTTAGGTGACATTTTGAAAAACGCAATCTGATTGACTTGACTGTTCAATCAAGTACAATCTCTATACCGCAGCAGCCGCAATCATATAACACAAACAAAAATATTGACGATGCTGCAGGGTTTTGTAAATAGCAATTTTACTTGTGCAGTAACCACTGATTGCGTGATTGTCTCACTCTGAGCTCTCAATGCATTTTGACGGAGGAGAATAAAAGAATTTACGCGTTCACGCGAAAATAATGTATGATGATGGATTGGAGGGATCAATAGTTTTTGGGCTTTCTTTAGTTATTTTCTAAATTGCAATGTAAGTGAACAATATGACAAAAATATGTTCCATCTCCGATATAAAACGGATGGAATATGGAATGGAGAAGTTCATGAAAACTTGCTAAAAATTAAACAGCCGTAGATTGCAAGATACTACTTTAGAGACCTCTGTGAAAAATATAAGTAAGTATAATATCAAGTGGACAAAACAAAGGAGAAGTATTTGATCTATTCATAACTTTCGTATTATTTATTACCTATACGCTTTACTCAAGAAAAGCATTGTAAATCAAAGTAAGTAAAAACTTTGACTAATTAATGCAATAAAAAAATTAAAATTTGTAAACTAAATTTGACTTTAAATGAATTCGTGATTTGTATATTCCGCAATAGTTTATGAATCATCCGTAAAATCGTACATTCTAGAGCCATTTACTCACACTCACACCCACTCATCGTCGCTCTATTATTGACCCGGGAAAACCAATTTTCCAGTCTGTGTCTTGTAGGTCGTATTCCCCCTCGTGTTAAAAACCGGTGGACTGAATTTACATTCGAAGGATTTTTCTGATTTCTCAAAACTTTTAATTGTGTGTAAAAAGTAGTGAATTTCCTTCTAGAAAACGGTTCGTCAAGTTTTGTATGATTGATCTAACTTAATTGTATTCATCTTTATTGACACTGAATTTTTTTAATCTGAATTTTCATCTGTTTTCATTTTTTGAAGTTTGTAGAAACAGTTTATCAAGATGATGAATCCAAATCAAGCTCCAATTATCGTCCTGAGTAAGTCTTAGTAAAGAGGCTTGGTTGCGTAGTGAGATTTTTGTTAAGACTCTTCGAGTTTAATATATTTGGTTTTTACTATGTAGATCAAAATGTCAAACGGGAGTCTGGGCGTAAAGTTCAAGTCGAAAACATTAGCGCTGGAAAAGTGAGTAAAATTAAAATTTTAATCGTTGGCGTTGGATTTGATCTTTTTTCCTTTCATTTTCGTTCACTAATCCATAAAAATTACTTTATAGAACATTGCAGACGTCGTTCGAACATGTCTGGGACCAAGGGCTATGTTGAAAATGTTGATGGACCCCATGGGTGGCATCGTACTCACGAATGATGGAAATGCTATTCTCAGGGAAATCACAGTCCAGCATCCTGCTGCCAAGTCCATGATTGAAATTGCCCGAACCCAAGACGAAGAGGTTAGCCCGTAGCAATTTATTTCATATCTGTTTTTACTGCTCGTCACTATGCTCTTAGTTTATAACTGGAATTATGTACTACCTTCGGGTGTACATATACTACTATAACTGGAATTATTAAATAAAGGTTGGTGATGGTACAACTTCAGTGATTGTACTAGCTGGAGAAATTCTTGCCAGTGCCCAACAATTCTTGGATCAAAAAATGCATCCCACTGTAGTCATCCGTGCATACCGACAAGCACTAGAAGACATCATCGCTATTTTGCAAGACGAGGTTTCTATGTCTATAGATCTCAACAACACTGAACAAGTTCGTGAAGTGATCAAGTCTTGCATTGGGACTAAATTCATGTCAACTTGGTCTGACTTAGCCGTAAAAATTTCGGAAGAGGCCGTTAAAACTGTCTACATGAATGAAAACGGACATAAGGAAATTGATATCAAGAGATACGCCAAAGTTGAGAAAATTCCAGGGGGTAGAATCGATGATTCTTATGTCCTCAAGGGCATCATGTTGAACAAAGATATTACTCATCAAAAAATGCGAAGAAGGATTGAAAATCCCCGAATTGTCTTAATGGACTGCTCATTAGAGTATAAGAAGGGAGAGAGCATGACCAATGTGGAGATGATGAAACAAGAAGACTTCACAAAGATGTTAGAACAAGAAGAAGAATTTGTCCAGAAACAATGCGAAGACATCATCCGTGTGAAGCCTGATGTAATTTTTACTGAGAAAGGAATTTCCGATTTGGCTCAGCATTATCTTGTGACTGTAAGTTCAAAATGTCTCCATGTCTATTGCCTCCCATTAGTTTTGATGCTTTTGATGAGTATTAGTACTAACTAAAACTAACTAAGCATTAAGATTGACCACCTGTCTTATGTGCCTATTTTAATAGGCGGGAATCACAGCTATCCGTCGTGTCAAGAAAAGTGATAACAATCGCATAGCTAGGGCTACTGGTGCTAGTATTGTTGGACGTACAGACGAACTGAAAGAAGAAGATGTTGGTACAAAATGCAAGCTTTTTGAAGTTAAAAAATTCGGAGATGAGTATTTCTCCTTCATTTCGGAATGCGAAGATCCGAAAGCATGTACCATCGTCCTTCGAGGGGCATCTAGGGATATCTTGAAAGAGGTAATACAATACAACTTTTTGGGTGGGAGGTGGGACAGTACGATTTCATGATATTTACTAATAATTTACTTTTACTTGATCTTTTTTCATTTCAGGTTGAAAGAAATCTACAAGATGCTATGAATGTAGCCAGAAATATCTATATGGAACCAAAAATCGTCGCAGGTGGTGGAGCAGTTGAAATGGCAGTAGCTCATGCTTTGAAGAATAAGAGCATGAAGATTGTAGGGATTGAGCAATGGCCATACAGAGCCATCATTGAGGCATTGGAAGTGATTCCGAGAACTTTGGCACAGAATTGTGGAGCCAATGTGATTCGCACGTTGACTAATTTACGTTCAAAGCATTCTGCCGGGGAGAAAACCTGGGGCCTTAACGGTGAAACCGGTGAAATTGTGGATATGAACGAATTGAAGATCTGGGAACCTTTGAGTGTTAAACTTCAAGTTTACAAGACTGCTATTGAAACAGCCATTTTGCTTCTCAGAATTGATGATATAGTATCTGGATCCAAGAAGAAGGACAGGGATGGTGGTGGTGCCCCTCAAGGTCCCACTGAGGAATCCATGAAGGAGTAACAATATTATTTTATGTAACAAATTCACAGCATTTAATATTTCTTCGTTTGATAACTAACTAACCAGTAATATCGTTTCCGGTGGGGTGGCTGTGGCTGAATAGCCCTCATCTGTATTCCGTTACAATTTGTAACGTTAACCCTAATTACTTAATTCTGTCTGTATAAGCTTACTATACTATGTATTTGCTACCATATCTTGTTACATGAAGTGAATGCTATTTGAAACTTACTATTTACCAATAAAACGTTTTCCAAGGAAAGTATTTGGATCTGGACTGGATCATAGAAAGTTAAAAGTATATTTCAGCAAATATTAGTATCATCTCGAGCCATGAATTGTGAAAAAATCGACATGATCTTGCAACACGCCACTTTAGTAGCAATTAATCTGGACTATGTTTATTTATGCGCCGACTAGATACGCGAAAACATGCGCTAGATTTAGATCATCATTCGAAAACCTTAAATCAATTAACCTAACTGATAAAAAATAACACAGATCATAAATCTAATACTCCGCCGCACTTCTTAACTATGATAAATGATAATGTGATAGAGTTCAGTCTTCCACTACTTTACATACTTATCCTAGCAACTCCTGAAGGAGATTCGAATAGTTTTTATAACAAAAATAATCAATGGAATTGCAAAGTTTTGGGTCTGGAGAAGTAAAGTACACAGTCGTCATCATTCGAAAAAGGTAAAACTGGGAAATATTCGAGAAAAACTGTAAAACTTAAACTCACACTTGAAATAGTTAACAAGTGCTACGAACAGTACATAGGCAGCAGTGATAAACTGTTACTAGAAAACCAGAATGATATTACACATTTTCGTTTGGTCATAAATCTAATAGATATAAACTATTTATTAATCATGCACAACAAAAGCATTTAAGCTATGCATTTATCTTATATCCTGGCCCTCGCCCTGCTACAAGTACTCCTTTAAAACCAAAACTCTCACTAAGGATAGCTTTACAAAGAACTGTAGCATGTATTGCAGCGTCAGTTTTTCATTGCGTAAACCCTATATTGACCTTATATAGTAAACCGCGTCAATGCCACAAACCTATATAATTACCACACAGTGAAATGGGGAGCGGTCCTCCAGCCGAAAAGATTCTGGTCCCTGACATATCTACACAATGTGTATAAATAGCTGGAGTGTACTTTTGTCGATAGAAATCCATCACCACAGCGTCTTCATCCGGATAAGTCCACCCAGTGCTTGACTTCAAGGTCGCCGATCTTGCAGAATTGGCACTAGATTCTAAATAGCGGCCGGCCCTTAGGTCGTAAGTAAGAATGCATCCACTGAAACATTAGATTCGAAATCGATTATTTCCATAAACTATATAAACTTCCATATCAATCTTTTCTTTGAAAAAATATTTTATTTTAATTTCGTACCTTCCAGTTCCAATTGTAATCAATGAAGAGAAAAAATTTACTGAACGGATCCCGTATCCGGTATATTTAGACGGGACTTTTTTTATACATTGGACAGTGCGTGCGTCCATAAGTGTAGTGTGAGATTTGCTGCCAACCGCGTACAAATTAAAATCTTCGTGCACAGCTAAACACACATTCTCAAGCCCAAAAGGTAATTTTCGCGAATATTTCTGTGTAAATAAACAGTAGTAGATTAGATTCAAATGCTTTGCATAGTCTACTTTAAAAATTTTTAAACGTTTTATGTTTCATAAAAATTGTACCTGCATAAACCTGTCAGCTGCCCATATATGAATGTACCCGTTTAATGAAACACAAGCGATTTCTTGAAGCTTCCTATTGAATACCACATCTCTAACTTTCTGAGCACTTCTACACTGCTTCACAGACACTGGATTAATATAGGAATATGTCGGTAAAGTCAAATCTTGAATAGCTGAATAATTCGAACAGTGTTCTCTAGAATGAATGCTGAACGAGTCGTGTTTAGTGAGATCGAATTCTCCGGGAGCTAATTCTACCGGTTCGGGTATTTTCCACAACGCTAAACTTGTATCTCGGGACCCTGATACCATGAACTCATCATCTAACCATGCTAGTGAAAACACCCAGTCTTGATGAGCCAGCTATTAATGTATAAAAAATACGCACACGCTTTACAAAATTAGTTAATACAAGAATTTTTTATCTCAATGAACTCAAGTTTAGTAGCCCCTTACTTCGCCAACACAAAGGGGATCCAATGTCGGTAGCTTATAAACAGCAACATCATTTGGATTTTTCCCACCAGTTGCCAGTAATGTTTTCGAAGGGTTCAATTCAATTGCGTGAATTCCACAATGCATCTCTGGGGGCAGACTCCGTGATGAATGAGGTAACGAAGGAATTTGTGTAAAATGATTCGTTTGTACGTCCACAACCATTAACTACAAAATCAAAATGAAAATAAATCATAAGGTTTGCACTTTGCACTTTTAGGGAAAATTGATTAGAAGTCGGAAAACAACAGAATTTTCGAAACGTTACCTTGTTACACTTTGTGCCAAAAGTGACTTGTCTATCTGATAGCCACTGGGAGCAGAATATTTTATTTAAGTTATCCACTTTTATAACGTTCTCATGTAATATTTGATTCGTTAGTAGATGCTTCAAGGGAAGATCTGATTGAGTGTGAAAACAATCTGACATAATGCGAGGCTGCAAGCTGATTGGATTCTGTACATTTCCCATTTGGCGTTCGTTCATAAAATCAACTACATTTAAGGAAATGTCTTTGAACATGTTGGCACCTGGAGGCATACCCAACTCATCATTCTCTTCACCTGTACATTTATAATTACAACACTTAGTACTGAATTTATATTTTTAAATATTTCCTTTTACATAATTTTGCTTAGGATATTATGCCATACCAAAAACGATCTCTTCACTCTCTTCCTCCTGTTCTTCATTTTCATTGTAGCAGAAAAACTCTTCATTTTTACTAGCCCCTTCTGCGAACTGCCTGGAATTATATAAATGCTGATCCCCATATCCAGTTGTAGCTTGAAGTTTCTTATGTAAGGCTTTGCAATGTGCGCTATTGCTGGCTCTAGTTTTCTTAGTGAATACTGGCCGTTTCAAAATTCCAGTCAAAAATAATTCCCCCGTTGAACGGCCACTGTGGGAAGGAATATTTCTTCTAACGTTGTCCATATTTGTTCCTATTATAGGAATGAATCAATATGTTTATTGCGTCTTTCGTAGATCAGCACCAAATTGACTGGTCTCCCTTCAGCAAAACAAAAGAATGAGCTAAGAGTCGAGTTTTCTAGTGTATGCATATGCATACAGTCAGATCAATGCTAGGCAATGGGCCTGGCCTAACTATTATTATGCACGCATTAATTTCATAATTGGCTGCACTCACGTCAATGTTAGTCGTCCTTATAGCTTGTAATCATGCAAATTAGTATCCCTTGATGGAACCAGTTTCAAGGTAATAGAGAAATTGATTATGCTCAATCATTGAGAACACGACTAAGATCACGTAAACTATGAAGCTGGGGACCCAAATGCGTAAACGTTTAATTAAAATTTACAATTCAAATAAATAAATAATTAGGAAAAAGGAACTAACGTTTCTTCAAAACAATTTACCATTGTTTGAAAAACAGATAGAATCGCGCTTCTATTAACTCGATTTTTCGTGCAAACCCAATATAAGCTCTAGTAGCGGTGAAATAAAATATTTGAAAAAGTTTTTGTTTATGAATGTGCCATCCTCCGGTGCGTTTAGTGTATTCTACTCTTCTTGAAATAGTGAATAAGCTATTTTATTGCATTAGAGCAAATTATTGTAATTGGAATTTGTCATTAATCTGTTGAATGTAAGCCGAGAGTTCACTGTTAGTTGAATTTGCACGAAATGTCACACAGACTGGGGAATAGGACGCGCTATGAAAAAATTGAGTTTTTAGGAGAAGGGCAGGTTTGTGTCATTTCCCATGTATTTTAAGCCATCGTGGTATTCGTGGATAGTTAGTTAGTTCTCTAACTAGTGCATTTCATTTTAACTACATTTTTTTAATAGTTTGCCACTGTGTTCAAAGCTAAAGATCTTGTGGAAGACAAAATTGTTGCTGTGAAGAAGGTATCACAAATTCAAGCGGTCGATTTATTATTATATAGCTAAAAAAACACGGGAAAAATATAGAAATTTATGGGAAACATCGTTTTCAGGGCACGTGTATTTTAATATTTTAATGGCCTCAAAATATTTTTTGTAGATAAAACTTACTTCATCGAAAGCTGATTTCTGTGATGGAGTTAACCGAACTGCCCTCCGGGAAATTAAACTGCAGCAGGAACTGCATCACCCTAATGTTTTAGCACTACTCGATGTGTTTGGTCACAGATCTAACATATCTCTTGTATTTGAATTCATGGACACCGACTTGGAGATTGTTATTAGGGATAGCAATATCGTTTTGGCTCCAGCACATATTAAAAAGTATTCCATAATGACATTAGAAGGACTTGAGTACCTGCATTTAAACTATATTCTTCATCGGGACTTAAAACCTAACAATTTGCTGATAAGCTCCAGCGGTGTCTTAAAAATTGGGGATTTTGGTTTAGCAAGGTTCTACGGGTCTCCAGATCGGGAATATACAAATCAAGTTGTTACGAGGTATAAGTTCTTTTATCGCATATTATGTTTGTTTTGTGTTTTTGATGACTCGTTCGTAAACCATCATCATCTTTTTTCACAGATTTTATCGTGCTCCTGAACTTTTATTTGGAGCCAAACAATACGGAGAAGCTATTGATATCTTTGCTGTAGGCTGCATTATTGCTGAATTATTATTACGAACCCCATTATTTCCTGGAGATTCTGATTTGGGTCAACTCTCAAAAATATTTGAGGTGCTGGGAACTCCTAATGATGAGAACTGGCCAGATCACAAAAGTCTTTCAGACTACTGTGAATTCAAACCAACTCAATCTGTTCCATTTAGAGAAATTTTTACAGCCGCAGCAGACGATTTGATTGATCTCCTTCAACGGTTATTGTGCCTTAACCCAAATAGACGGTGCAGTGCTAAAGAGGCCCTTCAAATGCCTTATTTTTCCAATAAGCCCGCACCAACGGTAGGACCCTCCTTACCTTTACCGAAAAATGTATTGAAAGAAAAGGAAGAAAAGCCCAGCTTGAAGCGCAAATTATTAGAGGCTACAGATAATTCCAATTTAGTCAAACGGTTGGTATTTTGATTTTTTACTAATACTCTCATGCACAATAAGCGTATTTTTGTTTAGAAAATTCAAAAAGTCATAACAGTAAGAAATTAGAAATTTCTATTCCTTCTCTGTTTTTAAATAAAGTTTTGTACTGATATTTCGTAATTGTAATACATTTTCAACTTTTGTCAGTGAACTTGGACTATTTGAATCGAAAATTAAACCAATTTTGTCATTATCCGGGGTAATTTAGTTTTTCCGTTATTTCTTTTTCTTGTGCATATAGAATACAAATACTCCAGTTGAGGGTTGATAGTACTGGTTGTACTTTTTTGCAGAATTCTCAGTCAGGCTCACGTATGAAAGATCCCACAATTTTCTTTTCCGTGTACTACCTTACATATATATATTTGCTTACTTGATTACATTGTACTTTTTATACTTGTCGTTCGTCACGTATAATAATGCAGTATGTGCGACAAGAATTTCAAGCCCTGTTCATTTTTTCGCCTCTAATCGAGCCAAACTGGCAGATACTTTTAATAAGACAAGGAAACCAATACCTTTAAAGGAATTCCAATTTGATCCCGGAGGTGTGCACATGCAGCCCACCTATTATGGGTGAAACACGTGCCCCATCTATTTGCATGGCTCATATTTTCAAAAGGAATATGTTAGACGGGTGATGGAACGTGCCCTGAATTCTTGAATTATGAAGATGTTGCGCATTTGAAGTGGAACTATGACTGAATATTAATATGATGAGTTGACTTGAAAAATCAGCAGGAAAACAGAATGATGAATTTCATGAGAACCTAGCCATTTGCCTTTCCTGCCATTTAGACTAGCCTCTCAGTAGCAGACTGCATATTGTGTGCGTGCAGTATAGAATTTTTTCACAATTCTTTGCAATCACATTTGCAAAAATGTATAGAATACAAAGCAACTCATGTATACACACAAATGATTGAAGTCCTGCTGAAACTCGAAGCTTGCAAAACACAAGAATATCTACTAACTACTGCCCATTTCCAAATTTATTCTCATCATCCCTCTGTTCACAGACGAGCGAAAGTTGTCTTAAAAAGTTCAATATTACTGCAAAATAACCTCCAGATACTTTTTATTTACGGTCATACCTTTAGTTCACAAGAGATGTCAAACTATTCCTTTGACGGCTAGAAAAGAAAACGTCTATAAAAATAAAATGTGGAGCTCCGTCAGCAAAAGTTGGAAACACAGGACGGGGCACACAAGACAAAAAGGCATAATAAACTCTAAACCAATGGGATGTGGAAAAGTGAATGAATAAGGAAAGTGAAGAGACAGGACGAACGAAACAAGGAGTGAAAACTTGGGGTGAAGAAAAAAATAAGAAGATTTGAGACTGAAAAGAACTGAGAGAACTTGGGACTGAACTGAATGACGTGCTCTCTGTAGTGACTAGAAAGGGTCTCATGGATGATAGAACTGAAAAAACGGGCCCTACCCCAAAAGATATGTATGGCTAGAGTGAACATATGAGACTACAGCAAATGACATTTCATTCCTAGTTGAAAAACATTTTTCTTCCGCGAAAAATTCATCTCGTCCAAACAGTACTTTACTACTTACTAGCCTGTAGTCGTATACACACACAGTTTTCCCCCTGGTTTTCTCAATTTTAACTTTCCTTTATACATTTTTTTGCTACTCTTAGGGAATAGAAGGAGGCGAAAAAAACACTCAGATTCCCCAGCAGACATATGGCCATCCATCTCGAAAATACTTCTCCATATTTCATCCCTTTACATACTATAGTAGCATATTGTTTCGATTGTAACACTGTTCATGTCAACTTGATGCTGCGACAAGGCTTATCCATTATTTCTCAACGAGGTTAGAATAGCTTTTGAATGCAAAAAGTTGATGATTTCATTTGTCCCCGAATTTCAATAGCATTCCGATCCAATGAAGACAATGGGAAAATCCAAACTTGGCTTCTATAGTCCATTCACTTGAATTTTTTGCATCCTTCTTGCTCTACAAAATTTATATACTTTTGGATGAATGAAAACTATTTTTTGACTCGATAGTTTTTTCTTTTCCTAATTTTTTTACAATAATTCGTATTGTACGAATGGTTTGTTGTCAGTACAGGAGAATGCTTTAGTCCTTTAGACTTGGCCCTGTCACTAAAAATTATGTATACCGAATGTGAATGAACATACAGATCACATATAACTTTCTCTTTTTGCAATTTCAAACTCTCAGCTTTGTATCACGTACAAAGCATTGAAGAACGAATGATGGCTGTATCCATTTTATTCATAAGGGAGTCC
>Ga0210040_10008652_pt1 | contig 12006 bp, 12 predicted proteins | sample CryGeyCG12114_NA_FD_185462 | JGI IMG/M metagenome (GOLD analysis project Ga0210040, IMG submission 185462) | Groundwater microbial communities from aquifer - Crystal Geyser CG19_WC_8/21/14_NA (SPAdes) (version 2) | ecosystem: Environmental > Aquatic > Deep subsurface > Groundwater | place: USA... | reverse complement strand
GCCGTCTCGATCGTCGGCCTGGTCGAGCTGACCTCGGGGATCAACCGCTCAGCGCGGCCCGCCGATGAGCCCTCCGGGCTCCCCGTCGACGCGCTGCTCAGCCGGCACGCCGCACCGCGTCGTCGAGGGCGCGGCGCACCCACTCCGAGCGTGAGGCGCCGGCCTTCTCGGCCGCCGCCCGGACCGCCTCGTCCAGGTCCCGCGGCAGCCGCACCCGCAGCAGGGGCGACTCACCCGCGGTCGACATCGACGGCCGGCCGCGGCCGCGCACCTGCGCGATCGCGTCCTCCACAGCGGCGTCGACGTAGGCGTCGTCGACCACGCGCCCGTGGTCGTCGCGCAGCTCCTCGACGTCCGGGACGTCGACCGATGCGCCCCCGTCCCCTCGCTCACTCATGGCGCCTCCTGCGCAGCGCGGTGGGCATGACATGGATCACCACTACGGCGTCGCGCAGGTCGAGGGCCACGATCTCCAGCTCGACACCCCGCTCGTCCGGACCGATCCAGACGAGACGGGCGTCCGCGTCGTCGGACGCCGCCACGCGCTGAGGCTCGACGGAGGCGATGACCTGCAGGGCGTGGGCCCTGCCGACGCGGTGACGCCGTGCGGAGCGGAACCACCTCAGCTCCCGCTCCACCTGCATACTGTGGCACAGAATTCGTCTTCTGCGTCGCCCGGGACGGCGAGGCTTCCGGCACGGCACGCCCCGGCGAGAACGACGCTGTTGCCGCGACCGAAAGGGAGATCTGCACGACCGCCGGCATGGACCCCGCCTCTCACCACGGCGCCGTCGCCCCGCCGATCTACCAGACGAGCCTGTTCACGCAGCCGTCGATGGCGGTCTTCCCCGAGCACCGGGCCTCACGAGGACTTCGTCTACAGCCGCGGCGCCAAACCCACGGTGGCCGTGCTCGCCCGCGCACTGGCCGAGCTCGAGCGCGGTGAGGCCGCCCAGTGCTTCGGGTCCGGCATGGGCGCCATCAGCGCAGTGTGGTCGACGCTGCTGCGCGCCGGCCACCACGTCCTGCTCCGCGGGCGGCGTCTACGGCCCCACGCTGCAGCTGGCGCAGCACCTCGAGCGCCTCGGCGTCGAGCACACCTTCGTCTGCACACCGGGCGAGGACTGGGAGCAGCACCTGCGCCCGACGACGCGGCTCATCCACTGCGAGAGCCCGGGCACCTACCGGATGAAGGTCCTCGACCTGCGAGGCGTCGCCGACGTCGCCCGCGCCCGTGGCATCACCACGGTCATCGACGGCACGTGGGCGACGCCGCTGTTCCAGAAGCCGATCGAGCACGGCATCGACCTCGTCGTGCACTCGCTCACGCCGTACGTCGGCGGGCACAGCGACGTTCCTTCGATCGACGTCGCCTACCGCTCGCCCAAAGCCTCTATCGCTGCCCCGCCAGAAGAGCCACGGTGGCTCTGCCGGTACTCGAGTGCCTCAGCCAGTTCTTCGTACTGCAGGAGGTCGCCGCTGAGAGCGGCCAGGTGCTCCCTCGCCTCCGCCGGCGTGGCGTAGAAGAACTCACGTCGCTGGTTGACCCGGTTGACGCGTCGGTCTTCGAGGCGCTTGTGCATAGCGGCTTCGATGCCGACGGCATCTTCGGCGAAGAACAGTGCATGGACGTCGAAGTTGAAGGGCACCGAGGCATCCGACAGCTCACGGACGCGATCCATCGGCTCAAGGCGGCGCGTCATGCCGACCTTGACCATGCCAGGACCGAAGGCGCCGAGGTTGGAGATGACGTACACGTAGCCCGCGCGGACGTTGGCCGCTCGGTAGTCGACGTCAGCGATGGCCTTGTCGAGGTCGTCGACCTGCTCACGCAGCCGTGCGACGCCTTCCAGGTCGCCGCTCGCTTCGAGAGCCGCCAGGGCGTTGGAGTAGTGCTGCCTCTCCTTCTGCAGGCGCAAGCGCTCGCGCTCGATCTCCTGCTCGACCTTGCGTTCCTCGCGCAGTCGCTCCTTCTCCTCGCGCTCGCGCGCCTTCTCCTCCGCGAGCTTCTCCATGTAGTCCGCCGTCAACGCGAGCTCTTCGAGCCGGAGACGGTGGTAGGCAGGAGCGATGCGGATGTCCATGGTCTTGCCGAGACGCTCGATGGTGGCGACCACCTTCTCGAGGCGGGCGGTTGAGCTCTCCAGCTTGTACGGCTTCATGTTGCGGACCTGGACGTCGGCCTCGGCGTTGTAGGCACGCAGCATCAACTTCGAGAAGTCCCGCACCATGGCTCGCCCCTGGACTGCAGAACCGTTGACCGTCCAACCGGTAGCGGCAGTGATGGCACCGCCGTCCTTACGGGTCATCGCCTTGATGCTGTCCGACACCTTCGCCAGCTGGCTGCGGTAGCCGACGGCATCCGTGAGCGGGTGACGGTAGGTGTAGACACCTGCCTCTTGAAGGACGGCGAGGTCCTCAGTGACGACCACCTGTTCTTGTGCCGCCGCAAGGCGGGTCTCAGCCTCGTCGGTCTGTCGTCTCACGTCGGCGAGCCGCTCATCTGAGGCCACGCGAGCGGCCGCCGCGGCAGCGTCCAACTCGGCCCGGTGAGCGGCGGCAGCGTCCCGGTGTCGCCGCTCCTGCTCCGCAATTTCGAGGACCAGCGCATCGCGCCGGCGCTCGAGGTCGACGACCTCGAGCACACCGAGGCGTCGGAGGTCGCTCCTCAGCCCCTCGACGTCGGCTTGCAGTGCCGCTCGCTCTTCAAGCAGCGATCGGGCTCTCTTCCGAGCACCGAAGAAGCCGACTTTCACCTCGCCCGTCGGCGCGCCCGTCGCCCTCTCGTCCGGTGACTGTGCCGCGGTCAGTCGGGGAGCGCCGACGACGGCCGCGCCGCCTGTCCCGGCCTCGGAGTGGTGGTCCGACCGTGGCGGCTCGTCGTCGACGAAGACCACCCAACCCTGCGGCGGTTCCGGCCAATGGGGATCGGGTCGCCATCCCGGAGGAGGCGTCCAGCCCTCAGGCGGCGGCGGCCAGTTCGGCGGCGGGTTGAAGCGGGACACGGACGGCACCCCCATGGTCGTCAGCGAGTCGGGACGACGACGCTACGTTCCTGCTTGCGCCGCCCGCGGGCCTTTCGAGGTCGAACCACGCGTACGGATGCCCCAGGTCGCCGCCCCTCACAGCCACGGAAGCGAGGCCCGCCGGGAGTCACCCACCCCCGCCCATGCGCAACGCTCCGGCACACATGGGGCAACGCCGCTGTTCCAGAAGCCGCTCGAGCACGGCATCGACGTCGTCGTGCACTCCCTCACCAAGTACGTCGGTGGGCACAGCGACGTCCTCGGCGGCGCCGTCGTCGGCTCCGCCGCGTTCGTCCGCGACCTCTTCTACGCCGGCTTCCAGGTGCAGGGCTCGGTGATGTCGGCCCTGGAGGCCTGGCTCGTGCTCCGCGGCCTGCGAACCCTGCCGGTGCGGATGGCCGAGCACCAGCGCAACGCCATCCGCGTCGTCGACTACCTCCAGACCCGCCCCGAGGTCGCGGCCGTCCACCACTTCCACGCCGACCACCGCCTGCACCGCGAGCGAGTCACCGGCTTCATCGGCCTGCTTAGCCTCGACCTCGCCGAGGCCACCCCGCAGGCCGTCGCGCGCGGCGCCCGCTTCGAGCAGGTCGTCAAAGCCATGAACAAGACGTTAAGCAAGCATAACCGCGACCCTTATGACATGTGCTGTCACATTTACAGCCACAAATCATTGCGCTCGCTTATGACAACAACGCAGACTGCAACTCCCTACGCAACCCAGCCGTATCGACCTTTTTACGCACTGGCGTTCCGGAGGAGGCCGACCCTTCTTTGCTAAGGAGCAGCGGCCCAGGGTCCGCAACGGCCCGGACGCCTGTAGCTAAGACCAAGGTGACGGTCGGAAATTGCTCAACCTCGGTCTCGTGCACTATGCGAGGTGGAATGCGGTAGACGCTCCCCGCGTCCACTCGTCGGTCAGCTATCAAATCCAGGTCATAACGCCCGGCCTGCACGAACTTGTTTCTAGCCCCATACTCAACGCGCGCACCCTGATAGCGACCAGCGAGCCGCTCGACTGGCCTGTAGTTCCGGTCACGGATCGCCCCCCGCAACACGAGGCTCGTAAGACCCCAGGTATGTTCATGTACTGTCCCAGCATCGTCACCTCGAATGCGCATTGAACCCGACCACAGGTGGAGCCGAAGGCGTTCGTCGTCCCTACAGTCGGCCTGCCGCGTCAGTTCAACGTGCGTGAAGCCGAGTGGATGGCGCCATGCTTCCAGGTCGGCAGCAGACTCTAAGCTTGCGCCGATCACATCATGCAGTCGAATACCCTCAGCCAGTGCCTGGCCGGCCGAGCGAAGGGACTGTGCAAAAAAGTCAAAGGGGTCGCTCATGCATGTCACTTCCTATCGAGAAACGACAGTTGCGCGATTTTTGCGTAGTCAACGCGCGACCACGAGTCTGGGACCAAAGGGGTGACCTCCCCGGTGCAACTTTTAACCTGAACTGCCTTCAGCATGTTTCGCACATGCCTGCTTTTGACGTCACGCCACTCCTCCGGGTAGAACGACGCGCTCTTCGCTGGTAGCACGATCTCGGCGACTTCAGTCTGAGCCTGATTCATCTCATCAACGACAGACTGGTAGTACCAGCTATGCGCGGGTGCATACATGGCCGGCGCATCAGGGTTGGCAACCGACAACACTAAGCCGCTACTTCCTGCGTCGATTCGCAAGGGGCTATACAAAGGCATTAGGAAGACACTTCCATCGATGCGCGCCCTAGCGTCGTACCAACCGACCGCGAAGATGCACGCCAAGAGATCGTCCCTTACCGTTACAGCCCGGCCCTCCTCGGCACGCCGATCCGCCTTCCTGCGCTGAGCGAATCGGTAGGTAGCGTAACGCTGACAGAGGTCTTCGTCGCGCGGATCCAGGATCTGCATCACATATCGCGTGTTCACACCCCTGCCCTCGTGACCCAAACGCGGTAGCGCTTCACGGCGCTGCCAGCGGCCAGAACCTCCCCGGAAAGACCACGCGGTAGCATGTGAAAGTTGTTCGTCGAGTCGCGAGGCAATATCTATTGCCGCGACCTGTGAGACCTCGTCACCGAAATAGGCACCTATTCGATCTTTGAGACCGTGGACCTCTTGACGCAGGTCGCGAGTTGCGCCCGCTTCGTCCTTACCGCGCGCGTGCCGTAACGTAAGGTTGATGGCCAGGGCGCTACCAACTAGCAGTGTGAAATTGGCAATATTTTCCGGTTCGGTCGCCAAAGGCGAGATGACGTTGACAACCGTCAGTGTTGCCAACGCACCCAAGATAGCGAGCGAGAACGCGTCGCCTGGGTGTCTGAGCACCCAAGTAAGTAATGCACGAGGTCGGCTTTGGCTGGCTGGGGAGCTCCCCCCTGCATGCGTCACTCGGCCATCATGCCCCAACCGCTCACTTGCGGTAGCCCCTTGCGCTGATCGCGCGTGGCTACTGCACAGAGCCCGAATTGGCCTCCCGCGAACGAGGACGCAGTTGAGGCTACGGGCTGCTGTCTCAAGCATCGAACGGAAGCCGAAGGCGGCGCCGCGCTGGTGCTTCGGCGCCCGATCACCGCCTTGGTAGGGCCGTCCAAGGTGCTGAGCCGGTCGAAGTGGGGCACGACGTCAGCGGCCCGCTCGACCAGCGTCTACCCGACAGCCCCTCGGGCACCACGCACGAGGTGCACCTACTCATCTGGTAGTCCTGCCTCCGACCCTCGCGGCAGTGCACTCCCTGGCAGAGTGGTAGAGGTGAGCACGCCACCGATTCACGACAGCAGTCGTCCTCGTGCTGGTCGGCGTTTCCAACCGAGCCACGAGTTGGCGTTGCTCGGTCCGGCCGTCGAGGCATGCGGCGCGCTGCCCGGGGCCCACCGGGGCCTGACGGTCATCCGGGAGATGGCCGGCCCCTTCGGCATTCCCGACTTCACGGCCTTGGTCGGACCGCCGTCACTCCTCGCGGCGCGCATCGCTCTGGACATACCCCCTCTCTTGCACCAGCTTGACGCCGGCGTGGTCGCGGTCACCCATCCGCGCCAGGGTCGCTCGGTTACCGCGCTGGCCCGGCTGCTGGGCTGGCCGGAAGAGACGGTCCAGCGACGCATCGGGGACTTGGTACGCCAGGGCGCCCTTCACGAGGCCCGACCGGGCAGGTTCGTCCGCCCGCCGGAGCTCGGCCCGCTAGGCCGGCTATACGCGGTCGAGGCCAAGGTCCGCGAATGGGGACGAGCCGTACGGCAGGGACGTACCTACAGCGTGTGGGCGGACACCTACGTGCTCGTCATGGGGCCCCTGGCGGAGCGAGCGCTGCAACCTCTGCTCAAGCAGGTGGCAAATGACAGGGCTGGGCTAGTCGTTCAGGGTCGCTGGCTCGCCAGGCCAGCTATTCACCCCTTGCCTGCCGCGCAGCGCCTCTGGGCTGCTGAGCACGTTGTAGCCGCACTCAGGAGCGGCTACCAGCCCTCGGTAGCGCCGTAGCGCATGAGCCCCGCCGCCAGCACGTCGATCCACTCCGCGGCGCCGACAGCGCTGCCAGTGACCGCGACCACCTGTGGCCACTCACCCGCAGCCGCGTCGTACGCGCTGACCAGCCTTTGGTACCGCCGCTCGTGGTCAGGCTCCCTCGACAAGGCTCCGACAACGTCGGTGAGGACACGCAGGTGGTGGATGTATGCCTCCTGCGTGCCCGGCGTGGGCGGCCCTAGCCGCGCAGACCGAGCTGCGTCCTGGCGCGCTAGAACGGCCCCCTCGTTGGCCGTCAGAGAACCGAGGAGACCTCGGTAGGTGGGACGCTTGTACCAAGCGCCACCTCCACCGCCATTGGGGTCCCGCGCCGCGTAATTACTGAAGGCACAGACTCGTTGACGCTGGTCCCAGCCGCTCCCCACACTCGTCGCGCCCGCCGCGACCGCGGGTAGCGACGCTAGGTCTCCGTGCGAGATATGCACAGGAGCGTACTCGGCCAGCGCTCGGGTCGTGCGGCACAAGCCCTCGACCTCGTCGGCAGCGGCCCCGACGGGCAGCGCCATGAGCGGCCGAGCGACGGTGAGGAACCACCCCGCAGGCTCGAGCTGGGCGAGCGCACCGACGTGTGCGTCGAGGGCGGACCCCCCGCTCCAAAACGGCGCCGTACCGGCCACGGACAGCCAGCACGTCGGGTCGAGGTCGACGGCAGCTCGCGCGAGGTCTAGTGCTTGCTGACTGGTGGTCGTCTCGCCGTGGTGCAGCAGGATCGTTGGAGCGAGCCGAGGCGCTTTGATGCTGTCTTGCAGGGCGAAGACGCGGCGGACGTGCTCCTCGCGGGCCGCTGAAGTGCTGAGGTCCCCGCGCGACCCGCTCCACAGCTCGTACTCGTCGTAGTAGCGGAAGTCTCCGACGCTAGCCATCTGCAGCGCATGCGTCGTCGCGTCGAACCACACCCCCGCACCCGCTTCGTGCAGCCCTTCGGCAACCTCCCGCACGCCGCGTCGGCCTCCAGGCCCCGGCTTGTTGATTCGTGGCGTGGCGAAGGGCGTGAGCACTCCGCCGCGAGCGACACCGGCAGCGTGCGCGTCCCGAATCCAGGTCATCAGGTTCCGCGGGCTGTCTTCGACCAGAACGGTCACGCGAGAGCCTCCAGTGCATCGGCGAGACGGGAGCCGTTGAGGTAGCGGCGAGCTGGCTGGGCGTGCAGGCAGCGTCGAACGAGCGCTCGTTGGGCGGGCTTGAGATCAGGTCGCATCGCAGCGAGGTCAGGATGGCGAACGTGCAGGAGCCGCCGCGCGTAGTCGGCGTCGTCGCCGGCGTACGGGATTGGCAGCTGTCCCGTGAGGGCGGCGAACATGAGGATGCCGGCGGAGAAGACGTCGGAGGCAGCCGTGGGAGCACCCGAGTATCCGTGCAGGTGTTCGGGGCTGGCGTAGCCGGGGGTCCCCGGCTGCCCAGCGACGGTCAAGCCTGACCGGAGCGTGTGGCGGGCAAACCCGAAGTCCATGACCTTGAAGTCGCCGGACGACAAGCACCGGACGTTGTTGGCGCTCAGGTCCCGGTGCACGACATTTGTCGCGTGGGCCGCTCCCAGACCGCGCGCGACGTGCAGCCCCATCGTCGAGGTCTCGTCCCAAGACCACTGCCGCACGAACAGAAGCGAGCCGAGGTCGGTCCCATCCAGGTGCTCCTCGAGCCAAGCAGCTCCGCGGACGGGGTCGCCCAACTCGACGAGCTGGGAGGCCACCTGTACGACGTTCGGGCTGTCCAATGACCCAAGCAACTCGACCTCACGCTCGGCGCGGCGTAGAGCGTCGGGCGGTGCCCCATCCAGCGATACGACCTTCAGCACGAAGTCCTCGTCGCCGCGGCGGACCAGCTGTACCTCCTTCTGAGCGCCGCCGCGCAGCTGGCGCACGATCTCGACGCCCAGTGCCTCCCGGGCATCTTGCAAGAGCTGACCGTCGACCTCCGCCACGAAGACGCACCGTACTTGCTCGCTCACGTTGATGTGGGCGATATAGGTGTTGCGCAACCACGGACTGACCCAGCGCGCGTACGCCATCGGCTCCGCATACCGCTTTGGGGTTCTCGTCGCGCTACTCCCACTCGGCCTCGCACTGTTCGATGCTCGCCTCTTCAGCATCACGTTCGTACGGCAGCACCACGCTGCGTCCCTCGCGGTCGCGGGTTCTTGTGGGCGCGCACGGTCAAGCCGGTGGCGGCCATGTCGAGCGGGGATACGAGGTGACGGACCCTTCGTCGTCGCTCCGCATCCTCGGTTGAGGGGCGAGGACCTACGCGAAGCCGGCGCCCAGCGCGAGCAGGACGCTCGCCGCTCCCCCGACCGATGCCAAGCGCGTGGCCCACACCTGCGGTGGAGATTGCCTGTCCGCCCCCCGGCCGCGGAGAGCCGGCGCGAACCAGCGCACGTAGTACACGAGGCTCACCACGGTGTTGACCACAAGCACTACCGCCAGCCATCCCGCCCCGCCGTCCCACGCCGCGGTCGCGACCAGGAGCTTGCCCACGAACACCGACGTCGGCGGTGTCCCCAGCAGCCCGAGCAGGCTCACCAGCAGCGCCCCCGCCAGCCACGGGTGCGCCCGTCCAAGCCCGCGGTAGTCCTTCAGCGACTCCGGCCCCGGCAGCGCCGCCACCACGGCGAACGCCGTCAGGTTCGTCACCGCGTACGCCGCCAGGTAGAACAGCAGCGCCGGTTCGGCGAGGTCCGTGCGCCCCACCACGGCCGCCGGCAGCAGCAGGTACCCGACCTGACTGACCGTCGACCATCCCAGCAGCCGCCGCGGCGTTGTCTGCGCCAGCGCCGCGAGATTGCCCAGCGTCATGCTCGCCACCGCCAGCACCGCGACGACGAGCTGGACGTCCACCGCCGCCGGCATCGCCTCGACCAGCCGGAACACCGCGACCAGCGCGCCGACCTTCGGCACCGTCGTCAGGAACGCCGCCGCCGTCACCGAGGCGCCCTGCGCGGCGTCCGGCACCCAGAAGTGCCCCGGCACGCCCCCGGCCTTGAACATCAGCCCGACGAGCACCGCCACCGCGCCCGCCGCCACCGCCCCGGCCGGCGCCCCCGCCAGCGCGGCCGTCAGGCCCGCGTACCCGGCCTCGCCCCCGCCGACGCCGAGCAGCACCGTCACTCCCGCCATCAGCACGATGCCGAGCAGCGCCCCCAGCAGGTACGTCTTCATCGCGCCCTCGGCGGCAGGGCCCGTCCGCGCCTGCCCCACCAGCGCGTACAGCGGGATGCTCCCCAGCAGGAACGCCACCACCAGCACCAGCAGGTCCACCGACCCGCCCAGCACCACCGCGCCCGTCGCCGACAGCAGCAGCAACGCGTACGTCTCGCTCTCCTGCCGGTGCCCCGCCACCTCCTCGACGCCCAGCCCGATCACCAGCAGCGTCGACGCCGCCACGACCAGGCGCACCACGCCCGTCGCCGTGTCGACGTCGTACGTCCCCGAGAACACCGGCCCCGCCGGCGACGCCAGCCCGAACCCCGCCGCGACGGCCGAGGCCACCAGCGCCGCGACAGCCACCAGCCCCACCCGCCACTGCTGCCCGCGCGGGGTGAACGACCCGCCGACGAGCGCCACCAGCGCCCCGGCGAGCAGCAGCACCTCGGGCAGGACGGCGACGACGTCCGCACCCATGCTCATCGTCACGGCGTCAGCGCCCCACCAAGGAGACGACCGTCTGCGCCGCCGGCTCGATGACCTCGAGCAGCGGCCGCGGCAGCACCCCCATGAGCGTCGCGAGCACGAGCAGCGGCGCGACGGCGACCAGCTCAGACGCGCGCACATCGCCGACGGACGCCGTCAGCTCGCCGGGCGCTCCCGTCAGCAGCCGCTGCAGCGCCCGCAGGAAGAGCGCCGCCGTCAGCAGGATCCCGACGAGCGCGACCGCCGTCCACGGCACCGCGGCGATGGAGCCGGCGAAGACCTGCACCTCCGCGACGAACCCCGAGAAGCCCGGCAGCCCCAGTGACGCGAACGCCGCGACGGCGAACATCGCCGAGTACCGCGGCGCCCGGCCGGCGAGCCCGCCGAAGCGGCTCATCTCGTAGGTGCCGGCGCGGCGGTGCAGCACCCCGGCGAGGAGGAACAGCGCGCCGGTGATGAGGCCGTGGCTGACCATCTGCGTCACCGCTCCCGTCACCGCGAGCGCCCGCGCCTCCTCGGCGCTGCCGCCGACGACGCCCGCGGCGCCGACCGCCACGACGACGTAGCCCATGTGGTTCACCGACGTGTAGGCCACCATCCGCTTGAGGTCGGTCTGCGCCAGCGCGACGAGCGCGCCCCACACCACCGACACCACGCCGACGGCGACCACCACCCACGCGAAGGACCGCCACGCGTCGGGGAGCATCGGCATCGCGATCCGCACGAACCCGTACGTGCCCATCTTCAGCAGCACCCCGGCGAGCACCGCCGACCCGACGGCGGGTGCGTCGGTGTGCGCGGGCGGCAGCCAGGTGTGGAACGGGACGGTCGGCGTCTTCACCGCCAGACCCACGAGCACTGCCGCGAGCACGAGCCCGCCCGTGACACCGGTGCCCACGAGCGGCGGGTTCGCGGCGAGCTCGACCATGTCGAAGGTGCCGGAGGCGACGTAGAGGCCGATGAAGCCGAGCAGCAGCGCCAGCGAGCCGAGGAACGTGTAGAGGAAGAACTGCAGCGCCGACCGCTGCGCGCTGCCGTGCCCCCAGCCCGCGATGGCGAAGTACATGCCGACGATCGACAGGTCGAAGAAGAGGAAGAACACGATGAGGTCGGCCGCGGCGAACAGGCCCAGGCACGTCGTCTGCAGGAAGCAGAACAACGCCGCCTGGGTGCGCGGGCGCTCCTGCTCCCGCAGCGCGTAGACGGCGCACGCCGCGAACACCACGGCGGTCAGCGCCATCAGCGGCAGCGAGAGCCCGTCGAGGCCCACGTGGTAGCTCGCCCCGAGGCCGGGGATCCACGGCACCTGCTCGTCGAAGGCGAGCGTCCCGGCGGCGGGGGTCTCGTACCGCACCCAGAGGACGCCGACGAGCAGCACCTCGACGAGCGCGACGCCGACCCACACCCACCGGGCGGCGGCGTCGGGCAGCCCGCGCGCCACGGCGAGGACCACCGCGGCCACGAGGGGCAGGAAGATCACCAGGCTGAGCACGCTCACCTCAGGGAGACGTAGAGGACGAGGCCGACGGCGGTCACGCCGAGCACCGCGACGGACTGGGCGTAGTAGTCGTGCAGCTGCCCGGTCTGCGGGCGGCGGGCCAGGACGCCGAGACGGCGGACGCCGGCGGCGACGCCGTGCACGGCGCGGTCCACGCCGGTGTCGGCGCGGGTGAGCAGCGCCGCGGCGCCGTCGCTGCCGCGGGCCAGGCCACGGACGCCGGCGTCGAGGCGGTCGTCGGCCGCACCGACCGCGCCCGCCGTCCCCAGGACCCCGCTCGCGAGCGCGGTGACGCCGCGTCCGAGGGCGTCGTCGGCGCGGGCGGCGCCCTCGGCGCAGCGCAGGGTGGCGCGC
>Ga0210040_10008651_pt1 | contig 12007 bp, 7 predicted proteins | sample CryGeyCG12114_NA_FD_185462 | JGI IMG/M metagenome (GOLD analysis project Ga0210040, IMG submission 185462) | Groundwater microbial communities from aquifer - Crystal Geyser CG19_WC_8/21/14_NA (SPAdes) (version 2) | ecosystem: Environmental > Aquatic > Deep subsurface > Groundwater | place: USA... | reverse complement strand
ATAAGCAGATAAAACATCGCACGAGCACAGACAAAAGGTCACATTATTATCTCGCCGTTAGAATGAAGCATGGGGTCCAGCATGTTCGGTACCGTCCGAGAAAAAAGTAATGCTGAAGGTTACAAGTGCTTCCTGCCGATTGGCTGGTGAAGGCCTCAGCAGGCTCTGAAGGCCCATGACTTAGCTGTGCCTGCCCTAAACCTCATGCATGACACAGATCACTTGCCCTGGAGGTGCCTGCCAGACCTAGCCAGTTTGGGCATGACGCGCTTTCGATAATCTCTGTTGGAGATCAGGAATACTCATCCGCTTCAAGTTGGGGTGGACATCCCTCGCTTCATGCTCTCAATTTTCGTCACCACTACTGACTGCCAAGGCCTTATTACTTATTCTCATATACATTGTGGCATTGTTCTTGATAATCTCGCCTGTGGACAGCTGTGTCTCCATACTGTGACCGCTATGGTCTTTGGGGTCGTGTAACAAGAAGCTAGAAGCAGCCACAAACATAGTTGGAAAAGTCCTCCAACAGAATTTTACTTCGATTAAGCTCGATGAGCTACACACCGTTCCCCAGTTGCCATCATTCCCGGATCCAGCAAGACCATACAACAAATAACGGGGACATTGCCTTTATTAGAGTTTGCTAGATCATGCTGCTGAGTCTGCGTACAGTATTAATGAAATATACGAGGTATGGCTGAGACTAATGGAAAGAAATGGCCCAGCCTAGGTCGAGGCACGCTGACCAGGGGTCGGCCGAGCTTTTTGACTAGGACAGCGACAGATGATGCGGGAGAGCTGCTTAGGAGGTCTTCGCTTCCCCCAGTCATCGAATCACACGTACCCAACTACGGTGCAACATCGACATTGATCAAGGCTCGACAGCCAGTTTCACAACCACCACCGAGCAATGATGGCCAGGCAGACCTGCAGCATACCTCGTCGTCGCCGAAACAAAGTCTTCTTGGTCGAAAGAAGGACAACAAGGCCACAGACCTCGAAGCTGGACTCGATGACAAGAAGGAGCAGGAGAACAGCAAGTCGAGCGCAAAGCCTGCCCCCACCTCCAACAAGCTCGGCACATTCTCTGGGGTCTTTGTGCCGACTAGCCTCAACGTCCTATCTATTCTCATGTTTATCCGGTTCGGCTTCATCCTTGGCCAGGCAGGTTTGCTGGGCATGCTCGGTCTTTTGGTCGTCGCATACCTCATCAATCTCGTCACCACTTTGTCCATCTCTGCGGTGGCTTCGAACGGCACAGTTCGAGGCGGAGGAGCATACTACCTTATCTCACGCTCGCTTGGAGCGGAATTTGGTGGATCCATCGGCATCGTGTCCTACCTGGGGTTTGTCCTCAACACTGGAATGAATGCCGTGGGTCTAGTGGACTGCCTCATTTACAATTTCGGCAACGATTCCGGGATCTGGTCAAATTGGCTGCCTGAAACAGGCTGGTATCCATATCTTTGGAGCACCTGTGTTGTCATATTTTGTGTCATGATCTGTCTGGCGGGAAGCGCTCTCTTCTCCCGCGCTAGCAATGGTCTACTCCTAATCCTCCTGATCGCTACGTTCAGCATTCCAGTTTCGGCCCTCATGGTACACCCTTTCAAAAGACCAGGACATTTGCGACAGTATACACACTTCACTGGAATCAGCCTAAAGACCTTGCGCGAGAATTTATTGCCACGTTTCACCAAAGGTGCCAATGGTAGCCAGACGAAAGACCAGCGTGAGACGTGGTCAAATATGTTCGGTATTCTCTTTCCGGCGACAGGAGGGATCTTTGCGGGTGCAAGCATGTCTGGTGACCTCAAAAGCCCAAGCAGATCTATTCCTTCTGGCACTCTTTACGGCATTTTGCTCACCTTCGTATCTTACACCCTCGTCATAACCGCAATGGCGGCCAGTATCACGAGATTGACCTTCTACAAGAATGTCAACGTTGTCCAGGATGTCAACACTTCTGAAGTCCTAGTTCTGCTAGGCGAGGTTGCTACAACTTCATTCTCGGTACTAATGGGCATTGTATGTGTTTCTATTCCTCTTCTCCCGTTCCATCTGCGTGGACCTGGTAGACGTCATTTTTCAAATGTGGTAAACCAATTCAAATAGTACAAGTCATGCTAACGTGCTACAGATCGGACCAGCAAAACAACTTCAAGCCATAGCACGAGACGGTATCTTCCCTGGTCTAGGACTGTTTGGACAAGGAACAAAAACTTCTGATGATCCTATCTACGCAGTTCTCTTCACCTGGTTTGTCGCACAAATCACGATCTTGTTCGACATTAACAGCATCGCTTCACTCGTCACGATGAGCTACCTTTTGATGAACTTTTGTCTACACCTGGCATGTCTGCTCCTCAAAGTCAGCTCTGCACCAAATTTTCGGCCATCCTTTCGCTTCTTCAACCTCTGGACTGCCCTCCTTGGCGCCCTCCTGAGCGTCGGATCCATGTTCTTCGTCGATGTCTCCGCAGCTGGTGCATCTATCGCAATTCTTGTCTTCCTCTTTATGATAATTCACTACACAACGCCACCTAAACCGTGGGGCTCGGATGTCACCTCGGGCCTTATCTATCACCAAGTTCGGAAGTACCTCCTTCGTCTCAAGACAGAGTCTATCAAATACTGGAGGCCGCAGATACTATTGTTCGTCAACGACACTCGTCGTGGTCTGCGGCTGATCAAGTTCGCAAACAGCCTCAAGAAGGGTGGACTCTTCATCCTCGGCCATGTCATAGTAACGGAGGATTTTGGCAATTCTGTAGAAGAGGCTAAGAAGCAGCGCGCTGCCTGGACCCAGTTCATTGACATGATGCGGATCAAAGCCTTCGTCAATGTTGTAGTGGCGCCGAGCATGGAATGGGGTACACGAAATCTCGTTTACTCGGGTCTTGGCAGCCTTAGACCTAACATTGTGATGATGGGATTCTTCAATCTCGCTCAATTCAGGCAGGAACAACCGCTCTTGGACATCCCATCACCTCCGCCAGAGCGCAAGGATACACCGCGGCGGCGACGAAGGAGCCAAGGTCAGGACAAAGGGGCTCTACCAACCGATATCTGCTACGTCGAAAAGAGAACTGATCTGCAGAGCTATGTTCTCAGTCTAGAAGATTTGGTGCTGAAACTGAAGATCAATGTCGCAGTTGCAACTGGCTTTTCGGACCTCGAGCTCCCCGACCAGACAGAAGGTGAATACACTAAGAAGTATATTGACCTGTGGCCAATTCAGATGTCAGCCAACATCTCTTCGGATGAAGACACTGATATGCAATCGAGTCAAACGACGGTCAACTTTGACACGTATACGTTGATTTTACAGCTTGGTTGCATTCTGAATACGGTGCCAGCATGGAAGAAGGCCTACAAACTTCGTGTTGCGGTGTTCGTTGAATATGCTAGTGATGTACAAGAAGAGAAGGAGAGGGTAACTGGGTTACTGGAGAATCTCCGTATCAAGGCCGAGGTCCTCGTCTTTTATCTTGCTAGCGGCGACATCAAATCCTACAATTTCATCGTCAACGGCGAGGATGCCAGTGAAGAGACCGAACAACAAGTCCAACAAGTTCTAGAGGATGAGGACTGGTGGAAAGAGCTTCAACAAGTTCGAGGCAAGGTCAGATCAGGCGAAATTAACGCTGTTGATGCTCTGAGCATTGCTGACGATACTGCTTGGCCGCCGCCCTCCTTGGACGACCGAAGAGAGCCTTCACTTGCTAGGTACAACGGCTTACGTAAAGTGTTGCAAGGTCCTCGCCAGCGGCTGTCTCTTGGTAACCTCTCTGGCACAGGTCTGGGGCAGAGCATGCGCACCCACAGACTCGACGACGACTTTCTAAGCAGATATGCTGATAGTGACGAGTCAAACTATGAGCACAGCGATTCCAACGATGATTATCTTGATGACGAGGATGCAGATGACGAGTATGACACTGCTTACGAGGACACCGAGCAGACGGAAGAAAATCCTCCCAACAGCGACGGCCAGCGTACCCTCAGATCTCCAGACGGCAAGAAGACGCCATCGAAGAAGAGCAGCAAAAAGTCTTCGAAGAAAAGCAGTAAACGTAACAGCCAAGCCTCAAGCCTGCTTGGAGCTAGACCCTCGAGCGCCGACGACCCACGTCTAGGCTTTCAATCAAGCTATGACGACAATTCAATTGTCAGTGAATCACCAGGGCCACGCGGCCGGCATCAGCTTCGAGCATACAACAGTATGGAAGCAATGGCTAATGGCTCACCGACCCCCAACGTCGGCTCACTCTCTGATGAACGACTACAAGCATCACACTCTAACAGGTCGCGAACAGCCACACCAACTTTCTCTGCTTCGCCTGTTCCACCAACTCAGGCTGCAAGCGATGAGGAAGGTGGCATCAGGTTTGCTGAGCAATCACATCCTCGCCACAAGGAGAGCGAGACGCAGCCAGAATCCGGTGCTCCGCCCGAAGTTGGTCCGACATCTCGCTCAATCTACGCTAGAAGCGTATCGGATCCCTCTCGATCACTCGCTGCAAACAACTCGTCCGCATCCTCAACCGTACTTCTGTCTTTCAACGACTTACCTTGTCGAGCTCAACACCTCATCCTGAACGAACTGATCAGCCAGAATAGTGAGGATGCAGCAGTCATTTTCACGACTCTGCCGGCACCAGTGGAGGGTACTTGGAAGAGCGAAAGTGACAGTCTAAGTTACGTCACTGATCTTGAAGTGTTGACGCAGGGACTTGGGCCAGTCTTGATGGTGCATAGTAACAGCATGACTGTCACCACGAATTTGTAATAACAGTCCAATGGTGTTGGGGATAGCTCAGACTCTTCGTCTCGATTCGGCGCCATTAGAGCCGCAAATAGAAGCTGTTTCGACGGACATCAGTCAAGCAATGAAGAACAAGCTTTCCTTCCATGAACCATCTGCGCAATGCTCATTAACTCTGACCCTGACTTGGCCCCATAAAGGAGTAAACCAACGGATCGTCAACGAAACTCCTCAGCCAGAAATCATCCTCAAGATCAACGACGGCCGGCCCTTCAAGCCCCAGCGGCAGCGACACTGGCATCTGCAAGCCACCAGTTTCCTGCACAGGCACGATCCCAATCTGACGCCGTGCACTCTTTGTCCTCGGCCTCCTCAATATCTCCCGCGCGAACTCCGCCAATTGGCGCTTAACCGCCTTGGCCACGGCCCAGTTCTGCCCGATATTGTCTAGCGCGCTGAGCGAGAGCTGGATGTACTCCTTCAGACAGCGTGCGCGGTCGGCTCTCTGGCCGACACGATATGCGGAGAGTTGCACTGTTACGGCGAAGGCGATGGCGCAGGAGAAGCAGGGGGAGAGGGTGCGGAGGGTGCGGGCGGTGCGGGAGATGAGGAGGTTGGTTATTGCGTCTGCGGCGGTGAGGGCGGAGGTTGTGTTGGTTTGGGTTTCTGTGGGCGAGGGGAGGGGTGTGGATGTGGATGTGGATTTGGAACGGTCTGTAGCGCATATTGTTTGGAGGGGGGAGGTGGTTAGGGTTGAGCGCGGGAGATGGAGGAGGATGGAGGCGAAGTTTATTGTCATTTGAGCGCAGGACATGAGTTCGTCGGGGTTGCTGTCTGTGGATGTGTTTGGGTTTGGGGTCGGTACTGAGAGAAGGTAGCTTTTGATCGAGGCTGATAGGCTGTTGGAGGTTTGGTCTGGGTGGGGTGAGGTCTGCTGGGTGGCTTCGACTACGGTGTTTAGGATGCGGACTGCTTCGATCCGGTAGGCGAAGGACGAGTATGGCGTGTTGTCTTCGGTGAAGAGCCGGTCTTGCATGTCGTCTAGGGTCCTGGATTCTGTGACGTGGCATTCGCTGTAGTCCGTGTCGTTGGAGGGCAAGATTCTGTCGAGGGTTGCATCGAGCGCGGTTGTGGTTGGTGTAAGGACCCGAATCATGCTAGCGATAGAGTATAGTTCCCACCAGGTCCGCCGCCAGCTCTCCTGTACTATGGGAGAGTCGGTGTGACCAAACCCTTCCAAGTGCATGCCGATCTGTTGGGCCGTGTTAATCGCTTGGAGGAGCGTCAAATCACCCTGTCCACGCTCGCAGCGAGCGTACGCAGCAATTGTCAATATGAGGTTAGTTTGGACCTTGAAGCCATCAGTGGGCATGTAGATGTTTATGATGTCAGCAATTCCACCGACACCATCTTCACACCAACCAGATATATTGCTAGCGATGAACCGCATAGCACGTTTCAGGTACTCCGGCACAAAGTTAGGGTTCTGCATATAGAGCTTGCGCGGAATGACGAAGGGATGTGCTGGGTGGATGTAGTCGTAGTAGACATCGACCAGATGATCTCCGGACGCTTCTGGCGCAATCGAACATGGTAGCGTGATAGTGCTATCACTAGAAGTTGTCTGATCGGTTCCTGCCGGGCTCTGCTGATTGCTGAAGAGTAGTCCATCATATGAATCATCGGGAGTCAATGTATCATTCGTGACATGTGCGGTCGAACGCACAGCTTGGCTGTTTTGCTTCCGTCTTCCGCCTATGTAGCCTCGACGGGACTGCACGTAGACACATTCAGAATTGCTTGCTGCGCATCTGGTACAAGTGGGCTGCTTTGCGTCACATTTGAGGTGCTTGCTCCGGCAAAAAAGGCAGGCTTGAGAGCTTGGGTTTGTCTTTATGGTAGCAGTTGTGCTATGCGGCATCTCGGTGGTGCAGAAATTACTGCGTCACGTTTGACACGAAGCGATGAATCAGATGGGGAGGAACAGGCGTCACTAAGATGTGGCCCAGATAGAGAGATCCGGTATTTTGCGGCGCAGAACAAGATGTTACGGCAGGTTCAAGCTGTTGGGAAGCGTGAAGCGTTATCGCGTTCGCCACTTCTTAAGTCTCAGTGTATTGCAAGCATCCAACAGGAGGAAGTAGGCACATCCCAGCAAGAAGGGTTTCATCATATCACGTGACTACGCCGACTCTGATCCCGGAAGTATTGGAAAATGCGTCTATCCTACGCGTAGTGTCACGTCTCTCGCTCATCGTGTCCGGCCAACAAAAGGCTTCCCATTCCGCTGCGACGGCCACTCTCACCATGCTTGCTCGAGTGGGTGGCTAGTCAACTGATATGCTTCTGTACGTTTGCAAGACTTGCTGGTCGTGCGACAACAGCAGTGACACCATAGTTCATGCACGACCGTTGGGATTCAGTCAACAAGGGTCTTGCCATAAAGACGGGGCTATATTAGGCAACAAGCATGGAATCGATCAATCTATTACAGGACAGCTGAAATGCAGCTCATCTATCCCGGCCGAAGAGGTGTTGGTCGGCGACCAAACCCAAGTACGTGCATGAGGTCTGGTTGGCTCGTCCTTGGTCACCTGTTATTCCCATTGGAAGGTTTAGCGAGAAGCCCGCTTATGGTCCCCGATGAAAGGCTAGTACTGATATGGCTGGTATAGTATGGTGATAAGTGGTGTGTAGGTCGGTAAGACTGGTGGGGCCAAAGTCGGAAGTAATGTAATGACTGGGTCGCACTTGCCCAACACCGAGCTCACCAGACTTTGTTCCACTTGAACTCAGTCACCGTGCTACGAGATTAAAAATCAGGCGTCTTCAGCTCCACACGACCCTACGCATAGTCCCCAGTGTGTTCCACCATCAAGATGACCCGCGAGCACAGGTTAATCTTGATGCCCGTGTCGCGATCAGCATACCATGGGCTAGATGCTGAGTCGTCTTCAGCTGCTGCGTCTGGGCTGGATCACGAATACAAGTTCCGCTCGAGCCCACTTGTCAAGCCCGACTTCTGCAGCAACCACATCTACACTTACAGTCTAGTTACAAGCTATCAAGAAACTTCTCAGTTTCACCATGGCTGAAAAGGACCTTGAGAAGTTACCTGACGACCTGTTCACGAACAACGCTGTGCAATCCTTCTCCTGGCTGGATGTCAATGTGACAGTCAAGGATCGCAAATCGAAAGAGCCACTGACAATCTTGGACTCTTGCAGCGGCTATGCCCAGGCCGGTCAGCTCGTCGCGTTGATGGGCCCGAGCGGCAGTGGCAAGACAACACTGCTCAACGTCCTCGCAAACCGATCACAATCGCCATGGACAGGGTACACCAAGGTCAATTCCAGGTCTATCGGCAGGAAAGAGCTGCGTGAGATATCTGGCTACGTCGAACAAGACGATGCACTTGTCGGCAGCCTGACTGTTCGAGAGACGATCGATTTCTCCGCGAAGTTGGCATTGAACGGTCTTACTAAAGGCGCTAGACAAGCAATGACAGATTCGCTCATAGCTGCCTTCGGTCTTCGACAACAAGAGAATACCGTCATTGGCACGCCCATCCGGAAGGGCATCAGCGGCGGTCAGAAACGTCGAGTCAGCGTTGCGAGTCAGCTAGTGGCATCGCCAAAAGTGCTCTTCCTTGATGAACCGACAAGTGGATTGGACTCGGCCGCAAGCTATGAGGTAATGAAGCTCGTCTCAGACATTGCAAAGAAGCACCATCTCATCATTATCGCCTCGATTCATCAGCCATCTACCACCACCTTTGAGCTTTTCGACAGTTTACTACTCCTTTCGCGAGGGAGGACATGCTACTTCGGTCCGGTCCGTAACGTTACAACGTACTTTGACCAGGTTGCGCCGATCCCGGTCCTCACGAATCCTGCCGAATTCCTGCTTGATCTCGTCAACACCGATTTCGATGCAAGTGAGCGACTTCAGACAAAGGCAGATCTTGCTACCGTGCAGAGCCACTGGAGGAGCTCTGAGGCATACCACTCGCTGCAAAGTGGCCTCGCAAAATCAGAGTACGACGCTTCATCCACGTTACCAGCGACCGGTACTCGGTCAGGCCAACTCATGCGGCTAGACCTTCCTTTCATCCTCCTGCACCGGAATTGGATCAAGTCATACCGTGACCTGCTGACATACGGCACCCGCATAGCCATGTATACCGGTCTCGCTATCCTGATGGGCACTGTCTGGCTTCGTCTCGATTATGTCCAGTCATCCATACAGCCGTTCGTGAATGCTTTGTTCTTCGGTGGCGCCTTCATGTCCTTCATGGCCGTTGCTTACGTGCCAAGCATTATCGAGGATCTGCAAACACTAAAGAAGGAACATGCCAATGGATTATACGGCCCGCTGAGTTTTATGGTCGCCAACTTTCTGATCGGCATACCGTGGTTGCTGCTCATTACGCTTATCTTCAGTGTGATCACCTACTGGTTGTCCAACTTTCGGGTCGCCGCGGACGGATTCTGGCTATGGGTGCTATGGCTCTTCCTGGATCTGCTTGCTGCTGAAAGCTTGGTTGTGCTCATCAGTGCCATTGTGCCTATCTTTGTGGTTGCGCTAGCTGCTATAGCTTTCGCGAATGGACTGTGGATGAGTGTTGGAGGCTTTCTGGTGCCAATGGACACACTCAATGTGTTCTGGAAATGTAAGTATATGCGACAACTCACGCTCCCGCACCCACACTAACGTTGTGCTAGATGTCTTTCACTACGTCGACTACCAGGCTTACGTGTTCCAAGCAATGATGGTCAACCAATTCAAGAAGACGACGTACAGTTGCGAAAGACTTGGTGGCACCGAATACTACTGCATGTATCCGAGCGACCTCCAAGCCGAAGGCAAGATTCGAGGCACAGCAGTGCTTGAAGCATACAAATACTCCTACGAAGATGGTAAGATGTGGGAGTGGTTTGGTATTATGCTCGGTATCATTGTTGGCTACAGGTTGTTGGGCTATCTGGCATTGTGGGTCAGGACTAGAGGCTTCTAGTCACAGTGGTCGACCAGCTCAGTATTCAAGTTATACGCCAACTGTTGGCCTATCCTGCACTAGCAGCCTTGATGTGGCTCGTGTTCAGTGCTTTGCCTCCTTGACAGCCTCCTCAAGCACCTTGGGATCAGTCACCTCCTTCATGTACTTCTCAAGCTCTTTGACGTTCATGGCCTCTTTGCTGAAGGGTTGCTCGACCCAGGTCCATTCGCAGTCGATCTCTTCGTTCTGTGCATGGCGATCGGCAGCTCGGTCGTTGACACGATCCGCATGATGAAGGAAACGAAGCAGCATAGGGGCTCGGCTACTGGTATTTCCGGCATTCGGGCAGCTCATTTTGTCACTAAGGATCCCAAGTCAGCTTGTGCTCCTCATTGTGCTTATGGGTGTTGGAAGGAGAGGCACCTGTCTGCGGAGGGCTTGGCATCCATGCTGTGGTCTTGGCACTATTAGGTCGTGTCCGATCAATCTAGTTATCTCCTTCGAGTATCACACGAAGTTGTGCTGAATGATGAGAGCAGAATAAGAGGCGGAGTCCGCGGGGCATGCGTGAAATATATTGAAGTGTATGGGATATCCTTCCTTTCCTCAGGCAATGGCTGTAACACCCACTAATTAGTAGCCTTAAGGTACAAATTCATGGTTGGCACTTGCCGAGCTTGCAAGGGTGCACGGATTCCTCAGGTTTCCACAGCAGTCTCCAATTGACATGGCTAGCGCCTGACACCTGGGCTCTTAGGTTGCAACTTTCGTCCAATAGCAATTCGTTTCCACAGAGGCTTCCTTCCCCGAAAGTCTGGCCGGCTCGAATAAACTGCCTGATTTGATGGCAGGGCGGCGGACCACTCCATGCAAACTACAAAGCAGATATACTCTATCTTCACGACTCTCATCTTACGTGGACAACACCTACTGCTCGGGCTACCCCTGCAAGATGGTAGAACCTCCCTCATCGGCCTACGCCTTGAAGCTAGACAATCTCTACTGGCGCGTGACAACGCTACTCTGTCATAACGCACATGAATGCCCAATAATGCAACAGACGCTCAATTTACTGATCATACGGAGAACCGTATCTTCACCATGACCAGGAATGGGGCCTTCAGGGCCCATGTTACGCACTGATGCCATACGCTGTCATGCCTCGCCCAGCAAATATTGCAGAAAATATTCGGCGCGCGTCGTAGGTCGTTCGCCTTATTTTTGACTGACCTACTCCTCACCCTCACTGGCACGATGATAGGATCCACCGGTCAGGATCAGGCAGACGTAGACCTACAGTAGGCCTCTGGTTCATTACAGGTAAAAAATAAAAATGTGACTTTGATCATGTACCCCCAGCTCCGTCATGCACATCAAGCTAAAGCCACAATCGTCTTCGCAATCATTATGAGAGTCAATCAGCGCAAGCCTACATATGCGCTAATCACTCTCTAAGTAAAGGCACAGCTGAAGAAAGTTTCAAATATCTGCCACCGAGAACTGATCGCCACTCCGGGCGCCTGCGGGGGACAAATTCGGAAGGTGTGGAGCTGCACCGTTTCTGCTTCGGTCCGGGAGAACGGCCGAAAATCATGTCAGCCGTGGAAGTTGAAGGCATAAGTATATTAAGTACTTCCGGAAATTCTTTGAACCTATCACCAACGAAGACATATGAGATGATATCCCTACGTATACTCCTACCGTCCTCCTCACCACATGGAACATGGCGAAGCTTGCCACGTAAGCAGCTGACAGAAATCGCGCTTGTGTTCGGAAAGTCGCAAAAAGTTCTTCTTCGGCTACGCTAGAGAGTCGGACTCGGCTCACGGCCGGCTCGTGGCGTGTCTCGCGTGTTTCATCCTGATGTGACTAACTCAATCTGTGCTTAACGCAGGAAGCTAACACAATTTCGGCCAACTGATCGTCAGCTCAAGAGCGAGCCTTGCGGCATGATCGGATGTGGTGCTAAAGATTTCCTTGTGGGACAACAGCACAAGACTAGCAGCAGAATGCAGCATACTACTGCTGCTTGATAACGAGCATATGTGCAGCCTTAAAACCAAATAAGGCGGAAGTGTGCTCTTCCGTGTGAACCGGAAAACTGAATTCAGATCCGATGGTTATGAGTACGCTAGTTAGCAACGGAGCTCCGAGCGAGTTTTCCACTTGGCTTGACTTAGCTGTTAGAGACTAATTAGATGGCTGTACGAGGCAATCGGGTAGTGGAACTTACGTAG
>Ga0210040_10008650_pt1 | contig 12007 bp, 13 predicted proteins | sample CryGeyCG12114_NA_FD_185462 | JGI IMG/M metagenome (GOLD analysis project Ga0210040, IMG submission 185462) | Groundwater microbial communities from aquifer - Crystal Geyser CG19_WC_8/21/14_NA (SPAdes) (version 2) | ecosystem: Environmental > Aquatic > Deep subsurface > Groundwater | place: USA... | reverse complement strand
CCGCCTCAAGCCGCCCAGCAACCACAAAGCAGAGGCTGGACGAGCGGGTTTTCGAGTGGTAGCTGGGGTGGTCGGGGCGCTGGTAGACGATTGGGCGGCGATTGAGGTCCACGGATTGCCATCGAATGTATCATCATGCTCTTGTAGTAACACGAGCTAAAGGGCTCTTATGAGGAATGACTGATGATTGAAACCCCGATGTGGAAGGCATTGACCTGAGTAGCGCAAGACATGAACATTTGTGCCACAATTGGAGACTTCTACTCTAATACCTTTGCCACGAACCAGATTTCTATCATGATGATGGCATTTCTCCTTAGGGAGTATCGACTTTGCACTCTACTTGATATGATATGCTCACTGACCAGCTCAATCATCCCATCCGAAACACAGCGCAGTCCCTTTTGCTAATGTCGTAAGCACGATGATGGTATGAGCCCGTGCTTGCTAAATGCTAGAGTTGTCGCGACGAAATCAAGAATAGTCTTGCTCTAGTGGAGCTGCTGCTCTGGACCAGGGCTTGACAGTGACTTCATGCAGACCTTCCTCGGAACAAAATCGCCGAACCGTCTCATGCCTCGTCTGTGGCGATTCGATTGTTGCCTTCTCTTACTACACTAACCACCCGCCATGTTGACACGAAGCAGATACCTCAACCTCACCTGTGCGACATCGTATGCTATTCGCGCGTTAGTGGTTATGGACGTCCTGATCCGGGACTTCGTGGACGTACCAATATACTCATTGTACAGCAAGGATGCCGCTGCGTTCGTGGGGCCCATGTCCTGGGAAACATCGGGCATGAGCACGCCTTTCAAGCTCTCTTGAAGACATCCGGCATCTTTCCAACCTAGTGGCGCAGTGTTACCCACTCCCAATGTTGAGATGCACCCAGCGTCTGTGGCCTCCTTTCCGGCGTTGTAGCCTGCGGAACGTCAGCTTTCACCGCAGCCAAGTTTCAGGACAACATACTGGCATTGGTTAACTTCAAGGGCGGCTTGCCGAGCTCAGCTTCGCATAGGAGGAGAAGGCCGATGTGACCAGAGGTATACGAGGCAGTGTAGCCGGCTGATTTTGTCGACATATCCGCACTTGTGTAACGTTAGCAGATGCATGGCAGATGGACTGGCAATGTACGTACAGATATATTCCCTTTCCGAACATATAACCACTAACAGGGGCTTCAGGCGGAGCAATACGCAGCCCTTGGCTGAGGATACCACCATAGTTCGTGCAACGTGATCCATGCCAGAGAAGTCGGCGCTCGGAGTTCTTCATCTTGGCGTATCGTGAAGCTTCGAAGCGCTCTGCTTCTCCTCGTCGTTCGATGCGGAAGATATCCTGAGAGAAAGTCAGGCGGCTAGGACGGACTGATACGGACAGATCATACTTGAATCTTGTACTTGATAGTGTGATGTGTGGACCCTGCGCTCTTGATAAGATAATCCTTGATTTCTGTGTACTCCGTGCTACTTGGTGGAAGCGGCGTCATTTCTTGCATGTTCAGGCCCTGATATTGCTGGTCAAGCAGATTCATTTTCTCTCCCTTATCCGATTTGAGACCTTTCATAATTTCATTTGAAAGTTGCATGTCTGTCAGGGTTTCGAGAAGATCTACTTCTTTCTGGTATGAACATTAGTCATGGCTGAGGTATTCTTGTATTATGGAATTACCTTAATTCGAACAGAGTCTTTCAGGACAGGAGGCCGACTGCGTCCGAAACTGTGCGGGATGAGGGAGAAATAGCGGTTGCTGCGCGACTCGATGGCCTGATTAAGCGGTTCTCCATTGGCAAGGCTAGGATCAGCGATGAGTGCAGCAAGGTCTTTCAATACTTCGTAGCCTCTAAGGAGAGTCGCCTTGCTGAGCTTTCCCAATGGCATCTTGTTGGCATCGTAGTCAAAGTCAGCGAATGTGTTGTCGAAATATGTGGCATTGAAGATCAGCTCGAGTAGACGTTGTACTGCGGCCGGCAGCTTGCTTTCCACTGGTGGACTACCGTCGCTTTGAGTGGCTATGCTCTCCTTCGAAGCACGTCGCTTGCCAGCACCCGGCAAGTCGTCGTCGTCAGACATGGATTCGTAATTGCGCTCAATGAAATCGTATTTGCCAGACTTGATCGGTTGGGTTCGATTGTCCCAGGTGTTGCCGTTCTTGTCTTTGAACTTTTTCTGGAACTCTCGGAACGCATAGTCGAACTCGTCACCATCACCTAGCATCTTACTCTGACCCTTCTCTCCGACTCGGCCCCATCTTGTCCACACGCGGAAGCCGCCGTTACCATCCTTCAAGATTTGGATACGGTAGAATTTGTTGGCGTTGTCAGAAGAATTGGTCTGGTTCAACGTAACGTCGTAGATTGTACCTAAGCCTTAGGTATTACAATCAATTCCTGGTACCCTCATCGCAAGACTTACCGTCGTCGGCAATGTGTACCGTGTAGCCATCACGCCCCGGGCAATACTCGTCAACAGGAATCGTTATCGACCTGGACTGTGCTATTTGGCTCGCCTTGACATTCTTGATAGTGCTGGGGCTATAAACTTCGTCTTCCTCTTCTGGTTCTTCTGAAGATAGCCGTTTCCTCTTTCTCGAAGTGGCTGACATGCATGATTAGCGAGACACTTGTCTTCCATGCGTCACACGAACATGGTGGAGCTTTGATAGCATTGGAAGCTTTGTCGGCCTTGGCGACTGCACCCCGTTTCTTAGGTGGCATGGTTAGGTGCGGCAAGCCTCGACGCAACGATCACCTGTAGAAAAGCAGCGGTGTCTATATGAACAGGAAGGTTTCAAGCGATGAAAGAGAAGAAGAGTTGCTGTGAGAAAGGTAAAGAAATGATTCTTTGACGAAGTGAACTGCGACAATTGTAGCATTCAGTGCCTAAAACCTTAGAGTCAATCGGGTCTAGCTCCAGGCAGCAACGCGCTGTGATTGGCGTGTGCCTTGTGCTAAGACAGCCACGCAATCACGTGAGTGTTTTTAGCTTCCATGTCAAATGGCTGTATGTGTGAATGTAGTAGTAATAATACATGTGTCTGCCTAGATAAATCTCCTCTTAGGTAGAAGTGCCGTAGCCATGCTCTGTTCTAGCAGTTAGCGATCTTTAAGCGGATACAGCTGAAGCATGGATGAAACCGGCAAAACCTTGTGTCTTTAGCCTTCAGCAATATATTCGTGCACAAGCAATCTGAAGCCTTGTCCGGATAATGTGTACCTAACTCGTTTCGCATACCTGTATTCAATATCAGTGGAAAATTCGGGGATGTCATCCAACCACAGAGCGACAAGCCTGAGAAAGAGATGAGGGAGTGTTGATGATAATTTGCTTGTAATATGGTTCGCTACAAGCATACGTTATGCAAGGAACAAACAAAACAACGACAGGAGTGCATGACAGTCGTAAACTCGTAAACCGATGATCGTGGTCAGATCTATCTTGCCCTCCCAGTGCGGCTAAACCCGCTGGTATCATTGCTAGAACGCTTCGGATCGTGGTCGGCGTGAAGCCATCAATATCCCTCCTCGCCGGCTTTGCAGACCTTGATCTCGCGGCCCCACTCCGACTTCAGAACTTGAGAAGCTGTTATGCGTCGTCCTGGGTTTGGATCAAGAATGGAGTAGATCACGTTTCTGCATCGTGCCTGCTTCGGTGTTAGTGCTTTCAGTGAGCTCAAGGGAAGGAATTACTCACCCTGTGAAGAGTCTCTATAGGTGCGTAGCCATCTTCATCCCGTCTGCCCTCAAGATAGCGTTGGTAGAATTCGTCCTCATCCTTACGCGCTACTCTCCACAAATGACGACCCGTCCTCATGGCCATATAGATGACACCACAAGCCCATACATCGACAGCTCGAGGATCGAACTCGCCTCCTTGGTATTCCTCAGGTGCAATGTATGGCGCACTACCACACAGACCAGCAGTCATATGGGCCTCTTTCTCCCATGCCATACGGAAACACTCTCCATTGCCGAAGTCTGTAATCTTCAGGCCTCCATGAGTGGTTAGCAGCAGGTTTTCTGGTTTGAGGTCCCTGTGTGCAACACCCATCTCGTGCATGTATTCGACACCACGCATGAGTTGCTTGAAGTAACAATCGGCTTCAGACACTTGCAACGTGCCCGCAGCGAGGACCAGGGTATATAGATCTCCACCAGCACAGTACTCCATAACCTCACAGTAATCGCCTTTTGCATCTTGTAATAGATCAAGGGTATGGATGACATTGGGGTGACGAAGCGAGGATGAGATACAGAACTCAGAGGTGAGTCGCTTCTGGTATTTCTTCGAGGTTTCTTGTGGTCGTCTTCTAAACTCCTTGACGGCATATAGTAGCTCGTTATTGGCGTTGTTGGGATCTGGCTTGTGTGATATTCTGACGATACCGAACGCGCCACGGCCGACTATTTCCTGGCACTTGCCGTATTTCTCAACGAGGTTGGCTGTGGCGTTTGGGCCACCTCTCTTTTCGGCAGCAAGCGAGTCCCTTTCGAGGCGTAACTGGTCAACCCAAGACGACATCAGAGAGAGTTGTTCGCCATTTCCATCCTCGGCCTTTTTCTTGCTTCCTCCAAGCATGTCTCGCAACATGTCAGAAAGCTTCTCCTGCCGCCGGCCTGATTTGAGGAAGTGCGCATGTGTGCCATCATCATATGGTTCGAATCTCTTGTGGGCTCCATGTTGCGGGTCTGATACTACCTCTCCTTTTGTCTTCTCTTTGGCAACCCCTACCACAGATAACTTCTTCTTGCCGTCATCGTAGGAGGACTGTCTCTCTGGTAGAACGGGCTTCGGTGAGGCTCTTGTGGCGCTTTCTGAGGTAGGCGAGCCATCTCTATGCAGCTCAGTTTTCGCTGCTTCGATGTCTCTCTGGTCTGTCCTCGAGAACATGCGAGTAAGGCGGTGGGTCATCTTGGGCTTTTTAGGAGGAGCGACTGTGCTGCCGGTCACCGACAGACGAGCCGTATCCTCCGCAAGTTTGGTTACCGAGATTCCATCACTTCTGTGTTCAGAGGGGGATGTGACGGCAGTAGTCGAGGGATTGGGTGACGAGACGGTGGTGGGTTGATTCATGTGAGTTACCGCCGTGGTTAGTGGGACAGGGGCTGGTGCCCTATCTTCCTTGTTTTAGTGGCGGTAGATAAGGAATCCTTGTGCCACAGGTATTAAAACTGCTGTGACGTCCTCGTGCGGAGAATTGGATTCTTTTCTCTTAGAAGTTGTGATGGTTGTTTCTATTATCACTGCTTGCGACAACTTATTAAGTGGCAATGTCGCAGTGTAATCCTTCTCGAACGTGCCGCAGGCAAGTGGTCTTATGACGAAGTGGGCAGGCAGTGAGGATTTGCGATCAGGGTGGCTGTGAGGACCTCTAGGCTTGCGGGATTGGCCTGTCGCAATTGGAGAACACCGGCCGACTTGGTTGGTAATGCTGGTATCTTGGCGTGAGTGGAAATGATGAATCCGAGGTGATTCTGGCTGTGGTGGAGGTGAACTGCTGATATGGATGGATTGAGGAAGATCTAGGAGACGAGTCGAAGGTCTGACTGATGTGTTGTTCAGGGAGGAATGGAGAGCACGGAGGGGATGAGAGAGAGCACTGGCAGAGAAATTGGTCCTGGTCTCGCCCGCCGGCAAAAGGTTTCGAACTTTCAGTTGTGGGCAGCGCGGGCAGTGGCACGCGCCCCTTCACCACCACTTCACTTTTCTGGATTTCCCTCGGTTTGCACACCCCAATTTTTCCAAAGAGCGAAGTAAAATTGCACCACACAACAATACCTAAGCAGCTTAGAGTGTTCTGACGTGGCTCTTACGAAAGCTGGACATCACATCCGCCAAAGTAGTGCGAGGTGATTTCCTGTCTCTTTGGCTATACGACCCTGACATGTGAATTGTTATATATATTGGCTGCATGCGGCGCTTGAGGCCTTGGTACAACAGGAGTCAAAGCCATTCTAGGTCCTGCCACTTCTGCAGCCTCCCTTCACCGCTCGTAAGGCTACGGTATCGCAGCTTCCAGTGGAAATGAGGACTCAAGGAACGTTTTCTATCATCACTGTTCTCTAGGTATGATGCTTAATGTCTGCCGCCAGGGAGCTTGCCGCTTGACGAGTCGTTGGTAGCGCGGCAAGACGGACTCAGAGCAGGCGAGTATGCCACAGCCTGAGCATACCGCTGCGCAGGCAGGTTGCAGGGCCAAAGTACGTTGCCGCCAACGGCTGCCATCGAGGTCAAGCATTGCCAACTCCATTGCCCAAGCCGACGGCGCGCGTGACAGTGTCCGTCTTGCCGTGTGCTTAGGTCTCCCTCAAGCTTTTAGACTCGTAAGACTCGCGGGAGTAATTAACTTAGTCCGCCCTTATGATTCTGTGCCGCAACGCAGTAGAGGAACATGATCTGCTAGTGCTCCATTTACTTCCTCAACTGTATTAAACCACTTCGGACGCTGCACAGACAGAGAGCTGAGCACGGGTCGCAGCCGCTATAGATTCCCCATAGGGGCAGGCCGGAGTACTGCTCGTTAGTTCTTCTCCGCACTCTTGTACAAGTACCGTGTGAGCAGTAGCATACTAGCTTCAAGTTTTGCCCCATACAAGTAACAGACTTCTGCTATTGGTCGATTGCTCAATCCACTTTACATTGCCTGATGGGTTACGAAAAATACCTCATAGAACTTTGACACGATCGTAGTATGATGCGCGTCACTTTCGCTAGGCTATGCTTCGCTATCTGGAAAGGCCCATTGTGCTGATCGCTCTACCACATCCCACTTGTCCCGGCGGTGAAGGGTGACCTTCGTTACCAAGTGCCAGCTAGCAATATGCACACGATCAAAAATGTCTGCGTCCTACACAGGCAAACATCATTGAGATCCAATCCCTTCGCCACGAAGACAGCAAGGCTGAGCATTAAGGGACTTTGACATGTGCCACCATATGGCAGGGCTTAAGTTACCTGCTGTGAGCGTGTCACATAGCGCCACTGGTTCCGTTGTGTGACCTCGCCGAGCCACCATGTGAAGCATTTCTTCGTGACATCCTCGAAGGTCAACAAGAGTGTGGACCAGAAGGCCACCTGAGATGGGTTTCAATGGTTGTATAGCATGATGATGAGACGTGGTCTTTTCATTCTCCGTTATAGCTCTCTAGCTAGGTAATTTGCTGTAGACGTCTGGTGTCATCCCGGTAGAAAGTAAACACAACAAGGACAACGTAGAGAGACGGCTTACTGGACAGCACATCTACGACTTACTAAGGTATAGTGACCGCTGCCGAGAGCGATTCTGCCAGCTTTGTAGAGCTCGTTTCAGGACAACATGATGAATTCCCAAGACACCATTGTGAGGAGGTTATCACAACCAAAGAAGAGAGAGTAAGTAGAAGCCTGGAGGATGGCTTGGCCAGTGAGCTAATTTACGGAAGAAAGTATATCCGAATACAATGGCTCAAGCCGATGCTTGGCCGGTGCTGGCCGATTGGTCACCTTCCGCCGCCGAGGAGGGCACTGGTTGCGAATGGGCAACCACTTGTGAGGAGCTCCTCCAGCGACTGCCCTACGATCCTGAGATCGCAGAGTCATACTATAACCTCTACCAAGCAATCGTCGCCGGTCCCCGCCTCGAGGAGACGCCCGCAAACTATCGCTACCGCTGCCTGCGAAGCATAGAAGACTACACACGCAGCAAGTACATATTCAGCAACAATGTCGTGGGCAGGTTTCAAGAAGAACGTCAACCGGGCAACGACCCAGGTGATGATGAAGACAGGTATGCGCAGTCGGCGTTACATAAAGAACCCAGCTCATCAACAGCGCAGGCCACGTAGAGAGAACGAACGACCGAGACTACGAAGTGGAAGAGAGGTACCAATGAGACACTACTGATCACAATCGACATGAGGTTGACAAAGGCGCAGACGGTACAGGACAATGGAGTCGGCAGCCAACAAGCTACAGAAGGAAGCCAAGGGTTATTTGGACAGTCTCAGAGGTATGTGACCAATACCCGAAACATTCCCGCAGACTCCCGCTTACATTCGAAGCCATGACAGCATCGCAAATGAGGATAGCCGAGACAATCGACGCTTTCTATGGCGACGCTGGTACAAGAGATGGTGTCAGCCGATCATACAAGCAGGCCGTCGAAGACTTAGACGCCGAGACAATCAAGGCACTTGACGGACCATATCGGTGAGCCGCCCACTCTCTGTCAACCCGCTACTTACTGACAATCCCAGCACAACTGTACTAGAACCGATTTCCCGATTCTGTGCCTACTTTCCTGATATCAACGAATGCATCAAGAAACGCAACAACAAACTTCTGGACTACGACGCTATGCGCTCAAAGGTGAAGAAACTGGTCGAAAAGCCCGACAAAGATGTCACAAAACTTCCGAGAGCTGAGAAGGAAACTGAAATGGCCAAACAGGCCTACGAACAGCTGAACGAACAGCTTTTCACCGAACTGCCCCAACTCATCGATCTCCGTGTTCCGTACCTCGACCCGTCCTTTGAAGCCCTAGTCAAAATTCAACTGAGGTTTTGTGCTGAAGCATACAGCAGGATGGCTCAAGTGCAGCAGTATCTCGACGCCGATACGCGAGAACAATATGCACGAGGTGATCTGGACAATAGGGTGGAACAAGTCCTATCTGAGATCCGAGACCTGACGATTGCTGGCACAGTTTAAGCATGATACCCCTTGTTTTTTGTATGATAGCTCACGTAATGGCGCAAAGCGCAGCATGTACTTAGGTACTATTGGAGGCACGAACCATGACTGCATAGCATCGGCGTCCTCCATCACGGAATGGAATGGGATTCTCAAAACCTTGAATTTTCTACAAAACGCTCCCAACCTGCCACTTTCTCCGCAACAGGGTCCTCAGTTGCGCACACCAGCATCTTGCCGGGCCGGCTACAGGGTTGGGACAAGGTCAAGTGTGAAAGCGCTCGACTGAAAAGTCCTACATGCAGCTCTACAAAAACAGTCTTTTCTTTCATCCTTGCTATGCCCTAACCTCCAGCGAAGCATCGCCAGATCAACCGGTCCACCATGGACTCGCTCTTGTCATCCTATCCCTCGCCCCGAGGATCCGCCCAGTCCGCCGCCACAGCCTCCCTGCCTCCATAACCACAGAGTACAACAACACCTTTGCCCCTGCCATGTATCCCTCCACCACTTCCTCCACGGCCACTTCGGAAGCCCCGCACGACGGTCGTCATCGCCGACACCAAGCGCAACTGTAGCTACTCGCTTCGTCACACCAAGGCCGCGTCCGTAACGTTCGTCTCGAATCACGTCGCCATCGTCGTGGAATACCCACCCACGTCCTCACGATTGCGTGGAGAAGAAAGCGTAGGGCGCGAGGAGATTCTGCGTGGAAGCTGTGATGAGCGGAGCATAAACCAGGAGAATATCAGGATGCTGTTGTGGGAGACGATGATGAGTGTCTTGTCTTGGGAGGAGAGTATAGGAGACCCCCCTTCCTTGAAGACGGTGACGACTGCAACGGAGACAGCAGTAGTGGCGGTTCAAGTGGAGCGGCTGGATCTGTACTGGCCGTGCTGAGAAGGGGTGATCCACGATGGGAGGCGAATGGTAGTGGGGAAGAGGTATCGTTATCGAGTGTATGTTGAGGGAACAGGAGAAGTCGAGCATGATTGGGACGGGTCTTAGACACTTTGTCTCATCGCTAAGCTTGTCCGATGATATGTCCGAAGTATGCTCGGCTGGGGAGTTTGATGTCGTCTGGTGTAAGTGGAAGAAAGCGTCTGTGGTCATTAGATCTCGATAATGGATGAATATCAGTCACCCTTAGAGAAATTCCGGTTAGCCGCTGGTCTTAAGCACAGGAGGTGGCGGTCCCGACAGTTGTTGAATCATGTACATATACGACGTTCTTCAGACCCTATATTGCACCCAACTCCTTCAGCTTCGCGATCATACCATCCACATCCTCAACCTTGCCACCACCCTTTCTCGCAGGTGGCTCCTCCACCCTCACCACCTTCAACCTATGTGTGTTGTCCACACCATAATCCTCCAACTTCTTCTTCTCCAGCTTCTTCTTCTTCGCCTTCATAATGTTCGGAAGACTCGCATACCGGGGCTCGTTCAACCTCAAATCCGTTGTGATGATCATAGGTAGTTTTGCTTTCACCGTTTCCGTGCCGCCATCAACCTCTTTCGTTACAGTAACATCATCCCCAGAGATCTCCACTTGCGCGGCTTGTGTAGCCTGTGGCCAGCCCAACAACGCGGCGAGCATCTGACCAGTTTGACCGGCGTCGTCGTCGATTGCCTGCTTGCCCAAGAATATGAGGTTACTCTTTTCTTTCTCGGCGATAGCTTTGAGCAGCTTCGCAACACCAAGCGGTTCGAGAGGTTTGTCTTCTGGGACGTCGACGTGAATGGAGCGGTCGGCGCCCATCGCCATAGCCGTGCGGAGGGTGTCGGCGCATTTCGCCGGCCCGGCGCTGACGGCGAGGATCTCTTCGACGGGGACTTTTCGTTCGCGCAGACGGGCTGCTTCTTCGATTGAGAGCTCGTCGAAAGGGTTCATAGAGTGCTTGACGCCTGCGGTTTCGACACCGGACTTGTCAGATTTCACCCGGGGCTTGACCTATGAGATTGTCAGAAGATGCGACAGCCATAGCTTGCAAGGTAGAATCGTATGATTGAAGTGAGCGTGGTGTGAGAATTTTAGATTCAGGTGGTCGTGCGCAGGATGCACAATTGCTACCACAGTCATATGCCACCAACTGTGCGATATAGAAGTCGTACATACCGCATAGTCAATGACCCTCTTCACGGGTACTAATATCCTAAGCTTGGACGACATCTTGCTATCTCACCACAACCTCACCTCTATAGTCTGATCAGTGGTATCGAGCTCGGAGGCCAAAGATAATGCACCAAGCATCGATCTGCACGAGGCTCCAAGTTTGGAGGAGGCTCACAACCTCGGGACGGCGGAGCAGTCCAGTGGTTCGGGGCTCGGACGTCACCAAGAATATCCACAGGTGGTAAATTGCCAGAAACTTCAACTGCGGGTCCGTAGATAATTACGGCAGCACATCCAGCACTCTGACGTAGAGCAAATCTTGGCAATCATGCCAAGCCCCACGACCGCCAAATCTGCCTTGGGGTTGCGACTTCGCAGGAACGACAAAGTGAACGACAAACTCCCCTCCTCACCACCTTCTCGTCGTCAGACATACCGTCAAGATGCCGGTACGGACTCATCCTCTCCTGGCCGTCCATCTATGTAGCTAACGAAACATGTCCTACAGAGCCACAAGTCCTTCCGCACGAAGCAGAAGCTCGCCAGAGCCCAGAAACAAAACCGACCGATCCCACAATGGATCCGTCTCCGAACTGGTAACACCATCAGGTACGACAGCTCTAATCTGGGAAACCGTCCGTGGTCAGAAGAAAGCGAATGGGGAACGGAGGAAGAATAATTCGAGAACGCAGGCTGACATAACCGACCAAACAGATACAACGCAAAGAGGAGACACTGGAGAAAGACTAGAATCGGTATCTAGACGTATCGCTATGGAAATTGGATGTCAGGATGTGGCCATGAGTCAGGAGTTGTGAGGTCGTGGGCTACGATCAGACGTGGTGGAAATGAGGTTGTCCATGGAACTGCATGTCAAAACCATGTCATCTTCGACATCATGAGGACGATACCGGCGTGAATTTTCAAGCGCAAAGATTATGCATGGGTTTCAGCAAAATGCTGCTCAGCGACTTCGTCGGCTCAATACAAATATCCACGATACCAAAAATGCTACTAGCAATGTTCATCCCTGTTGAGACTCTTTACCAATCTGCTGGATTTTCTTCATTGAATCATCCTCCGAACCACTGACGAGCTGTATGTTCTATCACCAACTATCAGAGACCTCTTTCCGATGATGTCTCCTAGCGCAGGCTGAAGGGCACGGAAGGACATTGATTACGTTTTAAATGATTTGACTTGATGTGATTGTATTGG
>Ga0210040_10008649_pt1 | contig 12008 bp, 11 predicted proteins | sample CryGeyCG12114_NA_FD_185462 | JGI IMG/M metagenome (GOLD analysis project Ga0210040, IMG submission 185462) | Groundwater microbial communities from aquifer - Crystal Geyser CG19_WC_8/21/14_NA (SPAdes) (version 2) | ecosystem: Environmental > Aquatic > Deep subsurface > Groundwater | place: USA... | reverse complement strand
CCGCCAGCCCGATGGCAATGGCGGCAAGCAGCACGGCCGCAATGGTGCCGGTGATTCCTACAGGGACGATCAGTGCCAGAGCCGTCACCAGTCCGATGGCCAGCGCGGCGGCCAGCCCATCCCGCGCGGTCCAGCGCGGTGCACGGGATGCATTGTCTGCGCCCGACGCCCAAAGCGGCAATCCATCCGGACCAAGCCCGCGCTCGGGCGTTGTGGTACCCTCCGCCGGCCACAAGGTGAAAACCTGCCGCATCGTCGTCCCCCCGGACCCGGCACCGCCGGTGTAGACCAAGCTGCCGCTGAACGATGGTATAGTTGTTCGCGCGACGGCTCCAGACCAAAGTCTGCCTCGCCGGATTACAAGGAAGGAGCGACGATGCAGGATCCCGATCCGGCCAGACAGCCTGCTCCGTTGCGCGGCGCGTCGGACGACAGCATATCGCCTGTCGCAGGCACCACGCATCCGCCCGTTCGATCCGTCGATCAGCCGCCCCGGTTCACATGACCATGCCGCCTGTGATCGCAGTGGTGGACGATGACGCTGCCATCCGCGCGGGCGTTTCCAGTCTCCTGCGTTCCGCCGGCTATGCCGTAACCCTGTTCGAGAATGCGGAGGCCTTGTTGGCTGCACTTCCGGAAACAGTGCCGCAATGCGTACTGACGGACATCCAGATGCCCGGGCTGAACGGGCTCGACCTGCAGTCGACGCTGGCAGACAGGTATCCCTTGCTTCCCGTCATGGTGATGACGGCATTTCCGGAACCGGCGCTACGCCAGCGGGCGCTGGCGGCTGGCGCCGTCTGCTTCCTCAGCAAGCCGTTCGCTGCAGAGGAGCTGCTGGACTGCTTGCGCCGCGCGCTGCGAGAGGAGGATTAGCGCGTCATCATGCAATCGCACTGTTTCAAGCGCGCTGCCGCCGGGTGAGAAGAGACATGGATCAGGCACTCGTCCACGTGATTGATGATGATGCTTCGATGCGCGGGGCGGTCGCCGCGCTTCTTCGATCCGTCGGCATAGGCTCCGCCACTTACGAATCCTGCGCACAGTTTCTGCAAGCGGCGTTGCCCGATACACCCGCGTGCCTGTTGCTCGATGTTCGCCTGCCCGGAACCAGCGGGCTCGACTTTCAGGCGCAGCTGGCGTCGCGGGGCATAGACCTGCCGGTGATCATGATCTCCGGCCATGGCGACATCCCGATGTCGGTACAGGCCATGAAGGCCGGCGCAGTGGATTTCCTGACCAAGCCATTCCGCGACCAGGATCTGCTCGATGCCGTCGGGATCGCCGTCGAACGGGATGTCCGTCAGCGCGAGATGCGGCGCCGGATCGCCGACCTTGCAAGCCGGTACGAAAGCCTGTCCGCCCGCGAACGGCAGGTGATGGCGCTCGTCACGGATGGTCGATTGAACAAGCAGGCCGCATTCGAGCTTGGCCTGAGCGAGATCACCGTGAAGCTCTACCGCGCTTCCGCCATGAAGAAGATGGGGGCGAGGACGCTGGCCGACCTGGTCAAGATGGCGGAGAAGCTGGGCATCGGCGTCGCTGCCTGATCGGCAACGCGAACCTCCGTTTGCTCAAGCCGCCGGCAGCGTCACCACGAAGCGAGCGCCGGCAACGCCATTCGCGGCCGAGATCCTGCCGCCATGCGCCTGGACGATCGATCGGCAGATCGGCAGCCCCATGCCCATCCCATCCTCCTTGGTGGTGAAGAAGCCGGAGAACAGCTGGTCGATGTGACCGGGGGCAATACCGCCGCCGGAATCCTCGATCACAAGCTCGATCCCGTCAGTGCTGCGCTGCGTGGTGACCGTCAGGACGCGTTCCCCGTTGATCCCGGCCGTCGCCTGGATCGCGTTCACCGCCAGGTTCACCACTACCTGCTGCACCTGCACCCGGTCAGCCAGGACCGGCGGCAGTGCAAGGGCAAGGCGCGTGCGGACCGTCACCCGCTTGTCCAGACTTTCGTGCCGGACGATCAGCAGCGCCTCTTCCACCACATCGTTCAGCGACACGGGGCAGGGATCGGGATCACGCTTCAGCGCCATGCCCCGGATGCGCGCGATGATCTCGCTGGCGCGCTGCGCGTCTGCGACGATGTTGCGGGTGAGCATCGCCACTTCAGCCAGGTCAGGGCTCAGGCGCTGCATCCATCTGAGACTCGCCTCGCCATAGGCCCTGATCGCTGCCAGCGGTTGGTTGACCTCGTGCGCGATCGAGGCGGTGAGTTCCCCCATGGTCGATACGCGCGCGGCGTGGGCGAACTCGGCCTGCATCTGTTGCAGCCGCGTTTCCGCACGCCGCTGTTCGCTGATGTCAACAAACCCGGCGACATTGATGCCCCGCTCTGTCGGCGATTGCGAGAAGGATATGGTGTAGAGGACATCGACAGCGGTTCCGTCCCGCCGCATGACGCGCGTCTCTTCCGAATAGCGGCCTGCGCCGCGCAGCCGCGCAGTGAGCGAACGGCGGATCGTCTCCGGCCCTTCGCGCCAGCCCCAGCCGATCGGCCCCCGCAACTCGGCCGGGTCGCCTGCTCCGAACAGCCTCAGCGCCTCGGCATTTGCATCTTCGATCAACGGCAGCCGCAGCACCTCGTCCAGGAAGTCCGGTGTCTGCTCGACATAGGTGGCGAGGTCCGGGATACCCTCTTGCCGAAGCACCTCCAGTCTCTCGAACAGAGGGCTCAGATCCAGGTGGACCAGCGCCACCGGAATATGCTGGAACAGGTCCCGATACCGCCGCTCGCTTGCCTCCAGTTCGGCAAAGGCGCGCTTCTGCTGCGTCATGTCGATGACACCGACAAGAACGGTCCCCTGGCCCTTGTGGTCAGCCGGCCAGCACACCGTGAACAGGGCATCCATCCGGCTGCCGTCCATGCGCAGGAAGGTCGTCTCGGCGCTGTAGCGATCACGCCGCTGCACGGCGGCGACCAGCGACTCTGCGAATATGTGCCTGCTCTCCACGGGCCAAGCCCAGTCCATCGGTCCGGAAAGGACCGCCGCGCGAGAGGGCGCGCCGAAGAGTTCAACGGTTGTATCGTTCACGTCCACGACCCGGACCATGGTGATGGCGCCGTCGATGAAGGCGCGATCCGACCTCAGCCGTTCTGCAACATCATGCACGCTTGCGGCATTCAGCGCACCTATGGCCTTGCGGACATCGCCGAAATCGAGTTCCCAGAATGACACTGCCATGGCGTGGAACACGTTGGTGTAGCGGTGCGCCGCTGTCTCGCTTGCGCTGACCTCCCCGACATCGCGTCCCCACTCCAGCATCGCCAAGGCGGCGTTGCCGCCGGGGCGAACCTGCCGCCGGATCCGGGCGCAGATCTCCCGCCCGTCTGCGGTCCGCCGGAACATCTCGCCACACCACTCTCCCGCCCGGTGCAGCTCTTCCCGAATGCCCGGGAGGCCGGCCGGATGGTGGGATGCCAGCAGATCGTCCAGTCGCGTCCCCAGCGCCTGCTCTTCCCGCCAGCCATAAAGCCGCGTCGCACCGAGGTTCCATAGGCGTATCAGGCCATCGGCATCGGTGCCGATGATGCTGTCCGGGACAAGGTCGCCCATGGCAGCCAGATCGATGGCCATGGCGGCGGCTCGCCTTGTCGCAGGCGCATCCTTGAGAGAACCGGCCATAGCGCGATCATGTCAGACCCGTCGCTGTACGCAAGCTTTCGGGAGCAACCCGAGCAGCTTGCGACACCTTCGCGCGCGCCGCTTTCACTTCTGAAGCAATGCCAGCTACTTTTGAGAGAGAACGGCTCAGCTGAGCGCTGCCTTCCTGGCGTCTCTCGAAGAGAAAACAGCCACCCGTCCAAGCAACCTGCGTCCCCGTCCGTACTCTCGCCATATGGTTGAATAGCTGCTCTTGAACGACCGCAGATGGCGGCAGCTGGCAACTCGTCGCCGTGAACCAACGGCGGCTTATTGGACATGGCATCCCGCGAGCAGCCGTTCCGCTTTGCACCCCAAGCTGCTGATATGACGACCGCCCGGCTCGCCGCAAGCAGCCGGCAAGGGACATGAACAAACGTCCGGAGTTGGGGAGCGGGAAGAGGATGCTGAACGTCCGGGATGGGGTCGTCAACGTCGCGGCGCTTATGATCCGCAACTGTGCAAGTATAGTTTTAGGTTGAAGTTGCAAGTCGCCTGATTTTTTTTGGCTGACTCACTGGTTTTCAACCTTTCTTCAGGTAAAGCATGTCTAACGCGCGAACTGGCGCATAGCGGTATGCCAGTAATCGCCGGCGTTCGGCCAGGGTGGGTCAATCTCCCGATCCCCTGACTGTTCCACATCTGCTCGGCAAGCTCTTCGGCAAGGACGTCCCGGTCGTTGGCAGTGCGTAAGCGGCAGCGGGCAGGCATCGGCTATTATAAGGCCCGCGGGCTACGTCGGTAATCTGTCGGACCGAGATATGCCGCAAGCTGCTCCATGATGTGCATGGTCAGCTCTCCAATAGGCAGAGCGCGTGAACCCTCCTCCGGAATCTCTCCAGCTTGGCCGGCAGCCGGTGCGATTAGGGTAGCCTTGGTCAGGTGTCGACGATCGACCATGTTTCATGCCCCGTAGTAGAACAGAACAGGAACACAGTAGCAAGCCTTGTCGCGGGCCCAAGGGCCGTCAGCCGATCCAAGCCTCCATCCCAAGACCAAGCGCTCGCCGATTGTGCAGATGCCGGGCCGAGCTAATGATCTGCGCAGTTCATCCGAAGGAGTACGATTGCATAAATCTGAGTGAGCTCGTCCAAACCATCGCCACAAAGACCGGCGCAAGCCAGGCGGACGTGAAAACCACCGTAGCCGCCGTGTTCGACCAGATGGCTGATGCGGCCGCTCGCGGCGAAGAGGTGTCGATAAGCGGTTTCGGCAAGTTCAGCGTGAAACGTCGTCCCGAGCGTCAAAGACGGAATCCTTCGACGGGTGAAGCGGTGACGATCGCGGCTTCGAAGAAGGTGTCGTTCACAGCGGCCAAGGGCCTGAAGGACAAGCTTTGATGTAGATGGCGCCGGCGGAGTAGTCTGCTGGGGCCGATCTTCCTCTCGGTGCGGATTACACCGGCGTCGCGTTCAATCTTGGACGGCGGCGTCTGTCATGAACCGCCAGGTAGTGGGGGCGTCGCTTTGGAATGCCGCGTCGGATTCACCTGGCCGCACATTCCGGGTAACCTCCGCGCCTGCCAGGGTTACCTCGTCACTCGGATCTCGTAGCGCCAGCAGCATGGTGCGCGCCTCATTCTTGAGATCAGCCTTCAGTTCATCATCCAAGGCGTCGTAATCGTCGCCCCCACTACGAAGCTTCGCAAGGATGCGGGCGGCATGATCGAGCATCGTCATCGCAATCTCCTGTGCAGTCAGCTGGCCTGTCGATTGCAGCTATGGGTCATCATGCCCCGGCAGATCTGCCAGGCGAGGCGTGCAGTACGGTGTAGCTGCCACTCCCTACACCACAAAAAAACGGTCGGTTCTCTTCCGGTGCAGGTCTGCAGCCACGAACATGGCTGTGAGCGCGCGGAAACCTGTTGCGGATATCAGCGTCGAGTTGGTGGGTGCCGATCACTCTTCCTTGTAGATGCTGCCCGACATCCTGCCGGTATCTTTCGGGTATACCCTTTAGATACCTCAAGTCTCCGATCACCCTTTTTGTGAAAGAAGGTTTGTTATAAATATGCCAAAAAATCTATTCCGAAATGGGATTGCGACGATTTATCGAGGACCAGAGGCCCCCAATATTATGGAGACTAACTACTCCATTTCCCGACGTTCAGATGGCCATTTACCCGGGACTTGTACCTTAAGCAGAGATAGCTAGGCGGCCGACGTCGGAAGAGAAATGTAAGACGTCGGGTCACGAAGCAGATCCCTTTCAAACGATGGCTTCGTTCTCATTTATTCAGAACTGCGCGTACCGAGAAGGGTGACGTGGCTCAGCCGCGGCGAATGAGCAGAGCTCTTGCGGCAAACGCGAGCACTCCCGAGGCCGCCCGGCTTTCTCGTGCTGGCGCCACTCACCGCTGTGCACCCTGATAGGGCCGATAGAAATCCTCTCCAGCCCATGCCGGCACGGAGATTAAGGCGAGGGGCTTGCCCCGCTGGTAGCTTGCGGCAGCATTCGGATCACCGCTGCCCTTGTACTCGGCGATGGACGGATAGGGGTAGATCGGTCTGCTGCGCGCGACGACAGTGTCACTCGGCAGCGGCGTCGCTCCGCGGGATGGTTCAATAACGGTGGAAAGCGGTTCCCTGCCCACGGGCGGCCCTTCCGACCCTCCCGGGGGTCCCATGCGCATACCCGCGGCTTCGCTCGGCTGACCGAAACCGCTACTGCGTGTATTGGTGTCCTGCCGGGTTTCGATCGCATCCGGCGCCTGGCCGCGCTCGACCCAAGCCATGATCGGCGTGACGAGATCGAGCAGGCTCAGTCCTTCGCCGCCCGAACAGTGGTACACCCCGGGCAGCAGGTATAGCCGCTCGAAGCTGTCCGCCTGGTCCTCTCCCATCTGGCGGCGCACCGCCTCGTGATAGGCGATGCTGTTGATGGGCGAGATGTGCGGATCGGCCCAGCCGTGCCAGATGATCAGCTTGCCCCCGCGCGCGGCAAAGGCGGACAGGTCGGGATTGGTCGCGTCGTAAAGCGGGTGCCGCGCACGCAGGCTGTCGAAGGTTGCGCGCGTGAACCGCAGGTCGGCAAGCGTAAAGCCGGCAGGCGGATCCTGCTCGAAGATGAGGTGCTCCATGGCTTGCATCGACACCATCGAACTGAAGATCGGCTGCCCCGCTCCTTGCGGCACGGAGACGCCCGCCCAGGCGAGTTCGGAGCCGAACTGCGGCCCGCCGATCGTCAGGCGCTCGCCGGTGTCGGGATCCCGGGGCCCGGCGTAAAATTTGCGCGCCACCTCCACCTCTGCGGCGGTGAGGCATTCGCCCGTATCGGTCGCGCCCGGCTGGCACTGCACCGTTGCCGGGTCGAAGTGGCACAGGCCGGGGGCGGCGATCAGGCCGTCCTGCTGCCCATCCAGCGTGTCGCACGCGGCCACGACTGCGCGGTGCAGGATAGGCAGCCGGGGGGCGAGCAGGATCGGCTGGTCATCCGCGCCGGTGTTGGAGCGTGCCTGCCAGCCGTGATACAAGCTGTTCTGCACCTGAAAGTTCATGGCGGCAGCGCCGGCGATGATGCCGTCGAAATCCTCCGGAAAGCGCTGCGCCATGATGAGCGCCTCCCGCCCGCCATCCGAACACCCGTTGAAATAGCTGAACCGCTCGGCTTTGCCGTAGAAGCGCTTGATCAACGCTTTGGCCGCAAGCGATGTGGCGTGCAGGCTACGATAGGCGAAGTCGGCGCGCTTCTGCGGGTCCGCTCCCCACTCGGTTTCCACACCTTCATGGCCCATGTCGGTCGAGGCGAGCACAAAGCCGCCCGCCTCGAATGTCGGGCAGCCGTCCGCCACACCGACCTGCAGTGAAGTGCGACCGCACAAGCCGCCGCAGCCAAGCTGCATGTATCGCTGCGTCCACGACTTGAAAGGGAGCTCGACCCGAAAACCAATCGACGGCGCCAGCGTGCCTTCGACTGCACAGACGGAGGCGCCGTTGCTGGTCGTTTCGCTTACGCTGGTGATCCGGCTGCCGACCCCGCCAATCGCGGTCAAATCTGTCGTCTGCAGCGCGGCGCACCCGGTAACGGGTTCGACGATGCCAAGCGGCAGCGGAAGCCCCGCGTCTGCAGTCTGGCCCTGGCTCGCCGAAGCGGGCCAAAGCAGCCAGGCCGCCGCCAGGACAAGGAGAGCGCCGATAGCAATGACCATGGGGGCGCGGGGCCGCGGCGCAACAGCGGTATTCATGACCGGCTCTCCTGACGCATCAACTGCATTTGCGGCCTTGCCTCTTCGTCCCGCGCAGCCTCTCCCCAGCGCTGGGTGCCAGGCATGTCGACATCGAAGCAGTCGAGCGCGCGGGCGAGCGCGTGATCGACAAGGTCGGCGATTGTCTGCGGCTGTTGGTAAAAGGCGGGCACAGGTGGATGGATGATGCCTCCCATCTCGGTCACAGCCAGCATGTTCTTGATATGGCCGGCGTGGAGCGGTGCTTCGCGCACCATCATCACCAGCTTGCGGCGCTCCTTCAGCACAACCTCCGCCGCGCGGGTGAGAAGCGTGGTGGTCACGCCCGTTGCCACTTCGGCAAGGGTGCGAACGGAACAGGGTGCGATCAGCATGCCCATGGTCTTGAACGAGCCGCTCGCGATCGAAGCGCCCACGTCGTTTGTCGGGTGAACGTGATCAGCGAGCGCGTGGAGATCGTCCTTGCTGACCTTCGTCTCGTAGGCACGCGTGATTTCGCCCGCGCGACTGACCACCAGATGCGTCTCGATGTCCATCTCACGGAGCACTTCCAGCGCGCGGATACCAAAGACAATACCGGTAGCGCCAGTGATGCCGACGATCAGCCGTCGCGGGGCGGCGGCGCTCACTGGTCGTCCCTGGGGAACAGCGACGGTGCCCACAGGCTCGGGTCAACCTCACGGAACTGGGCGCGCACGAAGTGCTCCTTGAGCTTGAACGGCACCGTGCAATCGAAGATTGTCTTGGTGGTGGTACCCTTGGTACTGACCCGCGGATCATATTCGGGGGTTTGGGACGGGTCGAGCACATGGCCGGCGACACCCGGCAAGAACATCGTATCCATGTCACCCGAGAAGCGCGTCTGCATCGCCCAAAGTACGTCATCGGTGTCGAACAAGTCGACATCCTCGTCGACCAGAATGACGTTCTTGAGTTCGCGATAGACCGCGAGTGCCAGGATAGCGGCCTGTTTGGTATTGCCGTCATCGGCCAGGTTACGCTTCTTGACCTGAAGTACCGCCAGGAACTTGCCGCCGCCGGCGCTGTGGGCATAGACGTTCTGCAGCAGACCCGGCAACGCGTCCTCCAGCTCGTTGTAGATGCTCGCTTCGGTCGGGATTCCGGCCAGACTGACATGCTCCTCGCCCGGCCCGACCAGCGTCTGCAGGATGGGGTTCGTCCGGGTGGTGATCGCCTTCACCTTGATGATCGGCAGCGAGGGATTGGCGTCGCCGGTGTAGCCAGGGAACTCGGGCATGGCCTTGCCGGTGCGGGTGTTGTTGTCCTCGGCGATGCGGACATCCGGGAGGATCTCGCCCTCAATCACCACCTCCGCGCGAGCAATGGCGTACTGGTCAACGAATTTGGCGCGAGTCAACTCGACCGGCTTGCCGCGCAGGCCGCCCGCGACACACAGCTCGTCAAAGCCGAACGGCGTGGTCGGCGCTTCGAAGCTTGCGGCCATGTGGATCGCAGGATCGAGACCCATGTTGATCGTGACCGGCAGCGGCTTGCCCGCGGCCTCCGCTTTCTGGCGAAAGCGGTCGATGTGCCTTCCAGGCGCGAAGAAGATCGACATCTCGTCCTTGTTCTGGACGCAGAGGCGGTGGATCGTAACATCGACATTCTCTCTATCATCTGGATCGGAGCCGAGCACTAGGCCCATGCAGAAATAGGGGCCGGCGTCCTCCTCAGTGTTGGTCGGTGCCGGTAGCAACTTACGTAGGTCGAAATCGGGATCGTCAGCGAGGTATATCACCTCGTGACAGGGCGCTTTCTCCGTTGTGACTACCGGCGGAGTCACCAGTTTGCGCGCTCCTCCCATCTGGATGCCGAGCTCACGCGTCGGTGCGCCTAGCAGGCGGCTGACCCGCTCGCGGCTTGCGAGCAGACCGACCAGGACGCGCGAGTCTTGGTAACCTTTGACGTTGTTGAACATCATGGCGGGACCGATTTGTGTCGGCCGCATTACCGTGCCGCCTGCGCCGACCCGTCGGTAGACGCCGGCGAGTTCGGCGATTGGATCGACCTCGTAGTCCGTTTCCAGATATTGTCCTGGCACCGTTTTCAGTAGATCGAGAGCGCTGCGCAGGTCGTTGACCGAGGGGACCTTCCAACCGAGAGGGTGCTGCTCGCCTGGTTTCACTTCGACATAGTCTTTGGTGTTGTCGTTTTGGGCCACGGCCGGTCTCCTTTACGCTGTTCGAGTCAAGATCAGCCGGCGTCGCGCTCGACGTGACCCTTCAGGCGGTGGAGCACCTCGCCCCAGTGAGTGTTGCAAAAGGGCAGGTGCGGATCGTCGGATTGCCATTCGCCATCGGTAAGCTCAACCAGTGTCCGACCATCGGCGCCGTCAGCAAGGTTGAAGGTCAGGGTTCGTCCGGGCGAGCTACCTGAACCCTCGATGCAGGTCTGGATGATACGCCTATCAGGCTCGACGCTCTCTGTGCGCCACGAGAACCGGGTGCCGAGCTTCGGCGTCAGCACCAACGTCTCCCCGGGAGCAATTGCTCCCTTGACTGTGCCGAGATGCCAAGCGGCCATTTCACCGATATCAGTCAAGGCGTGGAAGGCGTGCGAACGAGACGCGGCAATCTTGATGGCGTGTCGAAGAGTAATCATGGACAGGTCTCCAGGCGATCTGCTGAGCGCCGTGCTCAGCCGTCCGATTATTCTTGAGCGTCGGCTTGGCCCTTGACCCAGTAACCGCTCGCCTTGAGCCAACGCGGAGGATGCCCCATGGTCTCCAGCATGTGTCGGCGAAGGGTCCGAGCGACGTTCGCCTCGGCGGCGATCCAGACGAAGCCAGGCCCCTGCGGCAGTTCCAGCGCCTGCAACGCATTCAGCAGCGGCACCGGATCGTCCGCCCTGGTCAGCGACCGGTGGACCCAATGAGCTTGGTGCGCTGCCGCGGTTTCGATCTTCTGTTCCTCGTCGGGCCCAGCCACGGCGACAATGCTTGTCACGAGCGACCCGCTCGGCAGCTGCTCGATCCGCCGGCCGATCGCCGGCAGAGCGGTCTCGTCGCCAATCAGAAGAAACCAGTCGAAGTCTGTAGATACGATCAGCGAGCCGCGTGGTCCGCCGATGCTGGCGGTGTCACCGGGACGAGCATGCCGGGCCCAGTCCGTTGCAGGGCCCGCGTCATGCAGCGCGAAGTCGATTGCCAGCTCGCCGGCGGCAGCATCATAGCGGCGCGGTGTATAGTCGCGTCGCTCGTGCTCGGCATCGGCACCGGGCACGAACAGCTTGACGTGATCATCGGCACCCAGGCTCGTAAATCCGGCGAGCTCTTCGCCCGCCAGCCACAGCCGTAACATGCCCGGCGTGACCTGCTCTTTCCGGCGGACGGTCAGTGTTCGTTTGCGCAGGTCATGACGCACGCGCCGAGTCTCAAGAGGCATGCGTGCTATCTCCGGAACACCGTTGATAATCCAAATACCGGACGGTATGTTTCCGTCAATCAAAAAGGAAGACGATCGTGAAGAGGCTGACGCGCAAGGAAAGCCGGGCAATTACCCGCACGCGGCTGTTGGAGGCAGGGGTGCAACTGTTTCGCAGGGACGGTTACGCGGCGACCTCGGTGGAACGCATCGCGGAGGAAGCCGGCTTCAGCAAAGGCGCCGTTTATTCGAATTTTGAATCCAAAGAGGCCATATTCCTGGCCGTGCTTAATCATCAGGGACAGGAAGGCCTGGATCCTTTGCTTGCTGCGATCGATGCGACACCCCATCCTTCGGAAGTCGTGAAGCTTCTGATCACCTGGGCAAACGAGCGCTCGCACAGCGGGATCTGGTCCTTGACCATTCTGGAGCACGCCCGGCTCGCAGGTCCCGATGCGCCATCGCTCATGCGCCAACGAGAGATCCTGCTAAGCCATTGGCGGCAGCTTGGCGATCGCGTCGCCACTCGGATCCCCGGCATGGAAGGGGAGGGTGAAACCCTCGGCGCGCTGTTGCACGAGATCGCCTACGCGCCCGCCCTTACTTTCATGGAGCGACCGATGGCGGGAGACCTGATGAGACTTGCCTTGTCCCCATGGCTTCAGAACGATGTTTCGGCGCAGAGCTCGACAGAAGGCGGATCGGCGCGCTGTTTGGCCATGTCGTTCCCGCACGATTGACGTGTAGTGAGTGGGACCGTACAGCTGTGGCGGGAACTTGCATCGCCCG
>Ga0210040_10008648_pt1 | contig 12008 bp, 9 predicted proteins | sample CryGeyCG12114_NA_FD_185462 | JGI IMG/M metagenome (GOLD analysis project Ga0210040, IMG submission 185462) | Groundwater microbial communities from aquifer - Crystal Geyser CG19_WC_8/21/14_NA (SPAdes) (version 2) | ecosystem: Environmental > Aquatic > Deep subsurface > Groundwater | place: USA... | reverse complement strand
CCCGTTGAGCTCGACGAGGGCGTCGATGACGGCCCGCGGGTCCTCCTCCGGCGCGACCTCCTGGGCGATCGACCACAAGGTGTCCCCCGGCTCGACCACGACGGTGGACGCGCCGGCCAGCTCCAGCCCTCCATCGGCGTCCCCGAGCTGGACGGTGACCACGGTGGCCGCGGCGATGGAGAGCCCGATCGCCATCGACAGCCCCGCGACGACCTTGCGGCCACGCTCGGTGAGCCGCAGTGGTGCCGGCTCCGAGCGCACCGGCCACACATCAAGACCGGGCGCCCGACCGCCCGCCTCCGGCGAGCAGCCACCCCGGACCGGGCGGGCGACAGCCACCCCGTCCGACCGGGGCGGGCGGGCACCCGGGCGCACCGGGTCGCGCCGGCCCGCCGCGGGCCCGGACGACTGCGGGCCGCGCACGGCCGGCAGGGCTGCGCGCGCCGGCTCGGGGCGGACCGGGACCGGTCGGACCACAGCGGACCGGACCGGGATCGGGGTGGCGGTGGGGTCGCTGGGCTCGGGGCTGGCCATGGGGCGCTCCTGGATCTCACTGTGCCGGACGGGACGACGGGGGTCCGACCAGGCACCGGGCGCAAGGCCTCGAACGCCTGTTCGAATCGAACGTCTGTGCGATGTCTACCGCACGCCTCCGACAGATTCACCCCTGACACGAGATCTCTTCGAACACCTGTTTGAACAACACGGGTGTAACCCGCTACCGTGCACCTGCGATCGAGAACGGGATCGCCGGCCGCTCCCCACCGGTGCGGCGGGGAACCCGGAACCGCTGCCCCGGCAGCCGGACGAGGAGGACACATGGCGGTCGACGGCCCGACAGCAGGCGGCGGCAAGGGCGCCGCACGGCGTGGCCGCGCGGCGGCGGACACCGCGGCCCCCGGCACCGGAGCGGCGGTCCGCGAGTTCCCGGAGCGCGGGGAGGGCGGCGACGGCCTCACCCAGCGCCAGCGGCGGGTCCTCGAGGTCATCCGCGACTCCATCGAGCGGCGCGGCTACCCGCCGTCGGTCCGCGAGATCGGCGAGGCCGTCGGGCTCTCCTCGGCTTCCTCGGTCGCCCACCAGCTCTCGGTCCTGCAGCGCAAGGGCTGGCTGCGGCGCGACCCCAACCGCCCGCGGGCGCTCGACGTCCGACTGCCCGGCGACACCACCGCAGCGAACGCCGAGCCCGCTGCCGAGGCGCTGGCCGGTGCCGGCAGCGGCGTCGACGAGGCCTCGGCTCCGCGCCCGACGTACGTGCCGCTGGTCGGCCGGATCGCCGCCGGTGGCCCGGTGCTGGCCGAGCAGGCCGTCGAGGACGTGTTCCCCCTCCCCCGCGAGCTGGTCGGCGAGGGCACGCTGTTCATGCTCAAGGTGGCCGGTGACTCGATGGTCGACGCCGCCATCTGCGACGGCGACTGGGTCGTCGTCCGCCAGCAGCCGACCGCGGAGAACGGCGAGATCGTGGCCGCGATGATCGACGGCGAGGCGACGGTGAAGACCTACAAGCGCCGCGACGGACACGTCTGGCTGCTGCCGCACAACGACGCCTACGAGCCCATCCCGGGCGACGACGCGACCGTGCTGGGCCGGGTCGTCACCGTCCTCCGCCGAGTCTGATCACGGGAAGCCTGGAGCCGCCCCGAAGCGGGGCGCTCCAGGCTCGGGCCGGTCAGTGCCGGTGGTAGGTGCCCTCGCGCTTCTCGAAGAAGGCGCTGAGCGCCTCCTGGTGATCCTCGGTACGGAACATCTCCAGGAAGCGTCGGGTCTGCAGCGCCTGACCCTCCGCGAAGTCCATCTCGAACGCCCGGGTCACAGCGGACTTGGTGACCTCGACCGACAGCGGCGCCCGGGTGGCGATCCGGTGCGCTTTGGCCAGCGCCGCCGCCATCAGGTCCTCCGGGGCGTGCACCTCGGTCACCAGCCCCCAGTTCAACGCCTGCTCGGCGGTGTAGCGCGCGCCGGTCAGCAGGATCTCCTTGGCCGGCCCCAGTCCGACGACCCGAGGCAGTCGCCAGAAACTCACGATCAAGCCGACGTTGACCCCCGCGGCCACGAAGAAGGCGTCCGTGGAGGCGATACGGATGTCGCAGCACAGCGCGAACTCCAGTCCACCGCCGACCGTCGCGCCGTTGATGGCCGCGATCACCGGGGTGCGGAAGCCCTCCACGCCGTTCAGGACGCGGCTGAATCCCGCCAGGTAGTCGGTGAGCTGTTCATCGCTCATCGACTGGTCCTCGCGGAGGTTCGCCCCGGCCGTGAAGGCGCGCCCCTCCCCGGTGATGACCAGGCAACGGACCTGCTCGTCCGCGTCCAGGACGTCCAGCGCGCGCATGAAGGACTGCCGACTCTCCCAGCTGAACGTGTTCGCCGGGGGGTGGTCAAGGGTGAGCACGGCGATGTGCGGCGTCTCGTAGCTCAGGTGCACACCGCTGCCGACCTCTGCGGTGGTGGTCATGTCGTCTCCTCGAGGGTGTCGTTGTCGATGGACTGGGTGGAGGTGTCGCCAGGTCGACGGGGCCGCCGTCGGGAGGGCTGGCCGGGACGGCGGTCCAGAAGCCGGACCGCAACCACCGTGACGACGATGTTGATCAGCAAGATCACCACCGCCAACGCGCCGACCTGCTGGTAGAGCGACTCGCTGGACAGGTTGTAGAGGACGGTGGCGACCGTCGGGTTTGCGCCGGTGTAGAGGAACACCGACATCTCGAGCTCGCGGAAGAGCAGCACGAAGTTGAGAAGGCCGGCCGCCAGCAGCGACGGCCGCAGCAGCGGGATGGTGACCCGCCGCCACGTTCGGGCCCATGACGCACCGAGGCTCCGGGACGCTTCCTCCACCTCGGTGCCGATCTGTCCCATCCCGGCGTGTACGTAGGCGAACGTCAGCGGCAGGGCGCTACCGGCGTAGGCGATGAGCAGGATCGTGAGCGTCCCCCCGAGACCGAACGTCCGCCCCGCGTAGGCGATGACCAGGCCGATGCCGAGTACCGCTCCCGGGAAGGCGAGTGGCGCGGCCATCACCGGTGCGACCAGCACGTTGGCCCGGGAGCGGGTGCGGTGCACCAGCCAGCTGGCGGCCAGCGCGATGCCCAGTGCCACCACCGTGCCGCCCACGGCGAGGAAGAAGCTGTTGCCCATGGCCGCGGCGATGAGCGGCTGGCCGAACACCCGCTCGTAGTTGCCGGTCAAGGTGAAGTTGCCGGGACCGAGCGGTCGGCCCAGCGCCTTGCGGAATGAGGTGAGGAGCAGCACCCCGAACGGCAGGAGCAGGCTCAACACCACCACCATCGAGCAGAAGGCGACCGCCGGCCAGCGACCGCGCCCGAGGTGGGTCAGGTCCTGGCGGCCGGGCTTGCCGCCGATCACGGTGAACCGTCGTCCGCCGATCAGCCACCGTTGCAGGAGCAGCAGGACGGCGATGACCACCAGGATCGGGACGGAGATGACCGCTGCCGCCTCGATGCGTGGCGGGAACTGCATCAGGCTCAGCAACACCGTCGGGATCGTCTGGAACCCCGTCGGGGCGCCGAGGATCGCGACCGGGCCGAAGATCACCGCGGCGGTGACGAACACCAGGATCGAGCCGGCCACCAGCGCTGGAGTGACCACCGGGAAGGTGACCGTGCGCAGCACCCTCCATCGTGACGCCCCGAGGCTCGCGGCGGCCTGCTCCAGCGCCGGGTCGATCCCCTCGAGCGCCGCGGAAACCGGCAGGAACACCAGCGGGTACAGGAAGAGGGAGAGCACGAAGACGATCCCCCATGGCGTGAAGATGTCGAACGGCGCCTCCTCCAAGCCGAACGCCGACATGAGCGCGGTGTTCAGGAGGCCGTTGCGTGGCCCCAGCAACAGCACCCAGCCCAGGGCAGCGATGAAGCTGGGCGCAGCGAAGGTGAGCACCGCGCTCCCCCGGAAGAACCTGCGCAGCGGCAGGTCGGTGCGGACCGTCAGCCAGGCCACCGGCAGGCCGATGACCAGGCTCCCCACGACGGTGCCTGCGGCGATCCACAGCGAGTTCAGGACCGCCTGCACCAGTCGGGGCTCGGATCCCAGGAGGCCGTAGTTGTCCAGCGTGAAGGCACCGTCGTCACCGACGAAGCTCTGCCCGGCGACGCGTGCGATGGGATAGCCGACGAGCGCCAGGACCGCCAGCACCCAAGCCAGCCGAACGGCTCGGTCAAACGCGCTGCCGGTCCGGCGCGCCGCCGCCCCGGGGGAGTCAGGGTCGCGGCTGGATGCGGCCCCCGACTCGGCAGCCACCGGGACCGGACTGGTCACCGTCACCGGGTGCTCACTCCCCCGCCCGCCAACGACCCGACGCCCCGCTGGTCACCGGTTGAACGCAGTCGCGAAACGGTCGACGACGCCCGGGCCGCGGGTGGTGATCTCGTCCAGGCCGGCGGTCAGCAGGGTGGCGTCGGAGAGGTCGGCCGCTCCCGGGGGCTGCGGACCGTCGACCAGGACGCTGCGCCCACCCTGGTCGGCGAGCGACTGCTGGAAGTCCTCGCTGAGGTGATACTGGACCAGCAGCTTCGCTGCGTTGGGGTGCGGCGCGTCGGTGAGCATCGCGAGCTCCGAGGCGAAGGTCGGCACGCCGTCCTCCATGTACGCGATCTCCAACGGCTCCCCCTCATCGGCGGCGCTCAGGACCGCCGACTCGATGGCGGGGACGCCGATGTCGGCCTCGCCGGTGAGGACCAGCTGGGCCAAGGCCAGGCTGCTGTCGGTGACCGCCACCTGCTGCTGCGCGAACTGGTCGATCCACTCCTCGCCGTAGAGGTCGGTGATCATCGTGTAGAACGCCAGCGCCGTCCCCGAGGCACCGGGATCTGCGCTCACCACCGCACCGAAGTCACCGCTGGCCAGCTCCTCCCAGCTCGTGGGGAGGTCGGCGGGGTCGGTCTCGGCGGAGTTGTACATGATTCCCAGGGGCACGAGGCTGTAGGGCACCTGCGGCGTCTGCGGATCGTCGAGGCCCTCGGTGATGTCGTCCAGGTTGGGCACCTCGGCGTCGGCGATGACGCCGTCCTCCGCCCACTGCCGCATGGTCGCCGGGTCGGTGAGGCTGACCGCGTCGGCGTTGAGCTGTCCACTGGCCAGCTCGGCGGAGACGGAGTTGGCGATCGCCCCGGAGTCCTCCCGGGTGAAGGTGACCTGGATGCCCCACAGCTCCTGCATGCGCTGCTGCAGCACCTCCAGCCCCGGTCGGGTGTGACCCCCTGCGTAGAGGACGACACCGCCCTCCTTCTGGGCGGCTGAGATCAGCTCCTCGCTGATGCCCTCGATGGCGGCACCACCGCCGCCTCCCGTCTCCCCGGAGGCGCTGGAGCCCCCGGAGCTGCCATTGCCGCAGGCGGCGAGCAGCACGACGACGGACGGCAGGGTCAGGCAGGTCGCCAGGCGGTGGAACTGTCGGTGAGTGGACACGGGACCTCTTCTCTGAGGGCGGTGCACGGATGAGCGGGGGCGGAGCAGCGAGACAGCTGGGGCGGCACTCAGGCCGCGGACAAGCCGGCCGCGGCGCCGGCGGGCACTGGCCGGGCGTCGGCCGCGGGCCGGTCGGCGAGGACGGCGACCGCACTGCCGTCGACCTGGAGCACGGCGTGCTGACCGACCTCGAGCCGGCCGACGCTGGGACCCGTGGCCTTGACGGCGCCCGGAAGGCCGGCCAGCTCGAGGGCGTACTGCACGTGGTCGCCGAAGAAGAGCGCCTCGGTGACCCGGCCAGCACCCGCGGTCCCCGGCGCGGCGACAGACAACCGCACGTCGACCGGCCGGACCGAGACCACCACCTGATCGCCGGACCGCAGCGACCGGCCGCGCGGCTGCGGTGCGGTGACGACGCCGTCGCCGGGCAGGCGCAAGGAGACCGCGTCGCCGGCGGACGCATGGACGGTGGCCGGCAGCAGGTTCGTGGCTCCCAGCGCCCGCGCCACGAAGCCGGTGTCCGGCCGCCGGTAGACCTCTTCCGGCGTACCGATCTGGACGACGCGGCCGGCCTGCATGACCACCAGCCGGTCGGCCAGCGACAGGGCCTCGGCCTGGTCGTGCGTGACGTAGACCATCGTCACCCCCAGGGCCCGCTGGATGCGCTTGATCTCCGACCGCATCTCCTCACGCAGTCGGGTGTCCAGGTTGGACAGCGGCTCGTCCAGCAGCAGCAGTGCCGGATCGTTGACCAACGCCCGCGCCAAGGCCACCCGTTGCTGCTGGCCGCCGGAGAGCTGGTGGGCGTACCGGTCGGCGAAGCCGTCGAGCTGGACCATGCCCAGCGCCTCGTCAACCCTCCGGCGCACTTCGGACCTGCCGACCTTGGCCGTTGTGGGCCCGTAGCCGACGTTGTCCCGCACGTCGAGGTGCGGCCACAGCGCGTAGCTCTGGAAGACCACCGACATCTGTCGGCGCTCCGGAGGGACGAAGACCCGCGGCCCCACGAGCACCCGGTCGCGCAGCCGGATCTCCCCCGCGTCGGGTCGCTCGAACCCAGCCATCATCCGCAGGCAGGTCGTCTTGCCGCAGCCGCTCGGCCCCAGCAGGACGACTGCCTCGCCCTCTGCGATAGACAGGTCCACGCCGTCCACGACGGGGGACCCACCGAAGCTCTTGGTCAGTCCGGACAGGACGAGATGGGTCACGCCGAGACCTCCGTGGGCTCGAGAGGGGTGGTGCTCCCCACGGCCGGATCGGCCTCCGGGAGGGCAGTGCAGCGCAGTACGCCGTCGGCTTCCAGGGCGTCGACGTCCGCAATGGTCACGCCGGCCTCGATGAGGACCTCGCGCGAGTGCTGGCCCAGCAGCGGGGCCGGGCGCCGGATGGTCGACGGGGTGGCGGAGAGCTTCACCGGCGCGCCGATGTGCCGCACCCGGCCCATTCGCGGGTGAGTCGTCTCCACGAGCATCTCCCGGGCCTGCACCTGCGGATCGGCGTAGACCTCGCTGATGTCGTACAGCGGACCGCTGGGGACCCCGGCGGCATGCAGGACCTCCAACCACTCGCCGGTGGTCCGGCGGCGTAGCCGGGTGGCCAGCTCGCCGATCAGCTCCGGCCGGTGCCGCATCCGGGAGGGGTTGTCGGCGAACCGCGGGTCCGCCACGAGCGACCCGTCGTCGAGGACGGAGCACAGCCGCTCCCAGTTCCGCTGGTTGGCCGCGCCGATGGTGATCCAGCCGTCGGCGGTCGGCACGGCTTCGTACGGAGCGGACAGCCGGTGCGCCGAGCCCATCGGGCGGGCGACCTCACCACTGCCGAAGAACAGCGCCGTCTCCCAGACGGTGTAGGCGATGCCGGCCTCCAACAGTGAGGTGTCGACGAACTGTCCCTCGCCGGTCCGCAGCCGGTGCACGTAGGCGGACAGCACGCCGTAGGCGGCGAAGACCCCTGCGTTGAGGTCGCAGATCGGCACGCCGACCTTCGCCGGCGGGCGTCCCGGCTCGCCGGTCATGCTCATCAGCCCGCTCATCGCCTGGGCCACCAGGTCGTAGCCGCCCCGTCCGGCGTAGGGGCCGGTCGCCCCGAAGCCGGAGATCGAGCAGTACACGAGCTGCGGGTTGAGCTCCAGGAGTGCCTCATGGCCCAGGCCCAGGGCATCGAGCATGCCCGGCCGGAAGTTCTCGACCAGCACGTCGGCGTCGGCAGCCAACCGCCGGACGACCTCGACCCCCCGCGGGTCCTTGAGGTCGACACTGAGGCCCCGCTTGTTGCGGTTGAGCGCGTTGAACGCGGGCGACGTCTCGACGTCCGAGCCACGCGACATAGCCCGGGTGTCGTCCCCGCCCTGCGGCCGTTCGACCTTGACCACGTCCGCGCCCATGTCGGCCAGGAGCATCGAGCAGTAGGCGCCGGCCATGACCTGGGTGAGGTCCAGGACCCGGACGCCATCCAGCGGGCCCGGGCGTGAGGGCTGTGACACAAGGTCTCCTGCCGATTGACTGCTGTGCCGCGGAGTGGCACAGTTTGCCGCAGAGTGGCACGGCCATGGCGCGCGTCACAGTAGGGACGAGTCAAGGGAGCGTCAACCCCATGCGCAGCGTGTCGGTGGCCCTCGCGGTCCTGGAGGCCGTGGCCGAGCAGCAGCCCGTCGGGGTCAGCGAGCTCGCGCGCGGACTCGACCTGCCCAAGTCGACCGCTCAGCGGGCGCTCACGACCCTCGGGGAGCTCGGCTGGATCCGGGGCAGCAACGACACGCCGACCCGCTGGACGCTGACGGCCAAGGCGATGTCGATCGGTGCCCGCCACCAGGTGGATCAGGACATCCGCCGAGTCGCCCTCCCCGCGATGCACGCGCTCGCTGCGACCACCGGCGAGACGATCCACCTGTCGGTGCCCGAGGACCAGGACATCGTCCTCATCGACAAGGTGGAGGGCAGCAACCCGGTCCGGACCAACACCTACATCGGTGGCCGGGCGCCCATGCACGCCGTCGCCTCGGGCAAGGCCATGCTCGCCGCGATGCCCGCGCACCACGCCGAGGCGCTGCTCTCCGCGCTGCCCCTCGAACCGCTCACCACCTACACCGAGACCGACGTCGCGGCGCTCATGCGCGAGCTGGAGAGGATCCGCCGGCAGGGGTACGCCATCGCCGTCGGTACCCGCCATCCGGAGATCGCCGCCGTCGGGGCTGCTGTGCTGGCCGCGACCGGCCTACCCGTGGCCTCACTGAGCATCTCGCTCCCCGCCCACCGGCTCCCCAGGCGGATGTGGTCGGTCTTCGGTGCCCAGGTGCTTGCGGCGACCGCGGAGTGCAGCCGGCAGCTGGGTCACCAGCCCGGTTGATTGGCCACCGCGGGCCCTTGGCTCCGGGTCGGTGCTGCTACTGCCTGCCCCAGCGGCGGAACCGGCCGCCGATCCAGACCAGGAGCGTCGCGGCGACGGCGGCGATGAGCCCCGCGGTCAGCGGGGTCACCCGGTGTGGCAGCTCCAGCGCCGACGTGCCGGCGTCCGTCGATGCGCTCGCCGCGGCCGGCGCGAGGTCGCCGGACGCCGGGATCAGGGTCACCGGGCCGGGGACGCCCTCGCCGGCCACCAGCAGGTCCCGGTCGTTGGCCGCGAAGGTGATCGCCTCGCCCTGCGGCGCCTCGGGCAGCGGGACGCGCACCGGGGCACCGGCCAGGGCGCCGGCGACGTCGGAGCCGGTGAGCGGCCAGACGTAGGCATCGGTGTAGGTCCGCAGCGCGATCCGCTGGCCGTCGGCAGAGACCGCGCCCCCGGTGACCAGCAGCTGCCCCGCCCGGCCGACCGGTCCGCCCGGCGTGCCGGTGAGGGTGAAGCCCAGCTCCATCACGCGGGTCATCGGCACGGTCGCCCCGTCGGCGAGCGGCGCGTCGGGCCGGTAGACGGAGCTGGCGCCGAGGACCTCCTTGGTGACGATGTACGGCGTGCCGTCCGGGGCCAGGAGCAGCGCCTCGGCGTCGTGCGCGCCGTCGGGGTAGGTCAGCCGGGTGAGGCCGCTGCTGCCGTCCGGCCGGAGGGCGATCAGCGCGACGGTCTGCCGTTCCTGCAGGTTGTCCCCGATGTCGGCCAGCCACACCGTGCCGTCCGCGGCCAGTGCCAGGTCTTCGGGGTCGTAGGGGTCGATCGGTGCGGTGCGGACGTCGCCGACCGCGCAGGCGCCGTCGAGGACGTAGACCTGGGCGCTGTCCCCACCGTCGTTCATCGCCAGCATCGCGTCACCGGCGCCGGCCAGCCCGGAGAGCTCGGGCAGCCGTTCGTCGGTGATCTCGCACCGGGTGCTGGGCGGGCCGTAGGGAGCGGCGTCCGCAGCCTCGGCGGCCGCAGCGCCGGCCGTGCACAGGGTGAGCAGGCCGCCGAGGGCGACCGCCAGCGCCGCACCGCCCGCCCGGGAGCGGCGACCGGCCCGGTCAGGCGTCGGAACGGCCTGCTCTGGCACGGGCCCAGCGTGACACCACCAGAGCGTCCAGCGCATGAACCACGCCCAACAGCAACAGCCCCACAGCCAGGCCGACCACCGCATCGGTGACCCAGTGGAAGTCCAGCGCCACCATGGCCACACCCGTTGACACCGGCCCCAGCACGCTGAGCAGCCAGGCCGCCCGCTGCACCTTCGCCGGCAGGCCGAACTCGACCGCCTGCCACCGGGCCACGCCCCACATCAGGACGGCGTTCGCGACGTGCCCGGAGGGGTAGCTCGCACCGTCCCGGTGGAAGTAGGAGCCCGGGTAGGCCGGCGCGGTGCGCCCGGTGCCCCACTTGAAGCCGTAGACCACCGCGGTCAGCAGGGCGAGCGCGATCAGCACCCGAACCAGCGGCGTCAGCGTGCGCCGCCGGACGGCGAGGTACCCCACCAGTCCGGCCAGCACGATGAGGATGAAGCCGCGGCCGCCGGCCTGGGTGAACACCCAGATCGGCCAGTAGGCGTCGGAGTCGCGCAGGTCCCAGGCGCTCACGACCGAGGAGACCCGGAGGTCGACCGCCTCCAGCCAGCCGCCGGCCAGCAGGTCGGCGGTGATCCAGACGGCGACGATCGCCGACAGCACCAGCACCCACCACGGGGGCCGGCCGACGCCGATCACGGCCCTGGCGCCCGCGGTCGCCGGGTCGCCCGCGGGCTCCGCCGTCCGCTGCACCGCACTCCTGGCCACGGCGTCACGGTACCGGGACCGTGATCAGTTCGTGACCCTCCCGATGGCGCGCCGCGTCGGGCGCGCCACCGGGCGGCAAGCTCAGGCGACCGGAGCGGCGTAGTTCTCCAGCTGCGCCGCCAGGTCCGCCTCGACCCGGGCGGTGAGCCGGGTGCCGGTGGCCTCGTGCCGCTCCTCGATGACCTCGCCGTCCCGGTGCACCCGGGCGACCAGGTCACCCCGGTCGTAGGGCACCAGGACGTCGACGTCCACGTGCGGGTGCGGCAGCCGCGCCGCGATGATGTCCCGCAGCGCCTCCATGCCCTCACCGGTGCGGGCGGAGACCCACACGGCGCCGGGCAGCGCCTGGCGCAGCGCGAGGACGTCGTCCTGGCTCATGGCGTCGACCTTGTTGACCACGATGAGCTCGGGGACCGACGTGGCGTCGATGTCCTGCAGCACGACGTGCACCGCGTTGATCTGGCCCAGCGGGTCGGGGTCGGCGCCGTCGACGACGTGCAGCAGCAGGTCCGCGGCGGCGACCTCTTCCAGGGTGGACCGGAAGGCGTCGATCAACTGGTGCGGCAGGTGCCGCACGAAGCCGACCGTGTCGGTCATCGTGAACTCGCGGCCGTCGGCCGTCTGGGCCCGGCGCACCGTCGGGTCCAGGGTGGCGAAGAGCGCGTCCTGCACCAGCACCCCGGCGTCGGTGAGCTGGTTGAGCAGGCTGGACTTGCCGGCGTTGGTGTAGCCGGCGATCGCCACGCTCGGCGTGGCGTTGCGGTCCCGCGAGTTGCGCTGCGTCGTGCGGGCGGTCGCCATGCCGGCGATCTCCTTGCGCAGCTTGCTCACCCGGGCGCGGATCCGCCGCCGGTCGGTCTCGATCTTGGTCTCACCCGGGCCGCGGGTACCGATGCCGCCACCGCCGGCGACGCGGCCACCGGCCTGCCGGCTCAGCGACTCACCCCAGCCGCGCAGTCGCGGCAGCATGTACTGCATCTGCGCGAGCTCGACCTGGGCCTTGCCCTCCCGGCTGGTCGCGTGCTGGGCGAAGATGTCCAGGATCAGCGCCGTCCGGTCGACGACCTTGACCTTGAGCAGCTTCTCCAGCTGGTTGAGCTGGCCGGGGCTGAGCTCGCCGTCGCAGATCACGGTGTCCGCCCCGGTGGCGGTGACCACGTCGCGGATCTCGCTGACCTTGCCCGAGCCCACGTAGGTGGCCGGGTCGGGCTTGTCCCGGCGCTGCATGAGGCCGTCGAGGACCTCCGAGCCGGCGGTCTCGGCCAGTGCGGCGAGCTCGGCCAGCGAGCGCTGTGCGTCGACCGCCGTCCCCTCGGTCCAGACGCCCACGAGGACGACGCGCTCCAGGCGGAGCTGCCGGTACTCGACCTCGGTGACGTCGGTGAGCTCGGTCCCCAGCCCGGCGACGCGACG
>Ga0210040_10008647_pt1 | contig 12008 bp, 10 predicted proteins | sample CryGeyCG12114_NA_FD_185462 | JGI IMG/M metagenome (GOLD analysis project Ga0210040, IMG submission 185462) | Groundwater microbial communities from aquifer - Crystal Geyser CG19_WC_8/21/14_NA (SPAdes) (version 2) | ecosystem: Environmental > Aquatic > Deep subsurface > Groundwater | place: USA... | reverse complement strand
TTAGACGGCTTGAAAGCTTCTGAAGCTCAATTTAAAATGCGTGCTCCGCTTAAAATACTACTCTACTGTTTTCTACTTTTTCCATTTCATCTATCATAGAATCCTAGTAGTCATTATTGGGAATTATTATTGTCGCCTTTAATAAAAAAATATGAATGTGCACACTTTCTACTTTCATCGTGTCTAGCCTTGAAACATGTTACCGTTAACTTTCAAGTGTCGTATCCATAATGAATGCGTTCTAAATTTTAAATGAGGGAGCTTAGTCCTGTAATTTTTACTGTGGAAAATGCATTTCACGTGGTTCTTAAGAATTGTAAGCAAACCAAAAACAAATTTTTGCAAGAAAAACTGCCATTTTATCCTGTGTATATATTAATTGATATATTTTGTTTTTGTTTTAATATATTTTGTTTAGCATGCATTTCCTTTTCAAACTTTTTGGAAAACTCCTAACTTTTGGACTTTGCCAAATATCTCTTAACGCAACTGTTTTACCCATCTCTTGAGACATGTTGCTGCTGGCATCAAATACAAAGTTTACGGATCCCAATGTTCCGTCACATGTCTCTAGAGACTGAAACCTGTGCATTGTTAGGAAAGGCTCCTTTTCTTGCCTCAGAGCTTAAAAGGAAGAAATTCAACGTCCCAATGGTATTTAACAGATGATACTAACTATCTATGTAGTGTGTATAATAGAAATCTTTACCATCTGATTGTCATATAATTGTCATCAATATTGTCAGTCAGTCACAAATAATAAGTATGATCACTCAGTATATGTAGTTTTTTTCAAAGAAGATTTTAATGCTCCCCAAATGCAAGAATTTCTTTTTTTCATACCTTGTAAAATTTTGCTTTCACTAACTTACTATACTAGCAATTGCAATGGAAAACTCAAGCGCAATCACATTGCATACTATTTTGTCTATTTATTAGGCTGAAAAGTTGTTTTCCCTATTGACTGGCTTGACTTGTTGAAGAATAACTTTGGCATCAAGTTTTTTTCCAAAAGAATGTTTCAAACCATTCCCTAACTTTAGTCATCTCAACTTTTGATCCGGTTTCGTCGCATTTCTAGCTCACTAAGTCTATAGCAGTATTTTTCTTTAAATACGGGTATTAACTCTATTTCCATCGTTCTGATTTTATCATGATGAGCAAAGGTCAGGTTTCTGTCAGTTAATAATAAAAACAAAGGCAATGTATAGCAGTAATGAGACTCCATAACTCTTTAATTTTCCAATTTCATACTATATCAATAAATTGTGACCTTCGATGGCTATAGTGGCTGGTTACTGCTAAAAAATAATCTTACAATTGCTTTATTCTTAGACAAGTGTGCAAAATAAAACATTTACAGTCTCCTATCACCAACTGTGTATATTGCATGGCTTCCAGAACAACTTTCAGGTTTAATAAGATGGAGTTTCCACGGAGCCGGCTCAGTACGCCTGAATCTGTTCGCTACTACAGAAGACATGTGAGTAGCTCATGGTGCTTGAAAAAGCTTTGAGGTGACTGGAACAAACCATGCGTGGCATTTCATTGTCGTTGGACACAAGTTTTAAAGTTGAAGTCTTGTAGAAAGTAACAAGCGTTGGTTCTGATTTATGGGATAGTGTAAAAGGAGGGTTAACACTATTGCAAAAGTTTGTAAATGAGTGGCAGACTATCTGTTTGAAACGTGAGTTGTGTGGTCGACCACGAGAACAAGAAAAATTTGTTGTGACAGTTCCTAACGAATGCCAAGGTGGTGGTGCGCTCGTTATTTTGGGAACCATTTGTGATGCGTTGCTGTTATTTAACTTGAGTGACAAGCAAAAAGTAAGTGTACAGTAAACTGATAGTTTTTTCGTCTTTATGGACATGAATGAATAAATTGGACGAAATAGGAGCACAATGATTGATAAAAGCAGGCATACTAAAGTGATATGAGGCAAAATTTCATCTGATGTCGGTAAACGCACAACAAAATTTTATTGACTACTGTTAGGAAAGCAAATTTTCAAAATTTTATGGTCGTGCTTATGGAGCAGCTAGCCAATAAAATTGTTTTGAGTTATGATGAAGTAGGAGGGATGTGAAAATGGGTTTCTTGGGGCCTAAATTAGCTGCAAATTGGCAACCATTTTAATGAGTTTATCATATCATGAAGAAAGGCAGTATATACTGGAGATGGTTTCTAATTTTAGTTACGCACAAAGTGAAACGCCTGCAATGTTTCAGATGGTAAATAAATGCATTAGTAGCAATAAGGTTAGTTAGTCACAAAATGATTTGGGATTTGCAAGCATATTTGATGCTAGCTCAAGAGGGCTATTTACAGGATTATATGAGCATTCTCTACGGCGACTTGATTTATGGAGCGTAGTGTATAATGATACCCTTTGCATTGCTTTATTATCCCATTTGATGTGATAAAAATTTTGGTTGGAGACTTCTGGCCCTACAAAAATTTATTGTGCGAATCATATGAGGGAATAATATTATAAATTCTCTTAGAAATGATGAATTTCATTTTAGAGAGACAGAGTGGAAAAACGTATGACGATATTGTAATGCAGATTTTATCGGTAGCTGCTTTTACATGCAATCGTATATATAATGAATCTAAAGAGGCATTTAATTTTCTATTTGTTTCAGAAAGCTCTTAATATTTGATTAGTTTTAGTCAGCCAATATTTGCTTACTTTTAGTCTGCTTAAGTTATAGGCTAGCTTACTATAACAGCCTGAAAATACTTGGCTTTTATTTCCATAACTTCACCAGCCAAAGTCAATGTTTAGTCTCGCTTTAAAATGTGTCTGCGTGAAATAGCGCATCAAAAATGTGGTTTAACATTAGATCCGCTCATTGCTCTGCATACATTTTCATTCAACTAGCAAATACACGGATGCAGCATTATTGTGGCATTGGCACCACCCAAATTTTTGTGACCTCATAAAATATTTTCTTGACTCTTCAAGAATTTTGCAAATAAAATGAATCTTTTCATATAAAAAAGTATGCAGACTGAATCAAATCCCACTTTTGGCAACAATTCTTATAGTGAGACAAAAACTGCCGAATCTTTCACAACTTGCATCCAGACATATGCTCATAGTTAGCGTTATAAATTAACACTTTTCATCCACACAATACAAAACCTTCCAAGCACAATAGATGTGCATATGCACACATCTTTTGCGCGTCATTGACACAAAAAATAGTCATGCATTGCTAATTTTAAGTATGTTGAGAATTTCACACTCTCTCCCAGTATTTTTTCCACTGTATAATATGATGTGATCATTCTCCACTTTAAAGTTTTCAGTATCATGTGTCTCACACCACACTTGACAAAATGAGTTAAGGCAACCATGACTCCACACTCCAACTGGAGATCAAAAGACCAAATGCCAAAATTGATTTTGACTACGACATTCATATTTCATAGCTTACAATAACCCTTGCACATTTTAAAGTCATTCGGCCTTATATTTTGCATGTACATAGGAATAACACCAAGAGAATAGAGTGTATATTCCAATTCAAATTGTATATTCAATAATATGGATTACACAAGATAAAAATAAGTTAGGCAGTCTGGTTTGTAAGATACTATATAGATTTTGCTGTGTGTAGGACCTTGCTCACTCACTGACTGACTGAGCTTATCCAGAGGTACAATTGTCATCCCAGTTAGTTTGTCAGCAATCTTATTCATGGGCAGACTATGAGATAAATACCAGTATGAAATGGAGCATTGCAAAACTCGCTAGGGGATTTCCCTGTCAGTTGCTCAACTTTGCAGCTCCAAAAATGATTACGATCACTGCACAAGTAATGGTGGTGGTATTATTATTATGCTGACTAGCCACATTTGTTCGAGTCATTCAACTGCTCCAATGTATTGCATCATATTCTGTCATGTTTCAATAATGTTTACGTATGTTATGTGCTAGTTCGTCTGTCATGCTAATAATAAACGTGAAAGAAAAGGTTTCAATTTATTCTAGACACTGGATTGTGATTAGTTTAACAAGTATATTGTTATTTACTCAACAAAGGGATCTTAATTAATCGCAATCGTACGTTTATCGCACTAATTTTTCAAAGGATAAGTGATTGAGTCAAAGGCAAAGTAGGTAGTCATCATATTCATAATGAGAATATTAATAACTGTTTTGGTCATGCCGCTCGGCTATTGATGAGAACTAAGGCATCCCCGCATTGTTTATACATTGTTATGCGTGAATGATTGGACTGATTATTTGAAATAAAGGATTTCATGTTGCGCAATAAGCATGAATATTTCAAACAATTTATCCATGCAATTCTTCATTTCAGAATCGGTATACAGTGTGTAATAATAAATTGCAACTTTGAGTCGAACGACAAAAGATAAATAGGACAAAAATAAATTGGAAAGAGAATTTTAATTAGCACATAAATTGTCGAAACGAAGTAGTAAGAACAGTGAATATTGTGGAAACTACATTGTTTTAGAAGTTGGTCAGATATAATTACAAGCCATTTCTTGGATGAGTAGCAATCCATCATATGTACATGAGAAAGCTAATTTGTTTTAACTTTGATGGCACGTTGGCGTTGGAAATAGGTCCAGTCCATACTGTATGTATTTCAACATAGCGTGACTCTCGAGGAAAATTATTCTTGAATCTTTTTATGATTCGTGATTTAATTTTCTTCATTGACTTGGATATCTTTTGTGACAAAAAATTGAGGCTGGTGCTTTGATTTAAAAAAAATTTTAATTAAAAAGGATAGAAGAATAGAAGAGAGAGATATCAAACGTAGTCTAATTCTAATCCCAGTGTGTATTTAGTATTATGGGCAGATTAAACTATAAATCGGGTAAACGTAAAGTGCGTGGGTAAGTTAGTTAGTAAGCGCTGCCACAGGGTTTATACACTTTATGCAACTAAAAAATGATGGCACAAAAGGTTAAAGGCTTCCTAATTTCGCAATGGTAGATAGAATCTTCAGTGAAAGAGTGCTCAAATACAATCCAGCCCAAAAGTTATGTAAAATTAAGAAGCACTTCAGAGGCAGAAACGCAAATCAGAATCCGAGGTTGGATTTTAATAATTAAGTGGTTACATGTGAGGCCTCTAAACTCACTATCGTATTTCTGTTATTGTTTAGTTAGAAGAAAAAAGAAAGCTCCGTGATATTGAATAATGTAACATTTCCCAACTTTGGTGACTTTCTCTACAAATCAGAATGCTTCAAAGGTGGTAACAAGTTCTCATTTTGGAAGCGGTATGCATAGTTGTAAGAAAAACTGCATGTAAGCTCACGAGTTTGTAATACATATTTGAATCGTGTGAAAAGTATTTTTCAAAACGAAGAATTAATTAAATTCAAAAAGTCGGAAAAAGCAAGAATGAAAATATAATCCCGTATTTGACGGTTTTTTCATCCAATTCCTTTTCCGTTGTTAAATTCCATCTCTCAACGGAGACATTCACTCATGCGTTTGTACCGTTCTAAAAGGATCAGAATCTAAATAATTAAGCTTGTTTGCACGTAAAACTTCTCAGCAAAACATGTTTGCACGAAGACTAACAGCAGAGTTGGCTATTTATTTATATTTTGCGTAGAAAAACCTTATTGTAGTTTATTTAAGTCAATTTGTTGAATTTTGATTCATTAGTAAGATCGTTTTTATTCACTTTGTTCCATTCTTTGGTCAACAACTCTGATAAAAGTTGAGTCCAACACACCTTTGATTTCATAATTGGGCGAAAAACTCAGTTTTAAGCTTCAAATGAAACATTAAAAAGTTCAAAGAGTAGCTCAGAATATTTCAATTAATTCAGCCATTCAATTTTATAAAGAGAATCAACTGGCTTCTTAACGTGATGTCTCCAAAATTATGTCAAATTCTTCTTTTAATGTTTACTGAAAAAATGTCAAAGGAATTAAGAAAGTGAAAAGTGAAATTATAAGTGACAGCACAAAGCTGAGCTCATAAAAGCAAAAAATAATGCCGATACAAGAGAAATTATCTCATCATATGCATATAAAATGTATTACGTAAACTGTTTTAATTTGAAATCGCTTCATAATAGGCACAATTCAACAATAGGATGTTCAATTTCAATAGACTTTCATTTTGCACAATCCTTATACTTTTCTATCCTAAAGTAGAACCGACGTTTGCTCACTAACAAATGCCCATTCAGTGTATTCCCTCCCGCGTAGAAAAATATGGCGGAAAGGATCGAGTATACATTATTACAATGGTACCATATTTATTTATTTACTGGAATGTATCACAAAACTATAGGCTCCTTCGATGACACGTGGCATTCTAAGAATCTTATTATAGCTAACTACCACTATTTCCGCCAAACTGACTAACAAACTAACCATAGTCCTAATAACAGTAGTTGTCAATACATAAACGGACATAAAGTGTTTAATGTGACAGGCTCCAAAGTCCAATGCCGACCGTAATCCAATATTGTAAGAGCATGTGTGGGAAATTATAGTGTGTTCTGTGGCGCGGAGACAAAGAGGATCCATGGAAATGAAACCATATTATTTCAACTGCTTGTTCTGTGAAATGGAATGAAAGGCGACACCAAACTCATTTCCTCAAATAATTGCATCAAAGTCAACTACACTTATACCACGCTATTAATGTCGTGTATCAAGTCCATTGTAAGCAAGGATGACCGGAATATAAAACCATTTATGGTCTATATACGAGAAGCAGCAATGAATGCTGACTGCTGACTGACCATACTTTTGTACCAACTAACTAACTAACTATCTATATTTATTTTCGTGCCAGTGAGAGCGACTGATAACTTTTGGTAACTAGTGAGACAACTTTTCTGTAAAGAGAAAGTCGTGTGCTTTGGAACACAGTGGGATTTGTATTGTGGTGAGTGAAACTGAGCATTCAGTTATTGTACATGGACATAAAAGGACAATAGCTGTCATTTTTCATGGATGAGATGAAGCTTGTGCCAAAACGATAAGAGGATACTACAATATTGGATGTCCCCATAGGGAGCAAGTTAGGCTTGGAAACTTGGATTTCGTAGCGCTAGTAATTTTCTTAAAGTGCCAGTTCTAGTAAGTTATTATGGTCGATTGTGAGCATTGTGATTAAGCAATTATGAGTTGTTCATTCATAGCTGCCAAGCTATCACTCCATCAGAAATAAATTGGGTCAATAATAATTAAAGATTGAGTTTAAAGAAAGCTAAGGGTTCCTCGACCCGAGGTTTTCGAAACTCAAGATAGGACGAGGCATCCCGGTGTAAAGCAGTTGACCCCGGGTTTTAAATCATTCAATTAAAGACAGAAACCTAGGGGCTGGAAAATTGCCCTGGGTTTAGCCTCTTTAGTTGTATTTGTTCTTCTACAATGGCCAATTGTTTTATTGTAAGAGATCAAAATGGTACCTAAGGAGTAGTAGTTGATACATGCGATTAGTCGCATCACATGCAAATTGGTTTTGAAGATTGCATGGCTCTTAAAATTACAGTTTACTGTTGCTAATTCAGATAAAGCCCTTCTGGGTAAAGAAAATTAAGCTAAAACTCGAGGAAATACGCCGTGATTACAGACAAGTCACATATTTTGCCTCCATGAGTGGGAGCACGTTCTTAGAATAATAGCATAGTTATGTTATGTGAACAATTTGGAGAAAGTTGGTTAATTGGTAAGCAAGGACAACTGTCCTGAGAAAATTGCTTGCACCTATGTTCTTGTTTTGTAATGGTGTCAAAGGATGAAAAAGTTATGTAAATTGTATTTCGCAACCCATAATTTGAGTATTACTTTTGGTAGTGTTCGTGAAAATAGACTTACCAATGTAGTACCCTACAATAACTGTAATTAGTAACCAGAACTACAACTTACTACTGTCAACTAACTACTGTCTGTTTCAAAAAACTATGGAAAAATTTTGACCCACTGTTATTTGACATTGGTTGTTTTTTTCTGGTTTCCGTGTAAACAAGCTGGTGGTGAACAAAGTTTATTTTTTTCCAGTAAATTGCATTTAAAATCACGCAATTTATTTCTATCTTTGAAAGTCTTGTAAACTCATTGCTATAACAATGAGGCGACTTTTCCCCCATAAATTCAACAAATCACCATTTAACCAAAATAGCAAACTCACTATTGGAGAGGTGTCTTTTATTTTGAAACAGACAGTAACTAGGTATAATATAGGAAACGTACTTATGGCACAGATGCGACTAATGGCTATACCAAAAACATGCCTGGTCACTATAACAACCAATAATGATGATTGCTTCAGGGAGAGTGCGTAGTTTTGGTTGATTGCGCAAACCAAAAATGGAGACATTGGAAACCTTGTCGTACACAGAGGCCGTAGTATTCATAAAAAGACGGGCCTTTTCCCTCAACCGTACTTGATTAGGAACAGTTGAAGACAAAAGTAAAGTGCACAACCGTGTAGTAATCACACATGAAAGTTTACTCAGCAACCTGAAGAAAACTATGCTATTGTCATTCATTGCTTTGAATACATTCTCACGCCTGCACCATAACTCCCTAAAGAATTTTACAAACTAACTAGCCTACTAACCAAAAAAGAAAAAGAAAAACACCCATCCAGATATCAGAACTAATAATTCCTATAAATACCTTATCTATCATCATATACGACTAAATAATGCCATTAAAGAAAACTTTATTACTGCTACATAGTTAAGATATTAACTAGCTAACTGAACTATGCTTGCAACAGCTTTATGAACTATGTTGGGAAACAAAATGGCTCATAAAAACTCAATTGGTGTCGTCAGATTCATCCCTCAAAGATTTACTCATGTTTTAACGGTATATTTACTTTTACTTTTGTTACAGGTATCCACCCTACGGAACATTACAAGTACTATACTTCTAAATTGCTTTTGTTGGTGATAAAAGTTTTCAAGAGCCAGAATGGCGCTGCTGAGCTCACAGGAAATTTTATCCAACCAGGCGCAATCCCAAAAGAATCTTTCAAGTTCAGATTACTATTATGAAGACATGGGCTCGTCTGCAGGAATTACGCCTACTGAAGGTGCAAATGAGACGTCTGAGGGGATTCTATCCGAGCTTGACTGGAAAGAAAGAGTTATCACTGCGCGCTATCTCCTGTGCAATCTTACATACTACGAGCCTGAACATGAAGGTAGGCAGTTTTAATTAAAATGATGCATAAGTTAGTTCGTTGGTTAGTATGCACGTCGTTTTCTTTTGAAAGGCATTTGCAATTCCTAACAGTGTATATGATAGACACTCAGGATTGTTTTATGAAGCGGAAATTACTATGAATGAAGTTGTGTTCATACACGAATAGAATGATTGACAGTTATAATGTCTGCAAGATAGAAAATTTCTGAGTTATTAGTTTAGTTTCTTAATGGTGAAAGCTAATTGAATAGTGAAAGACGATCCCAAAGAAGCAAGTTTCTAATTTCAAAAGTTGCAATGTTATTGTGCGTTTTTCTGCTGCAGGGAATTCCTAATTGTCCAAGTCTAAGGAGGCAACTCTGCCAGCGTTGTTCACACCCACCCTAAATCTTGTGGTCTTGATGAGATTTTTCTTAGTAATTTTAAATAGCGTTAATGCGTGCGGGGTTTGCAAACTCAGTTGGTTAGAGTTTTCTTTGTGGGCATAAGTTTAAGATTTTCCCTTTTCTTTGATCGGAGTTTTCTTGCTCATGTAATGTTAATGCTTGTACTAGCATATTATACTTTAACTTTGTATTTTTATGGATTAATGATACATTTTACGTCGTTGTCTACCCCAAAAAATTTTCACATTAAGACTGAACAAGATAGTAGATTACTCTGGAAAATATTCCTCATGGAATTACTATAAGTCTGTCTGTCCTACTTTTTTGGGCATTGCATTGTGATCGGACACTTACAAAGCAGATTTTCTTGAATTTTTGCATGAGTAGTATGTCTTTCATTAATGCCATGGACACTATTGAAATGCAGTTATGACAGTGGACAATCCCTAATGCGTGCTTTATCAATACAATGATTAATGATAATCAATTAATCAATAAAATATTAATTTAATTTATCATTGTGATTAATTATTAAACTATGGCAACTTGAATTGAATTACATTAAGGTGTTCAGCACTTTCACTGCATAGGTTGAAAAAAGTTGTAATTCCAAAGCAGAGTTATTGCGAAATAAATCGACAAAATTTTGCAACAAAAAGTTGAGAAATATAAAATACCGTTTAAAATAATTTATTCTCAATTTTAAGAAGCCTGAAATACAGTGATGTAAGACCAAGACCGTAACATAATTTGATGAACGATACGCCGTGTGGTATGACAACACAACTTGAAATGATATGATTAGATACATAAAACGCATGTAAAATCTTGATATGCTGTTTACAGGGCTCGTTGCTAGCTATATTGCTAGATTCGACCAGTATTTAATAAGCTTCTATCTAGGGCTCTGCAAAGTTGTACCACAAGTTTTATCATTTCACGTTTACACATGAAAAGTTCTAATATTCTATCTTTGTCCTCTACAGATCGTCTCATTAGTACTATGTCTATTAAGTCTTGTCACTCACATTATTTCATTCATCATCCTAATCAACATAACTGTGCGCCCTTTGATGTGTAATGCTTATTTAAGTCTCTGAATTATGTCCTTGTTTCATTGCCTAGATATGTACTACTAGTTTCACATAACCAATGTTAAGTGATAGCAAATAAAGTACTTCAAAAGTTTTGCAGACAGTTTGGTTACCTTCCATCACTCCTATCTTTGCTCACTCAATCATTCACACAGTGAGGCATATGCATTTGAGTGTTGAAAATTTATATTCTCTGTATAAAACATGATTTGATCTTTGGAAATATAGGAAATAAATTTTAGTACTTGTGGAAATGACTGATGCGAAAATAAACATGAAGCATGTGTCCACTCTCATGACATAATGTTACCTGTAGAGCTTAAATCGTTTAACTAACTAAGCCACGTATAAAGAGACCACTTTCCTGAGTCCAGATGTGTCAGAGTTAACAGGCAGTTACAAATTAGATTACTAGTATTTGCTCTAGGTACGCGGAAAATTGCATTCTACCTCTACGAGAGCAATTTCAAGCAGGCTGGTATTTCATTGGTATTTTGTCCTTTAAAGACACAAAACTTACATGCAGCCACCCAACAAAATAGCCGAAGCAAATTTTTACGATAACAACTGTAAGAGTTGAAAACAATGGTTCTGATAGCAATACATGTATAGGGTGTAGCTATAGCTTTCCGCCCTAGGAAGAATGAGAAGACAATCAGTGTTGTCACATGCTATATTCATTGTTCTTGTTTCTTTTCTCATCTACTAAGATGATTGAAAAAGCTGTAGCTAGTCAGTCTCTATACAATTCTAGAGTCCTTGCAAATGAAAAAATAATTACAAAGTATAATTAGAAAAGGCGCTTATAGTTTCCAATCAATAGTACACTGACAGCAATTTAGCCGATTCAATAGCCATAGTTATCGGATCGGATCGGATTGACGGTGATCCGATCCAAAATCCGATAACTTCTATCGGATCGGATCGGATTTGGGGTGATCCGATCCGATGATCCGATAGAATCCGATAGATAGAACAATGTTGAAACGAGTAACCATGCGATGCTTTGTGTAGAGCTTTATTCTATATTGCATTGCACAGCTTAAGCGACACATGCATGAATTCATGAAGTAAATAAAACTTAAACACGGCAATATGCGTATTAAAGTATGCTGTTACATAGTAATCTACTTCTATGGTTGCACTATTTATTGCACATTGACATTGCACCATTTTGAATCAAAATTGGGACTTTCATAGAGTATGCTGCTTATCCATTTAATATTACAGATTTCAAAAATTTGCCTAATTAAAATATAATATAATGAAACAGAACTGTGGTGCCATTGTTGTATTTATAAAATGGCAAGTTTAAGTGAAATTGAAAATAGTAGTCAAAGTGAAAATCAAGACT
>Ga0210040_10008646_pt1 | contig 12008 bp, 11 predicted proteins | sample CryGeyCG12114_NA_FD_185462 | JGI IMG/M metagenome (GOLD analysis project Ga0210040, IMG submission 185462) | Groundwater microbial communities from aquifer - Crystal Geyser CG19_WC_8/21/14_NA (SPAdes) (version 2) | ecosystem: Environmental > Aquatic > Deep subsurface > Groundwater | place: USA... | reverse complement strand
TTGCTGAGGAGGTGCAAGAGGGAATGTCACAGGTCCATGTTCTGGGATAATTAGTTCGGGGTTGGTGGGGTGGAGTGTGGTATATGTACCTTGTGCGGCTACTGCTGTTGCTCCTGCTGGTTGTTAGGATCGAGGGAACGACTTGGATGTTAGATGGGACTAACCTGCTTGGAGCTTGGGAATTGGTCAGAGGCACATCAAGATGTTCGCCGTGTCCATGCCATTGCCCTTCGTAGGATGCTCCGGGCGTTGTTTGCTGGTACCCAGGAGAGACAGGTTGAGCTGGCTGGGCGTAGTAATCCGGAATGATTTGGTATGGTTGCGGTGGATAGACCTGATATTGTGCATAATACTGATTGACCTGTGCCTGGGTATATTGCGGTATTGTCTGTTGGTATGCAGCAGTAGCATAATTATAATTCCCTTGGCCAGACGGGGGATACTGTAATGATTGTAAGTGATGTAACGCAGACGTGATCTCTCGTACAAACTTACGCCATAGCCAGACATGACGGGCGAAACAGGTTCTTGCTTTGGGCGTAAAGATTTCTTGTTGCGGGTAGTGCCTGAGCCAGAAAGTGGGCGGTAGGCGGACGCTAAAGGCGGCACGATGCGGAACTTGTTGTACCTGGCAGATCTTTTCGAGGCGGTTGAGGGCTTTTGAAGTGGCTCTATCGCTTGCAGAGAGCTAAAATAGTCAGTGGTAGACGCCCTGAGTATTGTAGAGCATCCATGAGGCATCCCAATTCTTCTTATACGGAGGCCTCATTGTTCATTCTCCGTTCACTCGTCACTGCCACCCCAGGTCTTAAACAGATGGAAGTAGAACATACAGATAGCTCGGTGAAGAGCAGGTATCACTACGCCCGAATGAGCCAAACGCATCGTGAGTTGCTAGCATGATGTTTGGCGACGGGCGGTATCGCACTCAGACGCAGAACTCGCAAGGCTGGATCTACGGTGTCTCTAGCAAAGGATTGGAGGTATGATGTTCGTTAGACCGCGTCACGATCGGGAAAGAGTATAAGAGCTGAGGAGCTGAACGATCGAGGGATGAGGCTATGCCGCCTTCCCGAGCAGTTGGTACCCCACACATTCATCGGTATAGGGCTGACGACCGGGTGGACGTCTAAGTCTTTGTGGCACGGCCATGACGACCGACCAAAATGGACCGGGACGAGCTCAGGGCGAGGCGGTGACGATGATATGCCGGTTCGGGAAGGATCTGTGGCGCGACGTTTAAGATCTGTCGTTGCATGCACCAGACACCTCCCGTCTTATGCAGCACACGTTCTTCTGGCCATATGCATGCTCTTCTATGTACCTCTTTTGTCCCGGGCGTAACTCACAAGGCAGAAAAGCAGCAAACCTTGTCTTCTGGTAAGATGTATTGATCGTTCCAAGAACCAACTGGCCAACCAGATCATGACTGCTGGGGACCGATGAGAAACCCGGGACCATGGCTGCATGTTGCCAATCACCTGCACAACGCGCTCGACATCGCAAGAGGAGGATTTTGCGCCACGGTACCCATAAACAGGTAGCACCTGGCAAGTTTGTTTAGATCAAGCGGGTCTCGGGGCAGGTAGACGACCGTCGGCCGTCGTGCACCGCGGTGAACGTAGCACGCCTAACCTTGTAGGCGAGTCTGCCGGCCTCGAAAACGAGCTGCGCACCTGTTCTGGATGGCGCAAGACGGAAATGCTACCCCCCTCTTCTCGTCTCGCTCGAAGTTGGTTATCGTAATCAATCGCCCGCCTGCATGCGTAGGCTGCAGCTTCTTCCGCCTGGAGATCATTAGCCTGCGCAATGATCACAATGGAAGCGACGCGGCACCTTCCATTGATCATTTAATTGAGCCTGTAACCGCTGAGACTCGAGCTTAACCCGACCAAGTTACTGTCGGGCGTAAGTGAAGGTTGACGTTGCGGAAAGGAATCTCGCTAAATTGGCCAGTGGGAGAAGGCACAGGAGCCTCAGCCCTAACGCTTCCATGCGACGTGGGGGCCAATGGTTGGTGCCAGCCCGGCTGCGGCCAATGGTGCGGTTTTCGGGCACTTCAGCCACATCATGTAAGAATACGCCCGGCGCTCGACCCGCTGCAATTCTGGGACTGTCCAACAGGAAGAGCGGAGAAGAAGCTCTGGAAATTGATGAGCCTCACCTGTCTCACCGTAACTTGCTCAGAGCATGCCGAAAGCATCTAGCGTTTCTGTGGTCATTAGCGTGGTGGCACTGGTGTGAAGCGAACTCGAACCGAAGAGCGCTTTGGTTCCGAGGAGCACGAGATCTTCCCATAAAGGGAGCCATTCCAGGACTACCTAATACTCAATACAGAATGTGAACCCTCGCGACCAAAGTGTGAAATCCGGTGAGAGAGCTGTTGGGAGGCTCATAGCTCATCCTCCAGGAACTTGTAAGCAAATCGGAAGTCGGCCTTCCGGCGGTTCATCCTGCTCATGTTAGAGAAGGATCAAATGACGTGCAGATTATAGCATGCGGAGGCACAGCTGAGCCAGGGCTAGTCCACGTGTGCGGTGCTGGAACGGAAAGTGAGTGCTTACCACGTGCTCTCGTAGTCGAAGAACCTATATGTCCCCTGCTCATAGTCCTCAGTAATGGCTTTTGGCTCTTCGTGCCGCTGAAACCATGTTTGATACTGTTTGTGAAATCTCCAGCTTTGCGACTTCAACGCTTTCGCTGCAAGGTACTGTTGGTATGTGCCTTGACGGTAGTAGAAGGCGTAGAACAGTGCGTCAGTCTCAATTCGGGAATAAAGACGAGGGTCGTCGAAAATAGGCAGCGGTTCCTGGGGATAGTGGGAGGGCGTAAACGGGTACGGATTTTGCGGGCGGTAGTGACGTGGCGCTTCGGTGTCCGCTGAGTCGGGTGCAGTTGCCATTGAAGATGCAAGCATACGCTCGTCTGGCGGTTTCGATGCTGAAGCGCTGATATCGTTCTTCGTCGCCTCAAACGAATCCAGCAAGTCTTGCAAACTTGAAGGCAGATGGTAGACGGATTCTTCCTCTTCATCCTCTGCATGTGATTCACCGTTGGTCAACGGTGGTGTCGCAGCCTGTGACTCTTCCTCATCAACGCGTTCGGGTGCCGGTGTCCTTCTGCTCGCTTTGTTGGCATCTTCTGCCGAAGCGGCCCGTGACAGATGTTCCTTCTCGAGAGCTGGCGTCGCGGGTATGCTGGGTGCTGCAGCCGGGGACCTGGATGTCGGTGCGGGCTGCGCAGGCTCGCCTGCTGGTTGTGCCAATTTGGGATGTGTGGTCGCTGGTGAGTTTGACGCGCTCGCCCGTGCGCCCGCTGGAGCCAGACCTGACTGTGCCACGGCAGCTCCCGGTGGTGGAGGCAGAGGGGCAATGCCTACTCCATTCTTATCACTCGCGGCCGCAGCCGCGGCCGCCGAGGCGTACTTCAACGGCTCCCCTGCAGCTCGCGTGGGTAGTGGGGCAGGTTTCATGGTCGTTGCGGTAGAGCTCGAGACACCGGGCAACGGCGTATGTAATGTTGCCAACGCGGGTAATGGCGACTTCAGTTGTGTAGATGGCCGTCGGGCGCCTGACTGTGCTGGTTCTGCGGCCTTTGGTTTCGGTGCTGGCGGTTTGCCTTCTAGCTCTGGGGTCTCGTCTTGTATCGATTGGGTGTCTTGTGACGACACGCGGTCAATCTCTCCGCCCATGCCGTAGATAGCCTCCTCCTCCTGCAGGTTGAGGTCGTCGTATATTGTGTCGTCCTCCATGAAGTCCGGATTTTGGTTCTCCTCGACATAGTACTTGATGCCATCCTCGATCTCCTTCACCTGCTCCGTCTCAATACTGCTGTTCTCTAGCGCTCGTTGCAGGAGGTCCAGCTTATTTTGGTGCCATTTGTGCCGCTCTGTTGTCTCCTCCAGCTCCGCTATCCGTTCGGCCTTTGAGTTGTCTGCCTTCTTGCTCTTCTTGGTGTTGAGGTTCATGGCCTCCATCTCAGCCTCGATGGTCTCTATTTGCCGCTCCAGCTCCTCGTTCATGTGCTGCAGGAACTCGACCATCTCCATGCGCTCCTTGTCTTTTGGATCGATCTTGGACGCCAGTTGCAGGCCCTCTTTCGAGTATGCCTTGGTCTTCATCTCCTTTTCCACCGCCTTGAAGCGCTCCATTTGCTGTGCATGGTTAGTAAGCAAGCAGGTGAGGGCGCAACAGCTGGCGTACTGTCTCAATAAGCTTCCTGTGGTCCAGCAGCGGCTTCTTGTCCTTGATCTCGCCCATGGCGGCCCATGTCTTGATCTGGTCTCGCGACCGCTGCAGCTTCTTGATCTCCTTCTTCAGCTGGTCCTCGAGCTTCTCCTTCTGTGAGGGGTTCGTCGTCTGCATGATCTTCTCGTATATGCTCTCGAAGGTCGCGACGCCCTCTGCGACCTTCTTGAAGCATTTGTCGATCTCCTGCTGGAGCTTGCGAGCTGCCATGGCGTCTGTGTAGCCTCGTCGAGAGGGCTTTCGGTCCGTGTGATGGGGTCCTCGAGGCGCGCATGCGAGGTGAGTGGCTCGACGGGCGGTTAGTGCGCGGTCGTTTGCCTGGGGGTAGTGGGCGAGCGTGTGTTTGTCGTTATACTGACGACGGCCGATGTTCACTTGCGACGCGATCCATTGCGTCCTAGCGTGCTTGGCGTGACGATCGTCTAGCGCAGCCGAAGCAGCTTCTGTTTAAGTGGTTCGCGACGCGTCGCAGCCACGCGTTTTGTACTTCACGATTGTCACATAGATAGCTTGACGAGCACGACTGCTATGTCAATGGCGCCTCATATTACGCTCTGCTGAATCTCCATCCCATCTCTCACGTGCCCGAGAGGCTTGCGTGCCTGCACCTTCCGCAGCCTATTCCTGCAGCTACCCCGCCAACATGAGGAGTAGGTTCATCCTCAAACGCATGTGTAACTGGCTCCCAGCCTGACCAGCGCAGCTGTCCTCCAGCGAGTGAACTCTGCGTCAGTCACCGTAGACGGCCAATTGGTGTCATCCATCGGCAGAGGCATACTCGTGCTGGCCGCCGTATCCAGAGACGACACTGAGAAGGATGTCGAGTTCATGGCGAACAAGATCTTGAAAACTAAGCTCTGGGACGACGACTCAAAAGACCCTCCGGCCCGCGTAAGTGCTGCTGAATGTCACAGTGCTATCAGTGGTTGACACGTGCAAGTGGAAAAGCAACGTCCAAGAAGTTGGCGGAGAAGTGCTGTGCGGTACGTACACTGACATGCAAGCCACAATAGCCTAGGCATCTTCGAGTGCGTGCTGATAGATGATTAGTTTCTCAATTTACGCTTCATGCTACTTTGAAGAAAGGCAACAAGCCAGACTTTCATCAATCCGCAAGTGGCGACAAAGCTAGAACTCTGTACGAAGCTTTCTACAACAGAGTCGGCGAGCTGTACGAGGCCGATAAGGTCAAGAACGGCGTGTTCGCTGCGATGATGGACGTTGCTCTCGTCAACGACGGGCCGGTGAGTGTGAACTACCCATGCCTAGAAGAGTTCCAGCAGCGCCTCAGCTCTCGTCGCAGTTGCGGTTGTATGCTGACACGTACATCAGGTCACCATCCAGATCGATACGGAACCTCCAAAAATTGTAGCCTAGGAGCCATGTGTCTGACGAGACAACATCTCAAACAATACGACTTGGATCACAGCAGCGCTCACCGACGAATGAGTTGAAGTGAACTGGTACCGACTACCTCCGAATCACCTGGCAATCGTCACTCTGCCTTCGCCAACAGCTATTTATGTTGACATGATCTATTCGTTACGCTACAGACCCATCAGCATTTCAGTCCTAGCAACATGCTCTAATCCTGCTTCGTCTTGCTGGCCCTGGTCGATCCTGCCTTGTGGCAATTCTGTATCAAACATCGGCGTGCGACCAACGGCCACGCATGCTGACCCTGTCACTCGGATGAATGGACCACGCCTCACACTCGCAAGCCATGACACCGCCCATGCAACTCGTTTTCAACCTTACTGTTATACGCGCAAGCTTCACTCCACACCGCTCGCGCGTCTTCATTCACCCCATGCTCATCTTTCGTTCGGGGCGTAAAGTGGCCCCAAACTTTTGGCCCGATGAAGATTAGCCAAGAGCTCTTCACCGGAACAGGGACACCGCGGGCGCATCATGCTCCAACCACCACGATATTAGTCTACACTCACTGTCATATGCAAATATCGAAATTGCCTGACACGTACGTGGGGGCTCCAGTGCCGGGCAGTACAGGGCACGTCTCATGGGACCGAGAGATAGAATGGTCACTACACCTACGTGGTACACGATGTGTATTGCATGCGTTGGCCTCGCGAGTTGGCTTACATTCAGGCCAGAACCTTCAAAGCCTGCAACCTGTCAGGCACCAGGATGCCTACGCCCGTTACGGTGCCAGCGGTGGGTTGGATTATAGCGCAGAGGGCAGCGGATTCTACATCAGGACGCGACATGTGATGAGCACCTGTAGTCGATGGAAAGGATGCCCTAAGACGATGCGAATATCAGGCTCCGAAAGGATGTCTACTTACGAGAGGTGCAACTCGGATTAACAGAGTTACCATGACGCGGATAGTGACCAGGACTGTCGGCCTTATGGATCAAGATTGAGCGATGGATACAATGATTGCAGGTTGACTTTTGTGCACCCGGCACGAAACAGGTCTTGGGTCTTGGCAGAACACGAGGTCAGAAGATCACGACCAAGGAGTAAGCAACAAGAACGACTGGATTCAGATGTCGGTGGCTTCGGTCGTTACCAGCTAGTTGTCGCTGTCAACAAGTGGCCCTCAAACAATTACGATAATGCTGGACCAGTGTTAGATCACTCACCACACCACACCACAGGTAGCTCAGTGATGCCGACATTTTCTTTGGTGGCGACCACTTGATCTGCTCAAAAGGTGCTGCGAGCTTCACACCCGGCCGTCGTCTGAACAGCGTCGCTATAGTCGATGAATTAGCCGTCTTCTTCTCGCCAGTAAGAACATACAGCACTTACCAAATACGACCTCCATCTCAATCGATGCTGTCCCCACCCATACCCCATTGCCTGGAACGCGTCTTCGCCCCGTCCACTCTTGTCCTTGTTGACGATGCGCAGCATATCGAAGTCTTCCAAGTTCCGAGAATACGTCTTCGTCCCGGCTGGCTGACTGCGTGGCAGCAATGATGCCCTCGCCAGCTTTGGTATGGTGATCTGCGAGCTGCGAAAGGTCATTTTGGTAGCACGGTCCAGTCCTCGGCTGAAATACGCAGTTGTCGCGTGACGAAGGCGATTATCTAATGAGGTACGTGATAGGCTGACTATCTTTAAAGGAATATGCGAAGCTGGAGTCGAGCGAACCTCGTCGATGCTCGAGTTGCTTTTACGCAGATGGTTCTGGGATCTGTGGTGGACAGACGCTAATCTGGGAGTCACGGTCAATAAGCTTGGAAGTCACTGTCAATACTTCGGAATTGTGTCTAGGTAAATCGTATGTATTGTGGTTCTTAGATTACCAGTTCATGTTCCTCCTTGAATGTGGCATTAACTAACATAGTGACTTAGTCGTTAGTCGAGAGGCAAGTCTACTCCTTTCGCTTATACCACACCACATGCTTCCACCACTCCATCTCCTCCTTGCCATCCGCCTCCTCAGCCCCACCAAACTTACCACCCATCCAGAGCGGCTCCTCATACAACTCCAACATCTTCGCCACACGCGGCACCCGCTGATCCATCATCGGAGCCTTGCCCTGCTTGTGCCACGCCTGCTCGACCAATTCGTTAGACAGCATAGCCGCCGGCCACACGGGAACAAGCTGTCCGCGATGATTTCTTGGATGGGCACGAAGCCCGGTGGGAAGATGATCAAGGACGATGAACGCGTTTAAAGAAGAAAGACTTTTATTTTTGCATGGGAACTCAATGCTATGTCATTCGCAGTCTATACCTAGATATCAGGGTGAATTCAGCTATGCGGAGCTAATGTGCCTTACTCCTTCCGCGCATATAAATGCGCCAGCCCAATCCAATTCCACATGCGAATATTATCCATCGTCTTTTCAACCCACTTCCACATTTCAGCCTCGTCCCAGCCGCTTCCTACCCACTTCTTGTCGTAGCGCTCAAGCATACGACCCACCCTCGGCGTCCACTGCTCAAAATATGCCGCCATGCCATCCTCATGCCACGAGTGGTTCCAGACCTCGTTACTCAAAATCGCCGCAGGTCCGCTAGGAAAGCAAGCATCTGCCACGATCTCGTGAAATGGATCAAAACAAGGCATGCAGAACATGACAATGAGGGTGTTGGGGGTGATGGAGAGGAAGTGGTGTGGTGACGAGACGATGTCGATCGGTGGGGATAGACGCGAGAGGAGGTCTAGGGAGCGCAACGTGTAGCTGGGATCGTATGCTATGATGGGAATATCCGCGGCTGGGGAGTCAGTGCTTGCATAGTGCTGGGAGAGGTGTCGTGAGATTGCACAGGCGAGGAGATGTTGTGAGCTGTGTCGTTGACTGAGCAGCTCGTCTTCGTCGGGATGCGAGGTCGGGTATAGATCACCAAGCGCAACACATACGATGTTGTCGATCCGGACTGGCATATGTTCGAGCTGTGGCTTGAGGTTTGCCCAAAACGGGCTTCCAAGTAATTCAGCTTCAATGGCTCGCACTTCTTGCAGGTCGGGTGGATCAGGCAGCGTCGCAACGAGCTGGCGAAGCGGCTGCTCTGAATCATTAGGCTTGAGTGTGTCAGTGGCCGTGATGCGATTGATATTCCAGTCTTGGGCAACATCGTAGGGAGCGCACGCACCCACGGGCTCAACCTCTACCATCTCCAAAGAACGCACGAAACGCAGTGTGCGTGGGTGGTACTGGTCAAAGGGTACCTCGGTAGTGAATACACCATCGCCGAGGACATGAGGGATGCTTATATTAACCTTCCAGTTTCCGGGATCTTGAAGCATTTCAACATCCTTGGCTGCTTGTTCAAGTAAGGCTCGCGTGAACAGAGGTTGACCTTCCCGCATCTTGTCAAGAGCTGCGATGTTCCTCAAGGGTCCAAGATCTCCACTGAGAGCACGATGTTCCCTACCGTCTTTGGCCGCTTGGCAATCGTTGCTACGCTCTGCTGTGGCTTGCGACATCTCTCGTGTGGCTTGCGTAGGCTCTTGTGAGAGTATCGTTCTGAAGTACATTTCTGAGACCACCGTATCAGATGTTGTATCGAGCTCGCGGATATTGACAATTCTTCAGTTGGATGTGGGGTGAGATCACCTCGGTTGAGACTTGTATATCGCTGTGGGCGTGCTAGGAGAATTAGCAGAACCGTCTTGGGTTGAGTGGAATACGGTCTGATATGCATCAGGAATACACAATGTTTGTGGGGCCAATCTGTGAGAAAAGCGCTTGTACACTGGTCTTTCACAACTTTGAAACCCTTCTCGTTCGTAATTCATTGCTAGTTAACAACAGGAATTTGAGCCTATGTCATCAGGAATCAGCCGGTTCGTAAGTTCCATAATAATCATGAGAATATTGACGTACATACTCCCACAACATCATTTCACGACTTGAACTGATCCTCCGTAACGCCCTTTCCCATCGCCGTCGTCGAACTCACACCTCCACTGACCATCTTCAACATATTGTCCACATAATTGGCACCGCTCCACTTCTGATGCGTAAGCACATCAACCTTGTTCTCCGCCTCCGGCTCCTGGATGATCTCTCCATACGCACGCATACCCTGCTTAGCGTACGCCTTGGAAAAGGTGTCAGCCATGAGCGCGCTCTGGTGCAGACCCGCAAGCGTGATGAACTGCCAGCAGTAGCCAAGCTTGGCGAGGCGCTGAATATAGGTTTCCTGCTCATCGCGGGGCATGGCGGCCTTCCAGTTGAAGGATGGAGAGAGGTTGTATGCGAGTCTGTAGATGTTAGTATGGATTCGAACGTTGATGTACGGCAATACGTACTTCTGTTCTGGCCACACGGCATGAACTCCATCAGCGAACTCCTTCGCCTGCGCGAAGTCGGGCAATTTCGACTCCATCCAGATCATATCGCAGTACGGCGCGTATGCAATCGCGCGGTTGACAGCGCATTGGCAGCCGCCCTGGTACCTGTAGTATCCCTCACGCGTCCTCGCAGCCTCCCAGTTGAAGTAGACGTCTACACCAGTCAAGCCTTGCGCGATGGCACGTGCCTCGGAATTGCTCTTGCCCTTGCTGTGTTCCAAGAACTGGTTGATAAGTTCTTGCTTGTTCACATGCACACCGGCGTTGATGGTGTCGATGACGGCTTCGTGGTAGAGTTTTAGATTGGCCTCCTTCGTCCAAGCGTCCTCGATGGCCTGGAGTTCGGTACCGTTTTTGCCAGCTTGTTCCGCGGCGTACATGAGTTCACCAAGCGGCTGAAGCGCTGGGTTGGTGCACCCCATGATGTAGTGGTGATCGCGGGGGTCGATTGTGGAAGTGATGAGGGTCGCGGCTTCGGAGTCGGTACGGGCCACTGCAAGGAGATCGGTACCTAAATGATTGTCAGCAAGCCGAAGTATTTCCATGCGTTTTTTGGCTTACCCATGATATCTGCCTGCGCGCGGATGGCTACTAGTCGATTGATGTGCTCGCTGATCGGTACCAGCACTTTTCCAGCCATGTGACCGCACTTCTTTGTTCCGGGAGCTTGATCCTCAATATGTATACCAGCCGCACCCTTCTCGATGAAGAGTTTTGTGAGCTTCATGATGGCTGTAAGGCCTCCATGCCCGGTATCTGCATCGGCTACAATCGGTCGCAGGAAGTCGGTATTTGCAACCTTCGCACGGTCGGCTTTCGGGGTGGTGATGCGCTCTTCGCGCTGCTTTCGGTCGTGGAAAAGTTGTGCCATGAAAAGGTGACCAACTTTATTTGGCACGGTGGTCTGTTTACGTCAGTTTCGTAATCAATTTTGGGTAGCTTAAAACCTACATAGGGATAATCTGCGAGATCTGGACCGGGCTCATCAGTTGAAGAGGCTGTTGATGAGGCTTGCCATCCAGAGACATATACGGTATCCAAGTACTTCGCCATTTGCGTAACCATGACTGGGTCGAGACAGCCATATGTGAAGCTGGCATCCTTGTTCTGGATGCATTTAGCATTAAGTCGAGAGCCTTAGAGTATTCTCCATACCTTGAAGCGGTCTTCCACTATATTCCAAAGCTTCTTCGATTGGTTGTTGCTGGGATACGTGATCTTAAGATTGCCTCTCTTCGCGACGATCTCCTCTGCGGTAAATGGTCTTCGAGTAAACCTCCATCTTGACTCCGACCACCACTGCTTCACCTCTTGGACTTCTTGCTGGTACTGCGCGTCTTCGGCGTCTGCGTTCGACATGATGTAGCAGACTCGACAAACACAATAATGACGTGTGAAGGTTGTGCTAGCGACAATGATTTAGTTCGACGACTTCTCAATTCGTCCTGAGTGCACAAAGAGAAGAGGAGGAGAAAGGAGAAAGTTTCCTTTGAACAATGAGCAAGCTATGATGACACTCAAAACCAAGACTAGAGTCACACGCGATCAATACCCGAGGGAGCCAAGTCTCTTAAGTATAGCATGGGCACGACCTGTATCCATACCCCAGAATAGCAAGGTCAGTTTCCGCTTTGGAGCGCCCTCAGAGCTCGGGAGAGTCCGGCTGAGCGCACCATTGGACCGACCGCAGCACCCGAGGATGCTGGAGACGTGAATCAGCGCCATCCTAGCGTCTTCAAGTTGCCCTCGGCCCAAAGGGAACGACGTTTTGCAAGCATGACTGGCGACGATCCAGTCGAGAGGGGACCAGCGGAGGAATGACGTTTGCCAATTGCTTGGGTTTGACCGCACCTGTTCGGTAAATGCCTGCATTATTAGCACATTGCTTTGACCACGTCGAAGCTGAATACAACAATCAGAGGTTTCTTTGGTGACACAAGACCGCATGCGGCTTCACATGTTAGCCTCAGATGCGGTCTTTTGT